>FTIR01000328.1_pt2 | contig 20244 bp, 15 predicted proteins | sample 1658041 | NCBI WGS metagenome assembly FTIR01 (sample SAMEA3914793, study PRJEB12502) | metagenome | biome: forest; material: soil | place: Canada | collected 2011-07-03 | depth 0.3 m | reverse complement strand
CCCGGCTTCATGCCCGGCACCCGGCAGGAGCAGGGCGCCTTGATCAAGCACGGGGCCAAGCTGCTGTTCGCCTTCGCCGAGGCCACGGTCCCGAAACTGACCCTGATCACCCGCAAGGCCTATGGCGGCGCCTATGACGTGATGAGCTCCAAGCACATCCGCGGCGACGTCAACTATGCCTGGCCCACGGCCGAGATCGCGGTCATGGGCGCCAAGGGGGCGGTGGAGATCATCTTCCGCGCTGAGGCCGGCGACCCGCGCCTGCTGGCCCAGCGCGAGGCCGAGTACAAGGACCGCTTCGCCAACCCGTTCGTCGCCGCCTCGCTTGGCTATATCGACGACGTGATCATGCCCCATTCAACGCGCCGGCGATTGGTTCGCGCGCTGAAGTCGCTGCACGGCAAGGTTTTGACCAACCCGTGGAAGAAACACGATAACATCCCGCTTTAATTGGAGATTTTCATGTCTGTCGATTATGCGCCGACCCCCGTCATCGAGCCCAAGGGCGCGCTCCGCAGTTTCGAATATTCCATCAACCAACTGTCGAAGCTGTTGGGCCTCACCGCCCGGGCGATCCGGTTCTACGAAGAAAAGGGCCTGGTCAAGCCGGGTCGCTCCTGGGCCGGACGCGTCTATACGCGCCGGGATTTCCAGCGCTTGTCGGTCATCGCCCGGGGCCGCAAGGCCGGGCTGAGCCTGGAAGACCTGGAAGATATTCTGGACGCCTACGACCCCGCCGATCACGGGCGCAAGCAGGTCGGGTTGGCGCTGGATCGTCTGCACGAGCGGTTGCTGGTCCTCGACGCCCAGCGTCATGCGCTGGTGTCCGAGATCTCGGTCCTGGAGACGATGCAGGCCTAGGGTTCGGGCTATCGGCTGAACGCGTCTCATACCAACGGTCGTTGAGCTTGACCGTTGGAGTGTGTTTTCCCGTCATGGTCGGCGCATGCCGGCCATCTATGCCGTGAACGAGCGAGCAAGATTAAGGACGCGGGACTCATCCTGAAGGCTTGGTGCGGCTTGACCTTCACGGCATGGGTCACCGCGACGAGCGCGGTGACGACGGCGATGGAGGGGCAGAACCCTCAGCGGTCAGTCTCAAAGGCCGCTGGTATCAGTGCTCCGGCCGGCTCTGCTCGACAATGATGTCGGGAAACACTGTCCGCGGGCCGTTGGCGAAGGATCTGGCGGTTCGCCATGCCGTTTCCATCGCGTCCATCTGATCGCGGACCACGCCGCTGGCGGAGGTTTCGCCCTGGCCATCGACCACGGCCCAGGTCCAGCGGTCGGCGAAGCGGGTCAATTTGATCGCCTGGTGCGCCGATGCCATCTGCTTACTCCAACGCGGCGAGGCCTGATCGTGCGGATATCGTCCTGTTCAGGCATCATAGGTCAGCCGAACGGGCGCCGATAAGAAAATTGCGACAATCTTTTGTGGCAAGGCGGGTCGCGGGATAAGTAGGTGGAAATACAGATATAAGTGGCCAAGCTTGGCGAGGCCGAACATCCGAGTACTGATTAAGGCGGACGGCCGCCCTTCACTGAATCCAGCCGATCATTGTCCGCGGTGATGTCGGGTTAGCCACTGGAATGGGGGCGCCCTGGCGCGCGTACCGCATCGCAAGAAGGTCGCAAGACGCGCGCCGCGGCGATTGATTAGTGGAAGTCGAGCCTCTGTTGGGCGATGATCTTAAAGTCAGTCGCAACAGGGAGCTGCGGACCGATTCGTCGCCGCGGCGGCGCGGGACGCAGCCTGGACAAAGGGAATCCGCAGGTGAGTTTGAATTACGACATTGAGGTCGAGGTGTCGGGCAAGGAACATCAGGGCAAGACAACCCTGGTCGCCTATCTCTCGAAGCTCCTTACGGAGGCTGGCGCGGAACTGATCGTGCAGCGCGCCGACCCCCAGATCGACGACAAGCTGGGCCAAAGCCTTGAACAGCTGCGAGAGAAGCTGGCGGGCAAGAAGATATTCCTTCGCGAGATTCAGACCATTCTTTAGGGCAAGCGCCGCTTCGAACGATCGGAGCGGAACGCCAGACTCTTGAAAAGATAGAACCGCGTCAGGGCCTGGGCGGCGGGGCAGGGCGAGGCCGCTTGCCTTGCGGGCCATCGCTCCAGGACGAGCGATGGTTCGGGGCTAAGCGCGCCCAGGGCTTTGAGCTCGGCGTTGAGTCGATCCGGTCGGCGGTTGCGCAGCGGACGCCGGACTAGGCGCAGGGTCCAGCAGCCGCGCCCAGGCACGCTATCGCGACCTGACTTCCGCCGCCGTGGCGCGGGCCGCCAGTCCCCGATCACGCGCAGCTTCCCCCACGTCGGCCTTGCCCGCGCTTTTGGGATCGGTAGGATTGCAATAACGCGTTCAAAAAATTTGGAGGACTTCCATGTCGCCAGCCGACGACGCCGCCGGGCGCGGAGCCGAGATCCTGCCGGCGTTCAAACCCTTGCCGATGAAGGGGGCGGACGTGTCGGTCGATCATCGCGCGGATGGCTCGGTTTTGATCTGGTCCAACCACGCGCCGGGAGAGGGACCGGTTTCCATCGCCCGGCTGCTCGCCGAGCGGGCGGCCGAGCACCCTGACCGGCCGTTTATCCGCCAGCGCGAGCCCGGCCACGGCCCTTGGCGTCAGGTCACCTATGGCGAAGCCCGGCGAGCCGCGGACGGCATCGCCCAATGGCTGCTGGATCGGGGGCTGACCTCGGCCGACAGCGTCATGATCCTGTCGGCCAATTCCATTGAGCACGCCCTGGTCATGTTGGGTTGCTATACGGCGGGCGTGCCGGCGGCGCCGATCAGCCCGGCCTATAGCCTGATGTCCGCCGATCACGCCAAGCTCAAGCATTGCTTCGCCACGGTGCGGCCCAAGGTGGTGTTCGCCCAGAACGACGAGTTGTTCGCCCGCGCCTTCGAAACCCTCAAGGCGCTGGACCCCGGCCTGGCCTTCGTCACCGCCGACGGGAGCGGCGAGGGCGTCATCGGCCTGGGCGAAATCGCGGCCACTCAGCCCACCGAGGCCGTCGAGGCGGCTCGGGATGGTCTTGGCCACGCCACGGTGGCCAAATATCTGTTCACCTCCGGCTCGACCGGCCTGCCCAAGGGTGTGCCCCAGACCCACGGCATGATGGCCGGGGTGATCGCCGGTCAGGATGGCCTGCGGTCTGAGGAGCCGGTCGCCGGCGAGGTTCCCGTGTCGCTGGAATGGATGCCGTGGAGTCATATCTCGGCCGGCAATATCGGCTTCAATGGCAATCTCTGGGCTGGCGGGATCCTGCACCTGGACGAGGGCAAGCCCATCCCCGGGATGTTCGAAACCACCATCAAGAACCTCTATGAGGTCTCGCCCATTGTGTTCGGCTCTGCGCCGATCGCCTTCGGCATGCTGGCGGAGGCCATGGAGCGCGACGAGACCCTGCGCGCGTCGTTCTTCAAGAACCTGCGTTATATGGGTTATGGCGGCGCCACCCTGTCGGGCGACATTTATGACCGCATGCAGGCCCTGGCCATCGCCGAGACCGGACAGCGCATTCCCCTGACCACCATGTATGGCGCGACCGAAACCCAGGGCGTCACCGTGGTGCATTGGGAGACCGAGCGGGTGGGCCTGGTGGGCCTTCCCCTGCCGGGGATCGTGCTCAAGCTGGTTCCCAACGGCGGCAAGATGGAGGTGCGGGTCAAGGGCCCCACCGTCACCACCGGCTATCACAACGATCCGGAAAAGACCGCGGCGGCCTTCGACGAGGAAGGCTTCTACAAGCTGGGCGACGCCGCGCGCTTCGTCGACCCGGAAGACCCCGCCAAGGGACTGGTGTTCGACGGCCGGGTGACGGAAGATTTCAAGCTGGATTCCGGCACCTGGGTCTCCGTCGGCACCCTGCGTCCAGACGTCGTCGCCGCCTGCAGCCCCTATGTCCACGACGCGGTGATCGCCGGCCAGGACAAGCCCTTCATCGGCGCGCTCCTGTGGCCGTCGCCGGCCGGCCTGCAGGCCCTGGCGGCCGAGCCGGGACCTGGCGGGCCGCTGGAGAAGCTGGCCGCCATCGTGGCGCAGCGTTTGGCGGCCTTCAACGCCGCCGCCGGCGGCTCATCGCGCCGTATCGGTCGTTTCATCCTCATGACCGAGCCGCCCTCGATCGACGCCGGCGAGATCACCGACAAGGGTTATGTCAATCAGCGCGCCGCGCTGGAGCGCCGTCAGGGCTTGGTCGACGCGCTCTACGCCAATCCGCCGGGTTCCGGAGTGATCAGCGTCTGATGGAGCCGACATCCGCCCCCGTCGGCGATATCGCCCCCGCGCACCGCTTCGACGTGGCGCGGCTGGAGGCTTATCTCCAGCCCCGCATCGCCGATTTCGGGGACGGGCTCGTGGTGCGTCAGTTTCAGGGCGGCGCCTCCAACCCGACCTTTCTGCTGACCACGAGGGACGCCGGGGGCTCAGGGCGATATGTGTTGCGCAAGAAGCCCCCAGGCCAATTGCTGGCCAGCGCGCATCAGGTCGATCGCGAATACCGGGTGATGAAGGCTCTGGAAGGCTCTGGCGTACCGGTGCCGCACATGCGCTGGCTGTGCGACGACGACGAGGTCATCGGCACCGCCTTCTACGTGATGGACTATCTGCAGGGGCGAGTGTTTCGCGACGCGACCTTGCCGGGCCTGACCCCAGTGGAACGCGCCTCTGTCTATGATCAACTCAACGCCACCTTGGCCAAGCTGCATCTGGTTGACTATCAGGCGGCGGGCCTGGGCGACTACGGCCGGGCGGGCGCCTATTTCGAGCGGCAGGCGGCGCGATGGATCCGCCAGTACCGTGGCGCCGAAACCGATCCCATTCCGGCCATGGAGGCCTTGATCGAGGCCCTGCCGGCCATGATCCCCCAGGATGACAGCGTCTCCATCGCCCATGGCGACTACAGGCTGGAAAACGTCATGTTCCATCCCACCGAGCCGCGCCTGATCGCGGTGCTGGACTGGGAGCTGTCGACGATCGGCCATCCCCTGGCCGACATCGCCTATAACGCCTTCATGTGGCGCTCGCATTCCCCCACCTGGGGCTGCCTGGATGGCGTGGACTTCGCCGCCAGCGGCATCCCGACTGAAGCCGCCTATGTCGACGCCTATCGCCGGCGGACCGGCCGCGGCGAGATCGAGCATTGGAATTTCTATCTCGCCTTCTCGATCTTCCGCCTGGCGTCGATATCCCAAGGCGTCTATCGGCGCACCTTGAATGGCGTGCTGGCCAGCGAGCGCGATGCGATCAATGGCGCTCCAGCCCTGGCCGCTCAGGCTCTCGAAATCCTTCGCGGACCCGGTTGATTGCAAGCGCCGCGCAGGGTTGGGGCGCACATCGGCCGTAGAGAGCGTGGCTGTGCCAATGCGTCGCATTTCAATGGCGCACTTCTGTAGCGCTACGGAATTTCGAGGCTCAGGAAATTCTACAAGATATTGTTTATTATAGAATATTTATGATCGAGTGAGTCGGGTTCCGAAGCTCGAGGCCTGTATTTCGGCGCCGCCAAGTTCAATTTCAGGATGGCGTGGCGTCCAGGCCGGCCGGCCGCACACAGAGCCTCGCGACACAACAGTTTGTGGTCATCTGCACACTTGACCACCATCCGTTAGATTCGTGATCGAGACCGACGTTATTCCTGTCGGCAAATATCAACTCGATATCCGACGTCGAACAGGTGGGCGGCGCACTGCGCACTTTCTGTCGCATTGTTAACCATAACTACCGGTGCAATTACTCTGTTCAGGACGCCAGAAAGACTGACGTCTAGCCAGATATCGCAGTTATCAATCGCTCTGTTGCGTTGTTCAGTTCTGACCGAGCAGAAGTTGTTCGACCGGATGAACATGCGGCTACAGATCATCATGCAGGGGGTCATCTAGCCATGGACTGGAATGAAGAACGCACCGCCGCACTGACCAAGATGTGGCTTGAAGGTATGAGCGCCAGCCAGGTCGCTCGGCAATTGGGTGGGGTCAGCCGCAACGCGGTGATCGGCAAGGTTCATCGCCTGGGTCTCGACAGCCGCAAGGCGCCGTCCCGCCCGCGCTCCCTCGGCGGCCGTCCCGCCGGCTCGAGCCGGGCATCGGTCACCGTGGTTCAAGCCCATCGTAGCGCGACCGTTTCTCCGGTGGCCGCGCTCCGTTCGGCTCCGCCGGCGCCGATCTCACCCATCAATCTGGACCTTAAGCCAACCGCCAGCCTGCTCACCCTGCATGGCCATGCCTGCCGCTGGCCCATCGGCGATCCCGGCGCCAGCGATTTCGGCTTCTGTGGTCGCGAGGGCTCCAGCGCCGGCCCCTATTGCGCCGGCCATGCCCAGCTCTCGTCCCGCCGCAAACGCAGCGAGGCCGCCGCCAACGCCGAGGTCGACTATTGGCTGAAGCAGGCCAACGGGTCCCATCGGTCAGCGCCTCGGGTCGCGGTCCGCTAGGGCGGATTGAGGAAAAGCGCGGAGCGGTTTTCCGTCCGCGCCCGCTCCCAACCTTAGACCCGATCCAAAATCATGGTGATCCAGGGTCGCGCCGTTGGTCTTACCGCCGGCTCTCTTCAAGTCATATGTTCAACTTCAGGGGCGTCGCTCGCGCACGCCGGGATTGTGCAAGTATCATGACTGTTATTTTTGTCGAAAACGACCTTGAGAGCGGCAGTATCGTCAAGATCATCGAGACCTTTGGCGGCCATACGATCCATCGCAATCTTCGCCCTGGTGAAAACGCCAGGGTCTCTGTCAGTCGTTACAAATCCATTGTCGTCGAGGAAGCGCGTCTTTGGCCCGTCGAATGCGGCGCCGAGGCCGCGAACCCGCCAAAGGTCGGCCGCTGGCAGACCCAGTCCGACACCTGGCCATCATTCCTGCAGCGACGCTGCGGGTAGAGGAGGGCGCCGCCCGAAATTTGTCAGGCGCTGACTTGCCCGGCGCAAGGCCGCGGGCTATACGCACGCCCTTCCTGATCGGATGCGTAGCTCAGCGGGAGAGCACCTCGTTCACACCGAGGGGGTCACAGGTTCAATCCCTGTCGCATCCACCAGAGATTTCAGGACAATCGGACTTTTTCGACGTTCGGCCCGAGGATCATTTCATCCTTGGTCTGAACAGTCATTTAGCGCCACGCAAAACTGCAGCGTCGCCGGCGGTCGCCGAGGGCAGGCGGATCGATTGATCCCGCCCGCAAATAACCCACGGGGATTGACCTTGTTATGTGGGAGGGGCTTAAAGGGAGCATTGAACGTTCATTCAATGCGCGGTTCTCATGGCCTTGCCTCCCTCATCCGGTCCGTCGTCCGCCTCGCCGGCGAAGAGCGAGGCTGAGGAGGGGCGGCGTCAGCAGCTGATCGAGATGACCATCGATAGCCTGGCCGAGATGGGCTATGTCGGCTCCACTCTGTCGCAGATCGCAGGCCGCGCCAATGTTTCGCCGGGCCTGGTCGCGCATTATTTCGGCGACAAGGATGGTCTGTTGGACGCGGCGTTCCGCACCCTGACCGGGCGCCTGGGGGCCAAGGTGGTCACGCGGCTGCGCCTCGCCAACGGCCCGCGCGAGCGGGTGCAGGCGATCATCGACGCCAATCTTGACGCCAAGGAGTTCGAGCAGCGCACCGGGGCCGCCTGGCTGGCCTTCTGGGGCCAGGTTCTGCACACCGAAAGCCTGCGCCGTGTGCAGGCGGTCTATCAGCGCCGCATGCTTTCCAACCTGCGCCATGCGCTGAAGATGCTGGTCAGGCCGACCGAAGCTGGCCGCCTGGCGGCGATGATCGCGGCCATGATCGACGGGGTCTGGCTGCGCGCGGCCCTTTCCACCTGGCGCGAAGCCGACAGCGAGTCGGCGCGGGCCATGTTGGCCGCCTTTGTCGACAGCCGCTTGGCGGAGATGCGGCCGGCGCCCAGCGCCCGGGCCGAACTGTCCAAGAACGATGTGCGTCGCAGCTATGTGGGCGGCCGTTTCGTTCCGGGATCGGGCGAAACCTTCGCCACCCTCAATCCTGCCACTGGCGAGACCCTGGCCCTGGTCGAGATCGCCGGCGCGGCGACCGTAGACGCCGCGGTCGCGACGGCCGAGCGTGGCCAGGCCCGCTGGGCGGCCATGACCGGCGCCGAACGGGGCAGGGTGCTGAGGCGCGCCGCGGATCTGCTGCGCGCGGCCAATGTCGAGCTGGCCGAACTGGAATGCCGCGACACCGGCAAGCCGATCCAGGAGACCATCGCCGTCGACGTGCTGTCCGGCGCCGACTGCCTGGAATATTATGGCGGGATCGCCGCGACCCTGGTCGGGGAGCATGTGGACCTGGGGCCCACGGCCTTTGGCTACACCCGGCGCGAGCCCCTGGGCGTTGTCGCCGGCATCGGCGCCTGGAACTATCCCCTGCAGATCGCCTGCTGGAAGGCGGCCCCGGCCCTGGCCTGCGGCAACGCCATGATCTTCAAGCCGGCGGAGCTGACCCCGCTGAGCGCCCTGCGTCTGGCCGAGATCTTCACGGAAGCCGGCCTGCCGGACGGCGTGTTCAATGTGGTCCAGGGCTTCGCCGACACCGGCCGGCTGCTTACCCGGCACCCCAAGATTCGCAAGATCTCCCTGACCGGCGAGGTCGGCACCGGCAAGAAGGTGATGGCCGATGCGGCGGCCACGCTGAAGGCGGTGACCTTGGAATTGGGCGGCAAGTCGCCCTTGATCGTGTTCGAGGACGCCAAGCTGGACAACGCCGTGTCCGGCGCCCTGATGGCCAACTTCTATTCGGCGGGCGAGGTCTGTTCCAACGGCACGCGGGTGTTCGTGCACCGTTCGGTCAAGGCCGCCTTCCTGCAGAAGCTGGTGGCGCGGGTCGAGCGGATGGTGGTGGGCGATCCCCTGGATCCGGCGACCCAGGTCGGGGCGCTGATCTCCCAGGGCCATCTGGAAAAGGTTCTGGGCTATATCGAGCGTGGCAAGGCCGAGGGCGCCAAGCTGCTGGTGGGTGGCCATCGCGTGGTCGAGGGGGGGCTCGCCAAGGGCTATTTCGTCGCGCCGACGGTGTTCGACGCCTGTTCGGACGACATGGCCATCGTCCGTGAAGAAATCTTCGGTCCGGTGATGGCCGTGCTTGAGTTCGACAGCGAGGACGAGGTGGTCGAGCGCGCAAACGCCACCGATTTCGGCCTGGCCGCCGGCGTCTTCACCAATGACCTGACCCGCGCCCACCGGGTGATCGCGCGGCTGCAGGCGGGCACATGCTGGATCAACCAGTACAATGTCACGCCGATCGAACTGCCTTTTGGCGGGGTCAAGCAGTCCGGGCTGGGGCGTGAGAATGGTCGCGCCGCCATCGAGCACTATTCCCAGTTAAAGAGCGTCTACGTCGCCCTCGGCGATATCGACGCGCCATACTGACGGATCCGGTGGTGGAAGACAGTTTCGACTACATCGTCGTTGGGGCGGGATCGGCGGGTTGTGTCCTGGCCAACCGGCTAAGCGAAGACGGCCGCAATACCGTTTTGCTGCTGGAATTTGGCGGCGGCGACAGCTCGATCTTCATCCAGATGCCGACCGCCCTGTCGATCCCGATGAACAACCCCCGCTATATCTGGGACTATCAGGCCGAACCGGAGCCGGCGCTGGGCGGACGGCGGTTGCACACCCCGCGCGGCAGGGTGCTGGGCGGCTCGTCCTCGATCAATGGTCTGGTCTATGTGCGCGGCAACCCCCTGGACTTCGATCGCTGGCAGGAGGAGGGCGCGCAGGGCTGGGCCTATGGCGACGTGCTGCCCTATTTCAAGCGCGCTGAGGACCGGGCGGAAGGCGGAGACCCGTATCGCGGCGCCGGCGGCCCGCTCAAGACCCGCTACGGAACCCTGTCCAATCCGTTGCACGCGGCCTGGATGAAATCCGCGCAAGCCGCCGGCTATCCTCTGACCGCCGATATCAATGGTTATCAGCAGGAGGGCTTTGGCCGCATGGACATGACGGTGGGCGAGGGGCGGCGCTGGAGCGCGGCCAACGCCTATCTGAAGCCGGCGCGGTCGCGGCCCAATCTGGCCGTGCGCACCCACGCCCTGGTCACACAGGTCGTCCTGGAGGGCCGTAAGGCGGTCGGAGTGCGCTATCGTCAGGGCCATGGCGAGATCACGGCGCGGGCTCGGCGGGAGGTGATCCTGGCGGGCGGCGCAATCAATTCCCCGCAATTGCTCAAGCTGTCCGGCATCGGCCCAGGCGAGGAATTGGCGCGGCACGGCTTGCCTGTGGCGTGCGAGCGGCGCGGGGTGGGCGAAAACCTGCAGGACCATCTGGAATTCTATTTCCAGGTGGCCTCGACCAAGCCGGTGACGCTCTATTCGGCGATGAATCCCGTGGCCAAGGCCTTTATCGGCGCCCGTTGGATCCTGTTCAAGAATGGCCTTGGCGCGACTAATCATTTCGAAAGCTGCGGTTTCATCCGCAGCCGCGCCGGGATCCGCTATCCCGACATTCAGTACCATTTCCTGCCCCTGGCCGTGACCTATGACGGCCAGTCCCTGGCCAAGCAGCACGGCTTTCAGGCCCATGTCGGGCCGATGCGTTCGAAAAGCCGCGGCTGGGTGCGTCTGACCTCGCCCGATCCTGCCGCCAAGCCGGAAATCCGCTTCAACTATATGAGCCATCCGGACGACTGGGCGGAGATGCGCGCCTGCGTGCGGCTGACGCGCGAGATCTTCGCCCAAGCGCCGTTCGATGGCTATCGGGGCGAGGAGTTGCAGCCTGGGGCGGGCGTGGTCAACGATGACGCCATCGACGCCTTCATCCGCGACAAGGTCGAAACCGCCTATCACCCGTCCTGCAGTTGCAAGATGGGCCGTGTCGACGATCCGATGGCCGTGGTCGATTCCCAGGCGCGGGTGATCGGCGTCGAGGGGTTGCGTGTGGTCGACGCCTCGATCATGCCCTCGATCACCACCGGCAATCTGAACGCCCCGACCATCATGCTGGCCGAAAAGGCCTCCGACCACATCCTGGGCAAGCCGGCCCTGCCCCGGTCCAACGCCGACTATTACGTGGCTCCGGACTGGGAGACGTCCCAGCGCTGAATTTGCCCGTCACCGCAGCAAATGATTACCGAGTGGGCGTTGGTAACCTTGAGCGCACAAGGGATTGGCAGGCTTAAGCCGGCCCCATTTAACGCCGCGAATTTGTGACGTGAACGCCGTTATGCGTGGCGCTTTCGTTCAATTGCATTTGAACGCGCGCCCCTAGACTTCCTTTACCTTCAAAAGGACGGTCAGATCCTGGAGAAGGGCGGCGGCGGCCGGTGGGGTCTTCGCCTCGTCTTATGGGTACAGCGGGTCCCGCGGACCTGGCAGGCGGATCGCACGAGCGCCACTTGATCAGACGCTCCAGCGACGCCGATCAACCGCGGCCCATCAGGGGGATGGTTTGATGGCGAAAACGATACGGGCGAACTTGGCCGGCGCATCGGCCTGGCGGCGCGCGCTGATGGCGGGCGCGGCCCTGGGCGGGGTGATGGCGACGCCGGCCCTGGCCCAGACCACGGTGACGCCGGCGGCCGCCGCGCCCGGCGCCGAGACAATCGAAGCCATCGTCGTCACCGCGCAGCGTCGCGAGCAAAGATTGCAGGACGTCGGCATCGCCGTGACCGCCCTCGGCGCCAAGGCCATAGCCAGCATGGGGCTGAAGGACTCCACCGACCTGACCAAGGCGGCGCCAAGTCTGAGGATGAACGAGTACACGCCGTCCGCGGTGGTGTTCAACATCCGCGGCGTGTCGCAGAACGACTTCGGCGACGAGCAGGAGCCGCCGGTCGCCGTCTATCAGGACGACAGCTATTCCAGCTCCTTCGTCTCCTCCGGCTTTCCGCTGTTCGATCTGCAGCGGGTCGAGGTGCTGCGCGGGCCGCAGGGCACCCTGTTTGGCCGCAACGCCACCGGTGGCGCGATCCAGTTCATCTCCAACAAGCCGACCAAGGATTTCGAAGGCTACGCCACGGTCGGAACCGGCAGCTACAGCGATTTCAATTTCGAAGGCGCGATTTCGGGGCCGATCCGCGACAACGTCCAGGCGCGCCTGTCGGCGATGAGCGACCATGCCAATGGCTACCTACAGAACATCACCCCCGGCGCCTCGGACCGCGGCGCCTCGAACCACTACGCCCTGCGCGGCATTGTCGAATGGCAGCCGACCAATGACAGCAATGTTCAGCTGGAAATGCGCTATGCCCGCAATCCGCACGAAAACTCCGCGGGCATGTATTCGTGGGAGGCGGCCTATCCCGGGGCTCATGGCCAGGGCACTTATCTGCCGGCCAATATGGTCAATCCGCTGCTGCAGTTGGGCTATAATGGGGCCTTTCCCGGACCGACCTACCCGACAGGCACCGATCTGACCGGCTATCGCAACGACGCCATCGACGCCCAGCGCGGCGGCGATCCCTGGAAGGTGGCGGCAGCCGGCCAATCCTATACCGACCGGACCCTGGTCGGTTCGAACCTGAAGATCGAAGCGCCTCTGGGGCCGTTCCGCATCACGTCGATCACCGATCTGCAGTCGAACTATAAGCACTATCTGGAAGACGCCAGCGCTTCGCCTAACGAGCAGGTGCGGTTCAGCCAGGGCGCCAACATGACTCAATATTCCGAGGAATTGCGCGCCGCCGGGCACTTTGGCGACCACGAATTGGTTCTCGGCGCCTATGGCATGGGAGTCGATGGTCACTATACGGCGTCCTACGCCTTCCCGACCATATTCGGCCTGGTTCCGGATGTCTTCTTCAAGCAAAAGACCACTTCCTACGCGATCTTCGCGCAGGACGAGTGGCAGCTGCCAGACAACTTCAAGGCGATCTTCGGCGCGCGGTATTGGCATGACGAGCGCAAGGTCAACTACCACGCCACCGATAACACCGGCGAGACGGTTATTTTTAACACCCACCAAATTTATGCCTTTGACGGTGCTGCCGGTCAGCAAATTACGCAGGGTATAAACCTGACGCCATCTGATGCTGACAAGAATTTCTCTGATTATTCTATTCGAGCCGAGCTGGATTATAAGCCATCGAATAATATTTTAGTGTATGCCAGTTTCAACCGCGGCACAAAGAGTGGAGGTTTTACTCTGTCAACGGCGACGCCGACGGGAACGCCCGCGTCAGTGCTCGCGGCTGGGACCGGGCCGAGTTACGAAGCGTCTTTCATCAACGGCATTCCCTATAAGCCGGAGGTGCTGAACGCCTTTGAAACCGGGGTGAAGCTGAGCCTGCCGCTCAATTCTTCCCTGAACCTGACCGGCTTCTACTATGACTATCATAACTATCAGGCGTTCGCGGAATATGGCCTGGTCGAGACGGTGATCAATCTGCCGGCGAACGAAGAAGGCGTGGAAGCCGAGTTCGTCACCCATCCAATCCGTGGCCTGACTCTGCAGGGCAATCTCGCCATCCAGGACAACCAGGTCAAGAACGTCCCCCTGCCGGACGGGACGATCGTCGATCATCACCTGCCTCAGGATCCCAAGGTTTCCGGTGACCTGCTGGCCCGCTATGATTACCACACCGAGGTCGGCGTGTTTTTCGCCCAGGGCGACGTTCAATATACCGGCCGGACCTGCTTCTCGGTGCTCTGCGCGCCGATCGAGCACGAGCCAGAGCACACGATCGGCAACCTGCGTTTCGGCTATACGCCCCCGGACAAGAAGTGGGACCTGTCGGTGTTCGTCAACAATGTCGGTCAGACCATCTACCGGGTCTACACCTTCGACGTGGCGGCCTTTACCGGCCAGATCCCCAGCGTCTATGGCAAGCCGCGCACCTGGGGCGTGACCGCGACCTATCGGTTCGGCGGCTGATCACGTCGGGCGGGGGGCGCTGGCGGCGCCCCCGCCCGCCGTGACCCAAAAGGCTGTGACCTTCGAACGCCGTGACCGTCTAGGTCGGGCGTTGTAGACTTGTCCCATGTCGATCGCCGATTCCGAGGACGCCGCCCCCCTGGCCGCCGCGCAGTCCGCGATCGCGCTGGACCCCACCAAGGCCGAGGCCTGGAATACGCTCGGCGCCGTCCATATCCAGCGCGGCGAACTGGAGGCGAGCCGCGATTGCTTTTCCCGGGCGGTCGAACTCGATCCTGGCTTCATCAAGGCGCTGAACAATCTGGCGGTGGTCTTGCAGCATCTGGGCGACCTGGCTGCGGCCGAGGCCCATTATCGCCAGGCGCTGCGAAACGCGCCCGATCATCCCGATATTCTGTTCAATTTCGCCGCCCTGCTCGGCGTAACGGGGCGCTATGCGCAAGCCCTGGCCTGTGTCGATCAACTGATCGTGCAGTCCCCGGGGCTGGTCAGGGCGCATCTGCTGGCCGCCGACCTGGAACGGGATTTCAGTCGCCCGCTGGCGGCGCTGCAGGTGCTCGACAAGGTCTTGTCGACGGATCCCGATCGGGTAGAGGCGCTTGGCCGTCGCGCCCACATCCTTTGCCGTCTGGATCGCTGGGGCGCGGCTCTGATCGACTGCGAGCATGCGCTCAACTTGGCTCCCGCAGATCCTGACGCCCTGTACATGCGGGCTCAGGCTTTGCAGGGGCTGGGGCTGTCGGCGCGCGCATTGGACGCCTTTGACGTGGCCGAAGCGGCCAGTCCTGCGCCGGCCCGGGTGCTGACGGGCAAGGCGGTCCTGCTTAGCGAGCTGGGACGAAAAGCCGAGGCTCTCGCGACGTTGGACCGGGCGCTCATCCGCCGGCCGGACTTGGCGGAAGCTTGGTATAGCCGGGCCAACCTCACCCGCTACGCGCCCGGGGACTCGGATCTGGCGGCCATGGAGGCCCTGGTCGATCGCCCTGGGGCGACGTTCCACGACCGCGTCCATCTCAACTTCGCCCTCGGCAAGGCCTATCTCGCACAGGGTGATGGCGCACGGGCCTTTGCGCGCCTGGGGCTGGGGAATGCGCTGAAGCGGGAAAGCCTTGGCTACGATCCGGGGGCCGATGCGGGCCTGATCGATAAGATCGCAGCGACTTTTTCGGCGGAGGCCCTGGCGAGCCTTGGCGGGATGGGAGACGCCTCAGCCTTGCCGATCTTTGTGATCGGCATGCCGCGATCGGGGACCACGTTGGTCGAACAGATCCTGGCGTCCCATCCCCTGGTCCATGGCGCGGGCGAGCCGCCCTATATGGCCGAAATCGCCGAGGCTTCGGGATTTCCGATGGGCCCCGGGCGACTGGAGGCGGCGGATTTCGCCGCCCTGGGCGGTCGCTATCTGGACTTGATCGGCGCCGATGCGGCCGAGGTGCGGCATGTGGTCGACAAGCTGCCGTCAAACTTCCTTTATGCCGGCCTGATCGCCCTGATCCTGCCCCGCGCGCGCATGATCCATTGCCGGCGTGATCCTCTGGACACCTGCCTGTCCTGTTATTCGCTGCTGTTCACGCGCGGGCACGAATATGCCTATGACCTGGACGAGTTGGGCCGGTTCTATGGCCTGTATCGGCGGTTGATGACGCATTGGCGCAAGGTCTTGCCAGCGAGCGTAATGCTGGACTTCGACTACGAGGCCCTGATCGCCGAGCCGGAAGCGCAGATCCGAAGGCTGCTGGCCTTCTGCGGTCTGCCCTGGGATGAGGCCTGCCTGCGCTTTCATGAAACGCCGCGCCGGGTGAGTTCCTCCAGTCTGACTCAGGTGCGCTCACCGCTCTATTCCAGCAGCGTGGGGCGGGCGCAGGATTTCCGGGCGTGGCTTGGGCCGCTGGAGACAGCGCTGGCCCAGGCTGGGATTAGCTGAACACCCGCATCGAGGCCAGATTGCCGTCGTCGGCGCCGTGGTCCGGGCGCCGGCGCTGGCCGGACGGGGACGAGCCGTAGGTTTCTTTGAATTGTCGGGAAAAATGGGCGCAGTCGGCGAACCCGGCCTCATGGGCGATCTCGGTCACCGAGCGGTCGGTATTGCCGATTAGCCAATGGGCGTAGCGTAGGCGCAGGTGGCGATACGCGGTGGCCGGGCTCATGCCCAGTGTGGTATGGCACAGCCGTTCGAACTGACGGGTCGACAGGGACAGCTTTTCCGCCACATGGGCGATGGGCAGCGGCCGGGCCAGGTTCTGTTCCATCAGCAGCAGGGCGCGGCGTACGCGCGGGTCACTGACCTTTTCCGACATGGGCGGGTGCGGCTGGGCCTCGCCTCCGCCGCGGGTGCGGTCGAACAGCAGGACCTGACTGGCCTTTTGCGCCACCGACCAGCCGATATGGCGTTCGATCAGGTGGCTGGCCAGGTCGGCCGTGCCGGCCCCGCCAGCGCAGGTGATGCGGTCGCTGTCGGCGAGGAACAGCCGGTCGGCGACCACGTCATGGTCGGGGAACTCGTCGAGGAAGTCCTGATAGTGATACCAGCTGACACAGGTCCGCCGACCCTTCATCAGGCCGATGCGGCACAGGATGAAACTGCCGGTGCACATGCCGATCAGCTTGACCCCGGCGTCGGCGACCTTCTTCAGATAGCGCTCGGTGGCTTCGTCGATCTGCCGGCCGGCATGCAGCACGCCGCCGACCACGGCGACATAGTCCAGGTCTCTCGGGTCGAGGAAATTGCTGGTCGGGGTGGTCATCACCCCACAGCTGGCCCGCAAGGGATCCGGCTTGCTGGCCATGATCGACCATTGGACGTTCAGCGGCCGGCTGCGATCGCCCTCATCGGCGGCCAGTCGCAGGTGGTCGATGAACAGAGCGAAGGCCGAGAGGGTGAAGTTCTCGGCGAGAATGATGCCGACCCGCAGCGGCGTGCGCCCGGTGGGTTTCGGATCCTGCACGTGAGTCTGTCCGTACCTCATGCGATTAAATGACTATTCAATCGCGGGTTTGGCAATAGCTAGTTTTAATTTCCGATGAGGGAGGCTTTGGTGGGCGAAAAATGCGCACCCCCGAGCCTTATGTCGCTTGGAAGGCGGCTAATTGAATAAACGCGACGGCAGGAAGCGCAGGTGAAATTGATGTGTTGAACGCCTATTCAGTGCGCCTACGGACGATCGCGACGAGGCTTGGCCTCAGGGCCTGCCGCTAGACGAACTCCGCCCCAGCGGCTTCGAGGAACCGCCAGACATAGGCGCTGTACGAGCGCCAGACCTCGATGTGGAAAACATCATCGTCGGTCCGCCACAGAACGATTTCCGCCTTGGCCAGGACGGTGCGGGTGCACATGCCGACCGGGAAGGCGGCCGGGTCCAGGTCCAGCAGGCAACCCACTGATAACAGTGTCGCGGCGCGCGGGCCGGCGATCTTGAGCGCCGTCTGCCGCTGGCTGATCTCCACCAGGGAATGGGGCAGGGCGCCCATGGCCGCCTCGAGGGCGGCGGCGAGGGTTTCGACTTCCAAGGCGGGGGCGATCAGCAGCCACTCGTCCGGCCCCAGCCATAGGGCATGGCGGTCGCCGGCGCTGGCCGCGCGGCAGGCCTGGCGAGGCAGGGCGAAACCTATCGCGGCTTCGGCGGCGTCGAGCGCTTCCGGGCGACCGCGCAAGATGAACCGAGCCGCGGATGCGCCGGCGCTCAAGCCCAACGGCGCGGCGGCCGTGAAGCGATCGAGCGGCGCGCGGGCGGCGGTCAGGACATCAGCCATTCACGCGCTCTCCTTCGGGATCGTAGAACACCGGTGAGACCACCTGGACCGGAATATCGCCGCCGGGATTTGGCGAATACAGGGTTTGGCCCATCCGCGCCCGCCCGCCACTGACCATGGCCAGGGCGATCGAGCGGCCGAGAACAGCGCTGTGGTAGGACGAGGTGACGTGGCCGATCAGTTTCATCGGCGGGGCTTGGCCCGGCTGGATGACGATCTGGGCGCCTTCCTCGAGCACGGTCCCGGGGTTTTGGGTCAAGAGCCCGACCAGTTGTTTCCGGCCCGGGTCGGACATGGCCGGGCGGGCCAGGGAGCGCTTGCCGACAAAGTCCGGCTTGGCCTTGCCGATGGCCCAGGTCAGGCCGACATCGTCGGGCGTCGCCGTGCCGTCGGTTTCCTGGCCAACGATGATGAAGCCCTTTTCGGCCCGCAGCACGTGCATGGTCTCGGTGCCATAGGGCGTCAGGCCATGGGCCTGGCCAGCAGTCCAGACCGCCTCCCACACCGCGCGAGCGTGGTCGGGCGCGATATTGATCTCGAAACCCAGTTCGCCGGAGAAGCTGACCCGGAACAGGCGGGTCGGCACACCGCAAATGCGGCCGTGGGCCAGGCTCATATGCGGCAGGGCTTCGGGCGACAGGTCGATCCCTTCGACCAGGCTCTCCAGGATCTTGCGGGCGTTTGGGCCTTGCAGGGCGATCACCGCCCATTGTTCGGTGGTCGAGGTCAGCCAGACATTGAGGTCCGGCCACTCGGTCTGCAGATAGTCTTCCATCATCCCCAGCACCCGAGGCGCGCCGCCTGTGGTGGTGGTGACATGAAAGCGATCCTTGGCGATGCGGCCGACCACCCCGTCGTCGGTGACGAACCCGTCCTCGCGACACAGCACGCCATAGCGGCACTTGCCGACGCCCAGCTTGGTCCAGGCGTTGACGTACATGCGGTTCATGAATTCGGCGGCGTCGGGGCCGACGACCTCGATCTTGCCGAGGGTCGAGGCGTCGAAGATCCCGCAGCTGGCGCGCACGGCCAGGCATTCGCGGCGCACCGCCGCCTCCATGTCTTCTGCCCCTTGGGGGAAGAAGCGCGCCCGCTTCCACAGCGACACGTCCTCGAACACCGCGCCCTGTTCCGCCGCCCAGTCGTGGATCGGCGTTGTGCGGATGGGATCGAACAGGTCGCCGCGGGCCAGGCCCGCCAACACGCCAAAGGTCACGGGCGTGTAGGGCATGCGGAAGGTGGTCAGGCCGATCTCCGGGACCGGCTTATGCAAGGCGTCGGCCACCACGCCCAGGGCGTTGATGTTCGAGGTCTTGCCCTGGTCGGTGGCCATGCCGGTGGTGGTGTAGCGCTTGATGTGCTCGATGGACTGGAAGCCCTCGCGCACGGCCAGTTTCAGGTCCTTGGTGGTGACATCGTTCTGCCAGTCGACGAAGGCCTTGGCGTTGACGCCGCGATCATGAGGCACGGCGCCGATCACGCCTTGCGGCGCGGCCTCGACCGCCTCGACCGCAAAATCGCGGCTGGCCGAGGACCCCGCCGCGCTTGCGCCGGCGCCATAGCCGTCGGCCAGGGCTTCGGCCAGGCCGAACAGACCGCGGCAGGCGCCGGCCGAGCGTTCCTGCTCCGCCGATTGATCCGGCAGATAGGCGTGTAGATCCGCGTCCCAGCGCAGCTTGCCGCGTGATTGCGAGAACAGGTGGACGCTGGGTGTGAAGCCGCCAGACATCAGCACGGCGTCACAGGCGATGGTCTCGGCCCGGCCGACCTGGCCCGCGGCCACGATCGGGGCCAGGCGTGCGGCGCGAACCCGCAGGCGGCCTTCGGCGCCGGTGATGGCGCAGCCAGTGCGGATGGGAAGGCCGGCTTGGCGGGCCGCTTCGACGAGGGGCCCGGCCGGTTTCGGGCGCAGATCGGCGATGGCGGCGATCTCGACCCCGGCCCTGTGCAGATCGAGCGCCGCACGGTAGGCGCCGTCATGGCCAGTGGCGATCACCGCCCGCTTGCCGGGGATGACGCCGTAGCGGTTCAGATAGATGCGAGCGGCGTCGGCCAGCAGCACACCGGGGCGGTCATTGTCAGGGAACACCAGCGGGCGCTCGATGGCGCCGGCGGCCAGCACCACCTGCTTGGCCCGGATCTGCCACAGGCGCTCGCGCGGTTGGCCGGCGACAGGCGCCGCCAGCTGATCGGTCAGCCGCTCGGCCACGCCGATCATGTTGTGGGCGAAATAGCCGAAGGCGGTGGCGCGGGACAGCAGGGTCACGCGGGGATTGGCGGCGAGGCTGGCGAGCGTGGCCGCCAGCCACGCCTGGGCCGGCTGTCCGTCGATGATGGCGTCGGTGCTGGCCAGCAGCGAACCGCCCAGCTCCGCCTGCTCGTCCACCAGGATCACCCGACCGCCGCCTCCGGACGCCGCCAAGGCGGCGGCGAGACCCGCGGGGCCGGCGCCGACCACCAGCACTTCGCAGTGGGCGTAACGGTTCAGGTAGCGGTCGGGATCGGCTTCGGTCGGGGCCCGGCCAAGACCGGCGGCCGAGCGGATGAAGGGCTCATAGAACCTGTTCCACGCTTCGCGCGGCCACATGAAGGTCTTGTAGTAGAAGCCCGCCGAGAGGAACGGCGAGATCAGGTCGTTGACCGCGCCGACGTCGAAATTCAGGCTCGGCCAACGGTTCTGGCTG
>FTIR01447413.1_pt1 | contig 20263 bp, 17 predicted proteins | sample 1658041 | NCBI WGS metagenome assembly FTIR01 (sample SAMEA3914793, study PRJEB12502) | metagenome | biome: forest; material: soil | place: Canada | collected 2011-07-03 | depth 0.3 m | reverse complement strand
GCCGCGTTCCTGCTCGATCGCGTGATGGCCGGCGTGGGCCTCACGGGCCGCAGCTTCATTCCGCTGCTCTCGAGTTTCGCGTGCGCGATCCCCGGCATCATGGCCACGCGCACGATCGCCGACCCGCGCGACCGCCTCGCCACCATCCTGATCGCGCCGCTGATGACGTGCTCGGCGCGCCTGCCCGTGTACGCGCTGCTGATCGGCGCGTTCATCCCAGCACGCACGCTCGCGCTGGGCGTCAACCTGCAAGGCCTGGTGCTGTTCATCCTGTACCTGGCGGGCATCGTCAGCGCGATGGGCGTGGCGTGGGTGCTGCAACGCATCGGCCGCCGCGCCGGCCCGGCGCACCACACGCTGATGATGGAGCTGCCGGCCTACCGCTGGCCCAACCCGCGCAACCTGGCCATCGGCCTGCTGGAGCGCGCGCGCATCTTCATCAATCGCGTCGGCACCATCATCCTCTCGCTGATGATCGTGCTGTGGTTCCTCTCCACGTTCCCCGGCCCGCCGGCGGGCGCCACGGGCCCGGCCATCGAATACAGCCTGGCCGGCCGGCTGGGCCACCTGTTGCAATACGTCTTCGCGCCGATCGGCTTCAACTGGCAGATCTCCATCGCGCTGGTGCCGGGCCTGGCGGCGCGCGAGGTGGCCGTCGGCGCGCTGGGCACCGTGTACGCGCTGTCGGCCACCGGCGACGCCGTGGCCGAGCAGCTGTCGCCGCTGATCCAGCACACCTGGTCGCTGCCCACCGCCTGCGCGTTGCTGGCCTGGTACGTGTTCGCGCCGCAGTGCGTGGCCACGCTGTCGGTCACCCGCCGCGAGACGGGCGGCTGGCGCCAGCCCATCATCATGGCAACCTACCTGTTCGCCATGGCCTACGTCGCGGCCGGCCTCACGTTCTACGGCGTACGCTACTTTTTCGGGAGCTAGGCATGCAGACGCTCATCACTCTCCTCATCGTGCTCGGCGCCGTCGGCTACAGCGTCTGGAAGCTCGCACCGGCCGCGCTGCGCCACAAGCTGGCCGCGCAATCGGGCACGCTGGTGCGCGCCACGGGCGCATCCGCCGAGGTGGCGCGCCGCATCGAGATCAAGGCCGTCAACGCCGCCGCCAACGCGGGCGGGTGCGGCAGCTGCGGGCCCTGCAAGGCCTGCGCAACAGGCCAGGCCAAGGACGACGCCGCCAAGGCCTGACGCGGGTCCGCGATCCGGACAGTGCTAGCGCAGATCCCCGGCCAGGCTAGCCAGCGTGTCGGCCGCGATGCTCACATGCGAGGGATAGTTCGTGTGGTCGCAGCCCAGCTTCACGCTCGCGCCCGCGCGGATCGCGTCACGCGCGGCACGCGGGAACTCGAAGCGCACGAAATGCACGGCCGACGTCTTCTCGGCGTCCTCGCGGTCCAGGTCCTCATCGGCGATCGCGTACACGCGGGCATGCCCCTCCACCTCGACGAACAGGCTGTCCTCGACGCCGATCAGGCGCGCCAGTTCGCGCCGGCGCTCGTTCGGGTCGGTGTATTCGATCAGCAGCGTGGCCTTCCAGTTGCTGCCGTCGGGGATCAGCGGCGCGTAGGCCTCGATCTCCTGGACAATACCGTCCTCCTCGAAGATCTTTTCGACGCGCAGCATCTCCTGGATCTGGTAGCGCACGGTGCGCTCATCCTCGAACTGCAGGTTGAGATGCTCACCCAGCAGCACGCTGCGCAGGCGACGGTGCGGGATGATCTCGGCCTGGATGCTCTTGCGGGCCCGGGCATAGGCCTCCAGCGTCATCAGGCTCGTCCGGCTCAACGGCGTGGACATGGCGGTCTCCAGGCAATATGGATTAGTCGAGCCCGTAGGCGACGCGCAGCAGGCTCAGCGGATGCGCCAGGGCCTTGGCCGGCGTGCCGGCAAGCGCCATGCCCTGCGCGATGTGGTGGCCGGCCAGCGCGCAGTCGCTCGCGATCACGTCGGGCTCGTCGCGGGCCATCGCCTTGAACACCGGCTTGCCGATCTTCATCGCGTTCGCGTGATAAAGCGTCTTGACGCCGTACGTGCCCGCGTGACCGGAACAGCGCTCGACGGTGTTCAACTGCACCGTGACGCTCTTGCCGATCAGCTTGAACATCTCCTCGGTCTTGCGCCCGATGTTCTGCACGCGGCCGTGGCAGGGGATGTGATAGCTCACCTTGCCGAGCGCCGCCTTGAAGTCGGTCTTGAGCAAGCCGTCGCGATGGCGCGCGACGAAGTATTCGAACGGGTCGAACATCGCGTCGCGCACCAGGGCGACGTCGGCCTCGTCGGGAAACAGCAGCGGCAGTTCCTGCTTGAACATCAGCGTGCAGCTCGGGATCGCGGACAGGATCGCATACCCCTGCCGGGCATAGCGCGCGAGCACGGGAATGTTCGCGCGCATCGCCTGCTCCACCGACTTCAGGTCGCCGAGCTCGAGCCGGGGCATGCCGCAGCACGACTCCTTGTCGACGATCTCGTATGCGATGTCGTTGTGCGTCAGCACCTTGAGCAGGTCGCGGCCGATGCCGGGCTCGTTGTAGTTGACGTAGCAGGTGGCGAACAGCGCCACCTTGCCGGGCGTGCGTTCGCCGTTCGTCACGATGCGCGCCGGGCCCGCGTGCCGTTCGCTCCAGCGCAGGCGCGTGGTGGCCAGTTCGGGCAGCCACGCGTCGGGATGCACGCCCAGCGACTTGTCGAGCAGCTTGCGCATGGTCTTCGTGCGGTTCATCGCGTTGGCCGCCTGCACGACCACGGGGATGCCGGCGAACTGGCCATGCACGTCGGTGGAGGCCAGGAAGCGCTCGCCACGCGAGACCCCCCCGCGCTCGAACTTGATCGCCTTCGCCCGCAGCATCAGGTGCGGGAAGTCCACGTTCCACTGGTGCGGCGGCACGTAGGGACACTTGGTCATGTAGCACAGGTCGCACAGGTAGCACTGGTCGACCACCTTGCCGAAGTCGCTCTTGGCGACGCCGTGCACCTCGCCGTCGACGGTGGCGTCGACCAGGTCGAACAGCGTCGGGAACGACTGGCACAGGCTCACGCAGCGCCGGCAGCCGTGGCAGATGTCGAACACGCGCTCCAGCTCGCGGTTGCAATCCGCCTCGTCGTAGTAGGTGGCCGACTTCCAGTCGATCGGATGGCGGGTGGGCGCCTCGAGATTGCCTTCGCGCTGCGTCATGCGGGTGTCGCCTTCAGGATGGACTCGGGGAACTCCGGCTCACCGCCGGTCAGGCGCGGCGGGGCCGCCGCGCCGTCGGGCAAACGAACAAGGGGCCGCGAAGCCCCCTGCCATGCAGTCGTGTCGAGCGGGCGCGCCGGGCCCGCTCGAACCTTACTCAGTCGACCAGCGCATCGAGCGCCTTCTGATAGCGATTGGCGTGCGAGCGCTCGGCCTTGGCCAAGGTCTCGAACCAGTCGGCGATCTCGCTGAAACCCTCTTCGCGGGCCGCGCGCGCCATCCCGGGGTACATGTCGGTGTACTCGTGGGTTTCGCCGGCCACGGCGGCCTTCAGGTTGTCGCGCGTCGGGCCGATCGGCAGGCCGGTCGCCGGGTCGCCCACTTCCTCGAGAAACTCGAGATGGCCGTGTGCATGGCCCGTCTCGCCTTCCGCCGTCGAGCGAAACAGCGCCGCCACGTCGTTCTGGCCCTCGACGTCCGCCTTCGCGGCGAAGTACAGGTAGCGCCGATTCGCCTGCGATTCGCCGGCGAACGCGTCCTTGAGGTTCTGCTCGGTCTTCGAGCCTTTCAGTCCCATGATGGTCTCCTCGTGATAACGGAAAACGAACGGACAACGGACGTAAAACGGACTTCAACCTCTCGCGCCGACGTCGGAACGACAGGCCCGGACACACCGTAGCAGACTGACCGCGAGACACCAAATTCAATGCGGCTATCGCGGGAATAGGCCAGGGCTAACGACAGCGCTCCAGCACCGCTATCCGGTTCGCGTGTTTCGCGAATGGGCCGGCCCGCCGTGCTCAGCGGCGCAGGCCCATCAGCCCGAGCGCGTGCCGGTGCAGCCGCCCGTTCGGATCCGCCAGGTTGTGCAGGATCGTGAAGTGGTTCGCGCTCGGGATCGTCTCGCATACGGGCACGGTCGTCGGCCCCCACTGGTCGCGGATCAGCGCCGTCTGGCGCTTGAACTCCGCGCTCTCCTCGCCGCCCACGGCGGTCAGCAAGGGCCGGCGCGGCCGCGGAAAGAACGCCGAACTCAGCCGCTTGACGCTGGCCGGGGTCAGTTGGACGTCGTCCTTCAGGAACGGCGCATGACGCAGCGGCTCCAGGTCGAACACGCCGGAGATCGCCAGCGCCCCGCTCACCAGTTGCGCCGGCAGCGCCGCATCCACTTCCTTCCAGCGGCAGCTGAGCATCATCGACGCGAGATGCCCGCCCGCCGAATGGCCCACGACGACGATGCGTGACGGGTCGCCGCCGTAGATCGCGGCATGGCGATGCACCCAGGCCAGCAGCCGGGTCATCTGCAGCACGATGTGCTCGATGCCCACCGCCGGGCACTTCGCGTAGTTGGGCACCATCACCAGCGCGCCGTCGGCCGTGAACGACGGCGCGATGAAGCCGTGCAGCGACTTGTCCGACGAACGCCAGTAGCCGCCGTGGATGAACACGAGCACCGGGGCATCGGCGTGCGGCGTCGGATAGATGTCCAGCGTCTCGCCGTCGCCATCGCCGTAGCGCACGTCGCTGCGCCAGGATTCGAGGCGCTGCACCAGCGACGAGGCGGTCTGCCAGCGTGCGCCGATCTCCACGTGCTCCGGATGACGGGCGCGCTGGTTGTATTCGGCGTCCAGCCAGGTCGGCTCGAGGCGCGCTGCGCGGGGGGCGGTGATCGGGCTCACGGCGAACTCCTGCAAGAGGCGAAAGGGGCGGCCAAACGGCGCGCCCATCCTAGACGAAGCGCGTGCGCCGTGTCGGTTGCGGGCATCCTGGTCGCGATCATGAAAGCGCTTTCTGTTTTTGGACGCCATCAACCGCAACAAAGGAACATCTGCGGGATACAGCAGACGCGGATCGCCTCACCGCCACCGTCCGTGGCGAGCTGTTCGGCAAGCAACAGGACAGACAAGCAACAGGCTTCGCCGGACAGGTCAGATCGCACGCCACCGAGCCGCGCCCTGGGACAAAGCCGAGAATTTGAAGAAATGTTGCCCGCATAAGTCGAAACTCGACCGTATACGGGAGTTCCCTAGATCACATGCTGGCCATCTGCCTTACATTTGAAACCGCTTTCAGGGGGATTCATATCGACTTCTGAAAGCGCTTTCACCAACCCGCGATCAATGACGGGGCAGGAATTGGGCGCACGTTCCCCAACGGCGACTCGGCTCACAAAACAATCGGAGACAGTCAATGAAGATCACACGACTCTGCCAGCCGCAGCCGGGCCACCCGCCGTCGTTCCGGCGCACCCGCCTCGCATCGGCCTGCGGACTGCTGCTGGCAGGGGTCACGGCGGCACACGCCCAGGGCGCTGCGTCCGCCGCGACACCCGCGTCGGCGGCCAGCGCGGCAGGCAAGTCCGCCGATACCCAGACCGTCGTCGTCACCGGCATTCGCGCCAGCCTGGACACCTCGATGGCGCTCAAGCGCGACGCCCACGGCATCGTCGACGGCATCACCGCCGAGGACGTCGGCAAGTTCCCCGACACCAACCTCGCCGAAGCCATGCAACGCATCAGCGGCGTGGCCATCGACCGCGCGAACGGCGAAGGCTCCAAGATCACGGTGCGCGGCTTCGGGCCCGACTACAACATGATCTTGCTGAACGGCCGCCAGATGCCGGCGACCACGGTGCAGAACACCAGCGCGTCGAACTCGCGCGCCTTCGACTTCGCCAATCTCGCCGCGGAATCGGTGTCCTCGCTGGAGGTCTGGAAGACCAGCCAGGCGTCCAAGCCGGCCGGCGGCATCGGCGCCACCATCAACATCAGGACGGCGCGGCCGCTGGACGCTCCGGGCATGATCGCCAGCTTCGGCATCAAGGGCATCACGGACGAGTCCAACAAGCGCCTGCCGACCGACGACAAGGGCAAGAACCTCACGCCGGAGCTTTCGGGCATCTACAGCAACACGTTCGCCGACCACACCTTCGGCGTGTCGCTTACCGGCAGCTACCAGGTGCGCGACCTCGGCGTCAACACCGCCGGCGTCCCCAGCGGGTGGCACTCGTTCCAGGGCAACGATGCGAACAGCTGGGGCGTGATCCCGCAGCCCGGTGCGCCCGGCTCCGCGAACATCACCAACCGTCCGGGCCCGAACGACATCTACCAGGTGCCGCAGAACATCGACTATGCGGTCAACGGCGTCCATCGCGAACGCACCAACGGCCAGCTGACCTTGCAGTGGCAGCCGGTCAAGGAGCTCACGAGCACGCTGGACTACACGTACGCGCAGAACCGCGTCGACACCAAGTTCAGCGACGTCTCGTCGTGGTTCAACTTCGGCCCGTCGGTCAGCAGCTGGACCAACGGCCCGGTGTCCGGCCCGACGATGTATTCCGAGCTCCTCGGCGTCGCCGCCGCCCCGGGCGCGCCGGCCAACCCGGGGTTGCAGGACATCGCCATGGGCGGCGGCTGGTTCGGCGTCAAGACGACCCTGCGCTCGCTCGGCCTGAACCTGCTCTGGAAGGCCAGCCCCACCCTCAAGTTCGAGGCCGATGCGCATTCGTCGAACTCGACCTCGGGTTCGGACAGCCCCTACGGCACCAACTCCGATCTGGGCACGGCCAGCTTCACGCGCGGCACCACTTCGGTGGACTTCACGCATCCGTTCCCGGTGATGAGCATCGCCGGCGCGGGTCCCAGCACGGCCGACCAAGAGGTCACGGGCGACTCGTTCCGCAACAGCTACATGAAGTCCAGCGTCAACCAGCTGCAGTTGAAGGGCAGTTGGGACGCCAGCGACCAGTCGTCGGTGGACTTCGGCCTGAACATCCAGCACGTCAAGAACCGCACGGCCTACGCCAACGTGGAGCAGGACAGCTGGGGCGGTGCCACCAGCCCGGCGGACTATCCGGACAGCGTCTGGCACCCGACCACCGTGAGCAAGTACTTCAGCCAGATGAGTGGCAGCAACGACCCGGCGCAGTTCCAGCCCTGGTACACGTTCAACTTCCCGCAGGTGCGCGGCATCGCCGCCAGCGTCGGCAATCCGGCGAACTACCTGGCCTCGAACAACTTCACGACCGACGAGCGCACGAAGGAGAACACCACCAGCCTGTACGGCCAGTACAACCGCGACTGGGAGACCGCGGGCATCCCGATGAACCTGTCGGCCGGCCTGCGCTACGAGAAGACGGACGTCACCTCGTCGGCGCTGGTTCCGCAACCGACCGGCGTCGTGATGAAATCGCAGAACGAACTGGACCTGACCTACGGCGCCGGCGTCTTCACCACCCTCAAGGGCGGCTACCACTATCTGCTGCCCAGCATCGACTACGACGCGGACCTGACCAAGACCCTCAAGCTGCGCCTGAGCTACGGCGACAGCATTGCGCGCCCGACCTGGGACCAGATCCAGGGCGGCCAGTCGCTCGCCCAGGGAGTGCGTGTGGACGGCGGCACCGGCAATGAGGGCAATCCCAACCTGAAGCCGCTGCGCTCGCACAACCTCGACGCCTCGCTCGAGTGGTACTACGGCAAGTCCAGCTACGCATCGGTGGGCTTCTTCCACAAGAACGTCAGCAACTACATCGGCACCAGCACGGTCACGGAGACGCCGTTCAACGTCCCCACGCCCGTGGGCGGCGCCTACTGGAACGCGGCGCTGGCCAACGGCTGCACCACGGCCGACACGACCTGCATCCGCAACTACATCTTTGCCCATTACAACGGGCAACCGGGCGTGGTGGCGGGGCCGGTGGACTCGAATGGCAACACCACCGGCACGATCACGGGCGTACCCGGCAACCCGATCACGAACTTCACCATCACGGTGCCGGTCAACGCGCACAACGCCAGCCTGCACGGCTTCGAGTTCAACATCCAGAACGCGTTCGGCAACTCGGGCTTCGGCGTCGCGGCGAACTACACGCTGGTGATATCGGGGCTGCAGTACAACAACGACAGCCTGGCCCAGCAGTTCGCGCTCATCGGGTTGAGCGACACGGCCAACGTCGTCGCTTATTACGAGGATGCCCACTTCAATGCACGCGTGGCCTACAACTGGCGCGGCCAGTTCCTGGCCGCGACAGTCGACGGCGGCGGGGGGTCGAATCCGGTCTACACCGAGCCGTACGGCCAGGTGGACATGACGCTGGGCTACGCCTACGACAATCACCTGTCGTTCTCGCTGGACGCCATCAACCTGAACGACGGCGTGATCCGTCAGCACGAACGCACGAAGGACGCCCTCGCGTCCATCACGCAGACGGGCCGACTCTTCATGATCGGCGCGCGCTACAAGTTCTAGGCGGTCCGAGAACGGTTGAACCACCCGGCGCCGCCTCCAGGGGAATCGCCGGGTGGCGCAACCTACCCCTGCCCGGCATCATGGCCGGAGATGAAGATGCGCCTCAACGATGACGTGCGACACGTCGTGATCCTCGGAGGCGGTTCGGCCGGCTGGCTGACCGCCGCCCTGCTCGCGCGCGAGCATCACGCGGGCGAACCGGGCGGCCTGGCCGTCACCCTGATCGAATCCCCGAACACCCCGCCCATCGGCGTCGGCGAAGGCACCTGGCCGTCGATGCGCGACACCCTGCGCCGTATCGGCTTGCCCGAGACCACGCTATTCCGCGCCTGCGACGCCTCCTTCAAGCAAGGCTCCCACTTCCATGGCTGGATGCGCGGCGCGAGCGCGTCCGCCGGCGACCAGTACCGCCATCCGTTCACGCTGCCGCTGGGCTTCGGCGACGTCGACCTCGTGGCGGCGTGGCTGCAGCGCCATGGCGACCGGCCGTTCGCCGACGTGGTCTGCGCGCAGCCGCAGGTGTGCGCGGCCGGCCATGCGCCCAAGCAGGCGTCCACGCCCGAGTACGCCGCCGTCGCCAACTACGGCTACCACTTCGACGCCGGCAAGTTCGGCGTGCAACTGCGCGAGCACGCGGTCGCGCACCTGCACGTGCGCCACGTCGCCGACGACGTCGACTCGGTGGTCTCGCACGACGACGGCGACATCGCCGCGCTGCGCACGCGCCATCACGGCGACATCGCGGGCGACCTGTTCATCGACTGTTCCGGCCTCGCGTCGGTGCTGATCGGCCAGCACTTCGGCATCGTCCTGCACTCGCAGAAGCACCTGCTGTTCAACGACACCGCGCTGGCGCTGCAGGTGCCCTATGCGACGCCCGACGCGCCCATCGCCTGCGAGACGATCGCCACGGCGAAACCCGCCGGCTGGACCTGGGACATCGGCCTGCCCACGCGACGCGGCGTCGGCCACGTCTACTCCAGCGCCCACATGTCGCACGACGACGCCGAGCGCCAGTTGCTGGACCACGTGCGGCGCAGCGGCGGCGCGCCAAGGGAGAGCGAGCTGCCCACGCCGCGGCGCATCGCGTTCGACCCCGGCTACCGCGCACGTTTCTGGCATCGCAACTGCGTCGCCGTGGGCCTGTCGGCGGGCTTCGTCGAGCCGCTGGAGGCGTCGGCGCTGGCGCTGGTGGAGCAGTCCGCGTCCATGATCAGCAACGAGATGCCGGCCACGCGCGAAGAGATGGCGCTGGTCGAACGCCGCTTCAACGACACGTTCACCTACCGCTGGGAACGCGTGGTCGACTTCCTCAAGCTGCACTACGTGCTGAGCCGGCGCGACGACAGCGCGTACTGGCGCGACCATCGCGACCGCGCCTCGCTGCCCGACCGCCTCGCCGACCTGCTGACGCTGTGGCGCCATCGCGCGCCGAATCGCCAGGACTTCTTCCGCGTCGAGGAGGTGTTCCCCGCCGCCAGCTACCAGTACGTGCTGCACGGCATGGGCTTCCTGCCCGAGCCGTCCGCGCGGCTGCGCCATCCGAGCGTGGGCGCGGCCGCCGAACCCTTTTTCCGCGAGACCGCCCACCTGGCGCGACGCATGCTGGCGGCCCTGCCGCTGCAGCGCGCGCTGATCCAGCACATCCACGCGCACGGCCTGCCGCGCGACTAGAGCCTCGAGACCGCCATGAACCCCGTCCTGCTCGACAACGTCAGCCACCGCGATCTGCGCATCGTCACCACGCGCAGCGCCGACCTCGGCGACGACCAGATGACCGCGCCCGTCTTCCTTTCGGAGTTCCGCAGCGTGCAGGCGACCTACCCGATCGTGTTCCAGCAAGGAGCCCACGAGTCGGGCATGCATCCCGTCGCGCTGCTGGGCCTGCGCAACGGCGAGAACCTGTTCCTGGACGCGCGCGGCTGGGACGCGCCCTACATCCCGCTGGCGCTCGAACGCGGGCCGTTCATGATCGGGCGCGCCGGCACGGAGCTGGTGGTGCACCTGGACATGGACAGTCCGCGCATCGGCCGCGGAGAAGGCGCCCCGGTGTTCCTGCCGCACGGCGCGAACACCGACTACCTGGAGCGCATGAACTCGGTCCTGCTCGCCATCCACCAGGGTGTCGAGGCCCTGCCCGCCTTCACGGCCGCGCTGCTGCGCCACGAGCTGCTCGAATCCTTCGTGCTGGATGTCGAAGCGGCCGACGGCTCGCAGAACCGCCTCATCGGCTTCTACACGATCAACGAGGAGCGCCTGGCCGCGCTGGCCGCACCGGCCGTGGCGGAGCTGCACGCGCGGGGCTGGCTGGCCGCCATCTACATGACGCTGGCGTCGATCGCGCACCTGCGCGACCTCATCGACCGCTACAACAAGCGCCTCGTGCGCGTGGCCTGAAGGTCCATACCGTTTGGCCATGACCCCGATCCGAGAACTCACGGGCCCGACGTCGGACGCGATGTCCGATGCGCGGCTGCGCGACACGCAGCCCTGGGTGCAGCGCGGCCTGGTCGCCCATTGGCCGATCACCCAGGCCGCTCACCGCTCCACCGCCGACGCGATGGCCTATCTCAACAGCACCTGGGGCGGCCAGCCCATCGGCATGCTGCTGGCGCCGCCCGAGGCGCAGGGCCGCTTCTTCTACAACGAGACGCTCACCGGCATGAACTTCCGCCGCGAGAAGACGCCGCTGCCCGTGGTGCTGGACGCATTGCTGAAGATGGCCGACGACCCGCAGGCGCCCGGCGTCTATGTGGGCTCGACGACGGTGGACACCTACCTGCCCGGCTTCCGTCCCGCCAACGACCTGCCGTTCGGCGAGCGCAATCCGATCGTCAGCATCTGGTTCGGCAACCGCAACCGCATCGCCGCGCACTTCGACCTGCCCGACAACCTCGCCTGCGTGGTGGCCGGCCGCCGCCGCTTCACGCTGTTCCCGCCCGGGCAGGTGGCCAACCTCTACGTCGGCCCGCTGGACATCACGCCCGCGGGCCAGGCCGTGAGCCTGGTCGATTTCGCCAAGCCCGACTTCGACCGCTTCCCGCGCTTCGCGCAGGCACTGGAACATGCGCAGGTGGTGGAGCTCGAGCCGGGCGACGCCGTGTTCATTCCCAGCATGTGGTGGCACCACGTCGAATCGCTGACGCCGTTCAACGCGCTGGTGAACTACTGGTGGCGCCAGTCGCCCGACTACATGGACTCGCCGATCGGCGCGCTGATGGCCGGCCTGCTGACGATACGCGACCTGCCGCCCGCGCAGCGCGAGATCTGGCGCACGCTGTTCGACCACTACGTCTTCCGCGCGGACGCCGACACCGCCGCCCACATCCCGCCGCACGCGCGCAGCGCGCTGGCGCCGCTCACCGAAAGCGGCGCGCGCCACCTGCGCCAGGCGCTGATCAACCGATTCAAACGCTGAGGCCGCCATGACCCACGCAACCGCCGACCGCTCCCGCCAACCCGTCCGCCGCGTCGTCATCGCCGGAGGCGGCACCGCCGGCTGGATGGTGACCGCCTGCCTGTCCAAGACGCTCGGAAAATGCCTGGACATCAGGCTGGTGGAGTCCGACGAGATCGGCACCGTCGGCGTCGGCGAGGCCACGATCCCCACGCTGCTGACCTTCCACGAGCTGTGCGGCATCAACGAGCAGGAGTTCATGGCCGAGACGCAGGCCGTGTTCAAGCTGGGCATCAAGTTCGAGAACTGGCGCGACGTCGGCCTGGACTACATCCACAGCTTCGGCCTCACCGGCACGGACCACTGGACGGCCGGCTTCCAGCACTTCTGGCTCAAGGGCCGCGACCGCAACCTGGCACGCGCGTACGGCGACTACTGCCTGGAGTTGCGCGCCGCCGAGGAAAGCCGGTTCGCCCACCTGCCGCGCGCCGGCCTCAACTACGCGTTCCACCTCGACGCCTCGCTCTACGCAAAGTACCTGCGCAAGCTCAGCACCCACCGCGGCGTGCAGCGCATCGAGGGCAAGATCGCCGAGGTGCTGCGCCACCCGGACGGCGACATCGCCGCGCTCAGGCTCGGGGACGGCTCGGTGCTGGAGGGCGACCTGTTCGTCGACTGCACGGGCATGCGCTCGCTGATCCTCGGCGAGACGCTGGGCGTGAAGTACCAGGACTGGAGCCACTGGCTGCCCTGCGACCGCGCGGTCGCCGTGCAGACCCAGTCGGTGCGCCCCGCCGTCCCCTACGTCCGCGCGATCGCGCACGAGTTCGGCTGGCAGTGGCAGATCCCGCTGCAGCACCGCGTGGGCAACGGCATGGTCTACAGCAGCCGGCATGCGAGCGACGAGGAGGCGCTGGCGAAGCTGTCGAACAACATCGACGGCGAGCTGCTCACCAAGCCGCGCGTGATCCCATTCAAGCCCGGGCAGCGCGAGACGGTGTGGGAGCGCAACTGCGTGGCCATCGGGCTGTCCAGCGGCTTCCTGGAGCCACTCGAATCGACGAGCATCCACCTGATCCAGCGCGGCATCATCCGCCTGCTGCAGCTCTTCCCCAACGAAGGAATTCGGCAGGTCGACATCGAAGAGTACAACCGCAAGACCAACGCGGAGATGGAGCACATCCGTGACTTCATCATCCTGCACTACAAGGTCACCAACCGCACCGACAGCGAGTTCTGGAACTACTGCCGCACGATGACCGTGCCGGCGAGCCTGCAGCACCGCATCGACCTCTTCCGCGAATCCGCCCGCGTCTTCCGCATCCCGAACGAACTCTTCGCCGAGAACTCGTGGATCCAGGTGATGCTGGGCCAGGGCATCCAGCCCACGCAACACCATCACATCGCCAACCTGATGGGCGACTCCGAGCTCAACGGATTCCTCGAAGAGATCCGCGGCCGCGTGGAACGCACGGTGGCCCAGTTGCCGCCGCACGCCGACTACGTGGCACGCTACTGCGACCGCCTCGGCCAGCCCGCCAAGGCGATGCCGGCAGCGGCCTGATCGCGGCCGCGCCGCGAGCCGCCGCCCGTTCTCTGGCGGAAAATCCTCTGCTATAGTTGAGAGTTGATGGGGGCGTAGCTCAGCTGGGAGAGCGTCGCGTTCGCAATGCGAAGGTCAGGAGTTCGATCCTCCTCGTCTCCACCAATCGAAGCATCAAGGCCTTGTTCCACAAGGCCTTTTTTGCTTTCTGGGGCTCGTCCTGCTCGAAGTGATCCAAGTCGAGCACCTTCATGCGCCCCAACGCACTGCATCTGTACAAGAGCCGTCACGGAATTTGGTACTTCCGTTGGATAGTTCCGCAAGAGTACCGGCAACGCCATCCTGAGTTGCCACGAGAGCTAAAGCGCTCCACCCAAACTGCCGATACGCGCATTGCGCGAGCGCTCGCGCGCAGGCTTCACTGCGCGCTCCTGCTCCGCTACCCCAGGTGCTACGCTTGGTCGAGATTGGCACTGGGTAGGAGCATGAGAACGATCGTCGCCGCTATCGCCGTTTTTCTCTGCTGCGCCGGCGCGTTGGGGCAACGACCCTCCAATCCGGCGCTGCTCGTTCCCGCGGTCGCCCCCGCGCTCGACTACGCACCGGCGCCGAAGGCCTTCGACCTGCCGGCCGGCATGTCGATGGGCGCCCCGGCGAGCGTGAAGTTCGACTCGAAGGGGCATATGTTCGTGCTGACGCGCGGCGACACGGCGTTCTTCGAGTTCGACAGCAACGGAAGATTCCTGCGCGCATTCGGCGATCGCCTGTTCGTCCGGGCTCACGGCCTGCGTATCGATCGAGACGACAACCTCTGGGCCACGGACGTGGGCGGCCACGTCGTCCTGAAGCTCAGCCCAAGCGGCGACGTTTTGCTCACGCTCGGGACGAAGGGCGAAGCCGGTGAGTGGAACGAGGTGACGGGCTCGCACAGGCTCAATGAGCCGAACGACGTCGCGATCGGTGCAAACGGAGACGTGTTCGTGGTGGAGGGCCACACGCCGGGGCCAGACGGCGATGCGCGCGTGCTGAAGTTCGACAAGAACGGCAGGTTCCTCAAGTCCTGGGGAGGCAAGGGTTCAGGTCACGGCCAGTTCCAGGTGGCGCACGGCATCGACATCGACGGCCATGGGCGGATCTGGGTCGCGGACCGCGAGAATCAGCGCGTACAGATCTTCACCGCCGACGGCGCCTACGTGCGCGAGATCAAGTACGCGGGGCTGCCGTGCGACCTCGAGATCGGGCGGCGGTCGATCTTCATGGTCAACGGCTTCGCGGGGCAGCTCTTGAAGCTCGACCAGAACGGCAAGGTGATTGCGGTGCTCGGCAAGCCCGGGGTTGCGCTCGGCGAGTTCGGCGAAGCGCACATGGTGGCCGTGAGTCCGAAAGGCGACGTCTATGTGGCCGACCCCGTGAACGCAACGCTGACGAAGTTCGTCGCGAAATAGCGACGGCGTTAGAGCGTTGTTCGGTATGCGCACGGCGTCATCTCTGCTCGGTGGGCTTCCCGTTAGCTGTCGTTGCCGAAGGTCCGCTCCTGGCCGACATGCGTCCTCGGCGCCGGCGGCCAAGTCGCAGGCGCGGTGTTGGCGAGCATCCGACCGCAATGCGCAGCCTGGGGCTCCTTCACCTGCCCTGCCGCGCTCCCTCACTCCGGCACGACGTGCAGTGTTGCGCGAAAGAACGACAGCGCGTCCTCCTGGATCTTTGCGTGCAGTGCGGCACGCGAGACGCCCGGCGAATCGGCGCAGATCATCGGATTGTCCTTCGCGAGTTCGGGACTGCACGGTGGAATGAAGGTCCAGTGGTCGGCCCCGGCGACCGCCTTCACGCCGACAAGCGTGGGCACAAGCGGCGCCAGGCGCGCGGCGTTCTCCCCCGGGCGCAGGATGCGGTCCGCGTCCCCGTAGTAGAGGAAGACAGGGCGGTCAATTGCGCCCGCACCCGCCTCGTCGAACACCAGGCTAAGCGGCGCCATTGCGAACGCCGCCTTCACGCGCGGGTCGGCAGGCGGGCCCCATCGCGCCAGGTCGCCCTGCAGGTCGTCCATGAGTTGCTCGAGGGTGCGGCCCTGACGCTTTGCCTCGGCTTCCATGCGCGGTGCCTCGGCGCACAGCGCATCCTCGGCGTAGCGGCGGCAGTAGTCGATGAAACGCCGGAAATGCGGCACCGCGCCCACCAGCAGCAGGCTGGTATAGCCGCCGGCCGAGAAGCCCGCCACGCCGATGCGCGTCGGATCGACCAGGCGCTTCCACTGCGGGTCGGCGAGCAGCGCACTGATCGTGGCCTCCACCTGGATTGGCCGGCCAACGAGCACCGCGGCCTGGCCAACGCCGCTGGTGTCGTGGAAGTTGTCGCGCGGGTGCTCGATGGTCGCGACCACAAAGCCGTGCGCCGCGAGGAAGGCGGCCAGGTCGTGGTGGCCGAGCGCGGAGCCAGCGTTGCCGTGCGACAGGACAACCAGCGGCTTCGGGCCGGGCAAAGGCGGCGCGTCGAACGTGGCAGCCACGTCATAGGGGCCGACGCGCGTGTCTTTGCCCGCCTCCTCGGTCGGGTAGAACACGTAACCGGGCATGGTGCCGCCGCCCACAGGATCGGCGACATGCAGCGCGCGAAAACCCGCGCCAGGAGCGGCAAGCAGCGCGGCAGGTGCGAGCAGCAGGGCAGCCAGGAATCGGTGCAGGCGTGGCATCGGCAAGGGCTCCATCGCGTGGCGAAGCGGGAACTGTAGCGGAGGCACATGCTCGAGCAGGCGCGAAGCCGCAGGCACTGCCCGTTCGCCATTGCGCCAGCCAGCACCTAGGCTGCCCGATAGCCGTCCTTCACGAACGACCGGATATGGCCGACAAGCGCCAATCGAGCCCACAACCCCAATCTTGAATCACTTCTGCTGGACGGCGATCGTTTCACTGACCTTACGGACGCCATCGCCGGGAGCCCCATATCGCCGGGTCACCACGGCACCAGCCATGTTGGCGCGCGACATTCATGTGGCCTTCGGCTCGGCACGTTCATAGTTCGAACCTGTCCTCGCTTTCGAACTTCGCCAATGCGAAGTTCATGAACTGGCGGACCGCGGCAGGAACGTGGCGGCGAGTCGGCAGCACGACGTAGAAGCCGCCAGCATTGAGGCGGTACTGAGGCAACACGCGCGTCAGCTTGCCATGCATCAGGGGTTCGCGCACCAGCCCGGAAGGCAGCAGGGCGATGCCGATCCCGGCAATGCAGGCCCGCAGCTGGGCGATCGAGCTATCGGCCTTGAAACTGGCCCGGACAGTGACCTCGGTCCTTCCAGAGGGGCCATGCAGGTGCCACGTGGACCGCACCTGCTTGCTCAAGCCGACGATGCAGGGCATGTCCCGCAGGTCGGAAATGGCGTTGGGTGAAGCGGACTCCAGAAATTCGGGGCTCGCCACCAGGACGGCGAACGCGTCGCTGATCTTGCGCATCACGTAGCTCGAGTCCGACTGCATGCCGGCCCTGAAGGCGATGTCTATGCCCTGGGCGATCAGGTCGACGGCCGCGTCGCCCAGTACGAAATCGAGCTGGATCTTGGGATTTGCCCGCATGAACTCGCGAATCCAGCTGGGCGGGAACACATCCAGGAAGTCGACGGGAGCCGCGATCCTGATGAGCCCGGAGACGGGATGTTCCTCGCCGAGGATGGCCTGCCCGGCCCGCTCCAATGTTTCGATCGAATCGGCGACTTCGTCGTAGAAGGCCCGGCCGGCCGTGGTGAGCGTCAGCTTGCGGGTGGAGCGCTGGAACAGCAGCGCGCCGAGCGCATCCTCCAATGCGGCGATGCGCCTGCTGATGGTGTTGGGCGGGATGTCGAAGCGGCGGCTGACTTCGGCAAAGCTCCCGCCTCGGACGACGTGCACGAACAGCGCGATCTGACTGATGTCCAGCATGGGCGATGGCGATGGATGCCAGGAAGGCGGGGCCGCCAGATTACATCAATCAGCGGATGAGTGAAGTCATTGAAGACCGTCTAGTAAAGCAATCGGCCTCGGGACAAAGTCACGCATCGCCACCACTTTGCGAGACCGCCCAAATGAAACCCGCTTACACCAATCCCGCCGCACGCATCCTCGTGCCAGGCCAGCCGTCCTCGCGCCGATTCGTCCCGGGGCTCCTTCTGTGCCTGATGCTGACGTTGAATGCCCACGGGCAGACGCCGGGCGCAACTGCCTCGGCCGCCGCGGCCGTGCAGAGCACGACGGCCTACGTCATCAAGTTCAAGGTCAAGCCTGGCAGCAACCCCGCATTCGAGAACGCGATGGGCGAGATGATGGCCCAGGTTCGAGCGCAGGAGCCGGGCAACCTCTACTGCGACCTGCTGCGCTTACCCCAGGATCCCCAGACCTACGTGGTCATGGAGCGCTACCAGGATGCGCAGGCAACCAAGGCGCACGGTGAGAGCGCCTACATCAAGAAGCTCGGAGAAGCGCTGATGAGCGGCCTGCTTGACGGCCCCCCCGAGCTTCAAGAGCTCGTGTTCGTCCGCTCGAAATAGGGGCGCGCGATCTGAGCCGCCGCCGATCCATCCAGACCCCCCACACAAGAGGAAGCCAGCATGAAACGCCATTCGAATTAGGGCGGCTCGATCCGACCGCCGCCAACCCGATCACGAAACCGTCACCATCACAGGAAGCCACCATGAAACTCTATTTCACGCCGGGCGCATGCTCGCTGTCGCCCCATATCGCCTTGAAGGAATCGGGACTTGCCCATGACCTCGTCAAGGTCGACCTCCAGGCCAAGACGCTCGAAGACGGCGCGGATTTCGCACGGATCAACCCGAAGGGCCAGGTCCCGGCGCTTCAACTCGACAACGGCGAGGTGATCACCGAAGTGACCGCGATCGTCCAGATGATCGCCGACCGGGCGCCCGACAAGCAGCTCGCGCCCGCGAACGGCACGGCGGAGCGCTACAGGATGCAGGAATGGCTGAACTTCATCGGCAGTGAGCTCCACAAGTCGTTCAGCCCGCTGTTCAACCCGAATTTGCCCGAGGATGCCAAGGCCGTCTTCCGTGCCCGCATTGACAGCGTGTTCGCCTACATCGAAGGCAGGCTCGCCGGCCACGACTACCTGATGGGCTCGCGGTTCACGGTCGCCGACAGCTACCTGTTCACAGTGATGCGCTGGGCCGACTTCGTGAAGATCGACCTGTCGGCGCTGAAGAACCTGAAGGCCTACGCGGAGCGCATCGCGGCGCGCCCCAGGGTGCAGGCCGCGCTGCAGGCGGAAGCCAACTGACCCCCTCCGGCAGGCGCGGCGCCTGCCGGGCTCGCGGGCCGGGCCGGGTCACCGGCCCAGCATGCCATTCAAGGGGCAGCAGCACCTGCTGGGAGAGCCTTGCGGCCGAAGCGTCTGAAGACGCCTCCCAGGCGCGCTCAAACAAGTCGATGCGACGTCGATACCGGCCGCCCCACGTCCGGAATCGTACCTGGCCGCGCAGCTCGTGCTCGGTGCGTCATGCAGTCGGGAGGCTGGCCGCGAAACGCCGAATCGAACGAATGATCAAGGCCAGTGGCGTCAGAAGCGCAGCGTCATGGATGAGCGCTTCGAGATCGTGGCCTGCGTGTATCCCGGCGACGGTGTGCTCGATCCGCGATGGAAGGAAACGACGTACATCGATCGCAAGGGTGCAACGCGCACAAGTCAAGCCGATGTCGTAGTGACTGGTCAGGACGTCGAAGCGGGCGGAGGCACTTCACTCCATGACGTCCCCGGCTGGTACAGCGCACCTGACTTCTGGATTCCTGAAGGCACCGAGTACTCCGATGCCGACATCTTCATTCGTCCAGACAAGAAGCAAACGACAAGTCCTTACAATCGCAAGTTGAGCGGAACTCACTACCAGCTGGAACCGAAGTTCAAGATGCCGATCGTGTCGTTCCAGGGGGCGTTGAACAATATGGCTCGCGCTGCGATTGTTCAGCAAATTGCAGCTGCGAAATCCAAGGTCTGAGCGTCGCGCCCACGAAACAACTTATGCCTCAAATCAGCATTTCGACCCTGCAGTACGCCATCTCCGCATTGGCCGGAGACATCAAGGAACTGCAGGAGTTGATTGACAGTGGCGACACCGTGCCCGAGGACTTCCAGCGAATGGAAGACCTCGAGCGCGCGGCCTCTGAGCTTGAAGAACAATACGATGAAGCGGCCAAGACCGTTCTGAACCTCACTCCGTACAACGAACTGGTCGGAGACTGACCTCGGTCGTCGAAATTTCAAACGGCCGAGTCGGGACATGGCGAGCGCGTCATCGTGCCGGCTAAATCGTCAATGGCCGCTAGGCCGGCACCGCCGGCCGTGAGCCCGCGGCGGGCTCCTCCAAAGCAGGCCACTGTAACCGTCCGGTACTGGCCGGAGTCCGACACACGCCATCCAACTCGGATGTGCAATATCGAGCGACCCTACCAACCGATGCCGACGATCAATCGCTGCGGGTTGTTGCAGCCGATATCGGACGAGTAGCCGCCGACGTCATCGTAGGAGAAACCATAGGCCAGCGCGCCGATGCCGTGCGTATGCCAGTACTTGGCATAGTAGTTGGCCGGCGTGGCGGGATAGAACGAGCTGGCAGGCTGAGTGCTCCAGAAGTTCGGATTGGCCAGTGTTCCGTCGCTCTTGAAGGTGCCAGCCTTCTCCGCGACGTGACGCTCCACCGCGGCCACCAGGTCGGGCCGGGAACCGTCCGCGAACTTGAGGTAGGCGGTGGGCTTGGGCACGACCGCGGGGTCGATCCCGTTGGCCGCCCACACCTGGTCGATGTAGGCGTCGTAATACGCCGCGTCCGCACCACTTGCCTGGAAGTTGGCCGCTGTCCCGGGTTCGACGATGCGGTAGGGCGCGAACTGGGTGCCCGTGGACTGGTACGGCGAGGG
>FTIR01000884.1_pt2 | contig 20277 bp, 17 predicted proteins | sample 1658041 | NCBI WGS metagenome assembly FTIR01 (sample SAMEA3914793, study PRJEB12502) | metagenome | biome: forest; material: soil | place: Canada | collected 2011-07-03 | depth 0.3 m | reverse complement strand
GGGCTGTCGTACTCGAAGCGCGACGCGCTGTTGACGACCGCATCGACACGGCCGAAGGCCTGCGCGACGGCCGGCAGCAGCACGGCAGTGGCCGCCGTGTCGGCGAAGTCGGCGGCGAACAGCTGCACGTGGGCGCCGGCCGCGCGCAGTTCGGCCGCCGTGGCCTGGGCCTCGGCGAGCGCCGGCGCATCCGTGCCGCGATGATGCAGCGCGATGTCGAAGCCCGCGTGCGCCAGCTCGAGCGCGATCACGCGGCCGATGCGGCGCGCGGCGCCCGTCACGAGCGCCACCGCACGCGCGTCGCCGCGCTCGTAGGCGCGCCGATGCAGCGTGCCTGCGGACGACATTTCGGCGTCAGGGTGGTGGGGGTTGGCCATGATCCCTACAATTTGATTCGATGCAGCGCAATTCCAGGCCCGGCCTTCCGGGCGCCACGACAGATTCCTCGACCTCTTCGACCGCCCACGCGCCGGACGCAGGCAACGCGCTGGTCGCCCGGATCGCAGCGCGCATCGCCGCGGCGGGCGGCTGGATGCCTTTCGACGACTTCATGGCGGAAGCGCTCTACGCGCCGGGCCTCGGCTACTACAGCGGCGGACGCCGCATCTTCGGCCTGGGGCCCGAGGGCGGCAGCGATTTCGTCACCGCCCCCGAATTGTCGCCGTTTTTCGGCCGTGCGCTGGCCGTGCAGGTGCGCGAGGCCCTGACCGCGTCGGGCAGCGAGCGCGTCTACGAGTTCGGCGCCGGCAGTGGCGCGCTGGCCGAGCAGCTGCTGGAGGCGCTCGACGCCGACGACGCGGACGACGACGGCATGCTGCGCGTCTCGGTGGATCTCACGATCATCGAACTGTCCGGGCCGCTGCGCGAGCGCCAGCAGGCGCGCCTCGCGCGCTTCGCGCCGCGCGTGCGCTGGCTCGACGCCTGGCCCGAGACCATAGCGGGCGTGGTGGTCGGCAACGAGGTGCTCGACGCGATGCCGGTGAAGCTGCTGCACCGCTCGGGCGGGCGCTGGCACGAGCGCGGCGTCGTCGACCTGGCCGACCCGGCCTCGGCTGCGCGCGCGGTGGATCCGGCCAACGACGGCAGCCACCGTTTCGCGTTCGCGGACCTCGACGCCCCGTTCTCGCTCGAGGGCGAAACCCAGGCCGCCGCCGCGCTGATGGACGGCTTCTTCATCGACGGCAGCGTCACCGAGATCCACCCGATCGCCGAGAGCTTCGTCACCAGCCTGGCCGACCGCCTCGTGCGCGGCGTGGCGATCCTGATCGACTACGGCTTTCCCGAGCACGAGTACTACCACCCGCAACGCCTGGGCGGCACGCTGATGTGCCACCAGGCGCACCAGGCCGACGGCGACCCGCTGGCCGACATCGGCGACAAGGACATCACGGCCCACGTCAACTTCAGCGGCATCGCGCTGGCGGCGCAGGAGGCGGGCCTGACCGTGCTGGGCTACACGTCGCAGGCGCGCTTCCTGATCAATTGCGGCCTGGTCGACCTGCTGGCAGCGGCCAGCGTCGGCGAGCGCGCCAACGCGCAGAAGCTCGTCAACGAGCACGAGATGGGCGAGCTGTTCAAGGTGATCGCGCTGGCGCGCGGCTGCGAGCTGGATCCGATCGGGTTCCGGGCCGGCGACCGATCGCACATGCTCTGATGCGCTTCCTGCTCGTCATCCTGATCTGCCTGCTCGTCTTCAACCGCTTCGGCGACTGGATGACGCGCCACGGCTTCGGCAAGCTGCCCGGCGACCTGCGCTTTCGCATCGCGGGCCGCACGTTCTTCCTGCCGCTGGGCAGCAGCGTGGTGCTGATGCTGATCGCCGGGGCGATCGCGTGGATCAAGTAAAGAGGATCTCCGCCGCCGGCACCGCGTCGATCACGACGTGGAAGCTGCTGATGTTGCGCAGCGTCTCGTTCTCGTGCAGCCGGATCTGCAGCCCCGTCGCGTGCGGCTTGTCGTGCGAGGTGTGGGCGTCGGCGGCCAGCGTCACGGCGTAGCCGCGCGACGCGGCGCCGCGCACGCTGGAGTCGATGCAGAACTCGCTGGAGTAGCCGCACACGGTCACGTGGCGCACGTCGCGCTCGGCCAGCAGCTCGTGCAGGTTCGTGCGCAGGAACGCGTCGGACATCGTCTTGCGCAGGAACAGGTCGGACGCCACCGTCACGAGCCCCGGATGCAGTTGCCAGCCCGGCGTGTCGGCCACCAGGTCGCCGGTGGCCGTCTCGTGCTGCACCCAGACCACCGGCACGCCGGCCAGGCGTGCGCGGGCGGCGAGCGCGTTGATGCGCGCGACGACCTCCTCGGCTTCGGCCGGCTCGGGATCGAACAGGAGGGTCTGCATGTCGATGACGACGAGGGCGGTCTGCGCGGCGGGAATCTTCATGGGGCGGGTTCGTCGGGTTCGGTCTTCAATTCGATCGCCAGCGCCTCGACCCGCGCACGGCGGATGGCGTCGGCGATCGCGGGGCCTTTCAGCCCGCGTTCGATGGCCAGGGACGAAGCGGCGCGGGCATCGACGTCCTGCGCGGTCTTCAATGCCGCGGCCAGGCGCGCGCGCTGCGGGTACGGCTTGTCCGCGAGGCCGAGGCGGCCGGTGGCATCGCATTCGCAGGCGGCCAGCATCTGCAGGAAGCGCTCGGGGCGGCGGAACGCGTCGCAGCGTTCGAGCAGGCGCATCAGCGCGGCGGCGTTGAGCGATCCGCTGGCGTGCACATGGGTGTGCTCGCGCGCCGTGAGCAGCGCGAGCTCGCCGCACTCGACCGGCACGCGCAGGCGCTCGTTCAACGCGCGGATCAGGCGCTCGCCGCGCTGCTCGTGGCCGATGTGGCGCGGCAGATCCTCGGCGCGCGTCGTCGCCTTGCCCAGGTCGTGCACCAGGCAGGCCCAGCGCACCGGCAGCGGCTGGCCGGTGAGCGCGCAGCGATCGAGCACCATCAGCGTGTGGACGCCGGTGTCGATCTCCGGATGATGCGCCGCCGGCTGCGGCACGCCGAACAGCGCGTCGACCTCGGGGATCAGCTTCTTCAACGCGCCGACGCTGCGCAGCACGTCGAACATGCGCGCCGGGGCGCGCTCCATCAGCCCGCGCGAGAGTTCCTGCCACACGCGTTCGGCGACCAGCGCGTCGACCTCGCCGGCCTCGACCATCGTGCGCATCAACGCGGTGGTCTCGGGGGCGACGGTGAAATCGGGCCAGCGCGCCGCGAAGCGGGCCAGGCGCAGGATGCGCACCGGATCCTCGACGAAGGCCGCGGAGACGTGGCGCAGCACCTTCGCGGCCAGGTCGCGCCGGCCGCCGTACGGGTCGATCAGGGTGCCGTCGGCATCCTGGGCGATCGCGTTGATCGTCAGGTCGCGCCGGACCAGGTCGTCCTCCAGCGTGACGTCGGGCGCGGCGTAGACCTCGAAGCCGTGGTAGCCGGGGCCGGTCTTGCGCTCGGTGCGGGCGAGCGCGTATTCCTCGTGCGTCCGGGGATGCAGGAACACCGGGAAATCCTTGCCCACGCTCAGGTAGCCGGCGTCCAGCATGTCGCGCGGGCTGGCACCGGTGACGACCCAGTCGCGATCGTTGACGGGCTCGCCCAGCAACCGGTCGCGCACCGCGCCGCCGACGACGTAGGTCTTCATGGCATGTCCGGCGCCGGCGGCTGCTCGGCGTCGCGCGGGCCGATCTGCGGGCCCAGGCGCGGGCGCAGCTGCGGGCCCTTGTTGCCCAGCAACGCGGCGTAGATCGCGGCGTTGGTCAGCACCTTCTTGACGTAGTCGCGTGTTTCGTGGAACGGCACGTTCTCGGTCCACACCTCCGGCGCCAGCATCATGCCGCCGCGCCAGCGCCGCGGGCGCGCCGGGCCGGCGTTGTAGGCGGCGGCGGCCATCGGATCGGAGCCGCCGAGGCTGTCGAGCACCAGCTTGAGGTAGAAGCTGCCGATGCGCAGGTTGGTGGACGGATCGGTGATCAGCTCGGGCCGATAGGCGATGCCGCCCTTCTTGGCCGCCCACTTGGCGGTGTTGGGCATCAGCTGCATCAGGCCGTTGGCGCCGACGGCCGAGCGCATCTGGCCCATGAAGCGCGTCTCCTGGCGGATCAGCCCGAACACGAAGGCCGGATCGAGCCCGGCGTTGCTGGCGGCCTCGGTGATGTCGCGCCGGAACGGCATCGGGTAGCGCTGCGCGATGTCGACCTCGGTCTTCGTGCGCTCGCTGGTGTTGATGCACAGCTGCCAGTCGCTCATGTCGCAGGCCCATTGCGCGGCGGCCATGAGGTCGCGGTCGTTCATGCCGCGCAGCGTGTAGTTCCACTCGCGCCGGGACTCGTCGCGCAGGTCCAGCGCGCTGAGCGCGAGCGCGCGCTGCAGCCCGGGGTTGGCATGTGCCAGGCCGCGCTCCAGCGGCGTGATCGGCACCGGCCTGGGCGGCAGCACGAACGGCGTGCCCAGATCCTCGGCGGCGAGCAGGCCGTAGAAGCTGACGCTGGACGACAGCGCCTGCAACTGCTGGCGCGCCTGCGCGATGGCGGCGTCGCTCTCCGGGCCGGGCGACGCCAGCGCGAGCGCGAGCTCGGCCTGGGCACGCCAGTACACCCAGTTGCCTTCGGCGCGTTCGGTGGCGCTCATCGCATCGATGGCGCGCTCGACGTCCTTCCAGCGCTGCGTGCCGCTGCCCGCGCGCAGCGCCGCACGCGCATGCCACGAGAACACGTCGTCGCTCCAGTCGGGCGCACTCGGCTTCTCGCCCTTGCGCGGCTTGCGGGTGGTCCAGGCACGATTGGCCCAATCGACGGCGTCCGGCAGCAGCGACTGCGCGCCGTGCCGGGCGATCACTGCCCAGGCCCACGCCGCGTTGTCCCTGCCGATCGTCTGCTGCCAGCGCTCCTGCAACTGCAGCGCGGCGGCGGCCGGATCGCTCGCACCCATGCGGGCGAGCGCGATCGTGATCATGTCGTTGCGGCGCGTGCTGCCGATGTCGGCCTTGCGCGTGATGAAGCGCGCCGGGTTGTCCCACAGCGCGTTGACGTCCTTCAGCTCGGCCTTGCCCAGGATCTGCGCGGCCCCGCGTGCGGCGCGCAAGCGGCCGAACTCGGCCGCCTGGCGCAGGCGGCGCCAGATGTCGTCGTCGGTGAACACCCCGTCGTCGTACAGGGTCTGCGCCATCAGCTGGCAGCCGCTGTCGCCGTCCTTCTGCGCCAGCCATTGGGTCATCGCGGCGTCGTGCACCTCCTTGCCGGCGAGGTGGTCGATCAGCGTGGCATAGCAGGTGACGTCGCGATCGTCGTTCATGCGAAAGCGCGGGTAGTCGCGCTTGAACGCGTCCCAGTCGCGCCGCCGACCCACCTCGAGCAGCCAGTCGTTGCGCAGGCGGTCTTCCACGTAGCTGCCGGGCCAGCGCGCGTAGAACTGCTCGACCTCGTCGGCGCTCACCTCGGACAGCCGGGTCGTCAGTTCCCAGTAGTCGACCCAGGGCGTCAGTTGCAGGTGATTGGCGAACGCGGTGGCGCGCAGCAGCGCGAGCTTGTCGCGATCGTGGCGCACGAAGGCGTCGTGCGCATCGCGGATGACGTCGTCGCTGGCATTGCTGGCATTGCCCGTGGGGGCATTGGCGGGCGTGGGCGGGGGCAGCGCCGCGGCCTCCGGCGCCGCCGGTTGAGCCGCCGCGGCCGGCGCGGAGGCCGCGTCGGCGACGGACTGCGGGAAAGCAGGGCTGCCGGACAGCAGGGCGAGGGCGGCGACAGCGAACGGCGCGAGCGCGCAAAGACGGAAATCGGACATGTTGGTCCAATATACCGAAGGAACATTCGACGGCGTTCCTCGCGCGGCCATGCAGCGCGGCAGCGTCGCGTCGTTGCGTCAGTCGCGTGAGGTCCGGTAGGCCTCCTCGAACTGCAGGAACTCCTTTTCCTCCAGCGCCGCGCGGATCCACGCGGCCGTGCCCTTGGCGGCGACGGCGCGCTCGATGTACGCGGCCACGTCGGCCGGCACCGGCAGCGCGTAGGTGCGCATGCGCATCACCACCGGCGCGAAGTAGGCGTCGGCGATGGAGTAGTCGCCGAACAGGAACGGGCCGCCGGAGCCGGCGAGCGCGTCCTGCCAGAGACCGACCATGCGGTCGAGATCGGCGCGGGCCGCCGGGTTCTCGGCCAGCACGCGGGCGCCGACCTGCGGCAGCGACGCCTCGATGTTCATGCCGAAGCAACTGCGCAGCGCGCCGAAGCCGCTGTGCATCTCGGCGCAGACGCTGCGGGCGCGCGCACGCTGCTTCGCGTCGCGCGGCCACAAGGCCTTGCCGGGATGCTTCTCGGCGACGTACTCGGCGATCGCCAGCGTGTCCCAGACGGAGAAGCCGTCGTCCTCCACCAGGATGGGCACCTTGCCCGCCGGCGACAGCGCCGCCACGGTGGCCTTGAACTTCGAATCGGGTGCGAAGCTGTCGAAGCGGGCCATCACCTCCTCGAACGGGATGTCGAAGTGCGTGAGCAGCACCCAGGGGCGCATCGACCAGGACGAGTAGTTCTTGTTGCCGATCAGCAGCTTCATGCGGGGCTCCGGGGCGCGGCGGGCGCGTGGCGTGGTGGGAAGGGAACTCACTGTAGCGGGCCCGCGCCGGGGCGGGATGCGCAATGTTCATCGGGGCGATGCGCGCGCCGCATCGAACGCTTGCATTTGACGGTGAACCACCGCGTTTCTGAGCTACGCTTCGCGGTCGCGCGCCGCCGCCCCATCCCCGCCCATGACCGAGTTGTTCCGCCGCCAGGCCATCGATTACCAGCGTCAGAAATTCCACGGTGCGATCGTGTTGACGCGCAGCCCGTGGCAGACGGCCATCGCCGCCTTCTTCGTGCTGCTGGTGTCGGCATTGATCGTCTTCGCGGCGACGCAGGGCTTCGCGCGCAAGGAATCGGTCGGCGGCGTGCTGATGCCGTCGGGCGGCGTACTGCGCCTGGTCGCGCCGCAGGCCGGCATCGTGGTGGCGACGCCTGCCGCACAAGGCAGTCGCGTGGCCGCGGGGCAGACGGTGGTGCAGCTGTCGGCCGAGCAATCGAGCGCCACCGGGCCGACGCAGGAGGCCGTCGCACGCTCGCTCGCGTCGCGCCAGGGCAGCCTGAGCGACGAGCTGCAGCAGCAGGGCCAGCAGGTGCGCCAGCAGGCGGCGGCGCTGGACGCGCGCGCCGCCGTCGTCGTGGCCGGAATCGCCCAGCAGGAGCGCGAGATCGCGTTGCAGCGCGAGCGGGTGCAGCTGGTGCGCGACGTGGCCGCGCGCTACCCCGAGCTGGTGCGCAGCGGCGCGGTGTCGCCGGTGGAGTCGGCCGAGAAGCAGACCGAGCTGCTCGACCAGCAGGCCCGGCTGTCCGAGCTGGAGCGCGCCCGCGGCGCCGCGCAAGGCGAGCTGGCGACGCTGCGCGCCGATCGGGCCGCGCTGCCGTTGCAGGCCGGGCGCGAGAGTTCGCAGATGCGCCGCGAAGTGCAGGCACTGGCCCAGGCCCAGGCCGAGAACGAGTCGCATCGCGGCACGCAGGTGCTCGCGCCGCAGGCCGGCGAGGTGGCCACGCTGCTCGCCGCGCCCGGCCAGCCCGTGATCGCCGGCCAGACGCTGGCCACCCTGCTGCCCGCGGGCGTGGCGCTGGAGGCCGAGCTGTGGGTGCCCACCCGCGCGGCCGGCTTCGTGCACGCGGGCACGCCCGTGTGGCTGCGCGTGGACGCGTTCCCGTATGCGCGTTACGGGCAACTGCCCGCGCACGTGCGCGAGGTGTCGCAAAGCGCGGTGACCATGACCGATCTCGGCGATCCCGCGAGCACCACCGTGGCGTCGCAGCAGGCCGGCGTGTTCCGGGTGCGGGTGACGCTGGACGCCGGCGCGCCCGCCGATGCGGCGCTCGCCTGGCGCCAGTCGCTCAAGGCCGGCATGCGCGTGCAGGCCAGCCTCGTCGCCGAGCACCGCACCCTGCTGGAGTGGGCGCTGGAGCCGTTGTTCGCCTTGCGGGTGGCCGCCCGATGAGCGACGCCATGCAACGCGACCCGGTGCCGGCGGGCGTGACGCGGCGGCTGGGCCTGCGCCGCCACGTGCCGGTGATCCTGCAGACGGAGGCCACCGAATGCGGCCTCGCCTGCCTGGCGATGGTGGCCGTCGGCCTGGGGCTGGACACCGACCTGCCCTCGCTGCGGCTGCGCTTCGCGCTGTCGCGCAAGGGCGCCAACTTCGAGAACCTGGTGCGCGTCGCGGCGGCGCTGGGCCTGGACAGCCGGCCGCTGAAGCTGGACATGCACAACCTGCCCGAGCTGCAGCTGCCGTGCGTCCTGCACTGGGACATGAACCACTTCGTGGTGCTGACGTCGGTGTCGGCGCGTCGCATCGTGGTCCACGACCCGGCGGTCGGCGTGCGCGCGTTCACGCCCGCGGAATTCGCGCCGCACTTCACCGGCATCGCGATGGAGCTGGCGCCGGGCGAAGGTTTCGCGCCGCAGTCCGAGCGCGTGCACTTCACGCTGCGCGGGCTGATGGGCCGCATCACCGGCCTGAACCGCGGCCTGGCGCAGATCCTCGCGCTGGCGCTGGCGCTGGAGGTGGTGGTGATCGCGCTGCCGTTCTACCTGCAGTGGGTGATCGACCAGGCGCTGCTGGCCGCCGACCGCGAGCTGCTGGCCGTGCTGGCGCTCGGCTTCGGCCTGCTGGTGCTGTTGCAGGCCGGCATCGGCGCGCTGCGCGCCTGGTGGGTGGCCACGCTCAGCGCGCGGCTCAACTTCCAGTGGCTGGGCAACGTGTTCGGCCACCTGGTGCGCCTGCCGCTCGAGTTCTTCGAGAAGCGCCACGTGGGTCATATCGTGTCGTGCTTCGGCTCGATCTCGGTGATCCAGAAGACGCTCACCACCGGCATCGTGCAGGCCCTCGTCGATGGCCTGATGGTGGCCGGCACGCTGGTGATGATGGGCCTGTACAGCCCGGCGCTGATGGCGGTGTCGCTGGTCGCCGCGGGGCTGTACGGCCTGCTGCGCTGGAGCGTGTTCCGCTCGCTGCGCGAGGCGAGCGCCGAGGAGATCATCCACGCCGCGCGCCAGCAGACGCATTTCCTCGAGACCGCCGCCGGCATCCAGAGCGTGCGCCTGTTCGGACGCGGCGACCAGCGTCGCGCCGGCTGGATGAACATGCTGGCCGACCAGTTCAACGCGGGGCTGCGCGTGGCGCGCGTGAACGTCGCGCACGAGAGCGCGCAGACGCTGCTGTTCGGCCTCGAGCGCGTGGTCGTCGTGTGGCTGGCGGCGCGCATGGTGCTGGACGCCGGCTTCACGGTGGGCATGCTGTTCGCGTACCTGGCCTACAAGGAGCTGTTCTCGGCGCGCGTCGGGGCCTTGATCGACACCGCCTCCGAACTCGCGATGCTGCGCCTGCACGGCGAACGCGTGGCCGACATCGCGCTGGCGCAGGCCGAGGCCGGCGAGGCGCCGTCCGCGATCGAGGTGGACCTGAGCCGGCGCGCGGCGCGCATCGAGCTGCGCAACGTCAGCTACCGCTACGCGCCGACCGAACCCTGGGTGCTGCGCGGCGTCGACCTGGTGGTGGAGGCCGGACGCAGCCTGGCCATCACCGGGCCGTCGGGCTGCGGCAAGACGACGCTGGTCAAGGTGATGCTGGGGCTGCTGGCGCCCACCGAGGGCGAGGTGCTGTTCGACGGCACGCCCATCCACCGGCTGGGGCTGTCGCACTACCGCGCGCTGATCGGCACGGTGATGCAGGAGGATCGCCTGTTCTCGGGATCGGTGGCCGACAACATCTGCTTCTTCGATCCGCAGCCCGATCTGGACCGCATCGAGGACTGCGCCCGGCTGGCCGCGGTCGACGCCGAGATCCGCACGATGACCATGGGCTTCCACACGCTGGTGACGGACGTCGGCACCGGCCTGTCCGGCGGCCAGAAGCAACGCGTGCTGCTGGCGCGTGCGCTGTACCGGCGCCCGCGCATCCTGGTGCTGGACGAGGCCACCAGCCACCTGGACCTGGCCAACGAGCGCAGCGTCAACGAGGCGGTGCGCGCCATGCAGCTGACGCGGGTGGTGGTGGCGCATCGCCCCGAGACGATCGCCGTCGCGGACCGGGTCGTCGGCATGGCCGGCGGACGGATCGCCACCGACAGCGCGGCCGCCGGCACCGCCGCCGCACCGATCCGGGACTGACCCGCGCGGCCAATCTCTGGGCCGGCACCGCCCGCGAGCCGCCAAGACCCCCCTTTTGGGGAATCGCAACACGCCCCGATCGGCGAAACTTCGTCTGTCGGCCTGCTGCGCTGTTCGACAGCCCGCCGGCCGGGAGCAGAGGGTCGACGCAGGCCGCGCGGTTCCTGCCCATGGATGCGCTGATTTGGTGCTTATTGGGGTCGATCTGCTCGCAAAGTAAGTATTTCGCCTGCTGTCGAATCAGGCACAAGAACCGAAAATCTGCAAAAAAGGGCGTTCGTTCACGCGAAACGTCCCGACCCAGCCTCCCGAGGCCGCGCCTGGCGCGATTTCTGGGGAGTCCGGGCCGCGCTGAAGTTCGGTGCCGGGGGTGACAGGAATGCTGTCCTCCCGCGGCGAACCGGCTCCGGAGGAAAGACATGTTCAAGCCACTGACCCGCTCCACCCGCAAGACCCCTGATCGACCGGATGCCGGATTTGCCGAAACGCAATTCGTGCATCTGAGCGAGGACGAGGACTACAGCGGGTTCGCTCCCACCGAAATGTTCGAGGGCGACGAGGCCGCGCCTGCCGCACCGGTCGCCGGCGCGACACCGGCGTCCCGGGCCGCGGCGTCCACCTCGCGATCGGCGCTCGAGCGTGCCGCCAGCGCGCCGGCCCAGGCGCCTGCCGCCGCGCCGGCGGATGGCGACGAACCCTTCATCCCGCAATCGTGGGTCACGTCGCAGTGGGTGGCCGCACAGGAAGCGAAGGCGCACGAGGCCGCACACCGGGCGCGCGTCGTGATCGAGGCGCAACGCCGTGCCGAGGCGGAAGTCGAGGCGGCGGCGCCCGCCGCGCCCCGCACCGGCCTCGGCCGCCTGCGCGCGGCGCTCGAACGCCTGCTGCCGGGCGAATTCCGCAGCCTGCTGCCGTTGTTCATCGGCGTCACGGTGACGATGACGCTGATCTCGGCGGTGTTGCCGATGTTCGACAAGCCCTGAAAGCCCGAGATGCGGCCCGGGGAGCCGCGCCAAAGGTGATTTATCGGGGAGTTCGGCGCGCTGCCGCCGTGCGTACCTGCGACAAGATGGCAGGGATGCCAACGCCTTGTTCGACGCTTTTCCGCTGTCTGGCCTCGCTGGCGCTGGCGCTGGCTATGCTGGTGCGCCCGTGCGCGGCGTCCGAAATCACGTCTGCAGCGCCCGGCGTCACGATTCACGCGATCCAGGGGCGCGGCACGCGCAGCCCGTTGACGGGCCGGCGCGTCGTCACGCAGGGCGCGGTGACACTGGCCACCAGCAACGGCTTCTTCGTGCAGGAGTTGGAGAGCGAGGGCGATCCGCGCGCCTCGCGGGCGATCTTCGTGTTCACCGGCAGCGCGTCCGCGGTGACGCCCGGGCAATGCGTGCGCCTCGCCGGCCGCGTCGTCGAGTTCAATGCCGGCGCGCCCGGCAACCGCGAGACGCTGGCGCACACGGTCACCGAACTGCACGACGTGGCCGACCTGCGGGTGCTGCGCGACGATTGCAGCGTGGCGCCGGTGGTACTGGCGTTGCCCCTGCCCGTCGGCGATAGCCTGGAGCGTTTCGAAGGCATGCTCGTCACGTTGCACGGGCCGTTGACGGTGCAGCAGAACTTCTTCCTCGGCCGTTTCGGGCAACTGACGCTGGCCGCGGGCGGGCGCGTCCAGGTGCCTACCAACGTCTCGCGTCCGGGCGCGGCCGCGCGTGCGCTGGCGCGGGCGAACGCCCGGCGATCCATCGTGCTGGACGACGGCTCGGCGCTGCAGTTCCCGTCGCCCGTGCCCTACCTGAGCGACGACGGCACCGTGCGGGCAGGCGACACGACAGCCTCGGTCACCGGCGTGATCGACTACGGGCTGGCTTCGGCCAGTGCCGCGGGGCACGGCGCGTGGAAGATCCATCCGGTGCGACCGCCGTCGTTCGCGCGCGCCAATCCGCGCGCCGCCGCGCCGGCCGGTGTCGGCGGCGACCTGAAGATCGCCGCGGCCAACCTCGACAACTTCTTCAGCACGGTCGACGACGGACAGCACGCCTGCGCGCCGCGCCAGCTCGCGGCCGATTGCCGCGGCGCGCGCAGCGTGGCGGAGTTCGAGCGCCAGCGCGCCAAGATCGTCGAGATGCTGGCGGCCATCGATGCCGACGTGGTCGCGTTGATGGAGATCGAGAACAACGGCGCGACGGCGTTGCAGTCGCTGGTCGATGCGCTGAACGCGCGCGTCGGCAGCGCGACCTGGGTGCTCGTCGACGAAGCACCGGGCATCGGCGGCACCGATGCCATCCGGGTCGCGCTGATCTACAAGCCCGTGCGCGTCACGCCGGTCGGGCCCGCGCGCGGCGACCGCGACCCGGTGCACAACCGTCCGCCGCTGGCGCAGACCTTCGTGGCGGCGGACGGCGGCGCTCCATTCAATCTGATCGTGAACCACTTCAAGTCGCGACGCTGCGATGGCGCGGCCGGCGCCGATCGGGACCAGGGCGACCTGCAAGGCTGCTTCAACCACCGGCGTGTCGCGCAGGCCCGCGCGCTGGCGCGCTTCGCGGGCGCGGTCAGGCGCGCGAGCGGCGTGGCGGACACGCTGCTGGTGGGCGACTTCAATGCCTATGCGCGTGAGGATCCGCCCATGTTGCTCGCCGCCGCCGGCTTCGCCGACCAGCTGGCGCGCTTCGATCCCGGCGGCTATTCATACGTGTTCGACGGCGCGGCCGGCCGGCTCGACGGCGTGTTCGCCAGCGCGTCACTGGCGCCTCGCGTGACCGGAGTCGCCGTGTGGCACGTCGATGCGGACGAGCCGCAATTGCTGGACTACGCGTTCGCGTTGCGCGCGCCCGGCGGCGCGAGTGCGCGGGCGACCGAGTGGGCGGCGACGCCATGGCGTGCGTCGGATCACGATCCGGTCGTGATCGGACTGCGTCTTGGCGTTGCGGTCGGGGCTTCAACAAGTGCGCGAGCACAAGGGCGAACAAGACGACCGCCACCAGGGCCAGCACCCAACCCGCACGCCGGTACCAGGGGCGTCTCGACCCCGACTCTCTCAGGTCTTCACTCATCCCATCCCCAGACGTCCAGCGACTCGACCCTGTCGACCTCGCCAATCGTGCCGACAATATCCAGTCCGGTGCGCGGCAACGTGACATTTTTCGGTGATGGTGAAGTTGTCTGAGCGCGAGCTGACGCATCGACGGGGCTGCCACCCGCCATCGATGAGCACCGCATTTCACCTGCCGACAGCACCCGGCCGCTGAACGAATCCCGCCGAGCCGCGCGAGCCGTCCCGTGAACACGCCCGGCGACCGGCGACAATGCCCCATGCAAGTGAGCTCTTACCTGAAAGTGTCGGCGGTGGTCGCGGTGGCGACGATCGCGTTGAAGGCCGCCGCCTGGTATGTCAGCGGCTCGGTGAGCCTGTTGTCCGACGCAATCGAAGGACTGGTCAACCTCGTCGGGGCGGTGTTCGCGCTGATGATGGTGTCGTGGGCCGCGCAGCCGCCCGACGAAGGCCATCCGTATGGCCACCACAAGGCCGAATACTTCTCCAGCGGATTCGAGGGCGTGCTGATCGTCGCGGCCGCGATCGCCATCGTCGGCGCGGCCGGCGAACGGCTGTTTCATCCGGCGCCGGTGCAGGCCGTCGGGTTGGGCATCGCGCTGTCGCTCGGGTCCACGGCGCTCAACGGCGGCCTCGCGCTGGCGATGCTGCGCAAGGCCGCCAAGGAGCGCTCGATCGCGCTGGAGGCGGACGCGCGCCACCTGATCACCGACGTGTGGACCTCCGTCGGCGTCGTCGTCGGCCTGGTCGGCGTGCACTTCACCGGCTGGCTGTGGCTGGATCCGGTGGTGGCGGTGTGCGTGGCGGGCAACATCGTGCGCGAGGGCATCTCGCTGGTCTGGCGTTCGGCCGACGGCCTGATGGACATGGCCGTCGAGCCCGAGGTGCGCGCGCAGATCGAGAAGACGCTCGCCGCGTTCAAGGACCAACCGATCCGCTTCGACCACGTCGTCACGCGGCGCGCCGGCCAGCGCCGCTACGTCGACATGCACATGCACATGCCCGCCGGCTGGACGCTGGGCCGCGCCGCGGCGCTGCGCGCCGACGTCGAGCGCGCGCTGATGCGCGACGTCGCCGGCCTGCGCACCACCATCCAGCTGCTGCCCACCGACGTCGAGGCCTATGTCGACGAACCGGCTGCCGCCGGCCGGCCGGCGCCGACCTGAGGACACGCAGCGCATGTTGGCCGTCATCCAGCGCGTGCGCGAGGCGCGCGTCGACATCGCAGGCGAGACCGTGGGCGCGATCGGCGCCGGTCTGCTGGTACTCGTGTGCGCCGAACCCGCCGACACCGAAGCGCAGGCGGACAAGCTCGTCGCCAAGCTGCTGAAGCTGCGCATCTTCGGCGACGCCGCCGGCAAGATGAACCTCAGCGTGCAGGACGTGCCCGGCGCCGGCCTGCTGATCGTCAGCCAGTTCACGCTCGCGGCCGACACCAGCGGCGGCAACCGGCCGAGCTTCACCGGCGCCGCGCCGCCCGAACTGGGCCGTCGCCTCTACGACACCGTGCTGCACCTGGCGGCCGAACGCCACCCGCGCGTGGCCAGCGGCCGCTTCGGCGCCGACATGCAGGTGCATCTCGTCAACGACGGGCCCGTCACGATCCCGATGACCCTCCGCTAGAAATCCCATGAACGCCATCGTCAAGTTCGACCAACCGAGTACGGCCCCCGAGATCGATTTCCCGCGCGAGGAACGGCGCGAGGTCGGCGCCCCCGAGCGCCGTACCTGGGTGCTTTACGAGAGCGCCCCGGCCGGCCTCGTCGCCGGCATCTGGGAGTGCGAGCCGGGCCGCTGGCGCATCCAGATGGATCCGACCGAGCACGAGTACATGGTGGTGCTGGCCGGCCGCTGCCGCCTGCACGAGCCCGACGGCACGTTCACCGAGGCCGGCCCCGGCGAAGCGCTGGTGATCCCGGCCGGCTTCGCGGGCTCGTTCGAAGTACTGGAGCGGCTGCGCAAGCACTTCGTGATCGTCGTCGGGCCGTAGCCCGCCGGCGCTACTCGTCGCTGCGGCCGTCCTGCCAGCGCGCGACACGCCGCTTCACGTCGTCGATGAAACGCCGCAAGCGGGCGTGATCGCTCGCGTCCGTGTGTTCCCAGTCGGGCGAGCGCGACGGGCGTTTCGCCACGTCCAGCTTCAGCACCGCGCCGTCCACGCTTGCGCGCACCGCCGGCTGGCCGTTCAGCTCGAACGCGCCGTTGCGCTCGGTAAGCTTGAGGTCGCGCAACGCGCGCGCAAGCGTGGCGCGGGCCGTGGTCGGATCGAACGGGGGCGGGGCGAAGACATCGTCGGACATGGCGGTTCTCGTGACGGGATGGCGACAAGTTAGCAGATGCCAGTCGCGTCGCGGCCATCCATCTGCGACGCCGAAGCGGCAATATGACGCAGGGCCGCGCAGCACGGCGCTTCGCTGCCCGTCCGCACGATACTGCGGCGCTATCATCCGCGCAGGCATTCCTGCCTCGTTCCCCCGGAGGAAACGCGCGGTGATGCTGTTGCCGGTGCGACGAAACCTGCTGCTCACCATCGTCCTCGCATGGGCGACCTGCGGCGTGGCGCGCCTGGGGCCGTGGCTGTCCATCACGACGCTGGAGGCTCGGGTGCGCGACGTGCTCGCGCACGACGGCACCCGCGCCGACGACGCCCTGGCGTTCAAGGATGCGATCACATGACCGACGACACGGGAGCCGCCTTGCCGGTCGACGCATCGATTCCGCCGTACGTTCCCCCCGAGGCCGACGACAGCGTGCGCTCGGTGCTGCGCACCCCCTGGGCGCGCCGCTGGGCGCTGGTCGTGCTGATGCTGATGCTGGCCTGGACGGCACTGGCCTGGCAGCTGAACGCGCAGCGCTATCGCGACCGCATGGATCGCACCGTCGAATCCGCCGCCGCGCAGGCCCGGGCGCGCGGGCTGCTCGTCGAGGACGGCCTGCGCCAGGGCCTGGCGCAACTCGATGGCGTGGCGCACACGCTGACCCGGCTGCCCGCCGTGCGTCACGCGATGACGGCCGCGGGCCCGGGGGCCTCGCTGGTGGCCGAACCCGTCCCCCAACTGCGCAGCGCCCTGCAGGCCCAGCCCGAGCTGGCCGCGGTCGACGATTTCCTGGCGTCCTCGGCGGAGGAACTCGGCGCCGACCTGATCTACCTGCTCGACGACGCCGGCAACTGCATCGCCGCCAGCGACGCGGGCACGGCGGGCAGCGTCGTCGGCCAGCACCAGAGCGACCCGGCGTTCTTCGAGGAGTCCCGCGTGCAGCACGGCGCCCGCCTGTTCGCCGTCGGCAAGGCCACCGGGATTCCGGGCATGTATTTCTCGGCCGCGATCTACGATGAAGGCCGCTTCACCGGCGTCGTCGTGGTCAAGCGCAACACGCGCTCGCTGGCGGAGCTGGTCGGCCACGAAGGCACGTTCATCGTCGACTCGCTGGGCGTCGTGATCATGGCCCAGGATCCGCGGCTGGAGCTGAAGGCGCTGGACGGCGCGCGCGTCTTCGCGCTCAAGCCGATCGAGCGCTCGTCGCGCTATCGCACCGACACCCTGCCGTTGCTGCACATCGAAGCGTGGGACAGCGCGGTGGCCGCCCCGCTGCGCCGCATCGCCGACGACCCCGCGCCGCAGGTGCTGGAACGGCGTCACATGGAACACGAAGGGCTGGACGTCTACGTGGCACAGCCGGTGCCCGAGGTCGAGAACCTCGTGCGCGAACGCGTGGCCAGCTTCGTGCTGCTGGCGCTGGCCGGCGCCGGTGCGATCGCGCTGCTGGCTGCGGGCCTGGGCGGCTGGCGCTCGCGGCGCAGCGTGCTCGATGCCGTCGAGCGCATCGGGCAGGCCAATCGCAAGCTGTCGGTGGAGGTGGCCGAGCGCCAGCGCGCCGAGGTGCTGCTGCGCGAGTCGCGCGAGTACCTCGTCGTGCACGAGGCGCGCCTGCGCGCGCTGCTGCGCAGCCTGCCCGAGCAGGTGTGGATGAAGGACCGGGCCGGCGCCTACCTGGCCGTCAACGTCGAGTTCGAGCGCTTCCAGGGTACCCGCGAGGGCGATGTGCTGGGCAAGACCGATGGCGAGATGGGGGCCTGGGAACGCGCGGGTCACTACGCGGCCCAGGACCAGGCCACGCTCGCGGCGGCCGAGCCGCTCGTGTTCCAGGAGACCGAAAGATCCGCGCACGGGGGCGACCTGCGCCAGCTGGAAGTGACGAAGACCGCCGTGCGCGACGAGCGCGGCGAGGTCATCGGCGTCGTGGGCATCGCGCGCGACATGACGGAGATCCACGCCGCCAACCTGGCGCTCAAGACCAGCGAGGCGCGCTTTCGCGCCACGTTCGAGACGGCGGGCGACGCGATCCTGATCATCCGCCACGCAGTGATCGTCGATTGCAACCGCCGCGCCGTCGAACTGCTGGGCGCGGGCACGCGAAGCGGGCTACTGGGCCAGTCGACGGCCCCGTTCGCGCCGGACATGCAGGCCGACGGCGAGTCGTCGACGCACACGCCCGCACCGCACGTCGTCGACGTCAAGCTGGGCGGCATGAAGACCTTCGAGTGGCGTTGCCGCCGTCTCGACGGCACGCGGTTCGACGCCGAGATCACGGTCAGCCTGTTCCGCCACAACGACCAGAACCTGCTGCAGGCGGTGGTGCGCGACGTCAGCGAGCGCCGGCGCATGATCGCGGCGCTCGAGGTGGCGAAGGAAGAGGCCGAGCGCGCCAATCGCAGCAAGAGCGTGTTTCTCGCCAACATGAGCCACGAGATCCGCACGCCGCTGAACGCGGTGCTCGGGTTCACGCAGTTGTTGATGGCCGATCGCAAGCTGCCCGCCGAGACGCAGTCGCGCCTGCGCGTCATCCACAACGCCGGCAACCGGCTGCTGGGGCTGATCAACGACGTGCTGGACCTGGCCAAGATCGAGTCGGGCAGCCTGCAGGTGCAGGCCGCGCCGTTCGACCTGCTGCAGGAGCTGCGCGACATCGATTCGCTGTACGGCACGCAGGCGCGCGCCAAGGGGCTGGCGCTGCAGAGCGAGCTGGCGCTGGCGCAGCCCACCGTCGTCGAGGGCGATCGCAACAAGGTGGGCCAGATCGTCGCCAACCTGCTGGGCAACGCGCTCAAGTTCACCGAGCGTGGCAGCGTGGGGCTGCATGTCTGGCGCGAGCCCGGGACGGCCGATCGCGTCTGGTTCGAGGTGCACGATACGGGCCTGGGTATTGCACCCGAGGACCAGGCCGACCTGTTCGTGCCGTTCCGCCAGGGCGCGGCCGGGCAGCAGAAGGGCGGCACGGGGCTCGGGCTCGCGTTGTCGCGCGACATGGCGCGCGCCATGGGCGGCGAACTGAGCGTCGCCAGCACGCCCGGCGCCGGCACGCAGGTGCGCTTCTGGCTGCCGCTGCCAGCCAGCCGCCTGCCGTCGGCGGCCGCCCCGTTGGGCGCTGGCGTCCAGGTGCTGGACGCGGCGACGCCGTGCACGGTGCTGGTCATCGAGGACGACGCCGACAGCCGCGACGTGCTGGTGAACCTGCTGCGCAATGCGGGCTGCACGGTCATGGAGGCGTTCGACGGGCTCGAAGGGCTCGCGCGCTGCCGCGCCGAGCGCTTCGACATCGTGTTCAGCGACATCCGCATGCCCCACATGGACGGCGTGGAGATGATCGCGCGCCTGCGCGCCGATCCGTTCACGGCGGCGCTGCCGGTGGTGGCGGTGTCGGCGTCCAGTCTCGAGCACGAGCGCCGCTTCTACATCGAGAACGGTTTCCAGGATTTCATCGGCAAGCCGTATCCGTTCCAGGACGTCTATCGCGCGCTGGTGGACCATGCCGGCGTGACGCTGCATGCCGCCGATCCACCGGCCGAAGCGGTGACGGCGGCCGCTGTGCCGCTGGGCCAAGGCCTGCTGAATCCTGCCGTGCGCGACCAGTTGCGCGCGCTGGCGGCGGCGGCCGCCAGCGGCCAGTTGGCCGCGGTCGGCAGGCTGATGGAGACGATCACGCCCGAGGCGATCGGCGGCGAGCACTGGCGCGCGTTCGACGACGCGGCCCAGGCCTACGACTTCCAGTTGCTGGAAGAACGCGTCAGGGCGCTGCTCGCACGCCGGGAGGCTGCCGGCGACGCGGCACCATCCTGAGGCGCCGTCGATACGTTGCGGGTCGGCGTGCGCGGGTGGCGTGTCGCATTCCACGAATCTGCGTACAAATGTGGCGGGAGCGCGGCCATACATGTGATTACACTCGACACAGCGCAAGGTGCAGCCGGGCTGGTTCCGGATCAAGCGGGAGTGTTCGGTGGTGACCGCAAGAGTATCGAAAATACTGATCGTCGACGATACGCCGCACAACATCGACGTGCTGAGCGCGACGCTGAGCGACGAACACTGCGAGCTGATGGCGGCCACGTCCGGCGCCCGTGCGCTCGAACTCGCCGCCCGCAGCCGGCCCGACCTCGTGCTGCTCGACGTGATGATGCCGGGCATGGACGGCTTCGAGGTGTGCCGCCGCCTGAAGGCCGATCCGGCCACCGCCGACCTGCCGGTGATCTTCGTCACCGCGCGCACCGACGACGTCAGCCAGGGCTTCGCCGTCGGCGGCAGCGACTACATCTCCAAGCCGATCAATGCCGACGAGGTGCGCGCGCGCGTGCGCTACCAGCTCGAGCGCCGGATGCTGCTGGAGCAATTGCGCGAGCTCAATCACAGCCTCGAGGAAAAGGTGCGTGACCGCACTGCCGAACTCACGATCGCCAACCGCCACCTGCGCCAGGAGATCAACGAGCGGCGCTACATGCAGGATCGCCTCAACTACCTGGCGACGCACGACTTCGTCACCCGCCTGTACAACCGCGGCGCGCTCGACGCGCACGTGTCCGAGCTGCTGGCCCGCGTGCAACGCGCCGAGTGCGACGCGGTGTTCCTGCTGATCGACATCGACCAGTTCCGCCTCGTCAACGAGACCTGCGGCTGCATCGCCGGCGACGAGTTGCTGCGCCAGTTCGCCGAGGTCGTCGGCGGCCTGCTGCAGCGCACCGATTTTTTCGCGCGCCTGGGCGGCGACAAGTTCGGCGTCGTCGCCGAGGAT
>FTIR01036139.1_pt1 | contig 20375 bp, 15 predicted proteins | sample 1658041 | NCBI WGS metagenome assembly FTIR01 (sample SAMEA3914793, study PRJEB12502) | metagenome | biome: forest; material: soil | place: Canada | collected 2011-07-03 | depth 0.3 m | reverse complement strand
CCCGGCTCGCTGTAGCCCTGGCTCCACCACACGTCGCCCGACGCGATGCCGGGCAGGAACTTCTTCTGCTGCTCGGGCGAGCCGAACGCCATGATCACCGGCGCCACCATCACCGGCCCGAACGGCACGATGCGCGGCGCGCCCGCCAGCGCGCATTCCTCCTCGAACAGGTGGCGCTCGATGGCGTCCCAACCCGGGCCGCCGAACTCCTTGGGCCAGCCGTAGCCCAGCCAGCCCTTGGCGCCCAGGATCTTCGCCCAGCGCTGCAGGTCGTCGCGCGACTGGCGCAGGCCGTTGTGCACCTTGTGGGCGATGTCCGCGGGCAGGTTGGCCGCTACCCAAGACCGGATGTCGGCTCGGAAGGCCTGTTGTTCCGGGGTGAAATCGAGATCCATGGACGCTGTCTCCTGCGCCTATTGGTGGCGCAGGGTGCGTTTTAGCACGAGCGTGCGATTTTTGGTGTCTTCGGGGCGACAGGGCAAAAGCCCCTGTGCGCCTTTCGATGACGTGCCGTGCGCCTCGCCTTCGAGGCTCGACGCTACCGAGCGAGCGCCGGCGTGCGAAGCCGGAGGTCAGCTGCTCCTTGTTCCCACGAGCTCGACATAGCCGATCAACTCCGCGGAGTAGCTGCCATCCCCGTTCGCCGTGCCGTTGTGTTTCAGCTCACGCTGCAATGTCGGTTCGACGAAGCGGGCAAACGTGTCCGACCGCTGCTCCGCTGACAGTTCTGGCATGGCCGCCGATGCCTGAAAGCAGTGCTCGCAATTTCGCTCAATGGCCGGAACGCGCGTGCCGTTCATCCTGACGGCGACAGGCTGCACAACCACACGCCGTTCACCGTTCCTGCCGGAGGTCTCGATCATCCAGACAGACAACAGCACGGGTTCGTCGACATCACCTTGCACCGCCAGGCCGACGTCCTCGGGCGGCAGGCTTCGCCAGCGCCCCAGCTCTTCCTGCACCAACGGATGGTCCAGCCCCATCAGCTCGAGGGATTCGCTGCCCGTTGCCTTGTCCCGGTTCAAGGTGAATCGTGCGCTGCGGACCCCATCGACTGTTACCAGGTCATAGGTCTCGTCGTCCACCTTGAGCATCCGCAGCTGACGATCAGTCACTGCGACAGACATGAACCGGACCAGTCGAGCCAGGCTCGTCGAGACATCCGAGAACGGCTTGTAGTCGTCGAGACTGAAGCCTTCGAGATCCTGAAACAGGTCGAACACCACCTGTCGAGCTTCTCGGGAGTTGGAGAGTGCAGCCTCGAGCTCCACTTTCGTTCGCTTCAACTCCGGGTCCGACAGCGCTTCCTGGTACAGACGGTCGTAGTTCAGCCGCTCCGACAGCTGACCCAGAATCTGCGCACGCAGGTCCTCTGCGACATTGCCTTGCTCATCGACCTTGCCGACCGTGCGGGCGATCTCGGTCAGCTTCTCGTCGAGCAGCATGAAGATGCGTCCCTCAATGGTGTCGGACAGCACGAGGTTGTAGACCTGCGCCGTGTCGTTCTGTCCGTATCGATGGATGCGCCCTATGCGCTGCTCGACGTCCATCGGGTTCCATGGCAAGTCGAAGTTGAACAGGACGCGGGCGAATTGAAGGTTGATGCCCTCGCGCCCGGCCGCGGTGCAGACCAGCACGCGCGGACCGTCCTTTTGCCGGAAGCGACGCTCCGCCGCGACCTTGGCTCCATGGTCACCGCCGCGCAGCACCACCACACCCTGGCCCGGGAAAGCCTGGTCAATTTCGCGGGAAATCAGATCCACGGTGCCCAGGTAGGTGGCGAACACCACGATCTTCTCGCGCGGATCCTGCCGCCACAAGGCTCCAATTCCATCGAGCAGCTTCTGCGCCTTCGTCTCGCGTTGTGGAGGGCATATCCTGAGCAGGTCACCGATGCGTAGTCGTTCCTCCGGAAGATGGAGCTTGACCACAGCCGATGCGGCCTCTTCGGCATGTGCGGCGGAATACTCGCTGCCATACGGGTCCGAGGCCATTTCAAGCGCCTCCTCGTCCAACTTCTTCAACAGCCGGTATTTGAGGTCCGCGATGACTCGATCCACCTCGCTGCGGCCGATGATGTCGCGCGCCAGGCCGAATTCTTCGTGGACCAGTTCCCTGGCCTCTTCGGTCAGACGTTCCCGGCCTTCGATGTCCAGCTCTCTGTCGCGAAGCAGGGCTTCGTGCAAGGTCAGCATCAGCAGCCGTCGCTTCAACGTGCGTCGGACGGCCGCAAAGCTGGACGCGGCGATCTTCTGGAAGATCGCCATCAAAAAGCCGAGTGCCAGCCCCTTGCCGCCTTGCCGGCGCGCAAGGTTGAAGCCGTCCTCAAGGTACTCGCGCAGCTTGTCGTAGAACAGCCGCTCCTGCGCGCACATCAAGAAGGATTCGGTATGCACCCACCGCCGCGCAAAGAGCGGAGATCCGTCGGGCTGACATGCGTCGGCCTTGGTGCGACGGAACATCACCGTGTTCAAACGGTGACGGTTCTCCAACATTTCTTCCGGGCTGCCAAACAGCGTCGGATTGAGCAACTGCGCCAGCATCCAGAACTGAAAGTGGTTTCCCTGGTGAGGCGTGGCAGATAGAAGCATCAGGTCACGTGAGTGACCCTTCAGCGCTTCGGCCAGCTTGTAGTTTTCCGTCTTCCGGATCTTTCCGCCGTTGCGATACGCCGTCAGGTGGTGGGCTTCGTCGAATACCACCAGATCCCAGCGCGGTGCATCCAGCAGGCGCCTGATGCGCGAAGGACGCTTCAACGTGTCGATGCTGGCGATCAGGCGATCATGCTTGGCGAATGCATTGGTCTTGCGGTCCGTGATGTCACCCTCGGAACCGAATACCTCGAAGCCCAGGCTGAAGACCTCGTTCAGCTCGCGGTGCCAGTTGTGAACCAGTCCCGCGGGTACCACCATCAACGCCCGCTTCAGCTCGCCGCGGCTGGCGAGCTCGCGCAAGATCAGGGCCGTCTCGATGGTCTTGCCCAGCCCCACCTCGTCGGCGATGAGGAAGCGCCGAGGCGACGCTGTAGCGATCCGGTGAGTCAGCACCACCTGATGCGGCAGCAGGTCAATCTTGGCGGAGGTCAGCGCGGACGCGCTCTCGATCACCGGCAGCGCGTGGGCCTCGAACGAAAGCCACGCCTTGCGGGCGCGCTCTTCCCCGCCTGCAACGGCGCGCAGGATGCGTTCCGTGCGCGACAACTGCCTGCGAAGCGCGCCAACCGGAACTCGGCGCTCACCGACGCCAAAGAACGCCCGCAGGTATCCGTCGTGGGCCGTATCGAGTACCACGCCTGAGCCAAACTCATGATGGCTGACGCGCTCGCCGGGCTGAAATCGAGCCTCTGTCTCCACAGTCCGCCCTCAGGCGATCCGCATGTGGAAGAGTCCGGCGGCTTTGGCTCCTTCGCGCAGCACGATTTCCTGCGGATACTCGTTCGCCTCGCTCCAGAGAATCCGACCGAAGGCCAGAAGACTGTCGTTGCTTGGCGCGGCGCAACGCCATTCGATGGAGTCGCTGGCCGAATTGAGCTCGATCCGGCTTTGACCTGCAGGAAGCCAGAAGATCAGTGCCGCGTCGCCCTCGTAGTAGTCCTGGAACGAGAGGATGGCATCCTTGATGGCATCGCCCAGCCAGGCCTCGGCGTCTTCCGGCGTCAGGAGGTCCAGGCTGGCTTCAAGGCCGGCCACCACCATTGTGTTGGCGCCATTGCTTGGAAGGTCGTCGGGCCAGTTGCCGACCGACTGAAGGAATTGGCGAAGGCTCCAGACCTGCCCCGCTTCGCAAACCTGGTTGCGCGCTTCTTCATCCCATACCCAGCTGGTGCCGCGCCGTTGCCAGACTGTGTCGAGGGTCTTCTTCATGCCTCGTCCTCCTCGAACAAGGTGTGCTGTTGTGGCGTGGCCGTCCGCGTCGCGTCCCAGGCGTTGTAGATCGACACCGCACGCGACGCCGCATTGCGGTTTGCCTGATCGGGGCCGTGCGCGTGCAGCCACTCCAGCAGCGGCTTGAGGGCGATGTGCGGCTTGAAGTTCTCGTTCTTCAGCGTGTCTGCAGCATTGATGCCGCTGCCGTCGAAGCATGCGCCAATCAGTACCAATGCCTGATCCAGATCGGAGGTGAGGCGGCGCCTGTGCTTGCCGGTCCATTCCCGGGCGAAGTCGAGGGGATCCACGCGCGTGAAGACCTTGCTCTTCTCGGAGCACCAACCGCGCTGCTCGAATTCGTCAGGCGTCGTGATGGAGCCCTTGAGGAATTTCTGCAACTGGTCCCGCTTCATCGCGGTGGCGTTGCCGAAGGTTCGCAGGAACTGACGCGTGATCGGCTCGGCGTTGACCGGCGGCGGCTCCTTGCCCTTGTCCGCATCTTCGTCGATGAGCTGGTTGATGCCGAGCAGCGCGTCCCTGACAGAGATCGTGCGGCCCTCGTCGACGTATACCTTGCCGTAGTGACGCGAGAAATATTCCAGCGCCTTGCCGCGCCGGATCACCTGGATGTCCGCAGCGGGCAGGCCCTCCTTGGCATGGTTTTCGAGCGTTGCCTGCAACTGGCGCACATCTGCCATCACCTCGCGGCGCATCCGACCCCAGCTCACCGGCTTCGGCTCCTCCGTCCGCTTGCGGCACACGTGAATGATGTCGTACTCGATGGTCTTGGAGCCGAACTCGCCGTCGCCCTTGGTTTCGTCGGAGCGGATCGGATAGGTCGCTTCCAGGTAGAAGCCGGCATCGAACAAAGATTCCAGCACTGCCACCCACGGCTCGTCTTCGCTGTGGTGGAAGGTGAAGGCCAGAATGCCGCTCTGCTTCAAGAGACGATGCGACTCACGCCAACACTGTGTGAGAAGTTGCTGATAGAAGCCATCCGGGTCTTCCGGCTCGCGGGCGCGGTTGGCGACAGCCTCCAGCGATTTCGGGGTGTATTCCGCGCCAAAGATCCTCGGATACTTGCCTTTGAGCACGAGGCGCAGCCAGACATAGAAAAAGTCGGCAAGTTCCGAGTAGTGCAGCAGGCCCCCGAACGGCGGATCGGTGATGACCAGATCCAGGCTTCCGCTCTCAAGCTGCGCAAGATCTGTGGACGAGCCCTGATGCACGGCCACCTCCTGCACCGGATCGCCGGGGAAAACCTTTTCGCTCTTGCCGCTCAACTGTTCGGCCAATACGGGATCGCGGCGACCCAAGGCCTCGATGCTCACGGCCTCCCACGGCTGAATCGCCCAATCGCGGCCTTCAAGAACGCCCTCGGAACTCGAGGCCCAATTGCCTCGGCCCAATGCAGGAAACACACAATTCTCGACTACGGTTGATTTCGGGTGGTAGTTGTTGTTTGCGAATTGAGGCTCGAGCTTGTCTCCCTGAACATTCCAGAGAGTGAACAGACTTTGGTTACGCAAATACTGCTGGAATGCGCCGAGTACAAACTCACGCACTTTCCAATCGTAGTTGCCGGAATTGGCGACCGACTTCAGCAATTGCGCGTGCACCAGCAGTTGGCGCGGGTTGAACATGGTCCACCAGTGGGTGAAGCCGTGGTTCGGAACTCCGCCTTGCAGATGGTGCGTCATGAAGCCGTATGGAAGCTCGGAGCGCGGCCAGAAGTCTTTCAGGTCAGCGTCCTTGCGCGATTCCCATTCCGCAGCAGCCGCGTCGTATTGCCGGGCGTGCGCGATACCATACGCTGCGAAGAAGCGACCGTTGTACGGTTTGCCCGCATCGTCGCGCCCGGGCGCATAGCCTTGCACCGCGTAGCCAGCCATCGGCCCCGTCTTGCCCGTGGCCTTGATCGTGGTCAGAACATCCTGAACGATGCCGCACGCCGCGCAGGTGTAGTGGGACTTCCTGGGCACCGTTCCGGCATCCGTCCTGAACGTGATGTTCGTCTCTGGGCAGGTCACCTCGGCCGGTAGCACGCCGCGCACTTCCAGCAATCGAATGTTGCGGGCACGCTCGTCGTCCCAACGAGTCGTCGCAGCCAGGTCATCCTGAGCCGAACCGCCATAGGGTTGGCCATTTTCGTCTTGTTTGGGCGTCCCGGCCAGCCAATGAGGATGCACGAGCAAGCTCAGCTCGACCTTCTTGTTCTTGCCTTTGCCGAGATTGACCATCTCGACGTGGCCGCAGTGCGGGCAGAAGATCCCCTTTCTGCGATCGAGTGTCGTGAAAGGGTGTTCCGAGGTCGCCACGTAAAGGGGAACATCGGGCGCCATGCGCGCCGCAGCTTCCTCAACGTGGAAGTCACCCCTGCACTTGCTGCAAGAGCGCTCCCAGTGCTTCACACTGAGCGTCTTCACCGCGATGACCGGGCTTGTCATGATCGGCGTGCGATGGCCGCATCCGGTGACCTGGCAAGGTCCGTGCTTGGCCCAGAACGTGTAGATCGTCTCCGGGCCGGCGTAGTGATAGTCCGCGCGCTCCTGGCGTGGGATGGTTAGGGGATCGAAGTCCGCGGGCATCGCCTTCTGCGTCGGCAGATGCGTCCATGCCCCCTTTTCACCTTCCGGGCCGTCGCAGTAGTAGTACGGCATGATCTGCGGCTTGACCTCGGCCTCGATGTCGGCCAGCAGACGCTTCACTTCGTCCAGATCAACATCAGCGAGCTCCTGCTTGACCACGAACCACGCGACTGGGTTCAGATCGTTGCCCACCATCTGCATTCCGAGACGCGAGCCCTCCACCAGGGTGGTGCCGCCGCCCATGAAGATGTCGGCCACCTTGAGGTGCTTGAACGCGCCCCTTTTCTGGTGATTGGCGTAGTAGCTGTCCCAGACCAGCTTGGCCGCGTGCGATCGGTCTTCCGGGGCTTTTGTAGCTGCAGCAATCAACATCGAACGGAATACGCTGGAGCGACGCCGGGCCCACCACTTTGACATCTGGTAGATCGGCTTTCCTGCGTTGCCTTCGATGATCGCCACCTGGTTGACGGGCAAGATCGGGAAGTCCACTTCCAAACACGTCTTGGGGCGATTCGGATCACCGAAGTCGACCGTTTCCAATGCGACGGCCTTGCCTGCGCCTACGGCCTTGGCTACCTGCTGAGCCAGGAGTTCCTTCTTGGTTGCCATGCAGCCCGTTCTCTATCTTGTGATTTCTACGAAGGGCGACAGCACTTCGAGCAGCGAAAGGCCGCCATGGGTCAACGTCGGGTAGCCTCCCGAGCTCTTCCATTTCCTGCGGCCGAGCGCCATCAGATGAGCTCCGTGCGGGCTGTTCAGCTGCAGCGCCACCGGCGGCACGAAGGGGCCGGGCTCGCCGATGCCTGGAACGCTGCGTCCGCTTGCGAAGGTCTTCTTGAGGTATTGGCCTACCTCCCCTTCGGAGTCGGGAAAGTAGCCCGTCGCGGCGTAGCCATGATCCGATGTGATGGCCAGACGGCGGCCTGTCGCGAGGCGTGAGACGAAGGACCAGAAATCGTCGCTATTGAGCTGTTGCGCTGCGTCCATGGTCAGCGTGTCGAGGCCTTGGCCCGCGCCGGCGACATCGTGAATCTTCCTGTCTGGCCAGTGGTGCCAGAACACCCAGTTGGGCGCGCCGTTGACCAGGCGCTCGCAGTCCGTCCACGGCATGTCGGTGCTTTCGGTCTGCGCAGGTTGAAGGCGATGCGCGAGGCCTCCGCCGTTGTTCTGGAGCTGGCTGCGGCTACCGAACCCGAGGGCCCGCGCGAATTCATTGGTCTCGCCGGGAAGTTCTGAGGCATTGGCCGAGAGCTCGTGCAGCTTGAAGCCACGCTCCTTGGCGCCTTCCAGCAGCCAAGGCAACTCGCGCAGCGACAGGCCATCCAGAATCAGCACGGCCTTCGCGCCATAGGGCTCGGCCCACCAGCGAGCCAGGCGAGCCGAAGTTCGCTCGACCGAGTCGCCGAAGCTCTTCCACAAGTCCCATCCGCTGGCGGAAATGAAATTGTCCAGCGCACCGATCTCGCGGTCACGCTTGATGACCTCTCGTGAGGCATTGCCTGCGGTCAATGGCGGCGAGGCGAGCTCGAGGGCGTTTTTGATGATGACACGCCACGTATCGTCGGCCGAACCCTGGGTCAGCGCGGTCAAGATCTCGGGCCGGAGGGCCATCAGTTGTCCTCCTTCTCAAGGTTGAGCTCGAACGTCATGCCATGGGGCAGGTTCTTCAGCAATTCCTTGAGCTGTGCTCCCGTGGCGGCAGATAGCGCGATGGAGACCTCTGCAACTTGCGTGGCAGGGCCGATGCCCCAGCTTTCGAGCTTGCCAATGAGATTCAATGGCGATGTGGCTGGGTTGTGCAGGTGAGTGCGCGAACCTCTGTTGGCGGCAGTGCTGCCAAAGATGTCGGTACCTGCGCGGGGCGGAGTCGTGGTGGGTCCGCCAGATGTGGGCTCGGTGGTGCCGGTATTGCTGGGTGAGGTTGTAGGGCTTTCGCCCAGGTTGGGCGATCCATCCGCGTCGCGAAGGGGCGTTCGGGTGGTGCCGCCGGTCGCCGGCACCGCGGACGGCTGCAGCAGAAACACCTCGTCGAGCTGGCGGCCGGTGTACGAGAGCTTGGGGCGCAAACGCCGCCATGCGGTGTCCTCGTCTTCGCCGGGATTGGTCTGCAGCCATTCCATCTGCCGCAGGTTGATGACGATCTTCCCGCGTGCGCAAAGGCGAAGGATGCGATCCTTCATCGAGGCTTCACCGAGCCAAGGGATGCAATCCTGGCCGGCAGGCCGAGGCTCCTGCAGTTCGCGGAGCAGCTTTCCCACCGATGATGTCTCCGAGGCGGCTTCGAGCGTCAGCGCTTCGAAGTCCTCCGGCACGAACAGGTCGTTGGTCAGCGCCTCCTCGATGCCTTCGGGGATCTGCGCGCCTTGCTTCTTCAAGCTTTCGATGCTGAACCGGCACTGCGCGGGGTCGGCGAAGTTCCATCGCTGCAAGACGGCGAACCGGTCGAAACGCTTCTTGAGGATGTCGCGCAAGGCGCCCTGAAACTCGGTATGCAGCTTCTTGTATTCTGGGCCCTGGCCGCTCCATTCCTGCGCCTTCATTTCGGCCCGCGCAAGAATCAATAGGTCGCGATCGTGGAAGGCGTTGGTCGAACCGGACCTCGGCAGGAGGAAACGGATGGTGTTGCGGCGCCTTTGCAGATGATCCTTGAGCCAGCGGCCGAGACGCGAATCGATGTTGTCGGGCTCTTCTGGCAGTACCAGGATGGGCAGGCGCTCATCCCAGCGTTCAGGCTGTTCCGCCTCATCCAGGGTGGACCAGGGGTCGGCCTGCCAGGACTTGGGCAACGCGATGACACGGAAGGTCTTCGCCACCTCCTCCGTACCGCTGATGACGTAGCGAATGTGCTTGGCCAGCTGCGACTGGTCAGAGCCGTCGGCAAAGAGCTTGTCGTTGCGGGCGCAGGCCATCAGCTTGGCGCGCGGGTTCTCGTCTTCGCGAAATAGCAGGCGATTGGCGTTCTGGTGGATGTTGAAGCTGTTGTCCACGATCGTCGACAACTCGACCTGAAAGGCGTTGTCGTCCACGGCCCTGCTGCGCGTGATGTCGACCTGCAAGGTGGAGGGCTCCGCGCCGGCAAGGTTGCCGACCGCGATGGAGCGCAGCCACAGGGCGCCCACGATCTCTTGCAGGTGGGGTGCCAAAGTGGGGTGATCTGCGACCGCCTCTGTCACCGAAATGATGTTTTGCTGCGCCTTCGATCGCAAGGTGCGGTGATGCTCGTTGGAAACGGAATCGAGCAGGGCACCGATGCCCGACGCATCGTCATCCAGCCTGAAATCAGCGGCCGTGAGAACGGGCGCCGCCTCGCCTCGGCTCTTGTAGAGATTGGCAAGGATGCGGATCATGTCGCGCGTCTCCTGCGCGTCCGTGGCGATCAGAACCTGCTCTTCAAGAAGCCGCAGCAGGTGTGGCGCATAGGGCCACGACTCCTTGAACTCCTGGCGCTTGCGATCCTGCTCGGAGAACGGTACATCCTGCAGGCGGAAGTGCTCGGCGACATGTGTCGCAATCAACGTCTCGATGTCCGCCGGATAGACCTGCAGACGGTTCTCGAAGAGTCGGTGCAACAACATCCGGCGCCGATCTTGTTGAATGCGTTCTGCATTCCCACCGGCCTTGAAGTCGATGGTCACCGGATTGACGCGGTGGACCTGCTGGTAGGCATCGCTGCCGCCATTGCGCACCGAAATCACCAGCACCAGCAGGTCCGGCCGCTCCTTTGCGATCTCTGACAGGATCTGGATGAAGTTGAAGGCCCAGTTCTTCCACGGGTACTGCTTTGTGTTGGTCAGGCCGTCGAACCAGGTCTGGAATTCGTCCAGCAGCAGCATCGTGGGCCCGCGCTCGAGCAGTTCGAGAATCAATTGGTCGGAGGGGATGTCGGTCTTCGCCGCGCCCATGCCCTCCCATTTGCCCTTGATGTAGGCGCCATGCGGATGGCGCTCCAGCAGCAGGTCCCAGAGGAACTTGTATCGCTGGCGATGCAGACTCTCTCCAATGACCTGCATTCCGCTGCGCAAACCGATCTCGCCGATCTGCGGGGTCCCCAGGATGGTCGCCCAGGAGTTCAGCCAGGCTCCCGTCGAAGCGGGATCTGTCACCGCGTGGTGCAGCGCAGCCAGCAAGTGGGACTTGCCAAGCCCGCGTTCGCCGATCACGACGACCGGACGGCCTTGCTCGGGACCGACCGCCTCGATGCCCTTCAACAGGTCGTGAGTCGGATAGGTAATCTCCAGGAACGCCTGGGCGGCGATCTGCGTCGCGCCGGTGTTCGTGTCGTTGGAGAGTTCAATCGCGGTGCCCTTGAGGCGCTTGCCCCGGAATTCCTCGCGCAGGGTCAGTCCCAGCATTCGTTCGTCTCCCTCTTCTGAATTCGCCCCGATGCAAGACGTCAGGTGTCGCTGACCAAGCAGCCCTCCGGCCGGCGAGGCCGCGTGCAGGCCTCGGCGATACATGGCGAGGCGCCGTGCCGGTGGACAGTCTATCAATTTAAAATTGAATCAATTATCAATCAATAAGTGACATGCCAGGCGCGGCGCTGGGTAGCTTCGCCAGATGAACGCGAAGGACGAATTCAGCGCACGCCTGCGCGCGGCCATGACCGCTGCTGGGCTGGAGATCAGCGGGACGGAACTCGAACGTGCGTTCAACCGGCGTTGGGGCAAGACGCCGATCAGCGTCCAGGCCGCCTGGAACTGGATCAACGGCAAGACGGTGCCGCGCAACGACAAGCTGCCGGTACTCGCCAAGCTGCTGAAGGTGGACCCGCACGCGTTGCTGTACGGATCGAGCGAGCCCGTCTCCGCGGCCGATCGACGCCGCGAATGGGAAGACAGGACGACTTACGCCGAACGCGAGTCGATCGAAGCGTTTCTTCGTCTACCCACGCCGCAGCGGCTCATCGTTCGCGACGTGATCGCGACCTATGCGAAGGCGCATGGCGCCATCGACCCCGGCAAGGAGTAGCCGCGCCTCCCGGCGCGCGTCGCTCCTCGCTCTCGTCGTCGATCAATCCCGGAAGTTCTCGTACTTCAGCGGCTGGTCGGGAAACTCCTTGCGCAGCAACGCGATGCCCACCTGCAGGTCGTCGCGGTTCTTGCCGTTGACCCGCACCGTGTCGCCCTGGATCGAGCCCTGAACCTTCAGCTTGGCTTCCTTGATCGCCGTGACGATCTTCTTGGCGAGCGTGGCGTCGATGCCGGCCTTGATCTTGTAGGTCTGGCGCACCTTGTCGCCGCCGATCTTCTCGATCTTGGCGTCCATGTCGAGGAAGTTGACCGGCACGTTCTGCTTGGTGAGCTTGCCCAGCAGCACCGTGCTGATCTGCTCGATCTGGAAGTCGCTGTCGCCGATCAGCTGGATTTCCTTCTCCTTTTCCTTGAGCTCGACGGCGGCGCTGGTGCCCTTGAAGTCGAAGCGCGTGCCGATCTCCTTCTTGGTAGTATCGACCGCGTTCTTGATGGCGGGCATCTCGGGTTCGAGGAGGACGTCGAAGCTGGGCATGAGGAATTCCGGGGTGCGAAAACGTGAGTGAAGCAGGACCTGCGAAAATTCTGCCATGTCCTCAGCCCCTTGGCTCGAATCCGATGTTTCACTGAAGGCCTTGAACACCTTCGGCCTGCCCGCCTGCGCGCGCCGCCTGGCGCGCATCCGCGGCGACGCCGACGTGCGGCGCGTGCTCGACTCGCCCGAGGTGGGCCGGGCCGCCAAGCTGGTGCTGGGCGGCGGCAGCAACCTCGTCCTCACGCGCGATGTCGACGAACTGGTGCTCAAGGTGGAGGTGGACGGCCTGCGCCTGGTGGAGACGCGCGACGACGCCTTCATCGTCGAGGCCGGCGCCGGCCTCGCTTGGCACGACGTGGTCACGGCCACGCTGGAGCGCGGCTGGCCGGGGCTGGAGAACCTGGCGCTCATCCCCGGCACCGTGGGCGCCGCGCCGGTGCAGAACATCGGCGCGTACGGCCTGGAGGTGGCCGACCGCTTCGACTCGCTCGACGGCGTCGACCTCGTCACCGGCCTGGGCATCACGCTCAACCGGGCACAGTGCCTGTTCGGCTACCGCGACAGCGTGTTCAAGAACGTGCTGGCCGGCAAGGCCATCATCACGCGCGTGCGCTTCCGCCTGCCGCGCCCATGGCAACCCGTGCTGGGCTACCTCGAGCTGGAGCGCAAGATGGCCGAGACGGGCATCGCCGAGCCGACGCCGCGCCAGGTCTACGACTGGATCTGCGCCATCCGCCGCGCCAAGCTGCCCGACCCGGCGGTGATCGGCAATGCCGGCAGCTTCTTCAAGAACCCGATCGTCACCGAGGACCAGTGCCGCGACATCATCGGCCGCGATCCGCACGTGGTGCACTACCCGATGGCCGACGGCACGTTCAAGCTGGCCGCCGGCTGGCTCATCGACGCCTGCGGCTGGAAGGGCAAGTCCATCGGGCGCGCCGGGGTCTACGAGAAGCAGGCGCTGGTGCTGGTCAACCGCGGCGACGCGATCGGCGCCGAGGTGGTGACGCTGGCCAAGGCGATCCAGGAAAGCGTCTATGGCCGCTTCGGCATCCGGCTGGAGCCCGAGCCGGTGGTTCTCTGACACGCGGCGAAGCGCGCCCGGCCGGCCTGCGTTAGAGTGCACGCGCGGCGTGCGCAGACGGCGACGCCCGCTTCGAACAACACTGGAGACCCATCGATGACGCTCGCGGCCCCTCGCAAACCCTCCCTGTCGGCCGGCGCCCGCGTCGTCTTCGGCTCCGCCGTGCTGCTGGGCGCGCTCGCCGCGCCGACCGCGCCGGCCCTCGCCGCCGAGTCCCCCACGGCCGTTTCGAGCACCGCGCCGGTCGTCAAGGGCACCACCGGGCGCCAGCTGTGGCGCATCTCCGACTACACCACCGTCGAGCTCGTGGCGCGCGAGCCCGGCGCGCCCGACAACCAGCATCCGTTCGTGCTGGAGCCCAACACGCTGCACGCGTGGCTGCAGCAGGTGCAGCTGCTGCGCGACGGGGCCGCCAAGCCGCTGTTCGCCATCGACGAGCTGCACAGCATCGTGCCGGCGCTCATCGACGCGCTGGCCCACGCGCGCGCCGACCAGGACGTGGCGCTGGTGACCTCGGCCCGCCACGAGGACAACTCGTTCTACAGCATCACCGCGGTCACTGCACGCCTGTTCGCGGTGGACGGCCACCTGAACCTGATCGTGCACGACGCGCGCAACGACTTCTACGACGCCGCCCGCGGCAGCGGCATGGCGCCGCACTTCACCGTGGGCTCGCGCACGGCGCCCGGCTCGGCCCAGATCCAGAGCCCGGTCGCCACCAACAAGCGGGCCGACTGGCTGGTGCTCGACACGGCGCAGGCCGCGCCCGCGGCGCCCGCCGTGGCGCCCAGCCCGACGCCGCCGGCCGTGGTGGCGCCCGCGGCCCCGGTGGCCGTGCCGCCCGCGCCGCCGGCCCCGCCCGCGCCCGTCGCGGCACCGGTGGCGCCTGCCGCGCCCGCGGTGGCGCCCGTGCCGGCGGCTCCGCCCGCGGCCAGCGATGCCGAGCAGCGACTGCTCAACATCAAGCGCCTCTACGACAAGGGCCTGATCACCAAGTCCGAGTACGAGAAGAAGCGCGCGGAGATCATCAAGTCGCTGTGATCGCCGGCGCCGCGGCGGCGCGGAGCGACTGCAGCGCAAGCGCGTTGCCGGTCGCCGCGCCGGCCGCCGTGTTGTCGAAGATGACCCACGGAACGCTGCCGGCGGGCCAGTCCGATAGCTCGGCGGCCTGCCGCGCCAGCCAGGCTTCGTCGTAGGCCGACCAGTACATCCGCGGCGAGCCGTGCCAGCGGTAGTAGAGCAGGGCGCCGGCGCCGTCGCCTTCCGGTCCGAGCCAGCCGCCGGGGCGCGCCGCCTCGGGCCGGCGCGCCGGATCGGCCGCCGCGCGGCTGACGCGCATGCGTGCAAGCGCGCGGTCGGCCGCGGGCGTGAACCAGGTCGCGTGGCGTGGCTCGCAGGCCACCGGGCCGGCCCAGGACTCGCGCAGCAGGTCGAAGAAGGCGGTCGCGACCCGGGCTTCCCACGGCAGCGAGGGCGGCAATTGCACCAGCAGCACGCCCATCCGGTCGCCGAGGCCGGCAATCTGGGTCAGAAATTCCTGCAGGAGCTTGTGGACGCCGCGCAGCCGGGCGTCGTGCGTGATCGCGCGCGGGAGCTTGACCGCGAAGCGGAAATGCGGCGGCGTCATCGCGGCCCAGCGCGCGTAGGTCTCGATGCGGTGCGGTCGGTAGAAGGACGAGTTGATCTCGACGCAGGGGAAGCGGCGCGCGTAGCGCTCGAGGTGCTCGCCTTCGCCCGGAAATTCGCTCGCGAGCGCGCGCGGGAGGCTGCAGGCTGCCGTGCCGATGTACATGGGGTGACTGGGGGTGGTTTTCGACCCGCCCGGGCGGCAAGCGCCGGGCCCGTGCCGCGCGTCGTGAGGTAAAGCCCGAAAGAAAGACGCCCCCGACCGAGGTCGGAGGCGCGCAAGGACGGACGACGTGCTTGACGGCGTCATCCGTCGCGACGTCCGGCGTTGGGGCCGGGAAGCGTCACTCGGGGCGGCCGCCGGGTCGAGGGTTCGACCGGCGGCCCGCAGGCGAAGCAGGCGTTCGCGTGACGGCCGGGTCGGCATCCGCTCGCTGCATCCGGTGGTTCGCGTTGCAAGACGATGTGCCTTCCCCGGCCGGTGAGGGCCTGGCAAGGCGTGGCGCGCCAGCGCGCACCAGGCCTGTTCATCGGCCGATTCGCTGGACAGTTGAATCCGGAAGGCCCTGGCGATACACACTGATACGACTACGCGCAGAACGGGTCGGCGAGTGGCGCCAAATGCCCGATTTCGGGGACGGCCGGCGCGGGCGGAAACCGGGGATCCGGCGCAACATCGGGCAACGAGCCCCGTTGCCCGAAGCCTCCGCCATGACCGCCGCGCATCCCCCCGTCGTCCATCCGTGTTCCGGAGCGCCTGCCTTGCCCGGGCGGGACGCGGTCGTGCGGAGGCTGGCCATGACGCTGGCAGGTGGCTTGGCTGGGCTGGTGGCCGGGTTGACGCTCGGCGCCATCGGGCCGGACTCGCGTGTCGCAGGGCGTGGTGTCGCCGTGGGTGGCCCGGTCTCGCGAGACCCCCCGCCGAGGCTGGTCTCGATCCCGAACGGGTCTCCCGTCGACGATGGCGCGCCGACGTCCGTCGCCACGGTGATCGCGCCAGCCATGGGACTGCCGGTGCGCGACGCCGGCGAATCGGGCGGTGGCCGGCGATGACGCCCCTGGACCTCGACCTCACGCCCGAGCCGGCACCGGCCTCGCCTGCCGTGCTGGCCGCTCGACATCGCCGGGCCCTGGTGGTGGGCCTTGGCGGCGGTCGCGATGCCGACTCGGCGATGGCCAAGTCCTCGTTCGCCGAGCGACGTCTCCGGTCGACGGACACGGCCGCCAGCCGGCTCGTCGATGCCCTGCCGGCGAGGGCCGCACCCTCCGCCGCACCCTCCGCCGCGGCCCTGTCCGATGCCGCGGCTTCGACCGTCACGCGCGCGTCGCCATCGCCTGTCGCGCGCCTGCAACTGGAAGACGCGCTGGTGGTGCCGGCGGGAGCGCTCGTACGCGGCTACCTGCGTTGCGGCGCGCTACTGCTGGTGGGCGACGTCGTCGGCAACATCCACTGCACCGGCGGGCCGGTGGTCATTCGTTCCGGCGCCAGCCTCAAGGGCCGGCTGGTGGCCTCGGGCGACGTCTACGTGTGCGGCACCGTGGGCGAGAGCGGTGGCGGCGCCGTCATCACCACGCGCGGCAAGCTCACGCTCGCGTCAGGCGCGCGCGTGGACGGCGATGTGCGCAGCGGGCGGCTGGAAGTGCACGAAGGAGCGGTGCTGCGGGGCGCGGCGAAGTGGTGCGAGGACTGACATGCACCCGGGGCCTGGCGTCCTCGGCGATCTTCCGGCCGTCGGCTGGCTGCTCACGATGAGGCCCTTCGGTGGGGTGCGCATGACTTCCGGGCGGGGTGCGTCCGCAAACCATGATCATCCATCGCCACCCGCCGCCGCCCGCTTGCGCCGCGCGTTGATCTCCCGCACGTGATCGCCGACGTCCGCCCGGCGATCGCAGGCGAGATCCTTGTAGCCGTGCAGCGCCCGTCGGCAATCGGCGGTGAACGCCGTGCGGGTGGCCGGATCGACCACGCCCAGGAGCCAGGCCCGTTCGAGCTGGGCCAGCGTGGCGTCGGCGTGCATCAGCAACGCGAGGTAGCGGTGCGCCGCGGGGCTGACCACCGTCGCCAGGAAGCGGGCCGGGCGCGCGAACGTGATCTGTGCGCCCGAGGGGGCCCGCGCGGCGACTCGCGCCTCCAGGTCGGCCTGGAGGCGATGCAACAGCGCCTGCACTTCGTCGGCGCGGCGCTGGAGCGCGGCGAGCGCGTCGGCCAGGCGCGCGCGATCCAGCCCCTGCACGCGGCGGCTGGCCTCCAGCGCATGCAGCAACCGCGAGACATAGACGAAGTCGCGCCGGAAGGCCTGGCGCACGAGCGCGGTGCGCAGTTCGAGGTCGACCTGCAGCGCGGCGCCGCGCGCGCGCCTGGCGAGCAGCCAGAGCTCGGCGTCGCGCAAGGGGCGCAGGGGCGGCTCGTGGGGCGTGTCCAGCGGCAGCTCGACGTGCTCGCGGCTTTCGGAGCTACCCGGGCGCTGGCGCCAGCGGGCGCAACAGCCCGGATCCGGCGGATCGCCCTGGCCCGGAGGGCGCGGCGCCAGGGAAGGTTCGAAGCTGTTGGGGATGTCCACGTCGGCCTCCTTTGAAGGCTTCCACGGTAACGCCGCAGGGCCGGAGCCGCCCAGGTCAAACCGGTCGATAAACGCTGCGTTTTACGCGGCGTGTGCGCGAGGAACGGACCTTCGCGCATCGAGGCCGTGCCGCGCCAAATGCCGCATTTCGGGCCTTCCTGCCACCGGCGGTGTTTCGAGGCTGACGCCCAGGTTTCGGCCGCCGCCGCGGGCCCGACCCCACCCGTATGATCGTTGGCTAACCTTGCCGCATCGCTGTCGATGCGGCTGCCGGAGCCGCCCCTGTCCACCAAGCCCGCCATCGTCACCGCGGACGCCGCACCCCCACCGTCGGCGGCCACACTGCGTGCGCGCGCCATCGCCTCGCGGACGCCGGCTACGCCGTGGCTGATGGGCCTGGCCGTCCTGTTGTCGGCCTGCGTAGTCTGGTTCGCGGCCGGCCTGCTGCAGTACCGCCCGCACGAGTCCAGTCGGCTGCTGATCGTGTTCTCGCTCATCGCGCCGATGCTCGCGCTGGTGGTGGTGCTGGTGGTGGTGCTGGCCACGCTATGGCTGCTGGCGGCGCGGCGCGAGCGCGCCATCCGCCGGTACGCCGAGCACCTGGCCGGAGAGGCCGAGGCCGAACGGACACGTGCCGAGGCCGTGTCGCGTGACGCGGCCCGCTTCGTGGGCATGGTGAGCCACGAGCTCCTCACGCCGCTGCAGTCCATCTGGAGCACGGTGGACGTCATCGAGTCACGCGGCCGGGTCGACGCGTCCGATCCGGCGTTCACGCGCCTGAAGGAGTCCACGCGCTCGCTGCGCGGGCGCATCAGCGACCTGGTCGACTTCGCCAAGATTTCCTCGGGCCGGCTCGAGATGCGCATCCGCGGCTTCCAGCTGGACAAGCTCGTCGATACCTCGCTGCGCGACGTCGAGGAGGCCCTGGCCTTGCGCAATCTCGACGTTCACTGGGAGGCCGGGCCCGAACTGGCCCGGCGCATCTACTCCGATCCGGGGCGCCTGCGCCAGATCATGGACAACCTGCTCGCCAACGCCATCAAGTACACCGAGCGCGGCGGCATCACCATCCACGCCGAGCTGCATCACGACCGGGGCATGCTCACCGTGGAGATCACCGACACCGGCGTCGGCATCGACCCCGACGAGGTGTCGCGCCTGTTCGAGCCGTTCTATCGCTCGCCCCACACCGCAGGCATGGCGGACGGCAGCGGCCTGGGCCTGGCGGTGGTGCGCAGCATGGTCGACATGATGGGCGGCGGCATCCGCTTCGATTCGCGGCTGGGGCAGGGCACGTCGGTCACCGTCGAGGTGCCCTTCAGCGAAGGCGAAGGCGTCGATGGCCCGGCCGAATCGTCGCCGCGCATCGAGACGGAGCTGCCCGTGCTGGTGGTCGACGACTCGCGCGACGCACGGCACGCCCTCGCCGAGGTCATCCGGGCACTGGGCGTCGAGGTGGTGGAGGCGGCCGATGGCGCCACCGGGCTGGCCGCCGCCGCCGAGCACGACTACCAGGCCATCTTCCTCGACATGCAGATGCCCGGCCTCACCGGCTACGAGGTGGCGCGCCGGCTGCGCACGCCGGGCGACCGTCACGAGAAGACCTTTCTCGTGCTGATCTCGGCCTACATGGCTCTTGACGACGCCATCGTCGCCAGCGTGTTCGACGCCCGCATCGACAAGCCGGCGAGCCTCGATGACCTGATTGCGGCGCTGGGCCGAGCGACGCAGGCGCGGGCCTGAGGCGCGCCTGACGCGTACCTGAAGCGCGGCGGCGGGGCGGCATCGCGGCGGCGCGCGAGACGCCCGCTCAGGCGCGCGCCAGCCCGGGCGCGTCCGACCCGTTCTGCATCGCCCTGGCCACGCTCAGCTGCAGCACACGGGCATCGCTGCTCGCGCGATGCCGGCGCAGCTGCAGGTTGCGGGCAACCATCTCGCGCGTGTCGTCGAAGTGCTCGGCGGCGCGCTCGCTCATCAGCTCGCGCAGGTGGCGCAGCCGGAAGCTGGGCGAGATGTCGGCCGACTCGAACAGGCGCGCGAGCCACGCGTAGTCGTGGGCCCAGTTGTCGCAGTAGACGGTGCGGCCGGCCAGCCGCTGGTTGAGCTCCTGCGCCACCTCCTGGGCGCCGCGGCCGTGGCGATGCAGCAGCGAGCGCGAGATGCCGTGCATGCGCTCGGCGTCGTCGTCCCAGTGCGTCCAGCTCTCGTCGGGGGCGATCAGCGTGCAGTAGGCGGTGCCGTCGGGCAGAACGAAGCCGATCTCGATCGGATAGCTGCCGCTGCCGAAGCCGGAGGCCTCGATGTCGAGCACGCAGGGCAGGGCGGCGTGCGCGGGCCGGGCATCGGTGGCGGGATCGTGGTCGGCGGGGGTGGCCATGAAGAAGGCGTGGGCGCGGTACGCGCGGCACAAGCAATATCTGGACAATACCGGACAAATTCGAATTGTCTCCTCTGTGACAACCCTGCTCGGGGCTCGCACTATGGTGTCGCCGCCGCCCGCGAAGTAGGCTGGACATCCAGCGCGCGGACGACTCCGGCCCCGCGCTGAAACGGATGCGCGACTCCGTCGCCGCCCAAAGGATCCCGATGCCCTTGCCTGAAGTGCTTTCCAGCCGTCACTCCCCGATCGACACGTCCCTGGTGGATACCAACGACGGCAGCGTGCCCGCCGACCGGCCCCATTTCGCGTTCTGGCCGCGGCAGCTCGCGCGCACCGTGACACCGCCGGAAACCTCGCTGTGGCACAACCTCGAGGTGTCCGCGCGGCGCTATCCGCGCAAGCCGGCCACGCTCTATTTCGGTCGCGCCAAGAGCTTCGCCACGCTGCACGCCGAGGCGCAGGCCATCGCCGGCTGGCTGCAGGCCCAGGGCGTGCGGCGCGGCGACCGCGTGGCGCTCTTCATGCAGAACTGCCCGCAGTACCTCGTCGCGTACCACGGCATCCTGCGCGCCGATGCGGTGGTGGTGCCGGTCAACGCGATGAACAAGGCCGAGGAATTCGGGCACTACATCGTCGATCCGGGCACCCGGGTGGTGATCTGCGGCGCCGAACTGGCCGGCATCGTGGCCGCCGCCAACGCGGCCCTGCCGCCGTCGCAGCGCGTCGCGCGCGTGCTCGCGACGCGCTACGCGGACGAACTGCCCG
>FTIR01002517.1_pt1 | contig 20880 bp, 22 predicted proteins | sample 1658041 | NCBI WGS metagenome assembly FTIR01 (sample SAMEA3914793, study PRJEB12502) | metagenome | biome: forest; material: soil | place: Canada | collected 2011-07-03 | depth 0.3 m | reverse complement strand
TCTTCAAATCTGCAGGCCGGACGCCAATAATCGCCCAATCGCCCAATCGCCTTTTCCGCCCAGTACGACAAGGATTCAACTTGGAGCACGCACAGATAGGCAACCTGAGTCGTCGAGCGATACATGCCATTGGTGAACTGAATTCGGATCTGGCAAGCCATCCGTCACGCTCCATATGTCTTCCAAATCACCGTCTGTATCCGCTTCGACGCGCAATAGCTTCGAGCCAAGGTGAACCTCTAAAAAACCGGAGTCTGAAACAGTCGTGGCAGCCACTTCTTTGCCAATCAGACGGTAACTTTCAGAAATTGCACGCTCTCTGCTACTGAAGAAATCAATCGCGGGATTCACTTTTCCAACGGTCGAAGACTCGTCTTCTATGGTGAGATTCCCAGAAACCGATAGCCAAACCTCACCAGGAACATTTTCCGCGCCTCCAATTCGCAGAAAGCCAAGTTGTACGATCAAACTGTAGACGCGAATCGTGTCGAGTTGAGCCCCTTTAAGCAAGGTAGATACCACTTCAGAGGCGAATTGAACGTTTGTGCCGCGCATTCTGGTTCCTATGGAAAAACTATATGGCTTCTCTCGCGTTGCTCAATCTTCGGCACGTTCCCGAAGTTTGCGCCGTTCGCGGGATTGACTGGCTGCGACGTGCCCTGTCGGCTTACGACAACGCGCGGGGGGTGATTTGGACCTCCATTCATGACACGAGCGTCCATCTTCTTTTCAGGGATGTTGTGGATTGTCCCAGCTTCGGTGCCCGCGGCGTTCGCCACACTCTTTCCTTGGAGTCCCGCACCATCAAGAGAAGCACGCACTTCTTCGGGGGAGCTATGAACAACGGCTCCGTCTCTGGATACGACGAAGTCGATCTTTGCGGCCTTCGCCTCAGCGCCCACAACCGCCTCGGTCGTTGTGGCCACAGCCTTCGCAGCAACACGCGCCTCAGTTGTGACCATCCCAGCAGTCGACGTCGGGCTGGTGGCGCCCTGGATTATTGCAAGACCTTCCCCAGTTACCGTTGTTACTACCGCCGTTGTAGTCACCGGATTCACGAGCACCACCGTCACGGCAGCCGTACCCGCCTCACCAGCGGCGGCCCAAGCTGGTGGCCCACCGAAGAAAACTCCGGCTCCAATCACTGCTCCCGCTGCTGCGCCCCCCACAGAATACGCAAGTTCCTTCGGTGTGGCGTCTTGGAAAGGGCCGCCCGGTGAATTCATCGCCTTCGCTGGCGGTACTGCAGCTTTTTTGTACTGCTTTCCAATGTGCGGCATGCACGGGTAACCCGTGCAGAGGGGGCGGTCGCTGGAACCGGATCCGTCCTTTGCGGTGGGATTCCCATTCGAGGTGTTGTTGGAGTCTCCGCTGTTGGCGCCAGCGGTACTACCTGCGTTCGTATTTGAAGAACCAAATAGATTTTGGAGCCAAGTATAAAAAGGATTGCCTCCCGAATCATTCTCCCCGTTGGTTCCAGCAAATCCAGTCGGATCCGTACCATTCAGCGGATTGTTCAGAAGATAGGCGTAGCGGTTGTAGTTCTGCAGGTTGTTAGGGTTGGTGACCATGGGGTCAGCCTGCATAAATAGGCCAAGCGTGGCATCGTAGAGCCGCCCATTCATGTTCACGATGCCGATGTCGTCCAATTGCTCGTGGCCTGTGAATCCCCGCGCAGATCCGTAGTTGACGCTGGGCGACCAGTCCGCGACGACCAGGCCCGTCGCGTCATAGCGACCGTCGGTATAGCGCCGCTTGCCAAACGGGTCGTAGGCATAGCGATCGGTGACAGTGCCGAGGTGGTCCGTCGTTGCGGCCAAGCTACCGAGATGGTCCTTGTGCCAGTATTCAACCTTGACGAATATCAGTGCGCCACTCGGCGCTGGCGGCACGGCTTGCCCCGTACTGAGCGTGGGCAGCGCCCCGGCCGTCACAAGGACGCCGATGACGTTTCCATTGACAGTCAGGAAGTGCCGGTTGCTCTGCGAAGCCGGGCTGCTGTTTTTTTCAACCTCGAAGCCCAGCGCACCCGCATTGTCTGGATGCAGGTACCAAGTCACCCGCGTATTGCCGGCGGACGTGCGCGTCTCCTGCTGACGAGCGTGGGCTTCATCGTAGAGCCATCCGTAACTGCTGCCGCCACCCTGCGCCGTTTGGACATTGTCGAAACTGGTGTAGGTCATCTGCTGGTACTTGCCAGTTGTGGCAGTCAGCACGTTGCCATTCAAGTCCACGCCGTAGCTCGCCCCGGAGCCATCTGTGGATGCCAACGCGTGCACATGGCGCGTGCCGCTGTTGCCGTAGGTGTAGTTGCCGACGTCCGTCTTGCCCAGCAACATGCCGAGCGCGTTGTACTGCAGCGCAATATCGCGCTCGAGGTTCGGAATCCCAGGGGAGCTGACAGAGTAGGCGGACAGTCGGTTGAGCGCGTCGTAGCCGAAAAGCTCCGTGACTGCCCCTTGGCCATTGCCGATGTTGTCAGTCCGGGTCTTGACGTTGTCCACGCCATCCCACGTGTAGCTCTGATTGACCACGGAGGCACTGCCCGCGAGACTCGCCGTGCGCGCCCAGATGCGTCCGTTGGAGGGGTTCTGGCTGACGGCTTCGACCACGCCGTTGCCAAAGGCCTGGCTTTCCCAGGACGATGTCGCATCGACGGTGTTGGCAGACCACAGTACGCTGCTTGTGGCCGGGAACGCCCCGAGCGCCACACTGCTGGCAACATGTCCTTGTGCGTCAGGCAACGGATTGACCGTGGCCGCCGTGTTCAACACCAATTCTTGAGCGAACCCTCGGCTGGTATAGATGTAGCCGACCTGGAGCCCGCTCGGATAGGTCTTGGAGGCCAGACGGCCCGTTGTGGCATCAAAGGCTACGGCACTGGCAAAACTCGGCCCGGAAGCAACATCGAGGCGGGTATCGATCAGACGGCCGACGTTGTCATAAACGTAAGTCTTGGTCGATCCGAGGCTGGTCGATGCCTGGCAGAGTTCGCCGACGCCATTGGCGCAATTGTCGAAATTCCAGGTTGCAACGGATTCAGGCTCGGCGCGCTGCGTCATCCGCCCCAGCGTGTCATAGGCGACTGTTGTCCAACCTGCCGTCGCAACCGCATTCGTACTACTGTTCAAGTTGGTCGGGCAAGCCTGTGGCGTGTCGTTGCCACGCATGGCTGAAGTCTGCTGCGCCTTCAGTTGGCCGAGTGCATCAAAGCAATAAACGATGACGCCGTGATCAGGGTCATTCAGTTGAGTCTTCGCCCCTTGAATGTCGTACGCCGTGGTGATCGTGTTTTGTAGAGCATCGACTACCCTGATCACATTGCTGAACGCATCGTGAAGAAAGGCTAGTTGCGCCCCATTAGAGTCGGTGACTCGTACCGCCGCGCCGCGCGCGTCGTGCTCCTCAACCCGTTGCTCTCCCAGGTCGTTCGTCGTGGTCGTTGTGATACCAATGAAGCTGTAGCTTGTCGTGGCGACGCGCCGAGTGCCGTAAACGCCGTAGCCGACGGCACCCGTTCCACCAAAGGTCTGCTGCAACCCACTCGTGGCGTCGGGGTCCGACGCGTAGTCGAGCGTGCCGCGGCCCAACGCGTCATAGACATGCATGACGACACCAACGTCACCACTGCCGTTCACCGTGGTCGAGCCGCTCGCCAAGAAATAGGGGCGCGTTTCCAACACCTTGGCGCCGTCGGTGTCGTATACGGTGTCGGTGACAACAAGCGCGCCGCGTGCAACTGCCGGTTGACTAGTACCGTCGAAGCTTTCTGTTGCCGTGCGAATTGCGCGGCCAAGGCGATCGTAGTAGACGCGAACGAAGGACCCCATCTTCGCGTCTGACGTATCGTGCGGTTCAGTCTGCGCGAAGCGCACCGCATACACTGGAACTTCTGGGGCGGATGGTGCGGCGCAGCTTGCGCTGTTGGACGAGGCGTCCAGTCCGGTGCCCGCCAGAATGCAGTAAAACGAGCGAACGCTGGTACCGTCCGGCTTGATGGATTTGATTGGGCGCCCAAAGTCGTCGAAGATGACCTTTGAAACGCGCTGATCGATGTCCGTCGTCTTGGTCGTTGTTCCGAAGCGCGGATCGCTCTCGAACAGCGTCTGCTGCGACAGCGCATTCTTGGAACTGGTCTGAACCAGTCCGGCTGGAATGCTGACGAAGACATTCGGCGTCAAGGAACCGCCTGTTGTGATGCCTTGGCTCGTGACAGGATCGAACGCCGCCGAACTGGGACGTGGAGCGAACTGAAGTGAAGGCGTGCTCGAGGCGCTGGCGCAGTTCGCAAGCGACGAACTGTTGACGTTGCCGCGAGCGTCGTAACCTAGCGTCGTGGCGTGGCACGACTGCGGGTTGTCGGGCTCGACGGTTGTCGCTTGAAGCGTGCCGTCGGCGTTGTATGCGTAAGCCGTCGTTCGAGAGTAGTTCGACGGATCCGTCGGCGTCTGACCGTAAGCGCTGCAGACCACACCCAACCAGCAAAACAGCGGCAAACAACGCGCAAACGCATGACCCACGGATTTCCTCCCTAGTATTTCACGAGGGGGAAATCCTCACGCGCAAACGTGGGCGCCACACCGGTTCCGGTGCAGTTCATTTTTCCTTCTCCCCTGCAAAAATGGTAGCACACTGCTGAGCGCAGCTTTGTCGTTCTTTACCGCAATGAAATCAGTGCGTAGCGAATGATGCGGCCGCTACGCTTACGGCGAGGCCGGTTCCAGATCGAGCCAATTCTTCATGCTACCGAGCCACGCTGCGCCAGCGGCGTCTCTCAATGGGAAATGCCGCAGCGTGAACAGCGCGTGCCGACGCGTCGCTTCACAGCCATGGCCTCCGAGCTGAACCTCCTCGAACAGCGCCCGCGCACCGTCAACACTTGCACCGAAGCCCTCCGGGAGCTGAGGTCGATCGGCATGCAGCATCAGGCTCAGCGTCTGCGGTGTCGGATATGACTGGGCCAGTGCCGCTGCGCAAGCGACAAGCGCCGGCGGGACCGACGAATCCGTCTGGAGCGTCTGCAGCAGTTCCCACCCCCAGCGGAGAGATCGCATCCGTTCATGGGGCATCGTCATCGACGGCTCCGAAGAGAGACTGAGATCTCAGCACCGGTCCCGTCGGCAGCCTCCCGGTCGACTCTGCGATCAGCACCCTCAAGACGGCGGCTGATAGCGGGCCATCGTCTCGCTCGTAGCGAGCCGTCTGGGCCCGTCGCGTCGGTCGCTTGCGGCGACGTCGTGCGCGGATCTTCAAGTCGCCTCCTGGTCAGCGTTGACGCGATCCAACCACGCACGGCGCCGGCGCCATAGATTGATGCTGGTTCTGTCCGCGGACACCTTGCGAGCCCGAACGAGGGCCAGCGCCTCGCGCTTGCGCTCCAGAAGGCGACTGCGCAGCACCTCGAAGTCCAGGCGGGCGAGTTGGCGTGCGATCTCGGGGTCTTCGGTCTGTCCAACATTACTCGCCCTCTGAAGACGCAACTTGGCAAAGAGGAGTTCACCATCAATGTTTCGAGATGGTAGACCCTTCGTCTTTCTCCTGGCCTCTTCGCGAAGCCACTTGGCTGCACGGCGCCGATATCGGCGTTTGATCGGTCGATCGACGTGCCTGATCCGTTGTTCCCAGACTATGCCCATGCCACCTATTCCCTTTCAAGCGACGAACGCGCAGAAACTGTCTGCGAACGCAATGGCCCCAACCCCAGTGCCGCATGCCATGTCAGCGCGCCCCGATCGCAGCCAGCAAGCTGTTCTGCTGCACGGAGGGCGGAACGGGGATGGCGTCCTGACCGCAGAACGCCGTCCCGTTGGCCGTCATGAACGTGATGACTTCGATGTCGTCGGCGTCGCGACTAACACCGCGCCAGATCTCGCGTACCTCGCGGCAGAACGGCTCCCCTGCCCGTGCCGCCACGGCGATAGGTAGTGCAACGGGTGCAGGGTTGCGGCGATTTTTGTGCTCTCGATCATGTGGACAAGATCGGAATCCCAAGTCATGAGAAGCGTCCGTTGATGCTCAGGTGGATCCCCTAGCTGCGTCATGACGTGGCGAAGAAACCCTGTCCAGGGTGCTCAAACGTGCGCCAACTGGTCTCGCCTGCCTGCTTCAATTCGGACGGCACCAAGTACTCGAATGCGGAAAGCGTGAGGAACATTCGCTGCCTGCCTCTTGCTCAGGTGCCTGCCACCGACGAACGGGCGTCCTGATTAGCGACGACCTTAAGCCTGGCTCACGTGCCGAGCTACTGGCCCCATAGGCTGGAAGCATTCCGCGACCGAGCTTGGCCATGGCGATGAACCGGATCCAATTCCAGCACGGCATGTCATTGCCGGAATTCCTCCGCGGCTTCGGAACGGAGGCGGCCTGTGCGCAGGCCGTGATGGCCGCCCGTTGGCCCAATGGTTTCGAGTGTCCCAAGTGCGGCGGAGAAGCGCACTGCGTGATCAGCGTCGATTTCCGTCCCCTGTTCCAGTGCAATGGATGCCGTCGGCAGACCTCGGTGACCGCGGGCACCCTGTTCGCGGGAACCAAGCTCCCGTTGACGACCTGGTTCCTCGCCATCTACCTGATCAGTCAGGCCAAGACTGGCCTCTCGGCGCTCGCTCTCAAGCGTCAGCTCGGCGTGAGCTACCGTACCGCCTGGCTGGTTCACCACAAGATCATGTGAGCGATGGCCGAGCGCGAGAACGCTCATCAGCTCACGGATGTCGTGCAAATGGACGACGCGTACCTGGGCGGCGAACTCAGCGGTGGCACTGCCGGCCGCGGCTCTGAGAACAAGGTGCCATTCGTTGCCGCGGTCTCGCTCAATGACATCGGCCATCCTGTTTACCTCAAGCTCTCCATGGTGGCCGGCTTCACGCGTGATGCCATCGAAGAGTGGGCCAAACTGCATCTGGCGCCCGGCACCGTAGTCAGCAGTGACGGCCTGGGCTGCTTCGTGGCAGTGATCGATGCCGGCTGCGTCCGTAAGCCGACCGTCGTCGGTGATCGCAAGCCACGCGACCTGCCCGAGTTCACCTGGGTCAACACCGTCTTGGGCAATCTCAAGACGACGCTCGCAGGTGCCCACCACGCCTTCGACTACGGCAAATACGCCGCTCACGACCTCGCTGCCTTCGCCTACCGGTTCAACCGCCGATTCGATCTGCACACGCTCGTCGTGCGCCTCATCGTTGCTGTTGCGCGCTGCAAGCCGCGCTCCGAGCAGGTCATCCGGCAGGCTGAGACTCATCGCTAATCAGGACGGGCGTTGTCTGCTGAGCCCACGTGCGCTACGAGGCGATCACGAACGAACCCGCGGGCCCGCGGGCCCGATCCATGAATATCCCAGCATAGTCCTTGCCGTCTTCGCCGACGAAGATCACGGCCGGATTTTCCGGCGCTGCTGTGTCGATCGCTGCCCAGATCTCCCGAATCTGCCTTGAGAACCATCCTCGCTTCTTGCCGCGCATATGCGGGGCAACGAACAGCAGGGACTCCACGTCGGCGTCCAAGGACGTGACGGCACCGACGACATCCTTGTCCCACGCCAGCAGGAACGTGTCCAGGAGCCCGTCAGGCTCCCTCGATCGCACGCTCAGCACGAACCACGCTGCGCACGTCGAAATGCCCAGGGTGCGCCAATACGTGGCGTCGGGTGGCGCGATTTCGGGCGGAATGTAGAACTTGTATTCGGGCATTGAGACGAACATTGCAACGGACGGGGTGCGCACCGGGGCGCCACCGTGAAGATTTCGAAGCCTCGATTCTTCGCCGATACTTCCGCTACTCAAAGTCTGCATATTGCTGGGCTTGCCGGAGGCCGTGACACCGGATGCGCGGTTTGTATACGGCCGAGCATGCGGTAGGCTCGATCGATGGTTCCCATGAAATCGTTCCACGCCACCAAACACCATGACGTCGTCCTCTCGCTGCTGCGCGACCGCCGTGAGGCGCTGGGCATCCGCCAGGCCGACCTTGCGACCAAGTTAGGGCAGACGCAGGCCATGGTCAGCCGCGTCGAGACCGGCGAGCGCCGCCTGGACATCATCGAGCTACGCGCCTGGCTGAGTGCGCTCGAGGTTGGTTTCCTGCCCTTCATGAAGAAGCTCGACCTCAAACTCCGCAACCTGCCAGACGTCCACCTGCACCTTGGTCGGCGATCGATGGCTGATCGCTCCCAACGGTAGGGCTCGATCGGACGCCGGAGGACTGCCTCAGGACTCTCGGCCAGCCTCTGGTGCCCACCCTGCGCGGTGGCCCGCATTGGTCGCGTCGTGGCGCACGTTGTCCTCGGTGTGCAAATAGAGGGATGTCGTGGCCAGGTTTTCGTGGCCCAGGTTGTCGCGCACAACTTTCAGGTCGAGAGTGCCGCTCTGGTGCGAGCCCGCCGTGTGTCGCATCCAGTGCGGCGACGCGCGCTCGATGTGCGCGGCCGCGGCTTCGTGCTCGATGCCCAGCCGGCGCACGCGCTCGGCGGTCTGGCGCACGACCTCCTTGACCAACTCATAGACGGAGCTGCGCACCATGAACGTCGGCGGCCCGATGAGCGGCAGGAGCGCCGGCAGCGGATCCGCCACCGTCGGCAGCGGCTTTAGGCCGTTAGCTCGGCGGTACCGCATCAGTTCGGCCATGAGCTCGTCGGTGACGGGCACCAACCGAGTCTTGTTGCCTTTGCCGGTGATCTGTAGCCACCAACGTTGCTTGCCGTCGTCGCCCTGCAAAGCGTAAAACGACCCCATCGTGGCCGTACAGACCTCGGAGACCCGCAAGCCACCCAGATACAGCAGCGAGAACAGCCAGCGCGCGCGCGCAGACTTCAGGCGGTCGCGATCGGTCTCCGCCGGCATCTCCTCGATCGTCTTACGCACGGCCGCCCAATGGGCCTGCGGTAGGAATCGTGGCATCTGCTGGGAGCGAGCTACCGGCCTCGGCCTCCTGCGCAGTGCGAGTGGGCTCCCGGCCAAGTAGCCGCCCTCGACCAGCCAACTGAACAGGCTGTTGAGAATCGACATGGCCTGTCGCTGACTCGTCGGCCCCAACGGGGCCGCAAACGGCCTCCACCCTGGCGACTTGCGGCTGGCCTTCATCCCCGACGCCATGATCCAGTGCTCGGAGGGCTGCGGGTCGCTAAGGAACCGCTCGAAGAGCAGCATGTCCTCGTGCGTCAAGTCCGACAGCGCCCTCTTGCGTTGGTGCACGCACCACAGCAGCAGGCGTTCCGCCTCCTTGCGGTAGCTCGACAGCGTCGCCGGTGAGTCCGCATACCGCGCCAGCCAGGCCAAGACGGCCGAGCGGTCGTCGTTGGCGTCGACCTGCCGAGCGCCTTGCGCGCGGTTGCGCCCATGCTCGCCGGTCAGGGCCGGGGGAATCGCGAGGCGGTCGAGCGGGACGAGGTCGGACATGGGTTGCCAGCGGGGGAGGAGTGAATCCTAGGACATAACGCAGATTTATGTCGTTGGATTTTCCCTGCTCCCGGACGGCATCGACGCGCCCTACCGGTAACCGCCTTCCGAGCCAGGCGTTCCCTGGGCGGACTGGGTGTTCAAGCCCACCCACCGGTATTGCTCACGCCGCCCGCGCGATCAGTTCCCGGCGCAACGCGCCCACTGAAGGCTCGAAAAACATCCCTGAAAACTCGTGTCCCTCTACATCAACGAAGAGCACATCGGATTGGCCGTCCTTCGCCGGCGCGATCGTCCAGATTTCCTGGATCTTTATCGTGGTCCAGCCGTTGCCTTGTCCCGACCGGCACGGTGCCAGACAGAAGAGCGACTCGAGTTCGGCATCGAGCGATTTGATCGTGTCGACGACATCGCTGTCCCATGCCAACAGAAACGTGTCGATGAAAAGTTCCTGCGAACGCGACCGCACCGTCAACACGAACCACGGCGTCCTGATTGACACCCCCAAGGAACGCCAGAATTTTGCCCCTGACGGCGCCAGCGGTGGTGGAACCTGGAACTGGAAGTCAGGCATCGAGACGAACATCGGAGTACGGGCAACGTGCTTCTTCCGGTTGCCCACCGTGGTGGTTGAGGAGGCCCGATTTTGCTATCGTGCACTCGCTACTCAAAGTCTGCATATTCAAGGCGCTTCCCCGAGTGCATTCTTTGTCACCAGTACAAGGGAGATCCTAATTTGTAAGGAACCCCATCCTGCCGCATCGTGTTGCGAGCTGCAAGCCGTACTCCGCACAAGTCATCCGGCAGGCTTACCACTACTCAGGTGCCGTGTTGGAAATGGATTCCATCAGGCCGCGAGCCGGTTTGTGGCTGTTGTTCGTCGCCTGCGCCACCATGCAAGCCGTTGGGAACAGCCAAGCGACCAAGTAGTTCGGGTGGGTCTCTCGCCCCTCATCGTTGGATCATTCTGTGTCTAACGGCCACGCTCTAACAGCATGGGCTGGCGTCGCATTACTACTATTTCCTGAGGCCCCCGCAGAACTTCGCGAAGTGATTAGGCTAAGTAGAGGAAGGTCTTTCGGCGCACTGCGCAGCCGATGATGCCGATATCGCGCCACGAGACGATCGACTGTAGGCGCACTGACTCGGGAGCGAACATGCAATTCAATCCGACCTGACTCCAAAGATCGCAAGCGCCATGGCGCGAGAAACAACGCCTCGTCGGGCATTTTGTGCCACGCAACCTGAACACCGTATTGCAGTCTACGCACCTGGAGCAAGCAATGCACAAACAGCGCTAGAACGCTGAGATGGATCAAAGTGCGCATTGCGCCAATGTGCGCTGGAAGCCAGGACGAGAACGGGGGCACACTGGCTGCTGATGGCGGCATCTCGCCATGTAGAAATCGGTTCACTTTGAATGAAACCGCGGCTCGCCAGAACGCTGCGGCAACGGAGGCGACTTGAACATCCACTCGGCCCGCACTCTTCATCGCCCATTCGACATCCGTCGGGAACGCCATGAGCCGAACGTATCGTTCGAGCCTCTCAGCCAGATGCTCGAAGGCCTTGATCGTTACATCGCGAACCAAAATGTTGAAAAATCTCTGATCCATCGGCCGGTCTTCGACATCCAGATGGAAGAGATCGGTCTTGAATCGCAGAAGCCCGCAATCAATTGAAGGACTATCCCACACCGTATGCCAGCGATACAGCCTGGCGAGTGTCGGAATTGCGACGATTTGGTCGGCAGAATTGCTCCATCGCAAAGCGCTTCGAGATTCTCCACATGGCATGCCAGCTGCAAGTGAACTTCGGAGAGCTGCGAAGCACTCGGCCGGAGGATGAATGACTGAAATGCCAATCGCCGTACGACGGCGAGCCACTGCAAGATTCCGGTGGCACGAACCACAGTACAAGTGATTCTTGGCCAGCGCATGCACCTTTGTAGACAATGATTTGCCGCAGTAGGGGCAACCCGTTCGAAGCGCCACCGCGTGAACTGGGCAATGCGTGACGGGGAGCAACTGAAATAGTGTGGAGTGATTTCCCAGAGCCAAGCAAAGCGGGCAATAGCGCAGCTCGCTGACAAAAGCACTCGAGAAGCGCCCTGTCACCAAGTCGGCACCCCGGGCCAGGGCCCACAGCGCCGTCTCAATGCCCATCGCCTCGGCCAGTCCCTTGGCGCCGATGTCGCCCAGGTGGAAGATCGACGTTGCACTTGCAGCGCGTCCGGCCATTGCGTCGACGTCGCGTGGGCTCACCATCATGTCGGAGCAGAATTCGACGAAGACGATCAGGGAGGATCTCTCGAACGCCGGGTCAACGTAGACCTTGCCGTGTCGATTCCAGATACTTGGTCCATCGGTCATTTCCGTCACTCCTGAGTCGGTCTGGTAATTGACTTCTGCTTGGTGTAAGACATCAGCAGCTTCCTGAAGCCGTTCCGATCGAAAGCATCCGCGACTGTCGCTGCGGTGACTTCAACGTTCTCATCCTCAACCAAGAAGTAGAAGAGGTAATTCAGGGTCTGCCTGAGGTAGGCCATGGGGAAGAACAGCTCGAGGTTCATCTTGTCTAGATCAATCACAGAATTGATAGCAAGTCTGAGCGGCTTGACCAGGTGAACGATCGACCAGCCCCGCGCCACTCGTGACGGAAAATGCTGGCGCGAGAAGCTCAGTTCGTCACCATCCAGACTGCTCAAGAACTCCTCAATATCTTCGAATGACAGGCCGCGGAATTCGCGCAGCTCTTGGAACTGACGGCCCATGATGTGAAGGTTTTTCTCCAGATTGGCGACTGTGCTCTGCAGTTCTGGTTGACCGATGCACAGCAGAAATGGAACGTATCCCCGCTCTGATATCGCCGCTTCCATGAGCGCAAATTCACCGTACAGCAAGGATGCTACGTTTTGCAATTCATCTGCGATGACTACTACGCGTCGGGTTGCAGGCGTGCACCGGGACCAGATCTCGTCCATGAGCCGCATCCTTAGAACTTCCGGATCACGCGCCGCCGACGCCCGTACGCCGACCGTGCTAAGGCAACGCCTCAGGAGTTGGATTTGTTTGTGGAACTGCTCACCCCCGAAATTGAGACGTACTACGACGACCGTGCCGCCAAACATCTCAGCGGCGACCTTCTCGAAATACTTCGCGAATTCGCTTTTGCCTACGCGCGGCAAACCCCAGAACGCCGCACCGCAAATGTCGCAGTTGATCCAGAGAGCTGCGATCTGGGCTGCCTCCTCGATCCTGGGCGTCCAAACAATGCCAGCGAAGAAGCGAGAGCCCCCAGGCTCCAAGGCCGACGACTCATCTGGCAAGTCCTGGGGTGAATCGTTCATCGCGTCCCTCTTGGAACCGCGAAACGACGGCCAGGGAGCCGGAGCGGAGCGGAGGAAGCTTCCGGCGCGCGCGCGGGGCCAGTGGTCGCGGGAGGCTTCGTCGGTGCAGGCGCAATAGACGGAGGCACGTAACCGTCGTTGTACATAAGCGGCATGTCGCTGTTGCCATAATCGATCTGGGCGGCTGCAAGCTCCTCAGGACTCACCATCCGCTTCAGATAAGTCATGAAGTAGGCGAAGTCCTGAGCCAACGACCAATCGGTCTTGGCGCCGTCGGCAATGAACTGCAGGACTTGGAACAGGGGCAGGTCTCGAGGCTGTGTCTTGAAGCGCGCGGCACGCTTTCGGCGGTTGTAGATCTGCAAGATGCGATCGTCGTGTGGCACCCTTCCCCAGTCCCCTTCGCAGCGCAAGGTATCGAGGTACGCCATGTTGTCGTCTAGCAAAATGGCGGTTCGCAAATCGTCATAGTCTTGAAGAACCCAATATTCTTTGACTCCATCTGGTGGGTTGAGCTTCAACCACGGGGATGAATAGCGACGCCCGAGGTAGATGAATGGCAGTCGACCAGATTTCGCGATCTCGCATTTCACCGGGCGGCGCTTGGGCGTGCAGAAATAGTGCCCGGCCCGCAGATGCTCCGGCAGCTTGTTCGCCTCGAAGGCTCCCCGGTCCAGCAGCGCCTTCATTCGCGAGAAAGCGTCCAGGTAGCCTGCGCTCGAAGAGTCGGAGACGTTTTCGTTGGCCAGCACGCAGTACAGGCCCTGATCGATGTGATTGGCGTGCAAGAGTTGCTCGGTCGGACGCTCGGCATTTTTCCGGTTGGGATCATTCGGGCCACTTCCGAGGGAACCTGGCAGTTGCAGGATGAAGTTCTTTCTTGTCTTGTGGATGTTCGATTCGATCTCTGGTCGCCCCTTTGGCACTCCTGGGGTACCCAAAACCACACGACCACCGAACAGACGCATGACCAGTTCGTTCAGTTCGTTGAACAGATGCGCCAATGCGTTGTCCAGATACACGACTATCGGAACGACGAAGCGCAACTGCACGAAGATGTTCTGCGGAAAACCTGCGCCTTCGACGGGACGCATATCCGGATCGACCATGGCCGGAACTGGCTGGCCGAGAACGGCGTTCCGGAACAGCTTGATGACATCGGTGCCTTTGGCCTGACGCGTGAAGCACACGTGGTAGGCGATGTTCATGGCGTAGTCTCCGACGCTACGCAGACGCAGTACAGGAAACCTGCGCATCCGAATGGACTCACCACCCCATCGCGTCGAAGGGATCTCGATGCGCGTGTCGATGTTCGAGTCGCATTCGTCGATCACCCATACGAGATAGTCGCAGGCCGGCGTTCGGGTCTCGCCGTCACCCAACTCGTAGCTCGCAGACACGGCAGCGGCTTTGCCGTTGTTGCGTCTGACGTGAGCAAGAAGATGCTCGGGGAGGTATTTGGTTTTGAACCATCGCTGGAGAGGTCCCGCACCCTTGCTCGCACACCGCAAGGGGTAGTCTTGATCGGAGAGCTTTTCAGCTCGACACAAATCCTCGAACTTGATCAAGAGCGTCTTGGGGCCGACCTTGTTTGGCCTCGCGTGGCCGTTCAGAAATTCGACCAGCTTGATTTCGATGTTCGGGTGATCCGTGAGCAACTTGCCAAACACTCCACCGAACCCTCCTGTGGGCGCGTCTTCGGGATCCGTCTTCTGGAGTTCTGCCCGGCGGACCCGGGGTCGTTGAACAAGGAATCGAACGAAGGCCCGCGTGCCGCAGATGCTTGTCCCCTCTTGCCAAGGCTTCAAGGCGCTCTCAAGATAGTCAAGCGCACGAAACGGACGCATCTCGGCCGCCGCAGCGATATCCTTGATTCCTTGCTTCTGCAAGAACAGCATGGCGGCTTTGCAAAGAGCTCGATATCGAGGCAGGTCGTCGGGATCGATCGAACTTTCGGGCACGATTGGCCACGCGTCGAACTTGTCCAGTCCTGTGGGCACTCTGTGCAGCAACTCTTTGCGGCGCCGTTCTGAATTTGAAGGGGAGCTCACTGCGACACGTCTTTAACGACGGTAGTGGCCGCAAGTTCGCCTCGCTCGCGACCGATGACGAGGCGCCCAGCGATGTGAAGCCGGGCAAGACGAGCGCACACCAGATCCTTCGGAACTGCCAGCAGGCCGCAGAGTTCAGCCGGCGAACTTCTGCCGGTCGCCACCAAAGCCACTAGCGCCTCATCGAGTTCGCCGCCCTTCCCGACCCAGATGGTGGCGCACTGCCGCAGCTTTTCAAGCCACCAGAACTCGTCGGTGCGGGCACGGATATCGGCTCGAGTCCTATGCACAACTTGCGCACCGTTGGCAGTAGCGATTTTCCTCAGGCACCGGAGCGCCGGCGTAGTCGCTTCCGTTTTCGTGGCGAAAAAATACTCGACCGAATCGTCTCGCCGTGTCACGACGTAGGTGGCCTTCGCGCTCAGCTCTACTCCGTTAACAACGGCGGTGACGATCGTCGGGCGGGAGGTGATCGACTTCGTGTTCGCCGCGAACCTCTCCAGCACCCAGGCTTCGTAGTGATACGCGTGCCCAAATTGAACGGGCTGCACTCCGAACGGATCGTGCGCACGGTTCTCTGTTCGTGGGAAGTCTCGATAGCGCTCGGCCCGGCCACCCCAATGGGTCACGACCGTGTGGTCTTGGTTCTCTTTCATGTGAAGCGTCCAGACGCGTGAGCGTGACCAGGCGCGAGGCGATGCCCCATCCAATGGCTGGCTCAACAAGATGGATCAAGGTTCATGCGCGGCGTGAAGCCGCGCATGGCTGTGCTGGACGGGCTGTCCTGGCCCGTCGCCCTTTCCCCGCTGGGCAGCGGCTCAGAAAGGTTCAGTTGCCGTGCTTGACGGCTCCACCGAAACACTAGACACTTCGTTTGCCTTCTTACGGGAAGCACGAAAGTGCAAGCGCGCCTCTGGATTCACGGTCCTTGGCGCGCTTGGTGTTTTTGGGGCCCAAATTCGAACTGTTGAAGGTGCTGGGCTGAGATCCGACTCCTTCTGCTGCCTGAGCTTCAGGCGGTTGTGTCGAGTACATCGTCCATCGGCATGGCCTTCAGGCCCAGGTCGACGGCGATCCTGAAACTGGTGCCCCGCACCGCCTTGCGCGTGCCGGCCAAGACTTGGTAGACCAGTGCTGGGTTGTAGCTTCGTGCCAGCGCCCATTCGCTGATGGTGATCCCACGATCGCTGAACCATTTCTGTGCTTCCGTCGGCGACTTCAATCTGACGGACGCCGCACTCGCGACGCGAGAAGTACCGTCAAGCAGAGTTTCCGCAGCAGGCGCGTTCGGCTGTTTGTGTTCCACTGTGTTCGAACCAAACCAAACAAACAAAAACAACTAACTTCTTGGGTCTTATTGTCGATGCGAGTCTGCTCGCGCCGAGCGGTACATGTCAATGGTTGGTCGACCTAGAAAAAACCCTGAGTTTCCCGCGCCGCCCCCTGAAACCTTGGGTGCACGACTGCGCGCCGAACGTGTCCGGCTGGGCTTGACTCAGGAACAGCTTGCGGATGCGCTTGGCGTCGCGCTGTCCGCCCTTCAAAATTACGAGCAGGATAGGAACTCGCTGAAATCCCCGGTCTTGGAGCGACTGCGAAAGGCCAAGATCGACGTCGAGTACGTGGTCTACGGCCGCGACCCGGAGGCGCTGGAGCCCCTGGACACTGGCCTCTGGAAGCGCGTCAAGGCGTGGGACGCCGCCAATCCCAACGACGCTGATGGCAATCCGCTGAACGAATACTTCAGGTACCAGCGCATCACACTTCTCTATCGCTGGCTGAGGGATGGCAACAGCGATCAGGCCGAATTTGAAGAGCGTCTGGAGCGACTGACGAGGAACAGAGCCGCATGACCCGCCTTCCGCTCAGAGGTGATCGCATTACGGAACTGTCGCTCAAGCTGGCGATGCTCTCGTCACAACGATCACTCGGGCTGACGGATATTCAGTTTCATGAGATCGAAGGTGCTTTGCGCTGGCATCGTTGCTCCTGTCGGGCCGTCCCGCTTGCGCGGCGCCTTTTTCAGGCTCTGCTTAGCGGGCGGTTCACCAAGTGCATGGCGTTGGTGGCCGAGCAGAAGGCTATGCTGCACTCGGCGGCTGACGAAAGTAGCGACGACGAACCCGTTCTGCGCGCCCTTGTCGCTCTGTCGTTGGCTGTCGTGCACTACGAACTCGGGCCACGCCCCTCGCCCAAACAAAGGCTCGCCTTCGCTGCGTGTGAAGTCCCGTCAGCTCGGGCTCGTTTTGCGCACCTCGTCCGAGAGGGTGAGATCGAGAGCACGCCAGATGGCCTGAAGCTTTTGCACGCGGCGCGCCGACGTGTTGCCGCCTACATCATGCTGGCCGCGTTCGTGGGCTGGCCAAGCCTATTGTTCGCAAAGATGGCCCTCGACGGCCGATTGAGTCCCGAGGGCCTGGTTGGCTACCTGGTGGGTGCTGTGCTCGTCTCCGTTTGGTTGACGCGCGGCCTGTTCACCGAGCTTCGGGCCGATGAGCTCACTATCCAGCGACTGAACTCGCGGCTCAAGCCCCGGCCTGCTGCAGGCAAGCAGCTACGAAAGTGATTGAAAAGTCTGTGGGCGGCTGACCCAACGATCTCTCCAGACCGGTCGAGCCGCCCATCGATATCAAAGGCTCGGGTGGCTCGCCCAGCGATGTCGTGGCGGACGATGAGGGTGATCGTTGGGCATCGGACTCGGCAAATCGTTGAACATCAAGGACTTACATGTCACAGCACAGCCCGGAGATCACCTGCGCCCATCATCCGGCGACGCGAATGACTGTGACGTCCCCCCGAAAACTGCGACACAAATGTCCGACCGAGGCTAAGTCCGGCAAGTCACCCTTTTCTGTCGTACGACACAAACGTGCGAACTCGCCGAAGCTGTCGGAGGCACAGATGACGAGCATTGGGTCTCCAAGTCGCGCGGACGTCTGAGCAACGCGCTGCAGCTCTGCAGGGCAGCCGGCGTCCATGGCCGGTTAGCCGCTAAACTCTGGCTGGGCTGTTGTCCGCCCTCCACTTCATGCAGCGTCGCTACGCCAAGTTCAACCCCAAACGCAAGCTACTCACGCCTGTGCAGGCGCAAGCTCGCGCGGATGAGCTTGGGAAATTGGCGGATCGTGCTCGCTATGGCGGGAACCCTGAGCACAAGAAGAATCCTGGCGACTTTGGGCTCACACCTCCTTCCGACCCGAGGCAAGGCAAGTCATTGTGTGACGTCGCCAAGATCTTTAAGCGCGGCGAAGCACAAAGATTGCTGCAGGCAGGACTGCGCGGCGGCCTAGTGAGCGACCGCATGGATGGCGAGTGGCCATACAACGTATGGTCCGTCAGCGACGACGGCGTTGCCATAGAGGCGCAGCTTGAGAACCCCGAGTTGGGTACGTACCACGGCTACCCGATGCCTGAGACCGATCCGCTGGCACTAGCAGTGATTCGCCGTTGGGAGCACCGCAATGGCTGAACTGTTTATCAACGCTAGGTGGATGGCTGCGGCGTCGGGGGAACCGGAAGTAACGGCCACGGCAGCTTTGCTCGACATGTCTGTCGACAACGTCAGCCTGACTCGGAACCAGGACATCTGGGCCGAAACAGTGCGCGATAACGTGTTCTTGTCGGCCTATCCGCTCGCAATGTGGTTTGCGAGCTCTTGGTGGCGCTTAAACCATGAACCGCTGCCAGCACAACAGCCTGGTCATGACTGGCGTATGGCGCATGAACTTGGTGCGGCCAATCATGGCTTCGTTTGGCCACGCGTCATCTTCATCCCGGACGGTGAAGCGATCCACGTGTGGGCTGGCGCGTCGATGGCAACTGACCAGTCCGTGCAATACCTTCAGGCACTCGAAGTCCCAAGACTGATCTCGTTGAGCAGCTTTCAGCAGAGCGTCCAGCGCTTCGTGCAGAGCGTGCTTGCTCGTCTAAATGCCAAGGAACTTGCTGGGACGAATCTTGCGCATCTGTGGTCCGTCCTGCAGGAAGATCTCTCGGATCCCGAGGCGGTTCGCCGTAGGAAGCTGGAGGCCGAACTAGGCTTCGATCCCGAGGAATGCCCGGAGGACATGCTGAACGCGGCACTGCAATGGGAGAGACAGGTCGGCGACGCTGCAATGTCAGAACTGGCGCCTGCGATTTCTTCGTCCGGAGCCAGCCCGAACTTGCCGGCTCTCGGACAGCTGGCCAACGCGGGCGGAATCATCGGCGCCCCGGAGGTCTCGCCCGACAGCATCGATCATTTGGACCATGGCGCGCCTTGGGAGCGAGCGGTTCACGATGCACGTGCGCTCCGACGAGTGATGGGAAACGTCACCGAACCGATGCCCAGCCGGAATCTGCAACAGTTGCTTGGCCTTAGCAGTGCTTCCGTTGCCAACTGGTCTGCGCCCGAAGGACGCTCGCCTGTTGCGGTAGCAATCCCGACGCATGGTCACCAGCTGAAGTTCGTTCCGCGCAAGCGCAATCCGGTTGGGCAACGATTCGAATTGGCACGTTTCTTGGGCGAATATCTGCGTCCCTCGACTCAACAGGAACGTTGGCTTGCTTCGACCGATCTAGGCACGTCCCGTCAGAAGTATCAGCGGGCATTTGCCGCTGAGTTTCTGTGCCCGCTCGACGCGCTGACATCCTTTCTTAGTGGCGACTTCTCGTCGTACGCCATCGAGGAAGCTGCCAACAAATTCGATGTCAGCGAGCATGTGGTGACAAGCCTGTTGCTCAACAATGGCTTCATCCATCATCACTGGTCGAACAACCTGCCTTATCCGATGGCAGCGTGATCGCGAAGGGCCGCGTTCGATGCACTTCAAGTTCGAACTGACCCCTCAGTTCGGTCTTTGTGGGTGGTCACGTCTGCGTGTCCCTTGCTGGCCGTGTGCTGGCCGCACTGCCTTCCAGTAGCTGAATGTGCGGACGCTTCGTGCCGTGATCCTTGCGCATGTCGCAATGGTCTCGTGCAAGCGAAGGCGTGGCGGCATGTGCGCTCGCGAACTAGAGTGGGCCTCATTCCTACAGGTCACATGTCCTACGCGATCACCGTCGAATGGCTCACATATCTCAACGTCGGCGTTGGATGCTCTTGGCCGCATTGATCGCCCCAGAGATCCATTCCATGCCCGAACGCCATTCAAACGCCCAACGCTCCTCGGAGGAGCAAGCCTCCGCGAGTCGGCTGCGAATTCTGTGCCTTCACGGCTACCACGGCAGCGCGGCAATGCTGCGTAGTCAAATGGGTTCGCTCGTGGATGGCCTGGATTCGGTAGCCGAGTTTGTCTGCATCGACGCGCCATCGCTGGCCGCGGGAGACTTCGGTTGGTGGCATGCCAAGGCTGAGCAGAACGCAGCACCAACGGAAGATGCCGGTGTCGGCCCAGGGCCCAAATACTATTCGGGCTGGCAACGGACACGCGATGACATCGTTGCCGTTTTCGCCAGGCAAGGGCCGTTTGATGGCCTGTTCGGATTCAGCCAAGGTGCTGCGTTGACGGCGCTGCTTGTCGGCTTGCGAGCGCCGGATGGCATCAAGACGGCGGCCAAGCCGCTGAGCTTCGATTTCGCCGTGATGATCGGTGGCTTTCCTGCAGTCGATCCCGACTTGTCCAAGCTGTACGACGAGACACCCAGCTACGGCCTACCCTCGTTGCACATCATTGGACGCTCAGACCGGATCGTTCCCGCAGAGATCTCACGGAGGCTGGCGAGGCAGTTCACCCACCCTCAGATCCTCGAGCACGACAACGGGCATGTCATCGCCGACACACCGGAGGTCCGCGCAGGATTTCGCGGCTTTCTGGAGCAGATGCTGATGCGCAAACGCGAGGCAGCCAACAGTACTCCGCTGCCGCGCCCTCCGCTGCAGGTGCCGCTCTGGCCGGGCCGAAAGAGCCCTTTGATGACATTGGTGTTTCCCACCGCCGCGCCGCGTCGTCCGCTGCCGGCGATGCTGGTCTTTCCCGGCGGAGCGTATGCGAGCTGCCATGGAAGCGGTGGCGACATGGCCGAATGGGCGGCCAGCCACGACATGGTCGGGATACGTGTGGAGTACGGCACTCGCAGCACCAGTGAGGCCTACCCCGACAACTATTCCGACGCA
>FTIR01000463.1_pt3 | contig 20918 bp, 15 predicted proteins | sample 1658041 | NCBI WGS metagenome assembly FTIR01 (sample SAMEA3914793, study PRJEB12502) | metagenome | biome: forest; material: soil | place: Canada | collected 2011-07-03 | depth 0.3 m | reverse complement strand
CGCCCAGGCGAAGGCCAGCGCCACCGACAGCAGGGTCGAGATATCGGCGACCCACAGAACCTTGAAATCGGCCGCCAGGGCCGGCGGCAAGTTCGACGGGCCGATGATCGCTAGCACCTTGGGGCCAAACAGGATCCAATGCAGGCTGGCGTCGACGGCCAGGGCGGCCGCGGCGAGCGCGAGCAGGATACGGGCGATCTTGGCGCTCATGGCCGGCTCCATCTCAGGTAGGGTCGATCGTGCCCATGGCGATCATGCGCACGGCCGTGAGGCTCGGAATGAAGAAATAATCCCCGCCCCGGGTGGTGACGAACTGGGGCATGCCGGCGGCGATGAACGGCGTTTCGTTCGCCGGTCCCGACGCGACCACATACTTGTCCGACTGCTGACGGTTGCCCACCATGGGGCAGGTGTCGTTTCCCGCTTCGAAATCGAGGCCGTAGCTCATCCACTGTTGTTGGATGAACTCGAACTGGCGAAACAGGCTGGCGCAGACCGCCATGAACACCACGCCCTTTTCGCCCGTGGGATCCACATAGGGCAGGCCGCGGCGCAGAATGCGCCGGCGATTGGTCAGGGCGCTGGAGCCTTGGGTCGCGCTGAGCAGCGGATCCAGCATGTCCCGGGGATTGCCCCGGCGGATGTGGGCCCCGAACGGGCATTTCGCGCCGTCCAGATCGTCCCCGTAGCGGAAACCGGTGAGCAGCTTGCTGTATTCCGCCAGCCGCGCCCGCTCCTTGGCGTCGCGCGGGGTCCGCAACGCGATCTCGATACAGTCGGCGTAGCGCTCGGTGAGCTCCTGAAACGCCTTGTAGGTCGGGGCCGCGATCAGCGGAATCCCAGAACTCCAGCGCCCGACGATCTTGGCGCGGACGGTCTCTTCGGCCTCGGCGGCGTCGGTCACGCCCATCACGCGCATCCACAGCTGAGCCTGCTGGGTCACATAGGCCTCGAAACTGTCGACCTCCTGCCTCAGCTTGCGCCAGGCTATGAAAGCCCCGTTGCGCACGAAGGACTGCGGTTCGGTCGCGACCGGCAGTTCCTGACCCTCGTCGGCGTGCCCCAGGATGAACTCCCCCGTCGCAAGCGGCGACCAGCTGGTCGCCTCGTCATAGGGACCAGCGGCGATCTTGCCGCCGCCGATCGCCGCTAGGCCTTCAGCCTCGGGTCCGAACTGACCGTCGAAAACCGGATCGCTGATCCCGTCGGTGAAGCCGAAATGTTCCTTGGCGCAGGGAATTTTCGAGCCATCGGGTCGCGCGATCATCAGCGCCGCGGAGTCCTGCCAAGGCTGCTGTCCGTCGGCCGTATGTCCCCCCATCACGCTCACGCCGTCGCTCTGCGTGGCCAGTTCGAGCAGCCAGTCGGTCCATTCCTGCAGCACCGGCAAGGGCGCACCGTCCGGCAGGGCGCCGCAATTGAGCGACACCCACACATGCGCCTTCTGCATCGGACCGCGCCAGGCCGGCTCCCAGTTCTGCGGCGCGCTGGCGTCCACGTCGCCCAGGATCTCGGCGCGGCAGCCCATGCCGTCGATGAACTCATCCGGCAGCAGGCGCAGGGTCCGCGTAGGCAGGTCCAGGGCGTGCAGGCCGGCATAGGTGAAGCCGATATTGAGCGTGATCGGGGGCTTCTTGACCAGGCTGGTCCCATCGGCGGTCTCGGTCCGGTCCCAGGGTTCCGCGGTGGTGATCCGGGGCCGGATCGCCTGGACGAACCGTCGCCCCGCGGCCGGGGCGGCGATGACGAAGAACAGATGTCGCGAAAACGGGAAGCCGAAACGCCCGTATGGCCGGTTGATATTGCCCTGGATGTCAGCGAGATCGAGGCGGCTCATCGCGTCCACTCCACGGTCGGCGCGTGGCACTCGCCCGGAGTCAGGGCGGGACTTGACGCCGTCGGTTTGACCGCCTCGAGGAAGGCGCCGAACCGGGCATGCAGAGCGTCATCGTCCAGGCCTTGCGTCTCTATGGCCAGGCGCGTGAAGGCTTGCTGCAGGAACAGGCCCTTCAGAATCGACGGTAGATCCGAGTCCGGCGCCGTAGGGAACGGCTGCGCGCCCCGCCGCATCACCCAGCCGTAGAGCGCTGCCGCGGCAAAGGCCGCCAACAGGATCAGGACCAGCAAGACCGCGGCGCCCCACCCGGTCACGCTTGCCGCCACGCGTGACAATATGTTGTTTGCGCCAAGGCCGATGAACAGGCCATCCGCCGCCAACGCCACGAGCCAGACAATCAAGGCGCCGAGCGCAAGACGCCCGCCCCATTTCAGAAACCCCGCCATGGCTCCAGATCCCGCCTGCGGTTTGGTGGCGCCGAGGTCCATGCCATAGGCCCAGTAGTCATTGAACGGCAGGGTCGTCTCGACCTGGCACGCCTTGAGATAGGCGTGGAATTTCTCCGGCGTATCTGTGCCCTCAAAGCCGATACAGTGGTCGAATATCTGGACCAGGTCCGGCTGCATCGTCCGCCAAAGGGTGGCCGTATAGGCCTGCAGCGCCGCTTCCCCGTCGCCGACCTGGGCGTCCAGGTCCGCGGCGAACAGCAGATAGGGGGTTGTCAGCTGATCGACCGCCTGTGGCTGCAGCGGATCGACGCCGCGCACGGTTGAAACGAGCGCGTCGTCTGAAAGCCGGCCGTTGAAATGGGGCTCGTTTATGATCGCGAACCGCGCCAGATGGTTTTGCGTGTTGCGGGCGAACGGCGAGGGCATGGCGTCCGCCGGCGACACCGCGGTCTGCCGCCCCGTCGGCAGCAGGGCCAGTTTTTGCGCCAGCATGTGCTGGTGCGACCGGGTGCGCCCGATGACCGGATCGATCATGGTGTCTGTCCGCACCGGGGCGAGGACAGTCAGAAAATAGTGCCCCCCGTCATGATTGGGCATGCTAGCCCCCCCTGCGGGCGATCAGGTCGTCGATGAACATCCGCCGGGCGATGTCGGCCTTCTGGGTGGCGATCGAGGCGATCGGCGCGAAGCCGGGCGAGGCCAGAGAATTGGCCAGGCGGCCAAAGGCGGCGCGGTAGGCGGCGGCGAACGCGGCCGCGTCGAGCGTCGCATGCAATGGGGCCAGCGCCTGGATCTCGCGGCGCACCCTCAACGCAGCCTTGATGTCGCGCTGAGCAGCCCCCGGGGTGGCGTTATAGTAATAGCCGTTGTCGATCTGGTTGGCGGAGATATAGGTCTTGAAACTCGAGATCGGGATCGAATGCGGATACTGTGTGCTGGCGTACCACAACAGGTCCAGGCCCGTCGGCAACCCGTCGGCGAAGGCGTCTATATACTGGTCCCAGGTGCCGTTGAAGTTCGAAATGAACAGAACATAGTCGTTGGCGAGATTCTGTTTCCCCTGCCCCAGATCCGGCCATTGACCGCGTCGGACCACGACCCAGCGCGCGAAGTGGATCAGCTTCAAACCCAAAAGCCCGCGCAAAGTGGATGGTATGGCGCGCACCGCCATGAAGATCGTCTTTTGAAGCCAGGCGCGCCACGGCTTCACCGGGGTGAGCACGTTCATCCCATAGGCTTTGCCGGCGATATTCGACATGGCTGCCCCCCGGTCGTAGACTCCACCTTGGTTGACTTACACCCGCTCCGCAAGTGATCATCAATGCAGGCGTAAGCCGTACGTAGGGGGATGGGCATGAACTGGAACCGCCTGCGTCTTGTCGGCGCGTTTGTTCTTGTGCTCGCCGTCGCCTTCCTGGCGATAAACTTCGCGGTCTACTCTCGTCCTGGCACGCCCCTTGGTCAGGGCTGGAGCGTTGCTGACGTTCGGCGATGGTACGGCGCCTATCAGGGATCGCGCCTGATGCCGCTCGCCTGGTTCCAGGCCCTCGAACAGCCCGACGGCCAGGGCGCCTTCAAGGATGACGCCTATATCGCCCACTTTGGCTACCTGACCCAGGCTGGCAAGCTGCCCGTGGGTTTCGCGGTCGATCAGCAGGATGCGACCGGTTTTGGCCACACCAACCTGACCTGGAAATCGGGCCAGACCCCCAGCGAGCCCTGGGTGGGCATGACCTGCGCCGCCTGCCACACCAGCGAGATCCGCTCCGGCGCCAAGGCTTACCGGATCGAGGGCGGTTCCACCCTGGCCGATTTCCAGAGTTTTATCGAAGCCGCCAACCGGTCCCTCACCCAGACCCGCGACGACCCGGCGAAATTCGGCCGGTTCGCTGGCCGCGTCCTCGGCCCGGCTGCGAATGGCCCCGATCGACAGAAGTTGCACGCCGCCCTGGATCAGCTCGTGGGCTATCAGCTCAAGATCGCCGGCATGAACGCCACGCATATGCGCTACGGCTTCGGCCGGCTCGACGCGGTCGGCTATATCTTCAACAAGGTGTCGTTGATCGCATCGCCGGACGCGCCGACCGCCAACGAACCCAGCGCGCCGGTCAGCTATCCCTTCCTCTGGAACACCTCGCAGCAGACTCACGTCCAATGGAACGGCATCGCCCTCAACGCGCCGCGGCTGTTCAGCGGCGGCAGGACCTTTGACCTGGGCGCGCTCGGACGCAATTTCGGCGAGGTGACCGGCGTCTTCGGCGATGTGAGCCTGGCGCCCGGCCAGCGCTCCAGCATCCAGGTGGACAACCTCGTGGCTCTGGAACAGCAGCTGATGCGCCTCAAGCCGCCCCGCTGGCCCCGCGACCTGTTCCCAGTAGACGACCAATTGGCGGCGGAGGGCAAGACGCTTTACGGCGCCCGCTGCGCCTCCTGCCATACGGAGCTGAAACGCGACGACCTCGAAACCCGGGCGCGGCCGAACAACCAGCCGCTGGAAGTCATGAGCTATTTCCAGCCACAACAGCCGGGCGAGACCAAGATCGACACCGATCCGTGGATGGCCTGCAACGCCGCGCTCGATCAGATGAACACCGGCGCGCTGGCCGGCGTGGCCACCGGCGTGCCAGCCGATCCGACGCTGGAAGCAAGCGCGCCCGGCGCGATGATGTTGCGCACCCTGATCACCCAGGTGATGAAGAACGAGTGGCCGAAATTGGCCCTGGCGGGTGTGCAGAGTTTTCTAGGCATATTGCCGCCGCCGCAGGTGGCGCCCGAAATGGCCGCGCCGGGTTTCATGGCGCGCCCCTCGCCGCCGCCGCCGCCCGGTTCCCCGCTCAGCCTATGCATGCAGTACGCGACATCTTCGAACTACGCCGCCCTGGCCTATAAGGCGCGCCCCTTGACCGGCGTCTGGGCCACCGCGCCCTTCCTGCACAATGGCTCAGTGCCCACGCTCTACGACCTGTTGCTGCCGCCCGCCCAGCGACCCGCCAGCTTCAACCTCGGCACGCGCGAGTTCGATCCCAAACGCGTGGGTTTCGTAACCACGCCCACCGCCGAAAACAGGTTCGTCTTCACGGTCAAGACCGCGGACGGCGCCGTGGTCGACGGCAACTCCAACCAGGGCCATGACTATGACAACGCCAGCCTGTCGGAACGCCAGCGACTGGCTCTGGTGGAATATCTGAAAATCATCGGCGAATAGGGAGTCAAAAACCTCGGCGAGACGGCGTCTAGATCGCCTGAGCCAGCAGAGGCCCGATCAGCGAGGCCGCGCGCGCCTGACCCTCCTCATCGGCGATCAAATCCTGGCGAACCTCCAGTTCGAGATAGTCGAGCCCCCTCGGATCGGCATGCAGGGGTATGGTGTTGTCGGTTTCATCCATGCGGTAGGGCTGGTTGTCTCCCGCGCCATCACCAAGCCTTTCGCGCAACAGCGCCAACATCCGGCTGGACAGCGCCGAGTCGTTTCGGTGCAGAACGCCCATGCGCCAGGGCCGGGACTGATTTTGAAAGACCGGCGTGAAGCTGTGCAGCGAGACCAGGACGGTGCGCCGGCCGGCCAGGGCCCGCCGGTCCAGTTCGGCGGCGATGGCGTCGTGATAGGGACGGAAGATTTCACGCTCCCGCGCCATGACGTCGGCGGCGGCCAGACCGACATTGCCCGGGATCGGCTCCCCGTCGCTGACCTGCGGAATAGAGTCTCCGGCGCCCAGCTTGCGATTGCAGTCGATCACCAGGCGCGAATAGCGCTGCTGGATGAAGCAGGCGTCCAGGGATTTGGCCAACCGGTCCCCCAGCCCAGCCACCCCGATATCCCAGGCGATGTGCCGGTCCAGCGCCTCCGCGCTAAGGCCAAGGCGACCCAGGCGATGGGGAATTGCGCGTCCGGCATGATCGCCAATGAGCAGGATTGGGGAAAATCCGTGCGGATTCGTGACAATCGCAACCGCGCCATCGCCTGCGTCAAGTAATCGGTTCGACGCTGGGGATGAATCGGCGCATCGCTGTTCCAATGTCGATCCTTTCGATACGCCACACGACCCGATATCGCTATCGCAACCCGGTGGCCCTGGGTGAACATCGCATGATGTTTCGCCCCCGGGAGAGCTATGACCAGCGGCTCTTGTCCTGCGATCTCACCATAACCCCGACGCCGACAAGGCTCCGGTTCGTACATGATGTCTTCGGCAATTGTGTCGGCGTGGCCGAATTCAGTGGCCTTACCCGCGAATTGACCTTCGACAGCCATGTGCGGCTGGAACATACGCCGACTCCCGCCTTCGCCGGCGTGGACGGCGAAATCGAGGTCTATACCGGCGCCATGCCCTTCGCCTATAGCCCTGAGGATCTGCCGGATCTGCAGTTGTCCATGCAGCGCCAGTATGACGATCCCGAGGGGCTGATCGACCGCTGGGCGCGCCAGTTCGTGCGGCCGACAGGGCGGACCAGCCTGCAGGTGCTGCTCTCCGAAATGACCCAGGACATCTATGCGGGCTTCAAATACGCCAAGCGCCTTGAAGCGGGCACTCAGACGCCGCTGCAGACCCTGGATCGGCGCAGCGGGACCTGCCGCGACTACGCGGTCTTGATGATCGAAGCCGTACGTAGCCTGGGATTGGCCGCGAGGTTCGTCTCCGGTTACATCTTCAGTCCCTATAGCGGACCAGTCCGTGGCCGCATCGGCGGCGGCCACACCCATGCCTGGGTGCGCGTCTATCTGCCGGTGTGCGGCTGGGTCGAATTCGATCCCACCAATGGCCTGGTGGGCAACACTGATCTGGTGCGCGTGGCGATTACCCGCGATCCGCGCCAAGCCACCCCGCTGCACGGAACCTGGTCTGGCCTGTCCACGGATTACCTCGGTATGGACGTCGACGTGGACGTGCGAACCGACAACGAGACGAGCGTGCAACTTCCGCCCAGTTGAATCGTTGCCCTGCTCCCTGCCTTTTGTTGGAGACATCGATGCGTATCCGCGCGGGCTATCAGATCACCTATGACTGCCCGGCGCCGGTCCCGATGCTATTGACCTTGAGCGTCCATCCCGACCGGCGAGGCGATCTGGAAACGCCTGACTGGGTCGCCAGCAATCCGGGGCTCGATGTCCGGCAATATCTGGATAACTTCGGCAATATCTGTAGCCGGGTGCTGGCGCCGGCGGGCCGGCTTACCCTGTCGGCGGATTTCGTGATCCGGGATACTGGGCTGGCGGATGAAATCACGCCCGAAGCGCGCCAGGCGGACGTGCCTGACCTGCCCGATGAGGCCTTGGTCTATCTGCTTGGCAGCCGTTATTGCGAGACCGATCGCCTGAGCGAGCTGGCTTGGTCGCTGTTCGAAAGAACCCCGCCGGGCTGGGCCCGGGTTCAGGCGATCGTAGACTTCGTGCACAACCATATCGGGTTCAGCTACGGTCACGCACGCCCCACCAAGACGGCCTACGAGGCCTATAATGAGGGCATGGGCGTATGCCGCGACTACGCCCATCTGGCCATCGCCTTCTGCCGCTGCATGAATATTCCCGCGCGCTACTGCACCGGCTATCTCGGGGACATCGGCGTACCCGTGATTGGCGTGATGGATTTCAGCGCCTGGTTCGAAGTCTATCTGAGTGGCCGATGGCATACGTTCGACGCGCGCAACAACCGGCCGCGCATTGGGCGCGTGCTCATGGCCCGCGGCCGCGACGCCACCGACGTGGCCATCGCCAATACATTCGGCCGGGCGACCCTGGCCAGCTTTCTGGTTCTCAGCGAGGAAGTCCCAACCGCGGCCTGACCCCAGATCTAATAGGCGGCGTCAGCGCGGATCGTCGATCACGGCTTCCGATCCAGCAGGCCCTGGATCGCGTCTTGCCACTGCGCCATCTCAGCGAGCCTCGACCACTCCGCCGCCAGCACTTCCCATTCGTGCATCGCGGCATAGCTTGACGCGGCTTCCGCCAGCTTGGCGAAGCGTTGCGCTTCCGCCCGGCATTGTTCGGCCGTCATCATGTGCAAGGTCCGCGATCGTCGACGGCCTCACATTCCACCTTGGTCAATCTCGCGTCCTCGGCGCCGCTTCGGCGGAGGGTGTGGCAGAAGGCGTTTCCCCGGTCTGTCGGGTTGAACACTTAAGGCGTCCAAAACCGGTCGGGCGCGAGAAGGTGGGCCTTGTCAGGCTAGCGGCCTTTGAGACTGACCGCTGAGGGGTCTACCCATCCATCGCCGTCTTCGCCGGGCCGCGTCCCGGCGACCCATGCCGTGAAGGTCAAGCCTTACCGAGCCAGCAGGATGAGTCCCACGCCCACAGTCTCGCCCGCGCGTTCACGGAATGGATGGTCGGCATCCGTCGACCATGACGGGAAAAACACACCCAACGGTCAAACTCAAAGGCCGCTGGTATCAGATCTTGCTCATCGGCGTCCGCTGCGCCCAGCGCCCATTCCGCTGTCCGAGGCCGGGCCGTCCAACCCGCCGCCAAGCACCGCATAGAGCGTAACGAGGTTGGTCGCCTGGCTAAGCTGCGCGGCGACCAGGGTCTGGCGGGCTGCGTAGGCTGTGCGCTGTGCGATCAGGACGTTGAGATAGGTGTCGCTGCCGCGTTCATATCGCGCGGCGGATAGACGCAGGCTGTCGGCGGCGGCGGCGGTCAGGGCCTTTTGGGCGGCGAGCTGTTCGTCGATCGTGCCGCGCAAGGCCAGGGCGTCGGCGACCTCGCGGAAGGCGATTTGGATGGCCTTCTCGTAGTTGGCCACGCCCACATCCCGTTGCGCCTTGGCATAGGCGAGATTGCCGCGATTGGCGCCCCCATCGAAGATCGTCTGGCTGATGGCGGGGGCGAAGGTCCAGGTCCCCGCGGCCCCCTTGAACAGGGTCGACAAGGCCAGGCTGGTCAGGCCTCCCGAGCCGGTCAGTGAGATGCTTGGGAAGAAGGCCGCGCGCGCGGCGCCGATATCGGCGTTGGCGGCGCGCAGCTGGTCCTCGGCCTGAAGCACATCAGGGCGCTGCAACAGCACGCTGGAGCTCACCGCCTCGGGCAATTTGTCCAACACCACCACGGTCTGATCGACGTCACCCGGAAGCAGGCCATCGTCCACCGGGGCCCCGACGACCAGATCCAGGGCGTTGCGGGCTTGAGCAACCTGGGTGGTCAGACGGGCGACGTCGAACCTGGCCTGCTGGACCACGGTCTCGGCCTGGCTGATGTCCAGCTGCGAGTCGATGCCGGCCCCGAACCGATGCTGGGTCACCGCCAGGCTTTCGGTGGCGCTGGCCAGGGTGTCCTGCGCGATCTTCAGCAGCGCCTGATCGGAGCCGATGGTCAGGTAGTCGGCCGCCACCTCCGAAACCAGGGTGATCTGGGCGGCGTCGCGCGCCGCGCGGGTGGCGAAATACTGTTCCTGAGCCGCGCGGGTCAGATCGCGCACCTTGCCGAACAGGTCGAGCTGGTAGGCGCTGACCCCGGCCGTCAGGCTGTAGAGCCGTTCGTTATAGGTCCCCGAACCGCCGGGACTGACGCCGCCGCCGGCCACGCTCGCCGGCTGCTGGGCATAGGTCGCGGCGGCCTGGGCGGCGACGGTGGGAAACTCGGCCGCGCCTTGAACGTGATATTGGGCGCGCGCGGCGGCGATATTGGCCACGGCCACGCGCAGATCGCGATTATTGGCCAGGGCCTGTTCGATCACCGCCTTGAGCTTGGGATCGGAAAAGAAGTCCCGCCACCCGACCACCGGCTGCTGCGCCGCCGCTGGCGGATAGGCCGGACCGCTGGGAAAGCTCGCCGGCGTCGGGGCGCCTGGACGCTGATAAGGCGGCGCAAGATCGACGCAACCGGTCACAAGCACCGCGGAAGCGGCGGCGAGCGCTCGCCAGCCATGGACGAGCCCACTCACCTTGACGCTCCCCGCCGGAAGGCGCCGCGCACGAAGACGAAGAACAGCGGTACGAAGAAGATCGCCAGCACCGTGGCCGACAACATGCCGCCGATGACCCCGGTGCCGATGTCGTTCTGACTGCCCGCCCCGGCTCCGGTGGAAATGGCCAGGGGAAACACCCCCGCGATAAAGGCCAGGGAGGTCATCACGATCGGGCGTAGGCGCAGTCGCGCGGCCTCCATCGCCGCTTCCACGGGCGTTGCGCCCCGCCTTTCGGCCTCGTCGGCGAACTGGACGATCAGGATGGCGTTCTTAGCCGACAGGCCGATGGTGGTGAGCATGCCCACCTGGAAATAGATGTCGTTGTAGAAGCCACGCAGGGTCGCGGCGAGCAAGGCGCCGACCACCCCCAGCGGGATCACCAGCATCACCGCGAACGGGATCGACCAGCTTTCATACAGAGCGGCCAGGCACATGAAGATCACCAGGATCGACAGGCCATAGAGGGCCGGCGCCTGCGCTCCCGACTGTCGCTCCTGCAGGGAAAGGCCGGTCCAGTCGAAGCCGATTCCCGTGGGCAGTCTGGCCACCAGTTTCGTCATTTCGTCCATGGCCGCGCCCGAGCTCTTGCCAGGGGCGGGATTGCCCTGGATCTCCATGGACGAGACCCCGTTATAGCGCTCGAGCTGGGCGGGCCCCACCGTCCAGCGCCAGGTGGCGAAGGCCGAAAAGGGCGCCATGGTTCCAGAGGCGCCCCGCACATACCAGCGACCGATATCCTCCGGCGCGGTCCGGAACGGCGCATCGGCCTGCATGTCGACCTGTTTGACCCGCCCGCGGTCGATGAAATTATTGATGAACGAACCGCCCCAGGCCGAACTTAAGGTGTCGTTGATGTCGGCCTGGTTGAGGCCGAGGGCGCCGGCCCGGGCGTGGTCGATATCGATATGCAGTTGCGGGGTGTCGTCCAGACCGTTGGGCCGTACGCCGCTGAGCAGGGGATCCTTGGCCGCCATGGCCAGAAGCTGATCGCGGGCGGCGGTCAGCCCCGCGTGGCCGATTCCGGCGCGATCCTGCAATTCCAGGTCAAAGCCCGACGAATTGCCCAGCGACTGCACCGCCGGCGGCACCAGGACGAACACCATGCCGTCGCGGATCTTGGAGAAAGCCGCCATGGCTCGCTGGGCGATGGCCGGCGCGCGGTTGGCGGCGCCGGGCCGGTCCTTCCAGTTCCTCAGATGGACGAAGGCCAGGCCCTGATTCTGGCCCGAACCGGCGAAACTGAAGCCGCTGACGACGAAGACCGTGTCGATATTGTTCTTTTCCGTGGTCAGGTAATAACGCTCGACCTGTTTGGCGACCTCGACGGTGCGGGCCTGGACCGCGCCGGTCGGCAGATTGTAGATGGTGAACAAGGTCCCCTGGTCCTCGGCGGGCAGAAAGCCCGAGGGCAGGAATACGAACAGGGCCACCATCGCGGCGACGACCCCGCCATAGACGATCAGGGCCGGCAGCGGCCGGCCGATAACCTTGCCCACGCTGATATTGTAGCGGGCCACCGCGCGCTCGAAGGTGCGATTGAACCAACCGAAGAAGCCACGGGTGGCGATCGGATGATCCTTGTCTATCGGCTTGAGCAGGGTGGCGCACAGGGCCGGGGTCAGCACCAGGGCGACCAGAACCGAGAGCACCATGGCCGAGACGATGGTGACGGAGAACTGGCGATAGATGGCGCCGGTGGAGCCGGGGAAGAAGGCCATGGGCAGGAACACCGCCGACAGCACCAGGGCGATCCCCACCAGGGCGCCGGTGATTTCGCCCATGGATTTAAGGGTCGCCTCCCTGGGCGACAGGCCCTCCTCGCTCATGATCCGTTCGACGTTCTCGACCACGACGATGGCGTCGTCCACCAGGAGCCCGATGGCCAGAACCATGGCGAACATGGTCAAGGTGTTGATCGAATAGCCGAACGCCGCCAGCACGCCGAAAGTCCCCAACAGCACCACCGGCACCGCCAGGGCCGGGATCAGGGTCACCCGCCAGTTCTGCAGGAACAGGAACATCACCGCGACCACCAGCACGATGGCCTCGACCAGGGTGATGATCACCTGCTGGATGGACAGCTTGATGAAGGTGGTGGTGTCCACCGGAAAGGCGAGCTTGATCCCCGGGGGAAAGCTGGCGGCCAGTTCGGTGGCCCGTTTCTTCACCGCATTGGCGGTGGTCAGGGCGTTGGCTCCGGGTGCGAGCGAGATGCCCATGCCGCTGGCCGGCCGACCGTTCAGCCGGCTGACCACGCCGTAGCCATCCGCGCCCAGTTCGACCCGCGCGACATCGGACAGCGTCACCAAGGACCCGTCCGGCTGGGTCTTCAGCACGATGGCGCGAAACTGCTCGGCGGTCTGAAGTCGCGACTGGGCGGTGATGATGGCGTTCAGGGCCTGGCCGGGAACGGCGGGCTGGCTGCCGATCTGCCCCGCCGGCACCTCCACGTTCTGGGCCAGGATGGCGGCGCGAACGTCGGACGGCATAAGCTTGAAATTATTCAGCTTATAGGGATCCAGCCAGATCCGCATGGCGTATTGGCCGCCAAAGACATTGACCCGGCCAACGCCGTCGACCCGCGACAGCGGCTCCAGCAGGCGCGCATTGACATAGTCGGCGATGTCCACGTCGGTATAGCGTCCGGTGGTGTCGTACAGCGCCATGACCATCAAGAAACTGGCGCCGGACTTGCCGACGAACAGGCCCTGCTGTTGCACCTCGGTGGGCAGCAGCGGCGTGGCCTGGGCCAGCTTGTTCTGCACCTGCACCTGGGCGATGTCGGCATTGGTCCCGGGCGCGAAGGTCGCGGTGATGTTTATCGAACCGTCCGAGCCGCTGGTGGACGAGAAATACAGCAGATGGTCGATGCCCCGCAGCTGCTGTTCGATCACCTGGGTCACCGAAGCCTCTCCGGTGGCCGCGTCCGCGCCGGGATAGTTGGCGCCGATGAAGACCTCCGGCGGGGCGATGGTCGGATATTGCGCGATGGGCAGGGTGAGCAGCGACAGCCCCCCCACCAGCATGATGACCATGGCGATGACCATGGCGAAGATCGGCCGCTGGATGAAAAAACGAGACATCCAGCGCCTACCGGGTCAGGGCCAGATTGGCCGGCACGGCGCGCACGGCCGCGCCGGGCTTGACCTTCTGCAGCCCCTCGACGATCAGCCGGTCGCCCGGCTTGAGCCCTTCGCGGATCAGCCATTGATTTCCCACCGCGCCGCCGGTCTGCACCGAGCGCAGCTCGGCGTGTCCCTGAGCGTCGACCACCATGGCCGTGGGCAAGCCCTTTTCGTCGCGGGAAATTCCCTGCTGAGGCGCCAGCAGCCCCGCCGGCGCGGTGCCCTGAGCCACTTCGGCGCGGACATACATTCCCGGCAGCAGCAGATCGCCGGGATTGGGGAAGATCGCCCGCAAGGTGACCGCGCCGGTCGTCTGGTCGACGGTGACGTCGGTGAACTGAAGCTTGCCCTCATAGGGGTAGTCCGAGCCGTCCTCCAGCTTCAGACGCACGGCCACACTGGTCGGTCCGCCGGCGGTGAGCTGACCCGCGGCCAGGGCCCGGCGCAGCTTCACCACCTCGCTCGATGACTGGGTGACGTCGACATAGATCGGGTCGAGCCTCTGGATCGTGGTCAGGGCGGTGGCCTGGCCGGGCGTGACCAGAGCGCCCTTGGTCACGCTCGAGACGCCGATCCGGCCGGAGATGGGCGCGGTGATCGTCGCCCAGTTCAGATTGATCCGCGCCGCCTCCACCGCGGCCTTTTGCTGGGCAACCACGGCGGCGGCCTGACCCGAGGCGGCTTGCGCATCGTCATAATCCTGTCTGGAGACGCCATTGATCTTGACCAGATCGGCATAGCGGTCGGCCTTGAGCTTGGTGGTGACCAGGTTGGCCTGCGCACTCGCCAGCTGGGCTCTGGCCTGATCATAGGCCGCCCGAAACGGCGCCGGGTCGATCTGGTAGAGCACCTGCCCGGCCTTGACCTGAGCGCCCTCGGCGAACGGGCGCGCGACGATGATCCCACCCACCTGAGGGCGGACGTCGGAGGTTTCGTAGGGGCTGGTGCGCCCCGGCAGTTCGGCGGTCAGGGTGACCGGCGCGGCTGTCAGTGTGACAACACCCACCACCGCGGGTCCCTGATTCGGCGGACCGCCCTGGTCGCCGCCGCGCGCCCCGCAGCCCGCCAGGAGCAGCGCGATCGACACCGCGCCAGCAGCGGAAAAGGCCAGCGGTCTTGAACTCACCAGGACGACTCCGCCGCGACGTTTGGAACTTACAAGGCCGCCTGAACTCCACTTTCGATGTTATCGAGTCAAGCTTCGCGCGCCGATCTGACAAAAGCTTAATCTTGCCGGGCGGGTTCGGTTTTAGGGCGTTATCGACTGCCGGCCGTCGTCATGACGCCGGTTTATGGCCAAACCGGGGTCAAAGAGACCGTCGGACGCGCGTCGCCTGTTCCCAACCGCCGCCGAGCGCCCTGACCAGATCGACGCTGGCCTGAAGCCGGCGCGTGGCGATAGCCAGGCCCGCGCGCTGGGCGTCGAGGTCCGCGGTCTGGGCGGTGACCACGTCCAGATAGGTCACCGCGCCCATCTGATATTGTGTCAGGGCCAGGGCTTCGGATCGGCGCGCGGCCGCCACCGCATCGGACTGCTCGCGGGATTCGTCGGCGAGCTTGTTGCAGAGGGCGAGATTGTCCTCGACCTCCTGGAACGCGGCCAGGACGGTGGAGCGATAGCTGGCGCTGGCCTCGTCGAACTGATCGCGCGCCGCCCTGACGCCGGCCTTGCGCTTGCCACCGTCGAACAGGGTCAGGGCGGCGGCGGGGCCGAGCGTCCACAGGCTGTTGGAGGCGCTGAGAAGATTGACCCCCGCCCCCGCGGTTTCAAAGCCGCCGCTGGCGTCCAGGGTGATACTGGGGAAATAGGCCGCCCGCGCCACCCCGATCATGGCGTTGGCCGCCGCCGCCCGCCTTTCGGCCGCGGCGATGTCCGGGCGCCGCTGTAGCAGCAGGGACGGGGCCGCTACCGGGATGCGCGGCGCGTCCGGCAATTGGGCGAAGGCGGCGATTGAGAAAGTCGAGGCGGGCTCGCCGACCAGGCTGGCGATCTCGTGCTCCAACAGGGCGCGCTGCGCGCCCACATCGACCTGCTGCGCGCGGGCGGTCTTCAGCTGGGTCTGGGCGCGCGCCACGTCGAGGCCGGAAACGGCGCCGCCGTCATGCTGAGCCGTGGTCAGCTTGAGGGCCCGGCCATAGGCCTCGGTGGTGTCGGCCAGGAGCTTGGCCTGGGTGTCGAGCCCGCGCAGGCCCAGATAGGCGTCGGCCAGCTGGGCCTGGAGGCTCAGCCGCACCGATGCGGCGTCGGCGGCGCTGGCCTGGGCCTGAGCCTTGCCCGCGGCCACCAGGTTGCGCACCCGGCCCCACAGGTCGAATTCGTAGGACACCGCGCCGCCGACGATATCGTTGGTGTAGGTGTCGGGGCCGCCGACCCTCAAGGGCCGATGGGCGGACTGCTGGTTGCGGGTCGAACTGCCGCTCGCGTCGACCTCGGGGACCAGGGCCGCGCGGGCCTGGAGGGCGTAGGCGCGCGCCTGGTCGTATCGCGCCAGGGCCGCGGCCAGATCCGGATTGGCGGTCGTCAGCCGCTGCTCCAGCCCATCCAGGGTGGGGTCGCCATAGGCCGCCCACCACGCGCCCCGGGGTGCGTCGTCGGCCGGCGCTGCGGGGGTCCAGGGCCCGACCTCCTTATAGGCGGCTGGCGTCGTCAGGACGGGCGGCGCGTAGTCGGGCGCCAGGGAACAGGCGGCCAGGGTCAGGGCCGCCCCGGCGATGATCGCCAGCCTAACGGGTCGCATGGACGCCTGCTCCATCGGCCGCGCTTGCGATCCGCACCGTGTCGCCGTCCCGCAAGGAGTCCGGCGGATTGACGATCACGCGATCGGCCGCCGTCAGGCCCGAGGCGATCTCGACCTTGGCGCCCAGGTCCCGCCCAAGGGTCACGGGTCTGATCGCCACCTTGCTGGCGGGGCCGACCACGGCGACGGCCATGCCGCTGTCGCGGAACATCAGGGCGTTGGCGGGCGCCTGAATGGCGCCGCTCTGCGCCGGCAGGCTGAAGCGGACCTGGGCGTATCCGCCAGGCTTGAGGGCGTCGTCCGAATTGTCGATCTGCAGTTGGACCAGCAAGGTGCCCGACTGCGGGGCGATGGCGTCGGCGGTGGTCGCCAGATTGGCGGTGAAACTGCGGCCCGGATACTGGGGCACGGTGAAGGTCGCCGTCATCCCCGGCTTGATGGCCGCCGAATAGCTCTGCGGCACGCGCACATAGATGCGCAGCCGGTGCTCGTCGGCCACCGAGAACAGGGGCGTATCGGTCGGGCCGCCGACATTGATCAAGGCCCCGATGTCGGTGGAGCGGGTGGTGACCACGCCATCGAAGGGCGCCGTGATCCGCTTGAACGATTCCAGCGCCTGCAACCGTTGGACATTGGCCTGGGCCGAGGCGACTAGAGTGGTCTTGGCCGCCAGGTCGCCGTTCTTTACGTCCGCGTCCTGGTGCGACACCGCATCCTGGGCCAGAAGTCCCGCCCAGCGGCGGGCGGTGGTGTCGGCGAGGTGCTGATTGGCGACGGCGGTGGCCAGATCGGCCTTGGCCTGGGCCAGTTGCTGATCCAGGTCCGGCGTGTCGATCTCGGCCAGGATCTGGCCCGACTTTACCGGCGCGCCGATGTCCGCATACCATTTCTTCAGATAGCCGCTGACCCGCGCATGGATCGGCGCGTCGTTGAAGGCCTGGATATCGCCCGGCAAGACCAGGGCCCCGCCGCCGCTGTCACCGGTCAGGCCAATGGTCTGGACGATGGGAACCGCCTGGGCGTTGGTCGAGGCGGTCAGGCTCTGATCGGCGTGGACGCGGCTGATCACCCCCAGGGCGACCACCCCGACGGCCACGCAGGCCGCGATGACGCCCACCGTCTTCAGGCCGCGGGGCGGCGTGTGCCGCAGCATGTCCTGCTGCTCAGGCATAGACTTCTCCAGGTTGGGGGACGTCTCCAGACTGGGATGCGGGTCGCGCCGCAGCGCTGGAGGGTCGAGCGGCCTTGCGGCCGTGAACGATGCTGAACACCACCGGCACGAACAGCAGGGTGGCGAAGGTGGCGAACACCAGGCCGCCGATCACCGCGCGTCCCAGCGGCGCGTTCTGTTCGCCGCCCTCGCCCAGGCCCAGGGCCATGGGCGCCATGCCGATGATCATGGCCAGGGCCGTCATCAGCACGGGGCGGAATCGTGTGAACCCGGCCTCGACCGCCGCCAGGGCGGCGTCGCCCGTGGCCTCCAGCCGCTCGCGAGCGAAGCTGATCACCAGGATGGAGTTGGCGGTGGCCACCCCCATGCACATGATGGCGCCGGTGAGCGCAGGCACCGACAGCGTGGTGTGGGTGGCGAACAGCATCCACACGATCCCGGCCAGCGCCGCCGGCAGGGCGGTGATGATCACGAACGGGTCCAGCCACGACTGGAAATTCACCACGATCAACAGATAGATCAGCACGATCGCGCCCAGCAGGCCAAAGCCAAGACCGGAGAAGGCGGCGTTCATGGTGGTGACCTGGCCGCGGAGATGGACGGTCGCGCCCTTCGGGAGATCCTTGGCCGAGGCTTTGATAAGCGCCTGGATGTCATGGGAGACGCCGCCGAGGTCCCGGTCCTGGGTGGTGGCGAACAGGTCGACCACCGGCTGGATGTCATAGTGGCTGACCACGGCGCTGGATTGTTCCCGGCTAATCTTGGCCAAGCCGCCCAGCACCTGCAGGCCGGCGGCCGGCGTCGAGCCGGTCACCGGCAGGTTCTCAAGCCCAGGCAGCGAGTCCACTCGATATTCCGGCGTCTGGGCGACCACCGGATAGGACACGCCGTTCTTGGGATTGAGCCAGAAGGTCGGGGCGGTCTGCGAGCTGCCGGCCAGGGACGTGGTGACGCTGTTGGTCACGTCGCGCTCGGTCAGGCCCAGCTGAGCCATCCGCGAGCGATCCACATCGACCCGCAGTTGCGGATTGTCCGAGGACTGCTGCAGGCGCGCATCAGCGACGCCGCGGATCTGTTTCATCTGGCGCAGCAGCTCCAGGGCATAGGCCTGGTCTGCGGCCTGGTTGGGGCCGGTGATCTGCAGGTCCAAGGGCGCGGGCGAGCCGAAATTGAGGATCTGGCTGATGATGTCGGCCGGCAGGAACGAGAAGGTCGCGCCGGGGAACGAGGCCGGCAGCCGCTCGCGCAGCCGGCGCACATAGTCCGCTGTCGGATGATGCTTCTCGTTCAGGGTGACGAAGATGTCGCCGTCCTGATAACCGATCAGGCCCGAATTATTATAGACCGTGTTGATGGCGCTGGTCGGCAGACCGATATTGTCCACGATCGAGGTCAGTTCGGCCGGCGGGATGGTCTGACGGATCTGCTGTTCGATATCGCCGAACATGGCCGAGGCATCCTCGATCCGCGTGCCCACCGGCGGCCGCACATGCAGGGTGATCTGGCCGGAATCGACGGCCGGGAAGAAGTTCGAGCCCAGGAACGGCGCCAGGCCGAACGAGGCGATCACCACCGCCATGAACCCGATCACGAACACCCGGCGATGGACCAGGGCCATGGCCAGCAGGTTGCGATAGGTCTCGCGCAGCCGGTCGAACCTGGCCTCGAAGCCACGCTGGAAACGGGCCAGGGGGTTTCGCGATCGCGGCGCTGCGTAGCCGCCCCCCGCTCCAGCATGGACGTGGGGCCTCAGCAGATACATGGCCAGGGTCGGCACCAGGGTCCGCGACAGGACGAACGACGCGATCATGGCGAAGACCACCGCCTCGGCCATGGGCACGAACAGAAAGCCTGCGACTCCTTTCAGGGCGAACATGGGCACGAACACGATACAGATGCACAACAGGCTGACGAAGGCCGGGGTGACGATCTGGGCCGCGCCGTCGAGTATGGCGGTATTGACGTCCTTGCCCTGTTCCAGGTGCCAGTTGATGTTCTCGATGGTCACGGTGGCGTCATCCACCAATATGCCCACCGCCAGGGACAGGCCGCCCAGGGTCATGATGTTCAGGGTCTCGCCGATCATCGACAGTCCCGCCAGGGCGCAGAGTATGGCGAGGGGAATGGAGGTGGCGATGATCACGGTCGAGCGCCAGCTGCCCAGGAACAGCAGGATCATCAGGCTGGTCAGGGCCGCGGCGATCACGCCTTCCTTGATCACCCCGGACACCGCCGCCTTCACGAACAGGGACTGATCGTTCAGGGCGTCGATCTTGAAGTCCGGCGGCAGGGTCTGGCGCAGGTTGGGCAGCTTGTCCTTGACCCCCTGGATGATGCTCAAGGTCGAGGCCGAGCCGGCCTTGAGAATGGTGGTCAGGACCGCCCGCGAGCCATCCACATGGACGATGCTTTGCTGGGGCGGCGAGCCGTCGCGGACATGGGCGACGTCGTGGATGAAGATGGTGGCCCCACCCACGGTCTTGATCGGCAGGTCGTTCAAGGCTTCGACACTGTCCGGCGAGTCGTTCAGCTTCACCGTATATTGCAGGCCGCCGATCTTGGCCGTGCCCGCCGGCAGGATCTGATCCTGGGCGGCGATGGTGTTCTCAACGTCCTGAGCCGAGAGCCCCTTGGCCTGGAGGGCCTGGGGATCCATGTCGATCTGAACCTGGCGAACCCGCCCGCCATAGGAATAGGGAATGGCCGCGCCGGGGACGGCGCTCAGCACCGGGCGCACGAAATTCTGCGTCAGGTCCAGCACCTGCTGTTCGGACTGGCTCTTGCTGGAGCTGGCCAGCTGCAGGATCGGCACGGTCGAGGCGTTGTAGTTGAGGATCAGGGGCGGCGTGGCTCCCGGCGGCAACTGCTTGAGCACCGACTGCGACACCGACGTGACCTGGGCGGTGGCGGTGCGGATATCGACGCCCGGCTGGAAGTAGATCTTGACGATGCCGATCCCGGGGATGGACTGGCTTTCGATATGCTCGATGTCGTTGACGGTGGTGGGCAGCACGCGCTCATAGGGCGTGATGATCCGCCCGGCCATCTCGTCCGGCGACAGCCCCGTATACTGCCAGGCCACGCCGATCACCGGCACGCGGATATTGGGGAAGATGTCGGTGGGCGTGTTCATCGCCGCCAACGGACCGACGATCAGAATCAGCAAGGCCAGAACGATGAAGGTGTAAGGGCGTTGCAGCGCAACCCGGACGATCCAAATCATTCGAAAGCCGTCTCCAGCGGCGGGCCACGGCCATAACGACCGCTGAAAGCCCATGCCCGCCAAAAGAATCTCGCGCGGCGCGGCTCCCGGGTTGGGGGGAGGAGCGGCGCCGCGCGAGCTCAAAGCACAGCAACATGCTGCGGCGCACCTAATGCGCCGGCCCAGCTAAACCAGCGGGGTCCGCCAGATGAAAAGATATTTAAGTTTGGCCGCGTCGCCGCCTCATACCAGCGGCCTTTGAGTTTGACCTTTGGCCTGTGTTTTCCCGTCATGGTCGGCATAGGCCGGCCATCCATGCCGTGAATGTGTAGGCCAGTCAGAGACTGTTTGGAAAATCGCGGTGGTTGGGTCCCTGCGTGGTTCGAGACGCGGACCTGAGGGTCCGCTCCTCACCATGACCAACTTTTTGCCACCCACTCAACAGCGTCATGGTGAGGGCTCGCGTCAGCGAGCATCTCGAACCACGCAAACCAAG
>FTIR01002484.1_pt2 | contig 21159 bp, 20 predicted proteins | sample 1658041 | NCBI WGS metagenome assembly FTIR01 (sample SAMEA3914793, study PRJEB12502) | metagenome | biome: forest; material: soil | place: Canada | collected 2011-07-03 | depth 0.3 m | reverse complement strand
GTCTCGCGCATCCTCAACGGCACCGCCACGGTGAGCCCGGAAAAGCGCGCGGCCATCGACGCGGCCATCCGCGCGCTGGGCTTCCGCCCGAATCCGGTCGCGCGCGGCCTGGCCGGCGGCCGCACGCTGAGCATCGGCGTGTTGACGCAGACGATCAACAGCCCGTTCTACGGCGAGGCGTTGCGCGGCATCGAGGACCGGCTCGAGGTGGACGGCTACATCCCGATCTTCGTCAGCGGCCACTGGCACGAGGCCGAGGAACACAAGGCGATGGACGCGCTGATGTCGCGCCGCGTCGACGGCCTGATCGTGCTGGCGGGGCGCATGTCCGACGCGGCGCTCGAAGGCTACGCGAACCAGGTGCCGATGGTGGTGGTGGGGCGCGGGCTGCGTACCGACCGCATCTTCAGCATCGACTTCGACAACCACACGGGCGGCATGCTCGCGACCCAGCACCTGATCGAGTGCGGCCATCGCCGCATCGCGTTCATCGCCGGCGATCCGCTGCACAGGGACGCGCTCGACCGCGAGGCCGGCTACCGCGCCGCGCTGGAGCGCGCGGGCATCGCGTTCGATCCCGCCCTGGTGATCGCGGGCGACTTCACCGAGGCCGGCGGCCTGATGGCGGTCAACCGGCTGCTGGAGAGCGGCCTCGCCTTCAGCGCGATCTTCGCCGCCAACGACCAGACGGCCATCGGCGCCGCGCTGGGCCTGTACCGGCGCAACGTGCGGGTGCCCGACGACGTCTCGCTGGTGGGCTTCGACGACCTGGCGCCGGCCAAGTTCTCGGTGCCCCCGCTCACCACGATCCGCCAGTCGGTCTACGAGATCGGCTCCCAGGCGGCCGCGGCGATGCTGGACATGCTCAAGGGCATCGCGCCCGCGCCGGGTCTTCCGCCGCCCGAACTCGTCGCTCGCGAATCGACCCGGCGCGTCCTGCGCTGAGGGCCGCGCACAGGCTGCCGCGCGCGGAATCGCGACGAGTTATCATGAAAGCGCTTGCAAGATAGCGATTCGGCATCGCTTGCACTGGCGGCCCGCGCCACCGCGCGGGACTTTTCCCATGCTCGGGTTTACGCTGTAACGTCTGGATGCTCGTCCGTTGAACAATGCTGAAAGCGCTTTCAAACAACGGCAATGAGCGCAGATCCCGTTTTCCGGACAAGAACAGCAGAGACCACCCATGCAGACGACGCCCGCCCCGCGCGCCCGCAATTCCACGCACCATCGCCTGCGCGCGCGGGCCGGAGCCCGATGAGCACCAGCCCCGACTTCATGCACGGCGTGCGCACGCACGCGCCGACGCGCCGCGCCGTGCTGGCCGCGGGCGTGGCCGCCGCCGTCGCACCCGGCGTGCGCGCCAGGCCGGCGCGCACGCTGACCGTGGCCGCCTTTCCGCTGGTCGACCAGATCGTCAAGGACGCGGCCCCGTTCTGGGCCCGGCGCCATCCCGACGTCGAACTGAACGTGGTCATGCGCCAGTACGACGACCACCACACCGCGATGACGACGGCGTTGTCGACCTCGGTCTACCTGCCCGACGTGATGGCGCTGGAGTCGTCGTACGTGGGCAAGTTCTCGCAAGGCGGCGGATTGTCCGACCTGCTGCTGCAGCCCTACGACATCGGCCGCTATCGTTCGCGCTACGTGGCCTATGCGTACGACCAGGCGATCAACCGCAAGGGCCAGGTGGTGGCCGCGCCCACCGACATCGGCCCGGGCACGCTGCTTTATCGGATCGACCTGCTCGAACGGGCCGGTCTCGCCGCGGCCGACCTGCAGCCGTCCTGGGACGCCTATGTCGACGCCGGAATCAGGATCAAGAAGGCCACCGGCGCCCACCTGATCGGCAACGTCAAGACGCTCAAGGACCTCATGATCCGCAGCGGCCTGAAGGCGGGCCAGGGCATCTACTTCGACAGCGACTCGAACGTGCTGGTCGACACGCCGCGCTTCCATCGCGCGTTCGAGATCGCGCTGCGCGTCCGGCGCAACCAGCTCGACGGGCGCCTCGACACCTGGACCAACGAATGGGCCGAGGCGTTCCGGCGCGGCCAGACGGCCACCGAGCTGGGCGGCTCGTGGATGGTGGGCCAGATGGCCAACTGGGTGGCACCGACCACGGCGGGCCTGTGGCGCGCCGCACAGCTGCCCGAGAGCACCTGGGTGTCGTACGGCGGCACGTACTACGCGATCCCGCGCGACTCCGACCCCGGGATGAAGGCGCTGGCCTGGGAGCTGATCGAGATGATGACGCTGGACCCCGCGCGCCAGCTCGCCGCGTTGAAGACGCAGGACTCGTTCCCGGCGCTGCTCGCCGCACAGGACGACCCGCTGATCGAGGAGCCGCTGCCTTTCCTCGGCGGCGAGCGTGCGCGCGCGCTGTGGCGCGAGGCCGCGCGCCACATCACCGCGACCGGCGTGCACAAGCAGAGCAACTTCGCCGAGGAGGCCGTCAACAGCGAGCTCGACAACGTGCTCGACGACGGCAAGGACATCCGCCAGGCGCTCGCCGACGCCGCACGGATCCTCGAACTCCGCGCCCGCCGCTGACCATGCGACTGCCCCGCTTCCTCCGCCTGTCGCCCAAGTGGGCGCCGTACGTCTTCATCAGTCCGTTCCTGATCCTGTTCTGCGTGTTCGGCGTGTTCCCGCTGTGCTTCTCGCTGTACCTCGCGTTCCAGTCGTGGGAGCCCACCGGCGGCCTGCGCGCGATGGAGTACGTCGGCCTGGCCAACTTCAAGTTCGCGCTTCGAGACGCCTGGTTCTGGATGTCGCTGCGCAACACGCTGTGGCTGGCGATCGCCTCGGGCGTGCCGCAGCACCTGGTCGCGCTCCCGCTGGCGGCGTTCATCCACATCGCCTTCAAGCGCCTGCGCGACGGCGTGATCGCGGTGTACTTCCTGCCCTACATCACGTCGACGGTCGCGATCGCGATCATGTTCAAGTCGCTGTTCTCGCAGGACTACGGGATGATCAACGCCGCGCTCGGCGAGTGGTTCGGCATCCCCCACACCGATTGGCTCACGAACGCCGCGCACATCAAGCCGGCGATCGCCTTCATCGTGTTCTGGCGCTACGTCGGCTTCAACACGGTGCTGTACCTCGCGGCGATGCAGACCCTCCCGGGCGAGCTGTACGAAGCCGCCACGCTGGACGGCGCGAGCCGCTGGCGGCAGTTCCTCCACATCACGCTGCCCGGCATCAAGCCGATGATCTTCTTCGGCGTCACGCTGAGCGTCATCGGCGGCCTGCAGCTGTTCGAGGAGCCGTTCATCCTGACGGGCGGCAAGGGCGGCCCGCAGCAGGCGGCGATGACGTCGGCGGTGTACCTGTTTCGCGAGGCGTTCGACTTCAACGACTTCGGCGGCGCGAGCGCGATGTCGTGGCTGCTGTTCGTGGTCGTCGCGCTGCTGACGTGGATCACCCACCTCGCGTTCCGCGCGCGCAAGGGGCATGCATGACCGCGGCCGTCCAACAGCTTCCAGCGATGGCGCGCGGCGCGGCCGGCGCCCGCGCAGCGCGCTGTACCGCCTACGCGATCGTCGCCGTCGGCGCGCTGTTCATGCTGGCGCCGTTCTGGTTCATGTTCGTGTTCGCCACGCATTCGCGCGGCGAGATCTTCAACCTGCCGCCGCCGCTGTGGTTCGGCACCGACCTGGCCGCCAACTTCAAGCTGCTCACCGAACGCCTCCCGTTCTGGCGCAACCTCGGCTGGAGCCTCTACGTGGCGCTGATGGCCACCGCGCTCACGCTGCTGTTCTGCTCGATGGCGGGCTACGCGTTCGCGCTGATGGAGTTCCGCTTCAAGAAGGCGCTGTTCGCTCTCGTGATGGCCACGATGCTGCTGCCGTCGTTCATGAACATGATCCCGATGTTCATGATCATGGACGCCCTCGGCTGGATCGACCAGCAGCGCGCGTTGTACGTGCCCGGCGCCGCCAGCGCGTTCGGCATCTTCCTGATGCGCCAGTTCGCATCGACCGCCGTGCCGCGCGAGCTGATCGAGTCCGCGCGCATGGACGGCTGCGGCGAGTTCTCCATCTACTGGCGCATCGTGCTGCCGCTGATGAAGCCCGCGCTCGGCACGCTCGCGCTGATCACCTTCATCACGTCCTGGAACAACTTCATCAACCCGCTGATCGTGATGCGCAGCCTGCCCAACTACACGCTGCCGCTGGCACTGCGCAGCCTGCAGTCCACGATGAACACCGAGTGGGGCGCGCTGATGTGCGGCTCCGCCATCGCCACGATCCCGCTCATCGTCCTCTTCGCGATCACGTCGCGCCAGCTCATCGCCGGCCTCACCGCCGGCGCCGTCAAGTGAGCACGCTTTCGCCCAACGCCATGCCGACCACCACCGACCTTTCCCTGCAGTTCCCGCCCGATTTCGTATGGGGCGTGGCCACGAGCGCCTTCCAGATCGAAGGCGCCGCCTTCGAGGACGGCAAGGGCGAATCGATCTGGGATCGCTTCTGCCGCGTCCCCGGCGCGATCGCCGACGCGAGCAACGGCGACGTCGCCTGCGACCACTACCACCGGCTCGATGCCGACCTCGACCTGATCGCCGGCCTGGGCGTCGACCTCTACCGCTTCTCGGTCTCGTGGCCGCGCGTGCAGCCGCTGGGCGAGGGCGCCTGGAACGAGAAGGGCCTGGCGTTCTACGACCGCCTCGTCGACGGCCTGCTGGCGCGCGGGCTGGCGCCGCACCTGACGCTCAACCATTGGGACCTGCCGCAGGCGCTGCAGGACCAGGGCGGCTGGAATTCGCGCGCGACGGTGCACCACTTCGTCGACTACGCGCTGGGCATCCAGCGTCGCCTGGGCGACCGGCTGGCCGCCATCACGACGCACAACGAGCCGTGGGTGGTCGCGGTGCTGGGCCACGACGAAGGCACTTTCGCCCCGGGCATCAAGTCGCGCCGCATCGCCACGCAGGTCGCCCACCACCTGATGCTCAGCCACGGCCTGGCGCTGCAGGCGCTGCGCGCCGCAGGCGCCGTCGCCAAGCTGGGCATCGTGCTGAACCTCGCGCACACGATGCCGCTCACCGACTCGGCGGCCGACCGCGCCAAGGCGCAACTCGACGACGCGCGCGGCCGGCGCTGGTACACCGACCCGCTGTTCAAGGGCACGTATCCGGCCGAGGTCGTGGCCGAACTGGGCGCCGACGCACCGGTGGTGGAGCCGGGCGACATGCAGGCCATCGCCACCGCCATGGACTACGTCGGCATCAACTACTACTCGCGCAGTCTCTCGAGCGCCGCCGGCCCGATCGAGGCCAGGGACAAGCCCTACCCGAAGACCGACATGGGCTGGGAGATCTACCCCGAAGGCCTGACCGAGCTGCTGCTCACGCTGCACCGCGAATACCGCCTGCCGCCCACCTACATCACCGAGAACGGCGGCGCCTTCCCGGACAAGTTCACCGACGGCACGGTGCACGACGCCGACCGCACCGCCTACCTCGCCACGCACATCGGCGCGGTGGGCAAGGCGCTGGCCGCCGGCGTGCCGATGGCGGGCTACATGGTGTGGAGCCTGCTGGACAACTTCGAATGGTCCAGCGGCTACGCGAAGCGCTTCGGCATCGTGCACGTCGACTACGCGACGCTCGAGCGCACGCCCAAGGACAGCGCGCTCTGGTACCGCGACCTGGTGGCGCGGTGCCGCGCCCTGCGCAAGGCGGGGGGCTAGGCGATGGGGCGCGTCAGCCTGCGCGGCGTGCGCAAGTCCTTCGGGTCGGTCGATGTCATCAAGGGCATCGACCTCGACGTCGACGACGGCGAGTTCCTGGTCTTCGTCGGGCCTTCGGGCTGCGGCAAGTCGACGATGCTGCGCATGATCGCCGGCCTCGAGTCCATCGACAGCGGCGACCTGCTCATCGACGGCCAGCGCGCCAACGACGTGCGCCCGGCCGACCGCGGCGCGGCCATGGTGTTCCAGAACTACGCGCTCTATCCGCACATGACGGTGGCGGAGAACATGGGCTTCGCGCTGAAGATGGCCGGCGTCGGCCGCGCCGCGCGCGACGAACAGGTGCGGCGCGCGGCCGACGTGCTGCGCATCGCCGACCTGCTCGAGCGCACGCCCAGGGAGTTGTCGGGCGGCCAGCGCCAGCGCGTGGCCATCGGCCGCGCCATCGTGCGCAAGCCGCGCGTGTTCCTGTTCGACGAGCCGCTGTCCAACCTCGACGCCGCGCTCCGCGTGAACATGCGCATCGAGCTGTCGCGCCTGCACCGCGAGCTGGGCACCACGATGATCTACGTCACGCACGACCAGGTCGAGGCGATGACGATGGGCACGCGCATCGCGGTCTTCAACCAGGGCCGCATCGAGCAGCTCGGCGCGCCGCTGTCGCTGTACAACGCGCCGGCCAACGAGTTCGTCGCGACCTTCCTGGGCGCGCCGCGCATCAACCTGGTCGACCTGCCCGGCCATGACGCCACGCCGGTGCACCGCGCGCTGTGGCAACTGCTGTTGCCCAACGCGGGCGCGCAGGTGCACCGCGCGGGCGTGCGCGCGGAACACCTGCGCGTGGGCCCGCTCGGAACGGGCGTGCCCGCCACCGTGGCGATGGCCGAGCACCTGGGCGACGTGTCGGTGCTGCACCTGCGCGTCGACGGCGTCGCGGAGCTGCTGCACGCCAAGGTGGATGCGGGGCATGCGCACCTGGCAGCGGGCGCCACGGTGGGCCTGCTGCCCGCCGCCGGCACCGTGATGGCCTTCGACGCCATCGGCCGGCGGCTGACATGATCCGGAGGCGATCCCGGATGTTCTTGCCCGCATGGCGCGCCGCGCTGGTCGCCGCCGGCCTCACCGGCCTCACCGGCCTGGCCGGCATCGCGCTGGCCGCCGATGCGCCGCCGCCGCCCGAGACGCTGACGGTGCCGGCCGGCTGGCAACTGGCCTGGCACGACGAGTTCGACGTCGACGGCCTGCCCGACCCGCGCAAGTGGGCCAACGACACGCATTTCAACGCCAAGGGCTGGTTCAACCACGAGGCGCAGTACTACGCCGCGCCGCGCGCCGAGAACGCGGTCGTGCGTGGCGGCAGGTTGCTGATCACGGCGCGCAGGGAATCGCTGTCGTCGGCGCCCGACTGGGGCGGCCAGAAATACACGTCGGCGCGGCTGCTGACGCGCGGCCTCGCCGAGTGGACCTACGGCTTCTTCGAGGTTCGCGCGAAGCTGCCCTGCGGCCTCGGCACGTGGCCAGCGATCTGGATGCTGGGCAGCCATGGCGACTGGCCGGCCAACGGCGAGCTCGACATCATGGAGCACATCGGCCGCAACCCGGGCCGCGTGCTCAGCACCATCCACACGCTGGCGGGCCATGGCGCGCACGGCGTCGGCGCCGCGGTGACGGTGCCCGATTCGTGCAGCGCCTTCCATCGCTACCAGATGCTGTGGACCGATCGCGACATCCGGTTCGGCGTCGACGGCATCGAGCACCTGGCGTACCCGCGCCTGGATGTCGGGGCGGCGGACGCCGCGCGCGTGTGGCCGTTCGACGGGCCGCAGTTCCTGCTGCTCAACGTGGCGATCGGCGGGGACCTCGGCGGCCCGGTGGACGACGGCATCTTTCCGGTGACGATGGAAGTCGACTACGTGCGGGTCTGGCAGGCACCCAGGTAGCCCTTCAAGGCGGCAGCCGGTACACCGGAGCGCCCGCAGGCATCGTCGTGCCGACGATCAGTTGCGGGATCACGGCCTCGACGTCGTCGATCAGGCGCACCATGCGCTCGAGCTCCGCCGCCTGCGCCGGCGTCGAGACGCAGCCCTTCAGCCAGATCCAGCGCCGCTGGCCTTCGACCCACACGGACGTGTCGCCGAACGTGCCGGCCGCGGCTATCGCCTTGACGACGCGCGGCACGATCTCCTGGTCGTACAGGTAGGCGTTGGGCAGCCGGCAGCGGCCCGAGCGATAGCAGCTCGTGCCGCGCTCGGCGCGCCAGTGCGTCTCGTGCTGCATCTCGGCTTCGGTGAGCAGCGGCGCGTCCGGCACCGGGCAGCCGGGCAGGCCGCGCGTGGCGGCGACGAACGGGTCGTCGAACCAGTTGCGGCGTTCTGCCGGCGCGGAGGCGGCCGGCTGCGCGTGCGCGGTGGCCGCCGCCAGCGCGAGCAGCACGGCAATGAAACGAGGTGTCGGCGCGGCCATGATCCGCATGTTAGTGGGCCGTCCGGTAGCGGAAAAGGGGTGTCGCGGCGCCGTCAGCAGGAACTGCCGCGCTGCGCTCTAATGGGCGCCTTTCCCGTCCACCCCCCGATCCGGAGACCGTCATGTCCCTGTCCATGTATGCCGCCACGGTGCCCCCGTTGCGCTCGATGCTGAAGAACCTGTCCGCCGTCATGGCCAAGGCCGAGGCGCACTGCGAAGCGCGCAAGATCGACCCGAATGCCTTCCTGGCGTCGCGCCTGTATCCCGACATGCTGCCGTTCACGGCGCAGATCCAGATCGCCACCGACAACGCCAAGGGCGCCGCCGCCCGCCTGGCCGCTGTCGAGATCCCGAAGTTCGAGGACAACGAGAAGACGTTCCCGGAACTGCAGGCCCGCCTCGACAAGACGATCGCCTTCCTCGACACGCTGACCGAAGCCCAGTTCGCCGACGCCGCCGAGCGCGACATCGTGCTGCAGCTGCGCGACCGCAAGCTGGAGTTCAAGGGCGCCGACTACCTGACCACCTGGGCCACCCCGAACTTCTTCTTCCACGTCACGACCGCCTACGCGCTGCTGCGCCACGGCGGCGTCGAAGTGGGCAAGAAGGACTACCTCAGCGGTGGCGCGTCGCAAGGCAAGTAAGTACGCCGCCTGCACCGAAGCACGAGGCCCCGCGGGGCCTCTTTTCATTTCGCGTGCCAGGCAAACCGTCGATCTGGCCTGCATCCCACGTTCGAATCCGCCCATCGGGGCACGAACCTCTGTACAACCATTGGCATGGCGAGGGCTCACCTCGAGTTGTACAAATCGCTTGCGTGCCGGACAGACGGCCGCAGCCGAGAACACCAGGAAGTTTCAGGCATGAGGCAGTTCATCCGCCATCCGCTCGACGTCCCGATCGAGATTCGAACGGATCAGCGTGGGTCCGGCGCCGCCTTTCATACCCAGGACATCAGCCTGGGCGGGCTGGCGGTGCACTCGGACGTGCATGTGGAGCCCGGCTCGCTGATCGAGGTGCGCATCGCCTACGTCGAACCGGCGTTCGAGGCACGCGCCAGGGTCGCGTGGTGCCGGCCGTGCCGCGAGGGGGGCGGTCATGAGGTGGGCGTCAGCTTCCTCGACGCCGAGGACGTGTTCCGTGCACGGATGGTTGCACAAGTCTGCTATATCGAGGACTACCGGCGGTCGATAGCCAGGGCGGAAGGCCGGGAGCTCAGCTCCGAAGAGGCGGCGGGCGAATGGATCGCCAAGTACGCCCACAGGTTTCCCGGCGCCAGCGGCGGCCTGCAGTAGGCCGGCCGCCGATTTCCAGGCATCAGGCTCGCAGCCCGGCCGCGATCGGGCAGGGCGCCCGCGTGCGTCCCGGGCCGGATACTTTTTCGCGCGCACCGGAGCGACAATCGGCGCCGATGTCCCGACGAACCAGGTTCTCCGGCGCTTTCTGTCGGCGGCCGGCTTCGCATTGCCCGGGCGTCCAAGGAGCAGCCAATGAAATGGGAAGGCCAGCGCGAAAGCGACAACGTCGAGGACCTGCGCGACCAGGGCGGTGACGGCGGCGGGGGCGGAGGCCCGGGTTTCGGCGGCTTCGGCGTGCGCCACATCGGCATCGGCACGATCGCGATCGCGCTGATCGGCGGCTGGATCTTCGGCATCAATCCGCTGACGATCCTCGGCCTGCTGAGCGGCGGCGGCGCGCCGATGCAGCAGAGCGCCCCGGCGCAACTGCCAAACCGTCCCGTGGCGCACACGCCCGCGGACGACCGCATGAAGGCGTTCGTGTCCACCGTGCTCGCCGACACCGAGGACGTGTGGACGCAGGTGTTCAGGGAGCGCGGCGGCACCTATCGCGATCCGAAGCTGGTGCTGTTCCGCAATTCCACGCCCACGGCCTGCGGCCGCGGCGAATCGGCCACCGGGCCGTTCTACTGTCCCGGCGACGAGAAGGTCTACATCGACCTGAGCTTCTACGACCTGCTGCGCACCAAGCTCGGCGCGCCGGGCGACTTCGCCCAGGCCTACGTGATCGCGCACGAGGTGGGCCACCACGTGCAGAAGCTGCTGGGCATCTCCGACAAGGTGGACGCGGCGCGCCGCAACGCCAGCGCCGTGCGCTCCAACGCGCTGTCGGTGCGGCTGGAGCTGCAGGCCGACTGCTTCGCCGGCATCTGGGCCAACAAGGCGCAGGCGACGAAGCAGATCATCGAGGCCGGCGACATCGACCAGGCCTTGAACGCCGCCTCGCAGATCGGCGACGACACCCTGCAGCGCAAGGCCAGCGGCACGGTGCAGCCAGACACCTTCACGCACGGCACCAGCGCGCAGCGCGTGCACTGGTTCAAGCAGGGCTACGAGACGGGCCAGATCGAGCAGTGCGATACCTTCAAGGCCGGATCGCCCTGATCAGGCTTCCGGCGGCTCCGCCAGGCGGCAGCAGTTGCGGCCGTCGTTCTTGGCCCGGTAGAGGGCATCGTCGGCGCGCTTGAGCCAGCTCGAACCGGACTCGTCGGCGACGAGGCGAGCGATGCCGATGCTCAGCGTGACCGGCACGGGGCACTGGTGGCAATCGGCGACCTGCAGCGCCTCCACGCGCAGGCGCAGGCGTTCGGCGAGCTCCGTCGCCTCGCCGGCGCGCGTGACGGGCAGCACGACCAGGAACTCCTCGCCGCCCCAGCGCGCCACGGTGTCGGCGTCGCGCGTGCTCGCGCGCAGCGCGCTCGCCACGGCCATCAGCACCTCGTCGCCCATCGCATGGCCCCAGCCGTCGTTGATCTGCTTGAAGTGGTCGAGGTCGGCCAGCAGGATCACCGGTGCGAGGTCGAGCCGGCAGTCGCGCGCGAGCTGGTCGAGCAGCGCCAGCGTGACGCGCCGGTTGGCCAGGCCGGTCAGCGGGTCGGTGGCGGCCAGCAGGTTCAGCCGCGTGGCCTGCTCGCCCTGCACCGTGACGACACGCTTGAGCCACAGCATGCCGGTCAGGCATACCACCAGCACGGCGTACGAGATCAGCGTGTTGATCATCAACGAGCGATCCTGCATCGCATAGGTGGTGCCGGCCGTGCCGCGCAGCAGCGTGCACAGGCCGAAGAAGGCGAGGATGGCCGCGGCGGCCACCAGGGCCTGGCGCGTCTCCAGCATGAAGAACGCCATCGCGTAGCACAGCGGCAGCCAGTTCAGCAGCGTCAGCGCGTTGTAGTTGCCCACCAGCGGCGCGGCCACCTGCATCTGGCCCCACAGGTCGAGCAGCAGGACGAAGGTGATGCACAGGAAGCCGATCCAGCGCACGTGGCCCAACACCCGCGGGTGCCGCCACAACGCCACGAAGCTGGTGCTGAAGACGCCCACCATCGCCGGATAGCCCAGGCGGTTGAACGGGTCGAGCGTCCCGTCGGTCGCCTCCATGCGCCAGATCGCCAGCACCGCGAGCACGCCCGCGCCGAACATCAGCAGCACGACGCGGCGCATGAGCCGGTCGATGTGCTGGCTGGCGCTGTAGACGATGTCGCTGTTCTGGACCATGGTCTTTCGGGGTCCGGTTCGACGGCTCGAACCTCCGCTCGGCCGCCGGTTTTCTGGCGTTCTGCCCCATTCTGCGCGCGCTTGTCGAGCCTGCGGGTCGCGGGCGGGTCGCCTCATGATGGTGGCTGCAGGGCCAGGTCATGCAACGGCCCCGCTGGACGAGTGCCCAATGCGTCACGCGATGGCCGGATTTCGCGTAGCCTTGCGGGTTGCGCGCCGCATTCCACCGGACGCCAGCTCCCGCGTCGGGGGCACCGGTGGCCGCATGAATCCAGGAGTCCTGTTTGCTCGGTTACTTCGAAAGACTCGTCGATCCCTATCCGGAGAGCGAGCCGCTGCCGCCTCCCAAGGGCGTCTTCCCCTTCATCTGGGCCTGCTCGGCCGGCGTGCGCCGCTTCGTGCTGGGCATGACGATCCTCACCGCCACCATCGGCGCGTTCGAGGCGCTGCTGTTCGCGGTGATGGGCCACGTGGTGGACTGGCTGAGCCACGTCGAGCCGACGCAGCTGTGGACGCAGGAGCGCGGCAAGCTGCTGCTGCTGGCCGCCGTCCTCGCGCTGAGCCCGCTGCTGGTGATGGTGCAGGCCGCGCTGAAATACCAGACGCTGTTCGGCAACTTCCCGATGCGCCTGCGCTGGAACTTCCACCGCATGATGCTCGCGCAGAGCATGAGCTTCTACCAGGACGAGTTCGCCGGCCGCGTCGCGGCCAAGGTGATGCAGACGGCGCTGGGCGTGCGCGACGTCATCACCACGATCACCGACATCCTCGTCTTCGTGGTCATCTACTTCGTCACGATGATCGCCGTGGTCGGCGGCTTCGACCTGTGGCTGCTGGCGCCGTTCCTGAGCTGGATGGTGCTGTACGGCATCGCGCTGCGCTACTTCGTGCCGCGGCTCGGCAAGGTCGGCGCGCTGCAGGCCGATGCGCGTTCGTTGATGACCGGGCGCATCACCGATGCGTACACCAACATCTCCACGGTCAAGCTGTTCTCGCACGCGCGCCGCGAGGCGAGCTACGCGCGCCAGGCGATGCATGAGTTCATCGCCACCGCCTACCAGCAGGCGCGCTTCATCACGGGCATCGAGGTCGTCAACCACGTGCTGAGCATGCTGCTGATCATGAGCACGGCGGGCGTCACCTTGTGGCTGTGGATGCACGGCAAGGTGGGCGTGGGCGCGGTCGCCGCCTCCACGGCGCTGGCGCTGCGCCTGAACGGCATCTCGCACTGGATCATGTGGGAGATGGCCTCGCTGTTCGAGAACATCGGCACCGTCACCGACGGCATGAACACGCTGTCGCGCCCGCACGCCATCGTCGATGCGCCCGACGCCACCGAGCTGCGGGTGCCGCGCGGCGAGGTGAAGTTCGACGACGTCGGCTTCGCGTACGGCGGCAAGCGTCCCGTGATCGAGCACTTCTCGCTCACCATCCGGCCGGGCGAGAAGATCGGGCTGGTCGGGCGCTCGGGCGCCGGCAAGTCGACGCTGGTCAACCTGCTGCTGCGCTTCTACGACGTCGAATCGGGCCAGTTGCTGATCGACGGCCAGGACGTGTCGCGCGTCAGCCAGAACAGCCTGCGTGCCCACGTCGGCATGGTGACGCAGGACACCTCGCTGCTGCATCGCTCCGTGCGCGACAACATCCTCTACGGCCGCCCCGATGCCACCGAGGCCGAGATGATCGCCGCGGCCGGCCGTGCCGAGGCCCAGGAGTTCATCGCCACGCTGGCCGACGCCAAGGGCCGCAAGGGCTACGACGCCCACGTGGGCGAGCGCGGCGTCAAGCTGTCGGGCGGCCAGCGCCAGCGCATCGCGATCGCCCGCGTGATGCTCAAGGACGCGCCCATCCTGTTGCTGGACGAGGCGACGAGCGCGCTCGATTCCGAGGTGGAAGCGGCGATCCAGGCCAGCCTGTACAGCCTGATGCAGGGCAAGACCGTGATCGCCATCGCGCACCGGCTGTCCACCATCGCGGCGATGGACCGCCTGGTCGTCCTCGACAAGGGCCGCATCGTGGAAGAGGGCGACCACCGCTCGCTGCTGGCCCGCGGCGGCCTCTACGCGCGCCTGTGGGCGCACCAGAGCGGCGGCTTCCTGGGGGAAGAGACCGACGAAGAGGCATCGCCGAAGCGGGCGGACGTGCTGGTGGCGGAGCCCGAAGACGCGGAGTGAACATGGGCGGTGGCGCCTGCGTTCAGCGTTGTGCCGGCACGCCTTTCAACCGCGCCGCCGCCGCCGCGGCGAACGCCAGCGCGACCATCGACGCGACGCACGTGATGCGCAGCCCCGGCACTATGCGCGCCGCGCCGCCCTGGGCCAGCGTGCCGAACACGGCGACGCCGATGGCGCCGGCCGCCTGGCGCGCCGTGTTGAGGATGGCCGCGGCGAGGGACGAGCGGCTCTTGTCGACGGCCGACAGCACGGTGGTGGTCATCGCCGGTACGGCCAGGCCCATGCCCGTCGGGATCAGCAGGAAGCCCAGCGCCATGAACGCGAAGCTGTCGGTGGTCGACGCCAGCGCCAGCACGCCGAAGCCCAGCAGGTCGATCAGCGCGCCGACGATCATCGGCTTGCGGGTGCCGAAGCGCGTGATCACGCGGCCGCTGAGGACGTTCGACAGGAAGAACCCGGCGGTCAGCGGCAGGAACGCGAGGCCGGCTTCGATCGGCGTGTAGTGGCGCGCGGTCTGCAGGAACAGCGCGATCACGAAGATCGCGCCGTAGTAGGTGCCGTTGACCACCGCGCCGAAGAACACCGCGCCGCGGAAGTCGCGCAGCGCGAACAGGTCGGCGGCGATCACCGGCGCGGCCGCGCGCCGCTCGGCGACCCACAGCGCGCCGCCCAGCAGCAGCGTCACCACCGCGCCGGCCCAGATGCGCGGGTCGGCGACGCCCCAGGTGCGCGACTCGATCAGCGTGGCGATCAGCGCGGCCAGCAACAGTGTTGCGAGCAACTGGCCGGCGACGTCCAGCGGCGGCCTGTCCTTGCCGGTCGGCGTCTCGTGCAGGCGCCGCGACAGCCAGAAGCCCAGTGCGCACAAGGGCACGTTGACCCAGAAGATGGCCGGCCAGCCCACACCCGACACCAGCAGCCCGCCCAGCACCGGCCCGAGCGCGATGGAGATCGATCCGGCCGCCGTCCAGTAGCCGATGCCGCGCGCCCGCACCGCCGCGTCGTGGGCCAGCGCGTGGTTGAGCAGCGCGAGCGAGTTGGGCAACATCACCGCCGCGCCGAAGCCTTGCACCGCGCGCGCCGCGTCGAGCGCGCCGGCCGTAGGCGCCAGTGCGCAGCCTGTCGAGGCCAGCGCGAAGATGGCCATGCCCCACTGGAACGCATGGCGCGCGCCGAAGCGGTCGCCGAGTGCGCCGGCCGACAGCATGAATGCGGCGAACGCGACGGCGTAGGCGTCGACCACCCACTGCAGCCCGGCTACGCCGGCGTGGAGATCGCGCGCCATCGCCGGCAGCGCGACGTTGACGATCGTGACATCGAGCTGGCCGACGACGAAGGCCATGCTGGTGGCGAGCACGACGAGGGCGAACGACGGCGTGCGTGCGGCAGGAGAAGTGTCGTGGGGCATGCACCGATGCTAGCGGCGCGGCGACACAAACCCTTCGCCCGTTGACGAAACGTTTACCTCGACCTCCTTGTGAATGTCAACGCCCGATGACAAAATCGTTCCATCGCGCACAGCCTCTCGTTCCCAGGATGAACTCACGCCAGAAGACCGACCTCTCCGTCGCGGCGCCGCCTGCGGCCGCGCGGCCCGCCCGCAACGCCGGCGACACTCGCGCCCGCATCCTCGCCGCGGCCCGCGTGCGCTTCTCGCTCGACGCGTACGAGAACGTCGGCACGCGCGACATCGCCGCCGACGCCGGCGTCGATGCCGCGCTGGTGAACCGCTACTTCGGCGGCAAGGAGAAGCTGTTCGACGAGGCCATCGACGGCGCGTTCGCGATCAAGGATCACTTCGACGGCCTGGACATGAGTCTCTTCGGCGAGATCATCACCACGCTGGTGCTGGACGGCAGCGAGGAGCGTCGCGCCGCGAAGTTCGATGCGCTGGGCCTGCTGCTGCGCGCCTCGGGCAGCCCGGCCACGCAGGAACGGGTGTCGGCGCGCTTCCACGCCGATTTCGTCGAACCGCTCGCGCGCCTGCTGCGCGGGCGCGACGCGGAACTGCGCGCGGCGCTGATCGCGTCGTACCTGATCGGCCTGGCGACGATGAAGCATGCGCTGGGGTCGCCGCTGCTGGGCGCCGCGGCGCAGCGCAAGGCGGTCGTCACCGTGGGCGCCGCGATCCAGGCCTGCGTGAACGGGAGTTAGAGGGCCGACAGCCCGGTCAGGGCCGCGTGCTGCAGCAGCATGATGGTCTTGCCGTCCTGGATCTCGCCGCTGGCGATCATCGCCAGGGCTTGCGCGAGCGGCATCTCCAGCACCTCGATGTCCTCGCCTTCCGCGACATCGCCGCCGCCCGCGGACCGGCGATCGGCGGCGGCGTATGCGGCCACGAAGAAGTGCAGCTTCTCGGTGACCGAGCCGGGGCTCATGTAGGCCTCGAACACCTTGCGCGGCGCCGTCACCGCGTAGCCGGTCTCCTCGGCCACCTCGCGCCGGATCGCGGCCTCGGCGTCGTCGCCATCGAGCAGGCCGGCGCAGGCCTCGATCAGCAGTCCGTCCGCGCAGCCGTTGACGTAGGCCGGAAAGCGGAACTGGCGCGTGAGGATCACCGTGGCGCGCGCCGCGTTGAACAGCAGCAGCACGGCACCGTTGCCGCGGTCGTAGGTCTCGCGGCTGACCACCTGCGCGCGGCCGTCGCGGCGCACCGATTCGAACGTCGTCTTGCGCAGCAGGAACCAGTCGTCGGCGAGCACCCGCTGCTCGATGATGCGGATGCGCTCGTTGCCGACGAAGGGGCGCGGATCGGTGTTGGTCGATGGCATGGCATGATTGCGTAGTTTCGTGCAGTATCGTGCAAACTCGGAAATCCGGCAAATCATCGACCCATGCTCACCACGCAACGCAAGAAGCTCCTGCTCGCCCGCCTCGCCGCCGAGGGCCAACTCGTCGCCAAGGCGCTGGCGCTGGAGCTGGGAACGTCCGAGGACACGATCCGGCGCGACCTGCGCGAGCTCGCCGCGCAGGGCCAGCTGCAGCGCGTGCACGGCGGCGCGCTGCCGGCGTCGGCGGCGATGGGCGACCTGCAGGTGCGCGAGCAGGTTTCGACGGCCGACAAGCTGGCGCTGGGCCGCTTCGGGGCGTCGCTGATCCAGCCGGGCCAGCTCGTGATCCTCGACGGCGGCACGACGGCGATCCAGGTGGCGCGCCACCTGGCGCCCGGCCTGCGCGCGACGGTCGTCACGCACAGCCCCACCGTGGCGGTGGAACTCGCGCTGCATCCGGGCATCGAGATCCTGGTGCTGGGCGGCAAGCTGTTTCGCCACTCGATGGTCAACGTCGGTGCGAGCGTGATAGCCGCCGCGTCGCGCCTGCGCGCCGACCTGTTCTTCCTGGGCGTGACCGGCGTGCATCCCGGCGCCGGCCTGAGCACCGGCGACGCCGAGGAGGCCGCGGTCAAGCGCGCGCTGCACGAGCGCGCGGCCGAGACGGTGGTGCTCGCCTCGGCCGAGAAGCTGATGGCGGCGTCACCATTCGTCGTCGTGCCGCTGGCCGGCGTGAGCCTGCTGGCCGTCCCGCGCGCGACGCCCGAGCGCGTCACGTGCGCGTTGCGGGCAGGGGGCGTGAAGGTGAAGAGGGTTTGACATCGGGTCGGGCGGTTCGGCGGGATTTGGCTTGCGAGGCCTTGTGCGGTTCTGGGGATTGAAGTGCGTTGCCTGGGATCGGACGTTCAGCTCACCGGCGTCTGGATTTCTGTTGACGACCCAGAGGTGAGGTGAGGCGCGGGTGACACTTGTTCGGAGCTGGACGGTTGAGCACCGTGCGCACAGCTGAGCTTGCTGTGCGATCCCGACAATGCGGCTCATCGTGCTTGCTAAGGCCCACTTCAGCGCCGCGTCAGATGACAGGCAGCCCCCTAGTCCGAACCCTTGACCCTGCGCTAGACGAGGCAGTTAATCGGACACTTTTCGTCAGTACGGGAGTCTCCGATGCCGCACTATCGCAAGAGCCTGACGCGGACCACTGCGCTCCGCCGCGCAGGAGTTCTCAGCGTTCTGGCGCTCTCCGTCCCACTCGTCGACGCGCAGGTGTCGGTGGTCTCCGGCACCTGGAACGCGTTTCGCGACAACCGGTCGATAAACGACATCCACGCCAGCCAGGGCGACGAAGTGCAATTCGGCGCAGACATCCGTGGCGGCTCCGCAGGCGATTTCGTGCGTGCGTTCGACCCGATCACTCGAAACGCGACCAGTTGGGTACCTTGCGGGCCGTTGGCGGTCAACCCGGATTTCTGCGCCGGCTCCTTCAAGTACTCATCCAGCGTCATCAATGTCGACGATCCCTGGAAGATCCAATTCACTAACAGCCTTCCGGCCGGAGCCGAAGCTTCAGCAACGGCGCCGAGCGTCGCGGCCGCGCCGCTGATCTCGTTCCCGACCAACGTCACCATCTCGTCCGGGGCAACGCCGCTGTCGCCCGTTATCAGCTGGACGGATCCCGTCGGCTACGTGCCAAATGGGGTGCGCATCAACATTTACGACAAGGGCGACATCCTGCACAACGGCGTGGCCGATGACATCGAGACCGCCACGCTCACCGGCGCGGCCGCCGCAGCGACGTCATTCACGCTGCCGGCGTCCGGAGTGGCGCTCAAGCTCGGCGGCAATTACACGATCGGCCTGGTGCTCATCTCGGGTCGCGGGGGCGTCGTGACGCCCAACAACGCGACCTTCTTGTCGCGCTCACAGTCGTACTTCGATTTCAGCCCGAAGACGGGCGGCCCGGCCGACGTGCAGCTGCCCACAATCGCGCCTGACGGCGTCTACAGCTTCCACGTCGGGGACGTCTCCTCCTCGTCCATCACATTCATAGATCCGGCAGTCGCCACCGGCTACAAATACGCGACGGCAGCGGGCGAGCCGAATTTCAAGTCGGTAGTTCTGCCCGACACAGGTGGCGGCCACTTCACGCTGGAGTTCACGGTCGGCGGCGTCACTCAGAGCGTTAGCCTTGAGGCTGGGGCGCAGTTCTTCTTCCCCGGCGACGGTGTGTCGACCTTCGTTGTCAAAGGCATCGATCCGGCTGCGGACGTCGATCCGACAAACGGAGAGGCCTTCATCACTGGGCTGACCTTCGAGTCCAACGGGAGCTTCGACGGCACCATGACCCCGATGACCCTGGATGTCGGAGTGGTTCCGGAGCCTGGCTCGCTGACCCTGCTGCTGGGAGGCCTAGGCTGCATCGCGCTGTTCGCGCGCCGTCGAGGCGGAGACGCGTCGGCGTCGCGCTGAGTGAATGCCGGCCTGCGAGGTAAAGGACTGCGAATCCCTACCCGATAACGGACTTCCCCAAACGACGGCTCATGGCCGGTACCGTGAGTGCGGTGCCCGGCCAGGTAGCTTCCGTTGACGGCCGTTCAGTCGGTGGTCCGACTTACTTCTTGGGTGCTGCAGAAGCAGCTGGCGCCGGAGCGGCGGCAGCCGCGGCGTCCTTGAGCCAAGTCCCCTTGTCGGCCAAGCATGCCTTCTTGGTTTTGCTCATGTCCATGGTGCCGTCAGACTGCTTGCAGTGATGGTTCTGGCGCGTGCCGGTGCCCTTGGCTGGAGCGGAGGCCGGCGTTGCGGCAAACGCCATGGTGCCGCAGGCAAGGGAGGCGGAGATCAGAGCGATGCGGAGCAAGTTCTTGGAAGTCATCTTCGGTCCTTTGGTGTGTTGCCGGGAAGCGGCGCGGAAGGATGCATGGCGGATGAAACGCCCGCTGACGCCAAGTATGGCAGCGTACCCGGGAGCCGACACTCGCGACGTCAGCACTTGGCCGACAACCAAATCACTCATGCGACTTGAACTGGCCCGGGTCGTAAAAGAATTGCTCTTCCAGGATGCGGTCGCCCGCCCATCGCTGATACGCCAGTTCCTGAAAGCGGACGGCTCGGCCTTGGCCATCGACGTAGTCGAAGATCCAGCGGATGACAACTGCGTCTCCCTCGATCAGGATCGGGCGAACACATCGGGCCGTCATGCCGGTGACGGAGGCTTGGGCGGTCTTCTCGTGCGCCAAAAGCGCTGCCTTGCCGATTCGTGGCTGCGCCTGGTTCTCCTGCATCGAAGCGTTCTCGGCGTAGAACATGTCGAGCGCATCGATCGCTCTGCCGGCTTCCACGAGCTCGACGAAGCGCTCTACTGTTTGATGTGTCGGCATGACGCAATTCTCCGCCGAACTGCGGGGCGCCGACGCGGCCGCAACTAGTCGTTGACTCCTCGCTCTTCGACGTTCTCGGCGCTCAGCCTCGCGAAACCAAGGCATCCGACGCCGACTGCCGTGGAGAGCGCCAGCAACGTCCAGGCGAGCCGGGGCGGTCTCAGGAGCGAACCCAGGCCAGCATCGAATTCCGCGATCCAGACGCCCATGTTGCCCTCCATCCGCTGCACCAACTGCCTGTCGCGCTTCGACTCTGCCAGCGTGACCGGGTAGACGCGGTTGTCCACGATCTGATAAGCCACGGCGTCTGCGCCGGGCGTCTCCGATGTGCGCATGAGGATCATCGCCGCAGCGAGCCAGCCCGATACGAGGATGGCGGCGGCGATCCTGCGCAGGATGCTCGGCGCCGAGCTGGGTCGGCCGCGTGCGGCTGGAGCACTCCTCCGGGCGGGCGCACGCCCGTGACGCGACGCCCTGGACGCCTTGCGGACGATGAAGCTGAGCGGTGCGGATCGCATGACGGGCAACGGTGCGACGTCATGCTCCTACAGAAGCTCGATCGCAGTCAAGCCCGTCAGGCCGCCAGCGATTCGATCGGTGGCGCCTGGGTGTCCGGGAACGCGCGCACCGTCTGCGGATCCGCATCGGCTCCGGCCAGGCGCGCCGCCTTGATCATGTCCGACGCCTTCTCCGCCACCATGATCACCGGCGCGTTGGTGTTGCCGCCGATGATGCGCGGCATCATCGAGGCGTCCACCACGCGGATGCCCTCCAGGCCGTGGATGCGCAGGTCGGCGCCGACGACGTCCAGCGTGCCCGAACCCATGCGGCAGGTGCCCACCGGGTGGTAGATGGTGTCGCCGTAGGTGCGGATGAACTGCTCGATGTCGGCGTCGCTGGTCGCGCTGGCCGAGCGCGCGAGTTCCTTGCCGCCGAGGCGGGCGAGCGCAGGCTGGTTCATCACGTCGCGCATCAAGCGAAAGCCGCGCACCAGGCGCTGCATGTCGTCGGGATGGTCGAAGAAGTTCGGGTCGATCAGCGGCGCGGCGAAGGGATCGGCGCTGGCCAGCGTGACGCTGCCGCGGCTTTGCGGGCGCAGCACGCACACGTGCGCGGAGTAGCCGTGGCCGAACACCGTCTTGCGGCCGTGGTCGATCAGCTTGCC
>FTIR01452763.1_pt1 | contig 21211 bp, 17 predicted proteins | sample 1658041 | NCBI WGS metagenome assembly FTIR01 (sample SAMEA3914793, study PRJEB12502) | metagenome | biome: forest; material: soil | place: Canada | collected 2011-07-03 | depth 0.3 m | reverse complement strand
GGCGGCCGAGCTGCTGTTCACCGGCGATGTGATTGACGCCGCCACCGCCGCCGCCTGGGGCCTGGTCAGCCGCGCGGTTCCCGCCGCCAGCCTGATGGACGAGGCCCTGGCCCTGGCCGAGCGCATCGCCCAGCAGCCGCCCCACGCCCTGCGCCTGGCCAAGGCCCTGCTCAAGCAGGGTCAGAACGCCTCCTATGACACCCTGATGGAGATGTCGGCCGCGGCCCAGGCCATCTCGCATCTCACCGAGGACCACATGGAAGGCGTCGACGCGATTCTCGAAAAGCGGGCGCCGGTGTTCAAGGGCGCCTGATTGGAGCCGCCACGGCGAACTTCCGCCCTTGCCCGTCGCCCGCCTAGCCGTCTAACATCTGTTTGAAAGTCAAAAACACGGGAGAAGACCATGATCGGTGTCGTAGCGGTCCTGAAGGTGCAAGAGGCCAAGGCCGAAGAATTCGAAAAGGTCTTCACCGCCCTGGCGGCCAAGGTGAAGGCCAATGAGCCGGGCAATCTGATGTACCAGCTGACCAAGTCGCGCACCGAGCCTGGGACCTATAAGGTGCTGGAGCTCTATGCGGACGCCGACTCCCTCAAGCACCATGGCGGCACCGACTATTTCAAGGCCGCCGGCGCCGAGATGGGCCCGTGCATGGCCGGCCGGCCCGAGATCGAATATCTCGACGCCGTTGAGTAGGCCGCCGTGGACCTCGACTTTTCCCCTGAGGATCTCGCTTTCCAGGTCGAGGTTCGCGCCTTTATCGCCGAAGCCTTCGACGACAGCATGCGGGCCCACATGGCCCAGTCGAAGAACGGTCATATCGACCGCAAGGGCCAGATCCAGTGGCTCAGGCGGCTGAACGATCGCGGCTGGATCGCGCCGGACTGGCCGGTCGAATATGGTGGGACCGGCTGGAGCGACGCCCAGAAATATATCTTCGGCATGGAAACGGCCCTGGCGGGTGCGCCGCCGACCTCGAACATGGGCCTGAAAATGTGCGCGCCGGTGATCATGGCCTTCGGCTCCGATGAGCAGAAGAAACAGCACCTGCCCAAGATCCTCTCCAGCGATGTGTGGTGGTGTCAGGGCTATTCCGAGCCGGGCTCGGGCTCGGACCTGGCCTCGCTGTCGATGAAGGCGGTGCGGGATGGCGATGACTATGTCCTGAACGGCTCCAAGATCTGGACCACCTACGCCCAGTGGGCCGACTGGATGTTCTGCCTGGTGCGCACCACCCAGGAGGAGCGGCCCCAACGCGGTATTTCCTTCCTGTTGCTGGACATGAACACCCCCGGCATCACCATCCGCCCCCTGCCGACCCTGGACGGGCCGATCGAGGGGGAACAGGAGATCAACCAGGTCTTTTTCGAAGATGTCCGCGTGCCCGTGGCCAACCGCATCGGCGAGGAGGGCCAGGGCTGGACCTACGCCAAATATCTGCTGCAGTTCGAGCGCGGTAACGCCTATGCCCCGGGTCTGGTCAATATGCTGGACAAGGTCAGGACCATCGCCTCCACCGAAATCGCCGACGGCGGCGAGGCCCTGATCCGTGATCCGGATTTCCGCCGCAAGCTGACCGAAATGCAGATCAAGGTCGATACGCTCAACGCCACGGAGTTGAAGCTGTTCGCCGGGCGGTCCGCCGGCGAAGCCATGGGCCCGGTCTCTTCCATGCTCAAGCTGGAAGGCTCGACCACCCAGCAGGCGATCACCGAACTGGCCCTGGAGGCGGTGGGTGTCCACGCCCAGCCCTTCGTCCAGGACACCTGGGCCCACCTGCGCGGCGAGCGCAACGAGCCCCGCGCCGGCCCCGACTACGCCGCCCCGGTGGCGCCGACCTATTTCAACTATCGCAAGACCTCGATCTATGCCGGCTCCAGCGAAATCCAGCACAACATCATGGCCAAGATGATCCTGGGGCTGTAGCGGGTTGCGGTCCCTCCAGCTTAAAGGCCGCCCAAAACCGTCAGCGCATCGCGGCGCTCGGCATATTTGCCGCCGAGGAATTTTGTATCCAAAAATGTCTGAAGGATTTTCCGCGCCTCGTCCGGCGGCGTGAAATCCGCGCCGAGCACAAGCACATTGGCGTCGTTATGCTCGCGCGTGGTTTTCGCGAGTGTCGGCGCTGCGACCGTTCATCCTGCCCGATCCTCGGGAGGTAGTTCCCATACCGGTATGGGCTCCGCCCTTTTACCCGGCCGCGGTTAGCACTACCTCTTCCCAATCGCATAAGGGGCCACATCATGGCGAAGCTGGACGGTGCAAAACTAGTGGTGATCGGCGGCGCGTCGGGCGTCGGCTTTGCGGTGGCCGCCGCGGCGCTTGAGGCCGGCGCCGAGGTCGTCGTTGGCTCCAGCCAGGCCCCGCGTATCGAAGCGGCCGCCGAGAAGCTCGGCCGGGGCGCCAAGGGTCAGGTGGTGGATGTGAAGGACGAGGCTTCGGTCGCCGCCTTCTTCGAGGCGGCGGGACCGTTCGACCATCTGGTCTTCACCGCCGGAGATTGGGGCCACATGTTTGGCCCGACCCTCGATCTCGACATCGAGGCCAGCAAGGCCCGAATGGAGGTGCGGTTCTGGGGCGCCGCCCGGGCCGCCAAATACGCCATCCGCCAGATCGCCAAGGCTGGATCGATCACCCTGACCGGCGGCATGCTGGCGCACCGGCCGATGCCGGGCGCGCCCATGATCACGGCCTCGGCCAACACCACGGAGGGTCTGGCCATGGGGCTCGCGCGCGACCTGGCGCCCATCCGGGTCAACGCCGTTTGCCTGGGCCTGATCATGAGCGAGCAGGTCCAGACCATGGGCGAGGCCGCGATCAAGGGCTTCACCGGCAACCTGCCGCTGCCGCGCGGCGGAACGGTGGATGAGGCCGCCGAGGCCTACCTCTACCTGATGCGCGCCACCTATGTGACCGGCCAGGTCGTGCGCGTCGACGGCGGCGGCAGCTTGGTCTGAGCGGGATCAGCGGGCCAGAGCCGCGCCCGCGAACCGTGTGCGGAAATCGGTCAGGTCGAACCGGTAGTCGTCCGTTGCGTGAAACGCCTCGTCCGATAGGTTCGGCTTCTCGTGAGCCTTGTACCAGCGCGCATAGTCGGCCGTGTCCTGGCTCTCCTTCTTGTAGACGGTCGAATAGGTGTGGACGTGGACGGTGGGAACCGGCGCATCCAGATCGAAGGTCATCAGGCGCATCCAGCCGTCACCGATCCCAAGCATCGGATTGGCCTTGAGCCCGGCGTCGAGGGCGGTCTGGGCCCGGTCCTGATAGTCGCCGAGGATCTGATAGACCTTGTGCCCATAGCGATTGTCGTCCGTGCGGAACGCCTGGCCGTGCTCGTGACCGCATAGGACCAGAAAAATCTGGTCATTCTGGCTGATCAGCTTGTCCCAGACCATCTGCGGGGTGTTGTCGTTCGGATCGACCGCGTGGTTGTCGATGATCGGATTGGGCAGCCGCGCGCCGGTCACATCCAGGAAATCATGGGTGGTGATGATGGTCGGCAGGCCCGGATAGCGCTTGATGACCGAGTCCGCCCAGGCGAGGGAGGCGTTGGGCGGATCGAATTGCAGGCCGATATGCAGGAAGCGGTAGCCGCCGGCGGTGAAGATCTGGGCGCTGTCGGCGCCGCCGTCATGCGAGGCGACATACCAATCCTTGCCTTTGAAAAAGTCGGACTGGGCGCCGAAGACCGAAACGAAATTGGTCAGGCCGCCGGAATGCAGCATGCCTATATCCGACATCTGCTTGAACACCGGCGCGGGCGGGTGGCTGGAATCCGTCCACATGGCGTCATAGTCGTGATTGCCTGGAACCACCGAAAACGGCGTCTTGCCGGCGATCAGGGCGTAGCCCTGCTGGGCGCTGGGCATTTCGACCGCCCGCACCTGGGGGCCGGGGCCGAACATCGGGTCCATCATTGGATTGGGCGCTCGCTTGAAGCCGCGGGCGGCGTGGTCAGGGTCGATCGGCAGCGACTGGTGCTGCCACACGTCCCCCAGGGCGGAGACGAAGGCGATGTCGCCCCCCTGGCTCTTCAAGTGCGCCGCGACATAACCCAGCTGCTCAATGAACATGTCCTTGCCGTCGAACGGATAGCCGGCCGCTTTTTGATGGGTGTAGTCGACATAGTTCTGGGTGTCGGGAATCACCGCGATGGTGAAGACGTCGTGGGATTGCGATGAGGCGGGCGTTCCGGTGGCGACGAAGGCGACCAGGGCCCCCGACGCCAGCACCAGATCGCGCAGCCGATGAAGGCGGGAGGTCTGCATGGCCATGTTCCGTGTCTGACAAAGAAGCGAGGTGAGGGGTGGCTAGAAGGTGACCCGCAGGGTGGCGCCATAGGTGGCGGGGTCACCGAAGAAGGGCACATAGACCCCCGGAAGCAGGGAGCCGTAGCTGAGATAGTTGGCGGCATAGCGCACGTCGGTGACGTTTTTGCCCCACAGGCTGAGGTCCCAGCGTCCTTGGGCGGCGCGCAGGCCGAGCCGAAGATTGGTCAGGCCATAGTCGCCGGTCCGCGCATAGGCCGAGTCGTCCAGATAGCCGTAATAGTGCGAGCGATAGCCGTATTCGGCCACGCCATAGGCCACCAGACCCTCGGAGACGGGCCGCTCGTAGCGCGCGTCCAGATTGGCGATCCAGCGCGGCGCTCCGGCGACCGGCCGGCCGGTCAGGTTGCACACCGCGCCCCCGTTTTCCGCCGCGCAGGGGCCATTGGGATAGGAGGCGTAATAGGCGTCGTTATAGGAGCCGGTGGCGTTGAGCGTCAGTCCGGCGATCGGCCGAAGCGTCGCCTCGGCCTCGAAGCCCTGGGTGCGCACCTTGCCGACATTGGTCAGCAACGCCACCGAGGCCCCGTTCACGGTCGACAGATAGGTGGCCTGATAGTTGGAGACGTCCGTGTAATAGGCGTCGAGATTGAAGCTCAGGCGGCGGTCGAACAGGTCGCCCTTGAGACCGACCTCATAGTCGGTGGCGGTCTCCGGCTGGACCTTCAGGGAGTCCAGGGTCTGGCCGGTCCCGGGGATCTGGGTGTTGACGCCGCCGGCCTTTTCGCCGCGCGCGACCGAAGCATAGGCCATGACCGCGGCGGACAGGTGATAGTCCGTGCTGATCAGGAACGACGGCGCGGTGCTGGCGATCCCAACGCTGAAGGGCGCATGGGTCTGGCTGGCCAGGCCCGTCACCGGCGCTCCCGTGACCAGGCTGGTGGGGTTGGGACGGAACACCGTCTCATCCTTGGTTTCATAGGTCACGCGCAGGCCGCCGGTGACGTTCCAGACCGGGCTTACATGCCAGACCGCCTGGCCAAAGGCGGCGTAGCTGTGGGTGACCGGGGTGGCGATCACGTCCCAGCGGCTGTTGTTATAGCTGAGTAGCGCCGCCACCGCAGGCGAGAGCCGGGCATAGGTCGGCAGAAGGGCGTTGGGGATACCGGTCAGCCAGGCCGCGGCGTCGGCGCCGTAGGCGGTGATCTGGTCGGTGTGGACGTCTTGCTGGAAGTAATAGAGGCCGGTGATGAGATCCACCGGCCCCAGGCGGGGAAAGCGAAGCCGAAGCTCCTGGCTCCATTGGCTGTCCTTGAGATCATAACCGCCGTTCAGGACATCCGCCGCGGTGGCGTCGCCATCCGAATAGGATTTGTAGTCCCAGCGCCGAAACGCGGTGAGCGAGGTCAAGGTGAAGCCGTCCACCTTCCAATTGGCTTCAGCCGAGGCGGCGTACTGGCGCGTCCCGGTGGCGATGCCGCCGCCGACATAGGAGGTGGAGCCCGAAGGGTCCGCCACCAGCACGGCGCCGACCGCGTTAAGGCTTTTCGCCAGCTTGCTCGGCGTGGCGCCCAGACTGTTGATGGTCAGGACCGCGCCGGTGCTCTGCTGCTCACTTTCGTATTCGCCGATCACACGCAGGCTGAAATTCGGAGTCGGCTGATAGAGAAGCTGGCCGCGCACCCCTTGGCGGCCCAGGTCGTTGACGGTCGTGCCGGTCGTAATGTCGTGAACGTCCCCGCCTCGCGTGGTGCTGTAGCCGGTCAGGCGACCCGCCAGCACGTCGCCGACCAGGGGGCCGGTGATCGAGGCCTGATATTGCTGATAATCGTAATTTCCATAGCTGGCCTGGGCGACGCCGCCGAAGGTGAAGCTGGGAGCGGCCGTGGTGACGCCGATGGCGCCGGCGGTGGTGTTCTTGCCGAACAGAGTGCCCTGCGGCCCACGCAGCAGTTCAACCTGATCGATGTCGATCAGATCCAGGGCGGCCATGCCCGGCCGGCCCAGATAGACACCGTCAAGGAATACCCCAGCGCTGCCTTCCAGCCCGTCATTGCCGGGGTTGTTGCCGAGGCCGCGGATGGAATAGCTGGCCTGGTGGCCATTGGTGATGACGATATTGGTGCTGGGCGCCAGCTGATTCAGGTCCTCGATCCGCAGATGGCCCTCGCCGGCCAGGCGCGCGCCGCCCAGGGCGGTGATGGCGATCGGCACATCCGCGAGCCGCTCGCGCGTTTTCCGCGCGGTCACGATCACCTCGCCGGCGCCGGGCGACGGGGTGGCTGCGGGGGCGTCTTCCGCCCGCGCGGCTGCGGCCGCCGCGGCACAGATCAGCGCCAGACTGGCCGAGACCTTCCACCGGTTGAAGTCGTCGAGTCGTATCGGCATAAGGGTTTCCTGCATGGGCTTGATATGCGATACGGTTGCGTAACGATAATCTATGACGCAGGCCCGACGATCCGGTGACGCCTGTGTGACGGGGAGGCGCTATGGAGGATGAGGTGCGGATCGCGGCGCGAGGCCGCCCCCGCGCGCCGGCGATCGACGAGGCCATTCATCAGGCCGGCTGGGCCGTACTGGGCGACTTCGGTTATGAGGGGTTCACCTTCGAGGCGGTGGCCGAACGCGCCGCCTGTAGCCGGCCGGCGCTTTATCGGCGCTACGCCAGCAAACGCGATCTGGTTCTGGCCCTGATCCAGGGGCGGATCCAGCGAATCGAGCCGAATCTGGAGCAGGTCAGCGATCCGCGCGAGGCGCTGATGGCCCACGTCCAGGGCTTGGCGCGCTACCTGAACGACGCAGGCCGCGGGGTCTCCCTCGGCCTCGCCCAGGCCCGCCGTCACGACCCGGTTTTGGCCGCGGCGGCGGATGAACTCTATGCCGGCCAGCGCCGCTTTTATGTTGAGGCGATCCAGGCCGCAGCGAGCAAGGCCTTGCCGTCAGGCTTCAGTGATCTGCTCGCCGACGCTCTGGTCGGGGCGGTGATTTTCCGGTTGGCTTTGCTGAATGGCGATATCAGCGATGACGAGCTTGGCCTGCTGGTCGATCAGACCCTGAGATCAGCGGAGGCGGGGTAAGGCGGTCCAGGCGGCGTCGCGAGATAAGCAGCAGCGGATCGACCGGGTTTCGGGCATGCTGTCGATGCAACCTCAAGAGCCGCCGATGAACCGATACTGGACCCGTTCCGCCAAGCCCCTGCCCCCCTGGCCCGAAGCGGACACCTTTGAATTGGTCGAGGCGCCGATTCCGGCTTCGGGACCGGGACAGGCCCTGACCAGGACGATCTATATCTCGTTGGATCCCTACCAGTGGGGCTACAAGAAGCGGGGCGTCGAGGCGCCCGGCGCCCCCTGCCACGCCCGCACCGTCGCCCAGGTGGTCGACAGCCGCATGGACGGCTTCGCCGCCGGCGACCTGGTGTTCAACACCAATGGCTGGGCGGACTACGGCCTGATGGGGGAGGGCGTCGCCCGACCGGCCTACATGATTCCCCGCAAGCTCGATCCGGCCCAGGGGCGGATCTCCCAGGCGGTGGGGGTGCTTGGCCTGCTGGGCTTGACCGCCTATGCCGGCATGGTGCTGCTTGGCCAGCCGGCGGCGGACGAGTGCGTGGTGGTCTCGGCCGCGTCCGGCGGCGTGGGCCAGATCGCCGGTCAACTGGCCCGGTTGCGCGGGTCGCGGGTGGTGGGGATCGCCGGGCGCGAGGCCAAATGCCGCTATGTGGTCGAGGCCCTCGGCTTCGACGCCTGCGTCTCGCATCTCAGCCCGAGCTTTCCCGAAGACCTGACCGCGGCCTGCCCCACGGGTATCGACGTCTATTTCGAGAATGTCGGCGGCGCGGTGTTCGACGCCGTGCTGCCGCTGTTCAACGTCGGCGCCCGAATGACCATCTGCGGCCTGATCGCCCACTATGGCGATGCGGAAGGCTCGGACGCCAGGGCGGCGCTGATGCGGCGCGGCGCGCCGGTGTTCGACGCCCGGGGGGTCAAGGTCAGCGATCTGTTCGTCGGCGACTATGTGGCCGATTGGCATGACGCCTTCCTGCGCGAGGTGGCGCCCCAGGTGGCCGCTGGCCAGATCCGCTATCGCGAGGACATCCGCCAGGGCCTGGACGCCGCGCCAGCCTGTTTCGCCGAGATGCTGCGCGGTGATAATTTCGGCAAGATGCTGGTGCAGGTCAGTCCGGACCCCACGCTCTAGGTTCCGTGCGAAACCCATGACGCCGACCGATCCGACCGACCCTCGCCTGCCGCGCCCACCCGACAAACCGGATGCGTTGGAGTGCTGCAACCGCGGCTGCTGTCCGTGCATCTTCGACTATTATTGGGATGCTTTGGAGCGGTGGGAAGCGGCCGTGCGCCAACTTGGATCTGATCCCAAACAGGTGCTCGCCGCGATGGATCGGGACTGTTCGAGCAGCCTAGGCTGAGGTTCGCCGAACTGCGAGCCAGTTTTCCGGGTTCGCACAAGGTGCTGACCCAGCAGCCCCTCTTGTCCGCCCTGCCGTGATCACCCTGCGGAAACAGGATCGCGATGGCCGCGCCGCCCGCGTTCAGTCTTCCGCCAGGTCGGTCTCAACCAGCCGCTGATAGGCTTGGGCGTCGAGCAGGGTGGGCGGTTTCCAGTCGGGGTCAGGCGCCGACTTGATCTTGCATGAGCGCACGATCATGAGCATCGAGTCGCAGGCGATTTCCTTCAACAGCGGCATCTCGTCCTGCCAGACCTTGCCGTGCCCGGCGAACACCGTCAGCCCCTCGAGCGAGGCGGTGAGGTAGAGGGCCAGGGTCTCGCGCGTCCTGGTGTCGAGCGCGGGATTGATCCGCCCGATGAGCCGGCTGACGATGGCCCGGGAGCGGACATAGATCGCATCCAGCATCCTGGCGGCGTCCGGATTGCGGTTCGCGAGCGTCCACAGCTCGGGAAACAGGTTGGTCGTCTTGAGGGTCTGGATGTCGTCCAGAATGGTGAGGACGAATTTCCTGAGCTGCTCCTCGGCGGATTCCGCGTGCGAGGTGAGGAGTTCGCTGAAAAGCTCCTCATAGGAGGTCAGCACGCTGGCCAGCAGGTCGATGATCAGGTCGTCGCGGGTCTTGTAATAATGGTGGATCGCACCGATGCGGATATCGCAGCGCCTTGCGATCTCGCGCAAGGTCACCGCCTGGAATCCCACATTGATCAATAGGTCCATCGCGGTCTGAAGGATCTGGACGACCCGTTCCTGCCCCGGGGCGTAGACCCCCGTGCGCGCTTTGATGTTCAGGCCTGAAAGATCAAACATGGGGGCATATCCAGTATTTTCAGGACCATAATCAACGCAATTCTCTCGCCTGTAGCCGCCCGCGCCGCCGCCGTCCAAGGGCCTCGGCCTGCTGCATGAGCACTCGCGTTCAAAAACTGGGCGCCTGCCCATTAGTGGGCATATGACCAATATTGGTCGCTTGACCAGTTTTTATGAAAGCCTAAGGTCGTCGTCCGTAGGCGGAGGGTAGGAGAGGCGTCGCAAGCTGATCGACCTGTTCGCCGATCGCTTTCAACTGGCCGCCCGTGGGGGACGGCTGGGCCGATCCGCTCCGCGCCCTCGGCTGACGCCTTGGTGCTTGCAGACCAAAACAACGGGGGTTGCCGTGACGAACAGACAAAGGCTTTTGGCGGGCGTGGCGATGGCGGGCGCCATGGCGAGCTTGGTGTCCCCGGGCGCCGCCTGCGCGCAGGCGGCCACGGCCCCGGCGTCTCAGTCAGGGACCGGCATCCCTGAAATCGTGATCACCGCTGAAAAGCGGTCCTCCACGGTGGAAAAGACCGCGATCAGCATCACCGCGGTCACCGGCAAGGAGCTGCAGAGCCGCGGCGTCACCAATTTCTCCACCCTCGCCGCCGGAACGCCGGGCGTTTCGATGAAGACCAACGGCCCGGGTCAGACGGAATTTGAAATGCGGGGCATGACCTCGTCTGGGGGCAACTCGCCGACGGTCGGCTTCTATCTCGACGACATTCCGCTGACCGCCCCGGCCTCGGCCCAGAATGGCAAGGTGGTCATCGATCCCACCCTGTTCGACCTCGATCACGTCGAAATCCTGCGCGGGCCGCAGGGCACGCTTTACGGATCGTCCTCCATGGGCGGCACGGTGAAGCTGGTCTCGGCCAAGCCCAAACTGGATCGTCAGGAAGCCGCAGGAGAAGTGGTTGCATCGGGAACCGATGGCGGCGGCTTCAATCACGCCGTGAACCTCATGGAGAACATGCCGCTGATCAAGGACGAGCTCGGTCTGCGCCTGGTCGCGTCCGAGGCCGGCACAAGCGGCTGGATCGACCGCGTCGTCGTCGGCAATTTCCCGCCCTCGACCACCACGACCCAGCCGGGAGACACGCGCGGCAATGTGCTGGGCTCGCCCGTCCTGGCCGATCACAAGGGCAGCAACGCCGAGCAGACGGGTTCAGTGCGCGCCACGCTGCTGTGGAAGCCGAACGACCGGCTGACCGTCACCCCGTCCTTCTTCTATCAATCCACCCGTCAGGACGGCCCGAGCGACTATGACAGCGTTCCGGGCACGCTGGCTCACTACCAGCCGTTCAACATATCGGAGCCCTATTCGGACTGGATCGCCATCGGCGCGCTCAGCGTCAACTATCATTTCGACGGCTTTGATGTGACCTCGGCGACCTCCTACTGGAAGCGCCGCTCGCACATGACCCAGGACAACAGCGAGAACCTGCCGGCCTGCCCGGGCGGCTTCTGTGTCACGACCGATTCCGCATCCTATTATGGTCCGAGCGGCACCGGGCCGATCGCCGCCGTCGAGACCGACCCGTCCGACCAGTTCAGCGAGGAATTGCGCGCCTCGTCGACGGGCTCGGGACCGTTCAAGTGGCTGGTCGGCGGCTATTTTTCCGACTTCCATTCCAACTGGGAATTGACCACCGACGTGCCCAACGCCGCAGCCTTCGGCTCGCCGACGCGCAGCATCTTCCAGCTCTCCCAGCCCGTCGCCATCACCCAGGAGGCGCTGTTCGGCGAAAGCACCTATTCGCCGATCACAGCCCTGCACATAACGGGCGGCCTGCGCGTCTATCACTATCAGAGCGTACTCGACATGGTCACGTCCGGGTTCGGCTCGCCCACCGGCGACGATCAGGCCATCACCCAGCACGTGGTGCAGAACAGCACCGGGGTGAACCCGAAGGTCGATATCTCCTATGACCTAACGCACAACGCCATGGTCTATGTTTCGGCCGCTCGGGGCTTCCGTCCGGGGGGCGGCAACCAGCCCCTGCCGTCCAGCGGCCCCAGCCCCATCGCGGCGCCGATGTACGCCGCCCTGGTGGGGTTGGGCTATACCAATGGCGTTGCGCCCAAAAGCTACCGTCCCGACCACCTGTGGAGCTATGAGATCGGCGAAAAGGCCAAGTTCTTCGAGGGCCGCTTGAAGATAAATTCCAGTTTCTACTATGAGAAATGGCAGGACATTCAGCTTGAAGAGCTGCCGTTCGGCTATCCCCTGTTCGACAACGTCAACAGCGCCGACATCTATGGGACGGAAATCGAGGCTCAGGCCCGGCCGACGGAGAACTTCACCTTCGGCGGCGCCTTTGGCTATACCCACGCCACCCTGGCCGACACCACCCATGGCTTCGTCGCCGGCCAGCGCCTGCCCGACGTGCCCAAGGTCTCGGGCAGCGCCTTCGCCAGCTATGTCTATCACCTGAACGAAAGGTTCGATGTCGTCGGGCGCGTTGACGACACCTATATGGGCGACCGGGTCGGCCTCGGCACGGAGAACGGGCTGATCAATTCAACCCAGTCCCCCTTGCCGGAATACAATCTGGTCAATCTGCGCCTGACCCTGAACGCCACATCCGGCTGGAGCCTGGCCCTGTTCGCCAATAACCTGACGAACAAACACGCCTATCTGGAGGACGTGGCCCAGCTTGGCCTGCCCAATGCGTCCTATAATCGTGTCGCCACCAACCAGCCGGAAACGATCGGCGTCGACCTCAACGTCAAGTTCTAAGCCTTTGTCGATCCTTCTCGACGCCCGGTTTCCGGAAGCGACCGTCCATTGACCCGCAGTCTGTCCATTGTGGCCGCGCAGTATGCGCCGCTTGAGATCGGTTCGCCGTTCGCCCGTTTCGCCGACCAGGCTCGTCAGGCCGTGGCCTCGTCGCCGGGCGTCCAGATGCTCGTCTTTCCGGAGCTGCACCTGTTCCATTCCGCTCTGGAGGGGCTGGCGGAGATGAATGCGGCGCTTCGCCAGGCGGCGCAGCCGATCGATGGTCCGCTGGACGCCCAGTTCGCCGCCCTGGCGGTCGAGTTGGGCGTCTGGCTGGCGCCCGGGAGCATCTGCGAGCGCGGCCCCAAGGGCGAGCTGTTCAACACCACGGTGGTCTATTCGCCAAGCGGCGTGCGGGAAGCGGCTTACCGTAAGATTTTCCCCTGGCGTCCCAGCGAGCCCTTTGATCCGGGCGACCGCTTCGTCACTTTCGATATTCCAGGGGTCGGGCGGGTCGGCCTGTCGATCTGCTACGACGCCTGGTTTCCCGAAGTGATGCGGCAATTGACCTGGGATGGCGCGGAAATGATCCTCAACCTGGTCAAGACCACCACGGCTGACCGGGAGCACGAACTGATCCTGGCCAGGGCCAACGCCATCGTAAACCAGGTGTTCATGGTCAGCGTCAATTGCGCCGCGCCGGTCGGCATGGGGCAAAGCCTGGTGGTGGGGCCGGAGGGGGAGGTGCGCCAACAGGTGACGGCGGCCACCCCGGCGCTTCTGCACGACCTGATCGATTTCGACCGTGTCAGCCTGGTGCGCGAGCGGGGCACCTGCGGCGTCAATCGAATGTGGTCGCAATTTACGCCGACGGACGCGCCGATCGAGTTGCCCATCTATGGTGGGCGCATCGATCCTCGCCGCTGGCGGCCGGCCGGCCGAGGCCCCGAGGAGACCCGATGACCCACCCGGCCAGGCTGACCAGAACCATGGGCCTGCCGGCCCTGTTGCTCTTTGGGCTGGCCTATCTGGCGCCGCTGATCGTGCTCGGCATCTTTGGCGTCGTCGCCCAGACCACGGCGGGCGCGACCCCGTCCGCCTATGCCGTGGCCCTGATCGCGATGCTGTTTACGGCCTCAAGCTACGGGCGCATGGCCGCCACCTATCCGGTCGCGGGCTCGGCCTATGCCTATGTGCGCCAGGCGATCGATTCCCGGGTCGGCTTCCTGGTCGGCTGGGCGGTGCTGCTGGATTACCTGTTCCTGCCGATGGTCATCTGGCTGATCGGCGGCGCCTATCTCAGCGATCGGTTTCCGGCCGTCCCCGGGTGGGTCTGGATCCTGCTGTTCATCGGCGTCACCACGGCCTTGAACATCGTCGGCATCAAGATCGCCAAGACGGCCAATTTCATCCTCATGGCCTTTCAGTTCATCGTCATCGCCGCCTTTGTCGCGCTTTCGATCGCGAGCGTGATCACAAGAGCCGGCCCTCAGGGATTGTTCAGCCTGGAGCCATTCTTCAATCACCATACTTCGGTGGGCGGCATTTCGGCCGGGGCGGCGATCGCGGCCTATTCCTTCCTGGGGTTCGATGCGGTCACCACCCTGACCGAAGAGGTGACGGAGCCGCGCAAGACCGTGCCGAGGGCGATCATGCTCACCGCCTTGATCGGTGGGGCCATCTTTGTCGTCGTCGCCTATACCACCCAGCTGGTCCATCCGGGCGCGAGCTTCAAGGATCCGTCCTCGGCCGCGGCCGAGATCGCCCTGACCATCGGCGGCGACCTGTTCGGAGCGATTTTCCTGGCGGGTCTGGTCCTAGCCCAGTTCGCATCGGGAATCGCCGCCCAGGCCGCCGGCTCGCGGCTGATCTTCGCCATGGCTCGCGACGGGGTGTTGCCGCGCCGGCTCTTCGGCGGGCTCAGTCAGCGGTTTTCGACCCCCGTGGCCAGCATCGTGTTTACCGGCCTGGTCGGGATGCTGGCCCTGTTCATGAACGTGGCGACCTCGACCTCCTTCATCAATTTCGGCGCCTTTACGGCCTTCACCGCCGTCAACCTCTCGGTCATCGCCCTCTATCTGAAGGATTGGCGAGCGAAGGTTCGGCGCGGCCTGGTGTCCAATCTTATCGTTCCGGCGTTGGGCGCGGCGATCGATCTGTGGCTGCTGTGCAAGTTGGACGGCAATGCGATCCGGCTGGGCTTGACCTGGCTCAGCATCGGCGTCGTCGTCCTGCTGTTTCTCACCCGCGGCCTGCGCCAACCCGCGCCTTCGGTCGCGCTCGAAGACCAACCTGTCTGAACTGCGCGGACGCCTATTTGACTGACCGCGTCTGCGTCTGTGGCTCGATCGACGCTTTCTGGCGCGTCACCAGACCGGATCGCCGCCATGTTCGATCATGATCTCAGCCAAGATCCTCGATCGCGCCATATGATCGCGATGGGTCGGATCGAACCGCGTTTCCGCCGCGATCATCAAGAGACCGCCGTCGGCGGTGCGCTCGGTCAGGATCATGTCCGGCAGTTTGATCTGCGCGGCGCGCTCTGCGCACAGGTAGGACATCCAAGGCATCTGGTATCCCGATTTCGGAAAGGGCGGTTCGCCCGGCGGTGTCGGCGGATCCTGCCCCCAGATGGACGCTCGCACATTCGCCCATGGCGCCGGCCAGATCTCGAGCATGGTCAATAGCGCCGACTTGAAAATGGGGTAGGTGACGATCGAGGGGTCCGGGGGCGTGATGCTGTGTCCCGCCTCGAGGGAATTGTTGTTTCGCCACTTTGAGCCCGCACTGATAAAAACGGTCATGGATCGCGGTTCAGGCGGCGGATAGGGGCGATATCCGGTCGTGGCCCATAGGCAATAGCCATTGTCGGGATCGGGTCGGCCCCAATCGTCGTGTTGAACATTGGCTTCGACGAAGGCCGTAAAATCTTGCCGCAGCGGTTCGATGGGGCGACCAATCAGGTGGTCTATGTCCTCGACGTTTCCCCAATCGGAAAATATGGGATCAATGCGCGCCAAGGCGTCGAGCGTCTGGAAAAACTTCTTGCCGATCTCGGCCGGCGTTTCCACGCGACCTGGCCAGGCCGACACAATTTGGTAGTTACACTGGGTCACTTGCGCCTGCCCAAATACGGAAGAACGTCGATCAATTCGGTCAAGCCCCTCTCCCTTTGGTAGAAAAAGGTCTCGCACGTGGTCGGCCGCTTCCTTGTCTGGAACTCGGTCACCAAAAGGGATCGCCGCCGTGCTCCCTCATGATTTCGGTCATGACCCTGGAACGCGCCCTATGCTCTGGGTTCGACGGGTCAAAGCGCGTCTGCGCGGCGATCATCAAGAGGCCGCCGTCCGGCGTGCGTTCGGCCAAAACCATCTCGGGCACACTGACCTTGGCCGCACGCTCGGCGCAGAGATAGGATATCCATGACATGGAGTAGCTGGACTTCGGGAAGGGCGGCTCTCCCGGCAGGATCGGCACATCCTCTCCCCACAATATTGCGCGCGCATTGGCCCAGGGGGCTGGCCAGATCGAGATCATTGTCAGAAGCGCTGATTTGAACCCCGGATAGGTCACGATCGACGGATCGGGCGCCTTTCCATATCGACCAGCTTCGAAACAGTTGCGGTTGCTCTGCTCGGACCCGGCCGTCAGATAGAAGCTCACGGACTTCGGATCCAATGGGGCGTTGGGTCGATACCTGCTCGCAGCCCACAGAGAATAGCCCAACTGTGGCCACGCCTTGCCCCAGTCGTCGCGTTCAACATTGGCCTCGACCCAGCGCGTGAAATCGGCGCGCAACGGCGCGATGGGCTGGCCCCGCGGCGTCTCGTCCACGTCGCTGGTGCCCCAATTGGCGAACCCTGGATCGGCCTCGGTCAGCGCATCCAGGGTCGCGAGGAACTTACGCCCGACCTCTGAGGGATTTTCCCTGCGGCTGGGCCAAGCTGACATAATTTCATAGGTGCAGTCGGTCATCGGCGAGGGTCCTTGTATGGAAGCACGTAGATCTCGATCCTTTCGGACATCCCGTCGAACTCTTGGAACTGGCGTCGGGCATGTCCCGCGGCTTCAGCATCGGCGAAATACCACTGGATCTCCCTGGAGCCGGCAGCGGCGATCTGGTTGAGCGCCTGATTGAGTGTCTTTCGGTCAACGCTCGCCAAGAAATTTGACTTCGCCGCCCGGCGTAGCAAGCCCGTGAAGGTCGGCCCCTTCGCCTCGATCATTGCGCCGGTGCTGTGCCGGCAATCGTCGAATGTGACGGGCACGGCGACATTGCCAGGGTTGGGGAGCGCCACCGCCCAACCGCTTGGTGTCGGGGCCTCGGGATTGACGAAGTGCTTGACCTGGTCCTCATAGGCGCGGGCGATGCTATCCGGCCCTCCGCCGAATTTATCCTTGACCGGCGCTGGACAGTAGCGGGGTTCCTTATTGTCGATGCCGTCCGGCGCGACGGCCGCCAGATCGATAGCCACATGGCCGTTGGGCAGCACCCTGCCGACGATTTGTCCCTTCGGATCGCGTAGCGTGCCGTCGGGCCGTTGCAGGATGGTCTGCTCGTCACCCTCATCGTCGCTGTAGATGATCCGCCAGCCCGTTTCGCCGACAAGTCGACCGACTCGAAGGCCTGGATGACCGGGCACCGGGTATTCTTCTTCTGGCGAGGTCTTGTTGGTCGGGATGAACAGCACGCCGAGGAAGATGGCGGGCGCACTAAAGCGAGCTGCGATTAACGCCAGCCGCAGCAATGTCTTGGGGGAAAGGCTTTGGAGCAAATAATACGCATTGCTCGTCCACTGCCCGCTGACGCGGCCACTGCCTGCTGGAACGCGCGGTTGGCTGGGATTGTAGAACTTGCTCGTCTGACCCCACGCCGACGGTTGAAAGCCGAGAGCCGAGAAGATCAAGGCCGGCTTGGCGCCTGCCTCCATAAGGATGTCGGCCAGGAACAATCGCCGCGCGGCCTCGTGCGGTCGGGATAGTTTGTCCAAGCGCGTCAACGCCAAGTGTATAGCGGCCAAGCCGCCTTCGCCCTGGCTCCATCTTTCCGCCGCCCGCCGGATATGGCGGATCGCTTCAGCGTCGATCGGGTGGCCGTAGGCCGACGAAAGCAAAGCTATCAGCCGAGCTTCGTTAGCCTCAAGATTGACGAAGGCGCGTTGACCAGCGGGATCACTCGCCGCCAAGACCGTGCCGGCTCCAAGCACCAGGCCATGCGGCTTGAAGCTCATGCGCGGCTCGATCGGAACCGTGGCCGCGTGCGCCAGCCAGGCTTTCTCCAGTGCCTCAAGTGGCAATCGCGGTCTCCGGAATATCTGGCCTCGGAGTCAGATCACGCCCAGTCGGCGCGAATGGCGCAGACATCTTGCCATCAGATTCGCCTCGAAATCAAGAACAAAAAGAGAACATTCAGGGTTGGGCTCGCTGATCGCGGTGTTTGATTTCGGCTGTCTGACGAATTCCGGCGCGGCGGAATGCTTCATCGGGGCTACCAGCTCCTTTCGTTGCCCGACGGCGGCATTGAGGAATCCCTTGTCGCGCCAGCCCGCCGATTGACAGGGGCTGCGGTCTTCAGGGCAGATGCCGAAAGCACCTATCATGCGACGATAACTGACCGCTCGTCGCAGATGCCTTAAACTGAAGGGGGATAATCTATGGATCTGCAACTTAAGGGCAAGGTGGCGGTGATCACCGGGGCGACGCGCGGCATTGGCCGATCCATCGCCGAGACCTTCGCCGACGAGGGCGCCCATGTCGCCATCTGCGCCCGCAACGCCGACCAGGTCACCGAGACCGTAGCCATGCTGGAGGCCAAGGGCGTCAGGGCGTGGGGCCAAGCCGTGGATATCGCTGACAGCGCCGCCCTGAAAGGCTTCGTCGAGGGCGCCGCGGCGGCCCTGGGCGGTATAGACATTCTGGTCTCCAACGCCAGCGCCCTGGTGCAGGGCGCGCAGGACGACAGCTGGCAGAACATGTTGGACATCGATATCCTTGGCGCGGTGCGCAGCTTCGACGCCGCCAAGCCGTTTCTGCTGGCCGCCGCCGAGAAGACCGGAGACGCGGCTTTCATCATCACGTCCTCAGTGTCCGCCGCCGAGGCCGCATCGCCCAGCGCCTATGGGGCGATGAAGGCGGCGCAGATCCACTACGCCAAGGGTCTCGCCCGCGAGAACGCCGCGGCGCACCTGCGCTGCAACGTGGTGTCTCCCGGCACCGTGTTCTTCGAGGGCGGCGTCTGGGGTAACATAAAGACCAGCATGCCCGGGTTCTTCGACCAAATGATCAAGCGCAACCCAACCGGCCGCATGGCCACACCGGAAGAGATCGCCGCCGCGACGGTGTTCCTGGCGAGTCCGCGCTCGGCCTTCACCACCGGCATCAACATGCTGGTGGATGGCGCAATCTCCCAGCGCGTGAACTTCTAGCCATCCAGATCGCCGGCAACTCGGACGCGATCCTAAGGCTGATCTTGCGGCAGCCTATCCTCAGCCTGCGCGTCGAGCCTTGACCTCGGTCAATGTGGCCGTCGACGGCGCCCTGACCCGACCCTCGGTCCGCAAGGCCTGTGATACGGCGTGTCGACGCGCCTTGTCAGAGCAGATTCAGCATTCGCGCCTTCACCGAGGCTTCGGTCCGATTGCCGGCATTGAGGCAGGACAGCACGTGGGCGAGGTGAGTCTTGACCGTTGAGGGCGCCAGGCTGAGCGTGCGCGCGATCTCTTTGTTGGACCGGCCTTCGGCGACCAAGCGCAGGACGTCCATCTGCCGATCGGTCAGGCGCTCGGACAGAACCGCCTCTGCGTCGCGCTGAGGAGGCGATCGCCCCGTGTCGATCTGCGAGGCCGCGATGTCCGCCAGACGCGGCGGGAGATAACGGCCACCCGCGGCGACCAGCTGCAGCGCGGCGCCGATGATCGCGCTGCTGGCTGTCTTGGGGGCGAAGCCGGCGACGCCAAGATCCAGCAGGTCCAGCAGCAGGGCGTCATCCGCCGTGCCGGTCACGACCAGCACCGGCATGCCGGGCGCGGCCCGCATGATGCCGTCGATCCCGGCGAAGGGCGCGGCGCCGGGCATCATCAGATCCGCGACGCAAAAGGCGTGTCCCTTGGCGGCCTCGGCCCAGGCGCTCGGAAAATCGCCGACCTCTGTAATCTCGACTCCGGGCCAGGCGACGCGCACGGCGCCGGCCAGGGCTTCGCGGACGAGCACATGGTCATCGCAGATGAGACAGGTTTTCATAAGGCATCCTTGCTGAGACCGTGGGCGCGGCGGACCGGCGCGCGCCGGCCGGCGACGGCGGCAGGGGAAACTGCAGATAGAAGGCCGCGCCGGCGCGCCATCGGGGCTCCAGACCGGCCTCGCCCCCCAGCAGGCTGGCGATCCGCCGCACCGAGGACAGCCCCAGCCCGAACCCGCTCCTGACCTTGGTCGACGAGTTCAGGCCGCGATAATAGTCGTCGAAGATGTGCTTGGTGTCGCTGCGCCCGACCCCCACGCCGTCGTCGATCACCCAGAGCCGGACCATGTTTGTTCCATGCCGACGCACGCCGATGATGAGCCGCTCGCCGCCGCTGTGTTCAATGGCGTTGTGGACCAGGTTGCCCAGGGCCCTTTCCAGAAGCACCGGATCGACCATCACCACATGGCGCGTCTTGAGCGGGGTGATGGACAAACCCGCCATCGCCGCGGCCGGAGCAAATTGCGCCGCGATCCGCGCCATAAGCGGCGATAGGGCGACGCGGGATGGAAAGGGCTGCACGGCGTCCGCTTCCAGTCGCAGATGGTTCAGCATGTGGGAGAGCAGCTGGTCGGCCGAGGCGAAGGCCCGGCGCACGCCATCGGCGGCCTTGGCCCGCGCCGCCTCGTCTCGCGCGACCAACATCTGGTCAAAGAACAGGCTGGCGGCCTGAAGGGGCTGGCCCAGATCGTGGGAAGCGGTGGAGATGAAGCGGGTCTTGGCGTCGCGTTCGGCGGCGACGTCCTGCAGCATCAGCTCCAGCGCCTTGGCCGAGGCGTCACTGGCCAGCCGCGCCGTCACCGTCTCACGCACGGTGTGCCGAACTGTGTTGCTCAGAAAAAACATGATGCAGGCGAAGCCGAAGACATAGGCGGCCATAAGGTCGGCATGCCGATCGCCGCGGGTCAGCAGAAAGACAACGCATGAGCCCAGGACGGTGACGACGCCGAAGCGGATGATCAGGGTGTTTTCGGGACTGCAGATGATCTGGGTCGGGATATTGCCGACCAGCAGCAACATGATCATGAAGTCTATTTCGTTGGCGGGTTGGGGGATGTAGGGCAGCACGCCCCAGATCAGCCAGACGCAAAGCAGGTCCGCCGTGATCATGATCACGCGGGTGACGGCCCCCCAGACCCTTACGCCTTCGCTTGGAGCCGGCCGCCGCAGGATCAGGGCGAGATCGGCGAGCGCCCATGCGCCGATGAAGACAGCCGTGGCGATGCTCGGTCCGACGACGCGTGCGGGCGCCAGTGGGGCCAGGACCTCGTAGCTGAACACCGCGGCGATCGAAAACAGGATCATAGACAGGATCCCTGCGAGCACGACGGGGCGCAATGGATGCGTGACCGCGAAGTCGACCGGATGCGCGTCTGGCCGAGGGGGGGCTCTGCTGAACATTCAGACTCCGGGTCGGGGTCGATTGATGCGGTCGTCGGGACGCGCCGTCATCCCCCATCCGGCTCCCCCATTTGGCCGATGACGGGTCGGTAAATGCAAGCTTAATCCATAACAACGGTCGCCCTGTGTCGACCACCTGGGAGGCTGCTATGTCAAACGTCACCAATACGGGTTCGAACGGCGCCAGTGGCGCCAACGGCGCGACGCCGGGGGCGTCCGGCGCGTCCGGGACCGCGGGGGGTGCGGCGACGGCGACCAATACCGGGTCCAGCGACACCTCCAACAGCGCCAGTGCGACGGGCGGGGCCGGCGGCTATGG
>FTIR01005036.1_pt1 | contig 21240 bp, 32 predicted proteins | sample 1658041 | NCBI WGS metagenome assembly FTIR01 (sample SAMEA3914793, study PRJEB12502) | metagenome | biome: forest; material: soil | place: Canada | collected 2011-07-03 | depth 0.3 m | reverse complement strand
GCGGGCGTGGCGGGTGGAAAACGGGCGAAGGGCGAAGTGTAGGGCCGAACTCTTTCCGCGGAATGTCAAAAGGCCACGAACGCCGCCCGGACGACCCGAATCTGCAACAAACGGCGCTTTCGGCTTTTCGACACCGGCTGCGCCGTCCTCGCTGGACAGACCCCGCCTCACATCGGCTAGAATAGCGGGCTACCCTCCGGAGGGGTGGATGAGCGGTTTAAGTCGCATGCCTGGAAAGCATGTGTAGGTTAATAGCCTACCGCGGGTTCGAATCCCGCCCCCTCCGCCAGGAAACTACGCCACTAACGCGCAATAGCAAGTCGTTAGCACGCAGCGGAAGTTTCCTAAGTCATTGATTTGACTACGCTTTCCCTCGATGCCACAGTGACTTGCACGCAGCAGAAATGCTTTTGCGCGCAACGGACTGTCCCCAGTTACTGGCGGACAGAGTGGCGGACAGACTGGCGGAATGGGGTAACTCAGTGGCCCGAAAGCGCATCGTTTCTAACCTGCACCAGCTCACGGTGCGGGAGGTTCTTGCGGCCCCCGAAGGTGACACCTCGGATGGCGGCGGACTGATTCTCAGGATCCGTGGCCAGTCCGCCAGTTGGGTGCTCCGGTACACCGCGGCAACCCGCAAGCGGCGCGAGATGGGACTCGGCATCGCCCGCCTCGGCAGCAACGCGCAGGTCGGCGACAGCCTCACCACCGCACGCGACCTGGCGCGTGATGCACGCGACCTGCTGCAGCGCGGAGTCGACCCAATCGACGAGCGGGAGGGCCGGCGCGCCGCCGCACAAGCGTCCGAGCAGGCAAAGAGGGCCGAGGCTAAGCGCGAGCGCACGACGCTTGCCCGGGCCGCGCGTGACTACCACGAGCGTGTGATCGAGCCGACCCGCAGCGTCAAGCATGCGGCGCAGTGGATCGCCTCGCTCGAGCACCATGTACCCGAGGCGATCTGGCACGCTCCGATCGACTCGGTGTCACCGCCGGCGCTGCTCGAGGCGCTGTCCGGCGTCCGCTCCCTAGCAGACGATGCCGTGAAGGTGCCCGAGACGCTGCAGCGTGTCCGCCAGCGCCTCGACGCTGTCTTCGAAGACGCCATGTTCCACGGCCTGTGCACTAGCAACCCCGCGGCCGCGATTAAGCGCAAGATGCAGGAAGCCTCGGGCTCGCGCAAACGCGGGAAGTTCGCCGCCCTGCCCTACCGCGATGCGCCAGCGTTCGCGCTGCAGCTACGCGAGCAGGCCGGCCTCGCCGCCCGTTGCCTCGAGTTCGCGATGCTCACCACCGCGCGCACCAGCGAAGCTATCGAGGCCACCTGGTCGGAGCTCGATCTTGACGCCGCGACCTGGACCATTCCCGCCGAGCGCATGAAGGGCCGCGAGCAGCACATCGTGCACCTGACCGCACGCGCCGTGGAGATCGTCGGGGGGCTGCAGGGCCTACACGGCACGTACCTGTTCCCGTCGCCGATGGTTGCGGATCAGCCGCTGTCGAACATGGCGATGCTGACGGTGCTCGATCGCATGGATGTGCGCGACCAGACCACGGTGCACGGCCTCTGCCGCGCGACCTTCAGCACTTGGGCCAACGACACTGGCGCGGCACGGCCTGACGTCATCGAAGCTTGCCTCGCCCACCAGGAAGGCAACAAGATCCGCGCCGCGTACAACCGCGCCCAGTTCATGCAGGAGCGCCGTGCGCTGCTCGAAGCGTGGGGTGAGTTCCTGGCCAAGCCTACAGCGTCGAACGTGGTGCCGTTCGAGCGCGCCGCGTGAATCTCAGGAGGAACACCGTGGATCAAATTCTCACTGCGACGCTGTGCCAAACGCATGACCGTCAGCCGCTCGCCGTCGTCGACGGGCTGCCTGGGTGGCTTTGCCGAACTGACTCCGGCCCAATTGCGGGCGCTTGCCGCGGGCCTGTTGCGCATCGCCGCCGATGCGGAGGCAAGGCCCATGGGATGCACGTACGCTCGCGCTGCGCGCCGCTATGAACTGCAGGAGGCGGTCAACGCTTCCTGAGCGATACCCGCGCCGCAGCGGCCCTGCGGCAAGCGGCCGAACCGCGCGCAGTAACGCGCGGGCCGGCCTGACCACAACCGATCGATAGGAGATCGAAAATGGCTGATCAGCAGCATACCGAAGTGGGCGAGCAATCGCCGGTGCGCCTGCGAGGTGAGAACGACAGAGCGCGGTGGCTCAGTGTTCGGGAGTATCCCGAGTTCTGCGCCTTGGCGCCGGATGATTCCATGGCGCCGGCGATTCGGCTTGGAGACCGTCTGACGTTCGATACCCGATTGACACCGCGCGAAGGCGACTACGCGTTGTTCGTCGACGGTGGTGGTCGCGCGTACGTGCGGGAGTACCGCGGCAAGAAAGGCGGTGGGTTCCGGGCCGTTCCGACGAACGGAAAATATCAGTCGACCTTCCACGCCAAGCGCGACAGGCTGGTCGTGCTCGCTGTGCTCGCAGCCAACACCTTCGGTTCGCGAGGCGTGCAATGACCGCGCGCATGCTTCAGCGCCCGTTGTACGGTGGCGTCTTCGGGAATGGTCGCTACTCGCTGGCTACGATGCCCATGGTATCGAATGGCCTTCACGCCGTTCGGTTCCTGGTTCTCGATCCGCAAGGCGGTGCCGTGCTCAGCACCGCCTTCGAAAAGCTGGCCGCAATCGAATCCGCACGCCGAGTGCTCCGCCTAGCAGGCCCGCAGTCGGCGGCGAACGACGCGGCTTGGACACAGGCCACGCTCTGGTCAGATCTGCCCTTCGATCGCGGAATCGGCCTGCGGCGTGTCTCTCGCCGGCGCCGGGAGATATTCGATCGCTCGGAAGGTCGGTGCCACTACTGCCAGGTGACGTTGACGCTCGATGGGCGATGGCACGCGGAGCACCAGCGGCCGCGTGCGCTCGGTGGAGAAGACGACGCGGTCAATCTGGTCGCGGCATGCGAGGCCTGCAACCTGGAAAAGCGCGATCGCACTGCGCTGGAATTCTTCGTCCAACGCGATCGCGATCCATCCGAATGACGAGGGATCCGCGGAGCTGACCGGCTAGCAGGTCGGCCCGAGGCCTCCAACCACGACTAGACTTCTTCGGAGAACATCATGGACAACCTGAATGAAAATCCGGCCCCTGGCGGCGCCCACATCTCGGAAGATCGCCGCATGATCGCGCTCGAAGCGACCTGGGAAATTGAGGAGCTCAACGCCATGATTCGCGAACTGTGCGAAGACCTGCTCCCGCTCGATGACAAGGGTTTGCCTATCCGTCTTCGGATTCGCGGCCTGACATCACGGATCAATGACCTGGCCTGCGTTGCGATGGCCGTGCTCGACGAGGACGACGAGACAGACAACTTGTCGCGGCGCGTTCATGGTGCGGCTGAGATTCGCCGCGTGGCTGGTCTGAATGAGGCCGACTCCCGCGCGGCGCCGTCGGCCGAGACGACGGAGGGCCCACGCAATGCGCACTGATCCCTGCGACGAACCGATCCGTGTGGCGCGCTTCGCGGCCGGCCGCGATCTGGCCATCGCGATGCTGCGCCGATGCTCGGAGGCGACGCTGTTGGACCGCGCGGCGCTCGAGGCGCACCAGCGCACCGATCCGACAGAGCCGCAGCATCGATGGACGCTTCCCTTCCTTCTCGAGCTGCAGCGCGATCCCGGCCTGCTCGACGGCTTCAGCGCGGTGTTCAGCGACTTTCTCGCCTCTGGTTCGGGCGGCAGCCCGGATCACTATGCGCGCGTCACTGCGTCGATGCTGACGGAGTTCCCGTGACAGCGCATGACCCCTCCGCGGTTGCGAGCGAGTGGGAGCGATGCTCGCTGCCCCTCTCGATCGCGACGTGGCTGCGCACCGTGGATTCGGCGCCCATCGTCAAGCTCGGGTCGGGGCCCGAACCGCATGCCAATGTGTGGTTCGAGCGGGCCTTGCGCTTCGTGCGATTCGCGGACGGGTCGCCCGAACAGCAGGACGCGCTTCAGAAGGCGTGGGCAGCAGTCGCAAGGTCGTCGAGGCATGCCGCGGGCGGCGACAGTGCCGAGTTGCTGGTATTCATGGGGCTACCCGACCGGGTCGAGTACAACCCGTTCGGCGCGCTCTACGCTGGACGCCAAATTGATGCGAAGGCCATCAGTCGAGAGCGCAAGCACTACAAGGATCTGGGCGATCATGTGGCTGCTGTCCTGCATGCACTCGAAGGTGCTGGGCCCGTTGTCGCGCGCACCGATGCGGCGCCAAAATGGACCGGCTTGCTATATCTGCTCCAAGACGCGCAAGCTACTCAGGAATCCCATCCGGATTCTGGTGCCGGGATGTTGGCGCAGGCGCTTCGCAACGTCCATCTTGATCCACTGATCAACGGCCTGAGAGGACTCCAGAGCCTGCTGTCCGTGGTCAAGCCCGCGGACAAAGTACTGACCGATCAATGGGGAGGCGATGCCGCCCCGCAGACGGTGTTCGCGTCGCTCGTCGCGAACTTGAATCGTCACCTCGAACAACCGCAGCATGCCGCGCTCGAGCGATTGGCCAAGATCAACTGTCCAATGGCGACGGTGACGCGTGAGCAACTGCGCAAGCAGTGGGTAAGGACGGACAAACAAGGCTGAAACTTAGTCGGCGTTTGTCCGCGTTTTCGGATGACACCGCCGCGCAGCAGAAAGAAACTGCCATCGAAGATTCCGAAGGAGGAAACACTCGATGGCAAAGCAATCCAACAACGCGCCGCCAGCGCCGGCCGACAACCTTCCGCCCCGAGCAGTTGCCGAACTGCTGAATGTGGCTGAAGGCACTCTCGCGGCATGGCGATCGTCGGGTCGCGTCCCGCTCCCCTACCTGAAATTCGGTGGCCTCGTCAGGTACCGGCGCTCCGACGTCGAGGCTTTCGTGGCCGCCAACGTGCGCAACGTGGGCTGACTCGGCATGACGTCGAAGCACGCCCCCTTGGCCGCTCGCGCGCTGACCGCGGCCCACGAGCCTGCCGGCCGCGCCGCGCCGCTCTCGGCCGCCTTTTCCCCTGCCTCGAACTTCAGCGGCGCCCTCCTCTCTGAAGACGAAGCCGCAGCGTGGTTCGGCGTTTCGAAACGCACGTTCTTGTCGCTGCGCGACGCGCCTTATATGCCCACCCCCATCGTCTTGGGCCCGCGCCTGCTCCGGTGGTCGGCCGATGAGCTTCGCGCCGCTGTCGCCAGAATGCCGCGGCTGACAGAGCGGGCCCAGCCCGAATCCCTTCTCCGCGCCCGCATCGAGCGCGCGAAGGCCACGGGGGATCTGCGGTGAGCATCGAGCTCCTCGACGACGCGATGCATGGCGAGGCCGGCGACGGCAAGCGCTTCGCCACCGCCCGCGCCCGCGCCGCCCTGCGCGGCGTCGCCCTGCATGCGCTCGAGGACGACCGGGGCGCCTCGCTGTATGTCGCGAGCCAGCATGCGCTCACGCGGCAGTTCACCGATCTGGCGGAAGTCGAGCATTGGCTCAAGCGCCTGGATGGAGCGGCTTGATGGGGGTATCGCGCCTGTGCAAGGCCGGTGGCGTCCAGCGCGAGGGGCTGCGGTGAGCCATGGTGCCGGCGCCCTGGACGAGCTCGAGCCTCGCACGCTGGTGCATGGGCTGGAGCCCGCGCTCCCGATTCTCGACGAGGCCGAGCACACCTCGCTGGGCGCCCAACTCTGGGGACGCGCCCAAGGCTTCGAGTGGCCCGAGCCTGAGGACTATCGTCTGCCAGGGCACTCAGAGATCGCGTCGGCTATCGAGGCATGCTCGCGCGACGGTGAGATCAGCGTCGATGCGGTTGCTGAGCGTCTCGAGGCTCGCGGCCGACTCGAAGCATGCGGCGGCGTGGACTACCTCGGAGCGATCGCACGGAGTCGGCCGTCGGACGCCACCATTCGGCGGCACGTTGCCCTCGTGCGGGACGACGCGGAGAGGCGCCGCATTGCCGAGGGCAAGCCGGTCTTGCGCCGGCTCGACTTCGTGTTGGCCTCCGACCTCCCGGACGCAGACCAGGAGTTCGATGACGAGCTCGTGGAGGACACGATCGGCCGCGGAACGATGGCCGTTGTGTACGGCGACAGCAACTCCGGAAAGACCTTCTGGGGGATCGATCTCGGGGCGTGCGTGAGTCTGGGCATCGACTTCGTCGGTAAACGCACCGTCAAGGGCATTACGGTGTACCTGGCCACCGAGGCGGCTGCGTCGGTCGTGCTGCGTTTGCAGGCCTACCAGCGACACCACCAGGTGCGCGTGCCGGGCTTCATCGTCGTGAAATCGCCGATCAACCTATTCGACGGCCAAGCGGACACGACCGCAGTTCTGGCTCTGGTCGAGCGCGTCGAGAAGGATCTTGGCGGGAAGGTGTCGCTCATCATCGGCGATACGCTTTCCCGCATGAGCGCCGGCGCCAACGAGAACAGCGGCGAGGACATGGGCGTGGTGCTCAAGCATGCGGACGCGATCCGCGCGGCCACGGGCGCCACGTTCCTGTGGATCCACCACACGGGCAAAGACCAGGCGAAGGGCATGCGTGGTTGGTCGGGAATGCGTGCGGCGATCGACACCGAGATCGAGGTCACCGCAGACGAGACTCTGGGCGTGCGCACGGCAGAGATCACAAAGCAGCGTGACTTGCCCGGCAAAGGGACGCGCATGGGCTTCCGCCTCCGTACGGTCGAGATGGGTGTCAACCGATGGGGCAGCATTCGCACGTCATGCGTCGTCGAAGGCACTGAGGCCCCGGAAAGGCCCGCTCGCACGGTGCGCGCGAAGCGGCCCAGCGAGATCGCTAGCGCGATCACCGAGTTCCTGGTGGCGCGCGGCGCGGGCTGCCTGAAGGGCGCCATGGTCAAGCACTTCACGGCCGACGACCGTTATGCGCGCCAGTCGGTCTACCGCGAGATCAACAAGATGCTCGACGACGGCTTGCTGATCGAGTCCGCCGGGGTCGTCGCGCTGCCGGGTCGACCGGGGGTCAACACGTGAAAAGTTGTCTCCAACTGCTGAAAAAAGAGGCGCCTTCAGACTGCCTTATTTTGCGGCACGGCGCCGCTCGCTGTCTCTTGATCGCGCTGCGCCTCGCGCGCGCACAGATCGAGCATTCATGCGGGCTGCAGCCGAGTCTCCAACTTGTCTCTCATTGTCTCCAACACCGATTCGGTGACACGTTGAATCTGTCTCCTCTGTCTCCTCCTCCCTTTAGGGGGAGAGACAAGAGAGACAACCGGACAGGAGACGCGTGATGGCTGACGCAGCTTGCCTCGTCCGCTCCTGGCGAGTCGGTCGATGGACCGCCACTCTGACGGTTCCCGCGATCAACCCGGGCCTCCGCTCCTGCGCGCTCATCGAATGGTCGCCGGCGATGCCTGGCCGCCCGCTCACCCCCAGCGAGCTCGCCCAATACCGCGCCGGCCGCGACGCAGCCCTGGCAGACGTAGCCCGTGCGAAGGGCCTTTCCACTGCGCTCCTGGAATTCGGAAGGGGCATCGAAACCCGCGCACGTGGCACCGGAGGTGCGCAGTGAGCCCGGCCGATCGCAGTGCCCGCCTCGAGGCCGCTCGGCGCCGAGAACGCGCGAATTCCGAGCGCGCCGCACCGACCGCAAGCGGCCAAATGTCCGCATCCGAAGTGGACAAGTCGCCGATCGTCGAACGCCTCGCACGCATGGCCGGCCTGCGCGAGTTTGAGGCGCTGGAATTCCGCCGGAAGAACGGCGAATCGATGACGGAGCCCGAGCTGCACGCCTGGCGACGCATCGAGCACTTCGCGTGCTTGGTGCCCACCGCGATCGCTACCTGCGCTCCCGAGACCAACACGTCCAACAGCACGCCCGGCACCGGCCCGGTCGCTGCCTCCTGAACGCGCCGGCGTACGAAAGTCACCCATGAAAATCGAAGACCTGAAGCCCAGCGCGGAAGTGCTCTCGCGCGTCGACGAGATCACCACCGCGCTCGCCGCCTGCGATGTGAACAACGCGGCCCTCGATCGAATTGCGGCCGAGGAAAAGACTGCGAAGGAGCAGCGTGACGCCGCTGTCGCCGAGCGCGCTGATGTCCTGGCGGAACGGGCACTGGAGACAGCCAGCGCCAAGGTTCGCGAGTTCGATTCGAAGCTCGGAAAGCTCGCGAAGAACATCGCGGAAGCCGAGGCAATGGTCGAGAGCACCGCCATCGCCAGGACTCAGCTCGAGGCCAGGCTGTCGGAGGCGGAAGCCCGAATCCAGCAACTGCGCGATGACGGCAAGGCCCGTCAGGCTTCGATGATGTACGCGGGCGACGTGGCCCGCGATCTCTACCTGCGAATCGAGGCCACGGTCGCTGAGCATCTGCTGCCCCTGTGCCTCGAAGCGGCCGCGCTGCAAGCCGCCACGCAAAGCCCAGGTCTCAGCAACTGGCTCGGCGACCTTCGCATTCCCAAGCTGGGCTCCGTCCACGGCGCGCTGCTCACGGGAAGCGAAGCGCACTTCGGCGGTGAGCGCGTGGTCATCGGCGCCGCATGGCGCGAGATGCAGGAGCTAATCGAGGAGCATGGCTTCGCGAGCCAGCTCCGCATGACCGTCGAGCAGCTCGGAAAGTTCACCACCCGCAAGCAGCGATTGACCGCCGCGGAGCCGTACGTGAGTCGGGCATGGACGACCGGGAACGAACGAACGCTCGCCGCCGCAGCAGCTCGGACGCAGCAAGAGGGGGCGGCTCAGTCCTCCGAGCAGGCGATTGACCGGGCGCGGGAACGGGCGCGCGAGCAGGCGAAGGCGCTCGGGCCATCGAACGAGAGTTCCGAGGCACAACGCTTCCGCCTCGCCAGGGAGGGCAACGTGGCCGCCGGCGTCCTGAGCGATCCCAACTTCGAGCAATTCCGCTGAGACAAAGGAGCCAACATGACCACGCAAATCGCGCCCTTCGGCCTGCAGATCCTCGACCCCAATTGGCTGAACGCAACGGGCGACCGCGCGCCGTCGATGCGCTGTGTCGCTGCGTTCGATCAGAACGCATTCGCGGTCGGAGATGTTGTTCATGAGACCGGAGCATCCATCGGAGGCATCGCTGTCGTCTCGTCGGCTCTCTGGCAACCGAAGCCTGACGGTAGCGCCTATCCGCCTGTCTATCCGAGGGCAGGGGCAACACCGCTCATCGTCGTAGCCGTCGCGCCCTCGGGGCCAGGCATGGCCACCTCTCCAGTGCTGCCTGCTGGTGCCAAGCAGATTACGGGAACGGTCTGGGTGATCCCCGCCGGCGGCGCCGAATTCTTCATCGCCGGTGACGCGTCGACTCCGGCGCGCGGCGAGTTCCTCGGCCCCGGCGAGGCGCCGCTGAACCTGTTCGCGTCGCAACTGGAGGACGGGACGCTGCTCGCCCGGCTCGCATATGGCGCTCCAGTCGGTAGCGCCAGCGGCACGACGCTCGATGGAACGTCCTTCACGGACGGGAGCTCCAGTGGCGCACAGATTCCTGGTGGCCACGGCCAGTTGCAGGTACTCGGCCTGGCCAGCGGGATGCCACTCGGGCCGCGGTCGATGTACCGCGTCCGCTTCCGCAACCTTCTCTGAGCGACCATGCAACGCTTTCCCACTCCTGGCTCGATCGTTCGCGCTGGCGAGACAGACGATGTGAGGTTGGTCGTCGACGGTCGCGATCTGGCTGGATGGACTTCGGTCCGTGTCACTCGCGGGATCGAACGGTGCCCGAACGACTTCGAGATCGGTCTGACCAATCTGCAACCGCGAGAGGTCGACGGCATCGTTGTGCATCCGGGGGATGCCTGCCAGCTGTACCTGGGCAAAGATCTGGTGATCAGCGGCTACGTCGATCGCGTACTGCCTCGCATCACGCCGCACGATCACTCGATTCGTGTCGTCGGCCGCGGAAAATGCCAAGACCTCGTCGACTGTGCCGCGAGGTGGCCCCAGATGCAGATCGTGAACAGCGATCTCTTCGGCATCGCGGCGACGCTCGCGAAGCCATTCGGCATCGGCGTGCAGAGCCTTGGCGATATGGGCGACACGGTGCGCTACTTCAGCATCATCTACGGCACGACGGCGTGGGAAGTGATCGAGGAATGGTGCCGCATCCGCAAAGTGCTTGCCTTCGAAACGCCAGAGGGGAACCTGCAGCTTCTCAACGCCGGCAGCGAACGCGTCCCACTGCAAGGCGCAGCGGATCTCTTCGACGCGGCAGCGTCTGGCTTCGTCGAAGGCGTGAATGTGCAGTCGGCTGAAGCCGAATGGTCCATGGATCAACGCTACAGCGAATACCGTTGCGTTCGGCAATCGATCGAAACGTTGATGGACCTCGGAGACGGAGGCAACCTCATTGCGACCTACCCGGACAACGCGGTCACTCGCTACCGACCCCACGACGCGATCGCCGAGCTATCGACGAATCAGGGCCTCGACAACGCGATGGACCGGGCGCAATGGGAAGCCTCGAGGCGCGCGGGCAGGTCGTCGGCCATCCGCCTGACCACCGACAGCTGGAGGGACTCGGCCGGCGCCCTCTATGCGCCCGGCACCACGGCTCCGCTCTCTATCCCTTCCTTGTACAAACAGGAAGACCTGAAGGGCCGGCAGTGGGTGATCTCCGAAGTCGTGTATCGGCGTGACGACCAAGGCACGACAGCCGAAATTCTCATGATGCCGCGCCAGGCCTTCGCGCCCCCGCCGACGTTGCCGCCAATGGTGCTCCCACCGGTGCTGCTGACGAAGCCGCCTGGCGCCGGCCGCCCTCAGTAGCTCGCGCATCAGCTCGCGAAGGATTCTCATGACCAATCGCTTCCAGGTCGACATCGTCGGCCGCGACAAATACTCGAAGGTCTTCCGCGACCTCAACGACAAGGCCTCGAGGGCGATCCGGCCGCTCACTGCGATGGGGAGGCAGTTCGGCGCGATCAGCAAGGAAATGCATCTTGACAAAGCCGCCGTCGGCATCGAGCGCCTGTCCTCCGGTGCCAGCGCGCTGAGCCGGCATCTGGGGCTCTCGCTCGGGCCACTCGAGTCGCTGTTCAGCGTCGGCCGCGCCGGCGGGATCCTCGGCGGCCTCGCGGTGGCCGGTGGCGCCGCGATCGCATTGGGCGCACGGTTCGGCAGCATGGGATTCGAGATCTCGCGCACGGCGCAGAGCCTTAACGTCAGCACCGACTTTCTGCAGCGATACCGAGGGGCAGCGAAGCAAGCGGGCGTTTCGTCGGAGGCTCTGGACGGGGCTGTGCGCGGCCTGGGCGATTCGCTGTACCGCGCGCTCTACGACGGAGACGCGCGCGTGATGCAGACGCTGAATTACCTCGGCATCAGCCTGAAGAAGAACGCCGACGGATCGCTCAACCTCGAGGACGCGCTCATGGGCGTCTCGCGCGCGATGGCCACCTACACGGACCCGGTCGCGCGCCGGCGCATCGCCGAGGTCTTCTCGATCCCGGAGGATGCCATCCCGCTGCTCCAGCGCGGCGAAAACGGCATGCAGGCTTTGGCGAACAAGACCGCCGAGCTCGGCGACGTCGCGGGGCCGAAGGCGCTCGCCTGGGCTAATGACTTCGAGATGTCGCTGAATCGCCTGAAGGTCGCTCTCGAGGGTGTTGCGCTGCGCGCCGGGCAGAACATGATTCCGAAGATGCCGGGGTGGATCGACGCGGCGACGAAGGCAATCTCGCCGGCACCGTCCGACAGCACGCCATCGGCGCCGCGTTACCCCCGTGGCGGCACGAAACCGCCTCCGGGATTCTTCGACGATGCGATCGCCTGGTGGCAGGGCTTCGACGCTCGCATGGATGCGGCGTCGCCGCGGTCGGGCCACTTCGGGCGCGTGACGCCTCCGAGCGTCGGCGCGTCGACCGCGGCGCCTGGCTCGCCGGCGGCATCGACGCCAGGACCGTCGGATCCGTTGTTCGACACAGCGACGAGGCACCTCGTCGGCCCGCGTGACGTGCCTCGTGAGCGCGAGGCATTCCAACAGGGGCAGGCCTCCGTGCAGCAGAGCGTGCGCGTTGACATCAACTTCAACAATCGACCGGATGACATGCACACGAAGGTGACCTCGTCGAGCCCCGCCGTCCAAACGCGGATCGGCGGGACGATGGACGCGGGAGGTCGTCAATGAGCCGGCGCAGAGCCACTCCTGGCGCTGTCGCGACCCAGGCCGACGTCGACGCGTCACTGTCCTCGATGCAGGCGACGCTGAGTCACGCGCTCCACAAGCTGGTCGCCGAAACGCGCGAGAACCCAGAGCCCGTCTTCGCTGCGCAGGCCGTGGCGCAACTCGCCGACGTGTGGGCCCAGTCCGCACTGGCCATGATTGGCGCGGCGGTAGCCGCGTCGTCTGCCGCTGCGCGCGCAGCGGCGGACCTCGTCACCACGCCGGCGCGGCCGACGCATCCAGACGAGGTGCACACATCGATGCTCGTGTCGCTGCGCCTCATCGCGGACGGTGCGCGTGCGGGCGCCCCCAACGTCGACGCCGACTGCCAGCGCTTCGCTGACACCTTCACCGCATGCCTGCGCGACGCGATCGCAGGCGCGTATCTCCGAACGGCCGCGGCCTTCGAAGATCAGCTCGGCATCTCACCGGGCATCGCGAACTGATCCCCTTCAACCCTAACCAACGGACGACGCAATGACCGAACTCGACACCCAACAAGCCACCGAGCCCCGTGTGATTCAAGACGAGCTGGTGATCACCTTCAGCACGCCAATACAACTCGCAACTCTCGAGTACACGGAGATCAAGCTCACGGAACCGACGATGGGCCAAATGCGCAGAGCGTCGAAGGCAGGCACAGGGCTCGACCAGCTTGCACTGCTGATCGCACTGAACGCCAGCGTGCCACCGTCGATGGTCGACAGGATGCTCCAGCGTGACATCGAGAAGGCCGGCGATTTTTTCGCGCAGTTCGAGAGTCCCACCCGTTGAACGTCTGGGATCTCGTGGCCGACCTGACGAAGTTCTACAGCTGGGGACCGGGTGAAGCGCTGGATCTCACTTGGTCGGAGCTGGCGTGGTGGAACGAACAGGCCGTCAGGATGGTGAAGACGCAGCAGCGGCAAGAAGCCGCGGAATCGACGGGACGGCGGTCGTGAGCATCGAGCCGACACCGCTGGCTTCTCGATCGACGTCGCGCGCCGGGCGGCCAGCGCCGGAGCCCCCAGAAATTAAAAAGGTACTTCCGGAGGGTCGAGCATCGGGGGCAGTTGCGCACCGCGATGTCTCTCTACTTGAATGGGGCAAAAGTCGGTTTACTCGGTTTACGCCGTGTGCCCGATCGCCGGCAAGGCTTCTCATGCGGCGAAGTCGAGGCACCCATTGCGCAGCCGCGCGCCGGTCGAAGGGCGGCGCCTGTCGAGGCGAAGACGCCGCAATTCATGCCTCGCTCATTCCGAGCGCGCCGCACGTTGGCAACTGCGGCGGCGTCCGCGACGAGTGAACCGATCCGACCACGGCGAGTGAACCAGAGCGACAGAGTGAACCGAAACGTAAACCGGCAAGGACGATCAGATGACTGAGACGACGATGACGAAGGCGGCGTTTGCCCGCCTGTGCGAAGTGAGCAAACCAGCGGTGGCCAAGTGGCTGCAGCAAGGGATTGCCGTGCTGGCCGAGAACTATGAGATCCATCTGGAGGCGACTGCAGAAAGCATGCGCCGGTATCGCAAGGCAGGCTTGCCCCCATCCTTCGAAGCCATGGTCACCGGCGTGGATCCACGGCCTGCAGGCAGTGCTCGCAGAGCAACCCAGGCCGACGCCATCCAGACGCCGTCATCGAACGGCCCTTATCGGCGAGGCGAGCTTGCGGCGCGACTCCTCGCCCTCGACTGGAAGACACCATTTGACCTGTCCGAAGACTCCGTGCGTGCGCGCATCCTGCGGGCCGCGGAAGCGGTGGGATTCGAGGTTGCCGAGGCTCATTTCGAGGACGACGGTCACTGGGGAGGGTATCAGCTGCGAAACGTCAACCTGCTGGAGCACTACGGTGAGCTGTGCTTCGAAGCCATCGTCGCCGGTTACGGCTTCGAGCTCGAGGCATCCCAAGTACTGCTCGAGTGCCGAGAAAAGCTGACCCATCCGGACGATGGCCCAGAGGACGACGACCTCATCGCAATGGACCTCGAGCTGCTACCGGCGCTCGCCTATCCATTCGGGCCGTGTCACCGTCCGCCGGCCACCACCGAGGGCGCGCAATGAAGAAGACCATCACCTCTGTGGCGACGAGCGCGATCGACACGCTTCGCCGGTTGCCTTTGAGCCTGGCGCACCTGCTCGGCATCGCGCCGGCACGAACGGTCGAAGACCAGCCCGGTCAGCCGCAGAATGTGGCCGAGTCTCCATCGTCGGCACTCCCCGAGTTCCCCAAGCCCGCGCCGCGCCCGCTGCCAGCACCGGCACCGGCGCCAATTCCGGCGGCGCCGCGCAAGGCGAGCATCGACGGGGCCCGCGGCGTCCGCGCAGCGCCGTCGTCCGATGACGACGACAGCCATCTGCATGACGCTGCTCTCTGGCCTGCCATCCAACGCGAACGCGCGCGGTGCGCTGCCATCGTGATGTCCGTGGCCGGGCTCAAACAGCCGGCTCTAGCCTACTCACTGGCCTTCGACACGAGGCTGAGGCGATCCGAAGCACTGGCGTTGCTCGAGCAACTGGCGTCGCCCTCTGGCGAGTTCGCCCATCACCTCGCGGCAGCGCAGCGCCAGTTCAGGAGAGCGGGGTTCGGCAACGTTCGAGACCAGACGCGACATTGAATGCGAGGGGGCAGAACGCATTGCGCAGTCGACCACGCGCGATCTGCCCGGCTGGATGGTCGGCGCCCGCCGATCGCTCCGTACCTGTTCGGGGTGATCGGCACGCGCACGAGGGACGCCAACGAGGCAGAGACGTGCGCACCCCAGTACCTGAGGGAGGAGAACCATGGGTTTCATCGTTGAGGGATCGACTGGCTACCGCGCGCTGCAGGTCTTCAGGGGTCTTCCGCAAGGCACAGTTCTCTATACGTTGGACTTGGCGAGTCGACTGAGCGTGAAGCCTGGTGCTCTGCACCAACTGCTGGTCAACGCTGTGAAGCTTCGGATGATCCGAAAGCTGCACCGCAGAGGGATCGCGCAGATCGGCTGGACGCTTGGCCCAGGAAACGAGAGCGCGACGATCGAGCGCCGGTCACCCAAGGCAACGGCCTCGGAAGAAGAGGTCGAGCTGCGGCGCGCTCATGTCGAACGGCGTCGGATCGCCGCGGAGTCGACGCCACCGCCTCCGAAATTCCAGCTCGACACGCCGTGGCCACCTGGCTTTGTGTCGAAGTTCGAGTCACCGGAGGCGCGTGCACGCGAGTTCACGCCGGGATGGCTCGTGTACAGCCTGAAGTGCGCCGATGTCCGAGCGGTGGCGTCCGCAGACTATCCGCCTGCGCCCGACGAGGAGCGCTGGAATTTCAAGTCGCTTGCAGGCGCGCGCAAGCAACTGCTGAGCCCACCAGCCGCGGTGCGGAGGCGTTTGGCCCGCTCGGCGGAGGCGCTCTGGGCATGACGCACGCAGTCGCACTGCTGATCCTGCTCGCTGTGGCCACCGGCCTGTACTGCGCCGAGCTCGCCGGCGAGCAGCGCGGTGCTGCAGCGTACGACCTGGCGGCGAAGACGAAGACAGACGTGAGGGGGGCGCCGCGGCGGCCACGGCCGATCCCATCGACCGCAGCGCCGGTGTGGCTGGGCGCGGCCGCGTCTCAGTCAGGCGTACTATCAGGGCGCTGAAGTAGTTGGTCAGTCTGTCACAGGAGACATTCATGACAATCGCCGCCCAGTATCGAACTCAAGACGGTCGAAATTCGGCGCAGGCCACATACGCTGGTCAGACGGTCGAGGTCGTCACCGGATACGACATCAACGAGGACAGATATCCCTTCCACGTATATGTCACGAAGGCCGGCGTGCGCCACAAGGTCGATTGCAAACCGGCCTTTGAGTCGAACAAAGACGCCGCGCTCGACGCGGGCCTCAGATTCGCCGCGCACTGGATCGACGCAAATCCCTGAGCTCGGCGAGCGTGGCAGCCTGAATCGCGGCTTATGCCGGCGTCGAAGACCGTACCGAGTGAGCGCGCCCGCTGCGCCTGCACGTAGGCCATGCCGCATGAAGGGGCGTCGAGCGCGCGCGACGGCGACGCAGGCACTCGCCTGCGCGTGGCGATCAGAAACCACTGCCGCGGCGTCTCATCTGTCGGCACAGATCCGTCAATCGGGGGAGCACGTCGGATACTGAAGGAAGGACCCCGACCGTCGATACTGGCGCTGTCCCTTGCTCTTGCCCGACACGCCAATCAAACGGCTCCGCCAACTCGCGTTGCAGGCCTTCGCCGTAGGCAACGATGTCCGCGAACGATAGTCCGGCCTCGTAGACCGCGCGATGACGCCTGACGTCTTGGATGTCCGAGAGGCCCTGGCAAAGCTCTCGGAGCACCTTCTTGCCCTCGCTTATTGCACTTCGATTTGGAGGGTGACCAAACATCTGTGATGGCGCAGCAACCTCCTGCAACCAGGTCAGGTACGCATTTGCGGCCATGTATATCCTGTCCGCTATCTCATCCTCGCGCTTCCACCTGTCGGCAGAATTCTTTGTGAAGTAGCCGAGTGCGAACGTGAGAAATGGTGTCGCGAACTTGGCGCACTCAAAGGCGATGCTTCCAATTCGGTGCCAATCGATCATCGCGCGGTGCTCCCTTTGCTCGTCGAGCATCTGATTTGGTTCGCCTCGTCGTTCATCTCAAACGCCACCTGTGCCTCGGCCGCGGTGTGACCCTTCATGAAGAAGTGGTCGCTGAGCGCCTCGCCGGAGATAAGTGCGTCGTGTTCCTTGCCATCGATGTCGAAGGTGAACTCGACGACGTCGCGTCCACTGAGGTATCGCGTGAAGCTGGCGGCCATGGTGGTCTCCCCGGGTGAGTTTGATTGGCTGTCGAACCGAAGGGCGCATCGTAGCGCTGCAGCCGTGGTGGACCCACCTCGCCGGAGCCGCCACCAGCGTACGATGTCGCCCACCACCGATGTCCGGTGGAGGGAGAAGTTCATGAGCATCAGCAAAGAGGCCCTGCTGCAAGCGGCGGCAACCATCGCTGCAGGAAAGTACTGCGCACAAACCGCTCTTGTTGTGGCAAACCCAGCTTTGGCCGCCGGGTTCAAGCAATCGCACGAGCGACTCATCGTCGACTCGATGAGGGATGTACTGGCGGCGATTGAGCTGCTCAACATCGACACCCACCCGTCAGTCCGAGAGCACTGGCAGAAGAAGTAGAGGGACAGCCACATCACGCGGCCTCTCGCATCAGCGACGCGTCGACGTAGTTCGCCAGCACGATCGGCGCACCGGCGGCGAGGGCGCCGTTCCATTCGCGCCTCGAATACCTCGCGATCGAGGTGCCGTTCTCGCGAATTTGTTTTTTTAGCATGCTCGCGATTTGACTGGACCGCCGCCCGGAAGCAGGATCTCGTCATGCACACGTCGTCCAAGTTCGAGATCCTGCTCAAGACCTCCACGCGATCCGCCGGCGCCGTGTCGGAGAGCGCGGCGGAATGGCGCCAGTCGGCCTGATGATGACGTCGGATAGCCCTGGCAGCGTTGGCTTCCTTTCGCCTGCCCTGGTGCACGATTGCACCCGTATCCGTGCCGACTTCGCCGAGTGGTTCGAGATCTCCGAGGAGTTCAATCGCCTCGCTATGCGTGTGCTGCCATCGCTTCAGCCGGCAACGACCAGCAACGACGGGCTGCTCGTGGCGCTCCTCTTTGGTCGCGCGCTGACGACGTTTCAGGCCGTTCTAATCCTTGCAGGGCCCGGCATGATGGGCGACGCACGCACGTTGGTTCGAGCTGTTTCAGAGACGGCGATCGTGTTGGCGGCGGTCGTTGCGGACGCGACGGTCTGTGAGCAACTGATCGATGACCACTTCCGGCACCACAAGAAGATGCGGAATGCCTGGCTCGAGGATGGGCAGGCGGTCGCGGTGATGACCAAAGAACAGGTCGATGCAGTTCGAGCCGCGCTCGCTGATGCAGAGCGCGACCGTCCGTTGGTGAAGGGCGGCAACCCGATGTCGTTGGAGCCGCTCTCCAAGATCGGGGGAACGCTTGCGCTGTACAACGCCGTCTATCGCTCGATGTCCGGGGACGCTGCGCACGTGACAGCGGACTCATTGAATCGCCACGCGCTCGCCAGCGCCGACGGCCGGGTTCGGGGCTTAAAGCTTGGCCCGACGGTCGACGACCTGGCAGACACGCTCTTCGGCGCGATGTGGGTCCTGGTCACCGTGCTGGAGGCGACCCAGATCTTCTTCTCTCGTCCTGAGCCGGCCGGCGGCCCGGCGCCGGACCTTGCGCGCTGGAGCGCATTCGGCGAGGAACGCTCGAATCTCGTGGCGCGCCTGATGGCCCTGGGAGATCCTGCCGACTACCGATCGAAGGCACAGGCTGCGAATCCTGGAGCGGCTCCGACCGCTGCATGAGTGGCGGGTCATGCGGCGAACGACGACAGTGGCGCACCTGGTAAGCCCGTCGTTTGCCACGATCGCGCAGGTCTGTACCGTCGACAAAGTGCATCCCATGTTCACCGAACTGGTAAAACGCAATGCGGCCACCCGATCCGACATCGTTGCTTAGGGATCATCAATCGGCCTCCACCAGCGCAGACTGTTGCCTTCGCAGGCGCTCTAGGTCGATATGGTCGATGCCTGCATCAGGAGGAAACCTATGCCAGCATGGTGCGCGACTGAGGGCTGCACGCAATTCCGACTGAGAGTCGATGGTCCGGTCGGACTATGCTCCGTCTGTCACAGACGGATGTCTGGCATCCAGCCACCTACTCCGATCGACGGACTGCTGCGAAATGCTGCCGCCGCCATGCCCGCGGGGCCGCTGCCCACTTCAAACTTCGTCTATCACCGCGCGCCCGATTCGCTCTTCGCAGCTATCCAGACTGGAGGGCTGAAGGCTATGTCCGGTCCAGACGGCTTGACGGAATACAAGTTCATCTCAGTGGCCGCGCTCCGAACGAACACCGCGACGCTTGAGAATCGCGCGACCGACTGGCACTTCCGCCTCAGAGTCTCAGACATGATCGCTGGCGACTGGGTCGAGATGGCCAACAAGAGCGAATGGCGAGGCCGCAAGGACGTTCCGCCAGAACTTCTCGAATACCGGACGGTACGTCCCCAGGACCCTGGCAAGGCGGCGTCATGGCAGAGGCTCAAAGCTGGTGTGCCTGCAGCAGCATCGTCTTCATCTTCATCGTCGACGGATTCCAAGGGAAAGGAAGAAAAGAAGAACACCGACTGAGTGTTTTTTGCATGCGGCTGAACAGCTTGCCCAGTGCCGGACGGCCGCCACGTGGGCAAGGGATTCCCCTAAGGAAAAGATCGTGGCCTGGGACGTCATGAAGATAGGGCCAGTGTTGCGCCGGCGCGGAACGACTCGAGCCTCCGACGCAAGACGCTGCAGCGCCACGGGTGGTCCCCGCGCCGACGCGCCGCTGGTCCGGCCGCACGCGGAATGGCGACAAGGCGAAATCGGTCACGAATCGAACGGCCGGGCAGCCTTTCCTTGAGACGCCGCGACGCGCATGCTACGTGCGCAATTGACTCGGCACCGGGCGCCCGGCCTGGCGCGTCACAGGGAGACAAAATGAACAAGATTCTGATCCTGGCAGTCGCGATCCCGATGGCTGCCAACTGCGCACCGTCCTTCGCGCGAGGCGGCGGCGGTAGCCACTCCTCGGGAGGCCATTCGTCTGGGAGCCGCCCGTCGGGCACGCACGTTTCATTGGGCCATGTCGGCGGATCTCCTGGTGTCCACACAGTGCGGGGCTGCACGAAACGGAACGGCACCGTCGTGGCGCCGTACCACGCTACGAACTCAACGGCACGAAGCGCGACAACTTCAGCAGTAAGGGCAATGTGAACCTGTACACGGGCAAAGCTGGCACCAAGGACGCCAACAAGTAGAGGCGATCCGAGCGGCAACCCCGGGCGCGCTCTCCGAGTTGCAGGGCGGTCCAGATGCGGCGCGAAACGGCCGGTTTCCGACCCAAATGCGATGAGCCGCCCAGCGCTAGCATCATGCAAATCAATGGTGAGACGAACTCAATGGCGAGACGAACTTTGATTTTTCGAATTCCCGAGGAAGCCTCCTTCTCGAGAGGGGACGACTCTGGTTCGCTCGTTGACGAGGTGATTCGAATTGCCCGCAGCAAACTACCCGGCGTGACCTATGACTCGAAGCGGCGATTGGGAAAACTCGTAATTGTCACGGTCAAGATTCACGAGGCCAACCCAATGGACGAGGTCAATTTCAAATTGACTCTGCCAAACGAGGCTTCGAGCTGTCTCGACAAGTCGTAGATCGCGGTCGGTGTCGCCCGAGGTTGCGCAGGTCCACAAGCGGTCAGAATTTGCACCGCCAACGGCCAACGGCCGGGAGCCAACGACCATGCTGGACATTGAGGTGCCGATGAAAGGCTCTGAGAAGCTCATGTTGTTCTGGGTGGCGGTGCTACTAGCAATCGTGGTGTGCGTTTTGGCCGGGCCATTGCTTCCGTGGTCAGCACATAAAATTCTGCACAGTTCGACCGCTGCGGCCTGGGCACAGGCCGTGGGTACCGTGGGAGCGATGCTTGGCGGCGCAGGTGCGATCGCTTGGCAAGTACGGTTTGAATCGAGACGCGAAGCTCTTCGAGATCTGCAGCGAGCAGTGGACGTCGCGGGCGAGATACAGGACATGGCAGTCTCCGCGATGCTGCAAACAGCAAAGCTCCAGTTCGTGCTCCGTCCCGATGCAAAGGCCGAGGAAGTGGGTCGGCTCGTACTGGATGACGACGATGGATTGTTGTGGATCGAACTTCACAGCGTCTTCGAAGCGACGGCGCTGGATGGCCTGTCTACAGCGAGACTCAAGTTGGCCTTTCTCCGAGCAAAGAATGCATTCGCGGTGTCAAAAGCCATCCACGATCAGATTTTCCAAGACGCAGCCCAAGACCCTTTTCGACAGGTTGAAATTCGTCGCTCCGCTCTCCTGCGCTCACTCGACTTGATGAAAGGCTCGCTCGCGCAGATTGGCCAGGTCATCGACATTCACATCCATTCGATGGGCGAGGTCTAGGTACAAAACTTTCAGGCGGACAAACCGGCGGACAGAGGGCGATGGGCTAGAAACCCCAGGATCCATGCGGGCCTTGACAGACGCCCCCTCCGCCAGATAGTGAGCAGACAAGCGCCTTCCAGGGCGCTTTTTTGTT
>FTIR01002015.1_pt1 | contig 22002 bp, 22 predicted proteins | sample 1658041 | NCBI WGS metagenome assembly FTIR01 (sample SAMEA3914793, study PRJEB12502) | metagenome | biome: forest; material: soil | place: Canada | collected 2011-07-03 | depth 0.3 m | reverse complement strand
GCCAGCGCCGCTTCGCGCTGCTGGACGTCGGCTGCAGCGCCGGGCTGAACCTGGGCGTCGACCGCTGGCGCTATCGCTACGTCGACGATGCGACCGGCGCGACGATCGCCACGACGCCGCCGGATCGGGACGCGCGCGCGCCCGAGATCGCGTGCCGCGTGCTCGCGGGCGCGCGCCCCGCGAGCGCGGCGGTGCCGGAGATCGTGTCGCGCGCGGGCATCGACCTGAGCCCGATCGACGTCCACGACACCGCCGCCATCCGCTGGCTGCGCGCCTGCCTGTGGCCGCACGACGGCGAGCGCAGGGCGCGTTTCGACGCCGCGGTGGCGATCGCGCGCGCGCAGCGCTGGCCGGTGAGTGCGACGGCCGATGCGGCCGCGACGATCGGCGAATGGCTGTCCGCGTTGCCCGGCGACGTGACACCGGTCGTCTTCAACAGCTGGGTGCTGGCGTACTTCGACGCCGAACTGCTGCGTCGACATGTCGAACGACTGCAGGCCTGGATCGCCGCGCGCGGCGCCGTCTGGATCAGCGCCGAAGATCCCGGCCTCTCGCGCACCTGGTGGCCGGCGCTGCCCGAGGTCGACGCGATGAAGCTGCCGAACGCGACGGCCTGGACCGTGGGCCGCTCCGACGGACAGGGCGGCGTCGCCTGGGAGCTGGCCGCCACGTCGCATGCCCATGGTCACTGGATGCAATGGGGCGGCCAGGGTCGATAATCCGTCTTCGACCCTCAACCGAGCCCAAGCCCCATGTTCGAGCACATTGAACCGTTCGCCGGTGACCCGATCCTGTCGTTGAACGAGGATTTCCAGAAGGATCCCCGCACCCACAAGATCAACTTGTCGATCGGCATCTACTTCGACGACGAAGGCCGCATCCCGGTACTCGACTGCGTGCGCAAGGCCGAGGCCCTGCTGCTCGACAAGGGCGGCGCCAAGCCCTACCTGCCGATCGAGGGCAACGCCGACTTCCGCCGTGGCGTGCAGACCCTGCTGTTCGGCGCCGGCTCGAAGGCGGTGGCCGAAGGCCGCGTCGTCACGCTGCAGACGGTGGGCTCCAGCAGCGCGCTGAAGGTCGGCGCCGACTTCATCAAGCGCTGGTTCCCCGGCTCCGGCCTGTGGGTGAGCGACCCGACCTGGGACAACCACCGCTCGATGTTCGAGGGTGCCGGCATCAAGGTGTCCACCTACCCGTACTACGACGCCGCCACCGGCGGGCTGAAGTTCGACGCGATGCTGGCGGCGCTGTCCGACCTGGCGCCGCGCAGCATCGTGCTGCTGCACGCCTGCTGCCACAACCCGACCGGCGTCGACCTGACGCCGGCGCAGTGGGAGACGCTGATCCCCGTGCTCAAGCAGCGCCAGTTGCTGCCGTTCCTGGACATCGCCTACCAGGGCTACGGCGAAGGCATCGAAGAGGATGCGTTCGCGATCCGCGCGCTGGCCGACGCCGGCGTGCCGTTCTTCTGCGCCAACTCGTTCTCCAAGAGCATGAGCCTGTACGGCGAGCGCGCCGGCGGCCTCAGTGTCGTCTGCCCCGCGGCCGCGGAAGCCGCGCTGGCGCTGGGCCAGCTCAAGGCCACGGTGCGCCGCAACTACTCGAGCCCGGCCATCCACGCGGGCGCGGTCGTCGCCGCCGTGCTGGACACGCCCGCGCTGCACGCCTCGTGGGTGGACGACGTCAACGCGATGCGCCAGCGCATCAAGGCGATGCGCATGACCTTGCACGGCGTGCTCAGCGCCAAGGTGCCGGGCCGCAACTTCGACTACTTCCTGACCCAGCGCGGCATGTTCAGCTACACCGGCCTGTCCGCGGCCCAGGTCGATCGCCTGCGCGTGGAGTTCGGCGTCTACCTGATCCGCTCGGGCCGCATGTGCGTGGCCGGCCTGAACACGGGCAACGTCGAGGCCACGGCCAACGCGATCGCCGCGGTGCTCTAACGCCGGACGCTGGGCTGCTGCGCGGCCGCCTCGACCAGGCGCTCGCGCAGCCAGCGGTGCGCCGGGTCGTTGTCCTTGCGCAGGTGCCACACCATCTCGACGTTGACGGCGGCCAGCGCCAGCGGCAGCGGCTTCTGGATCAGCCGGTGCTCGGCGCCGGTGGCCGGCAGGAACTGGCGCGGCAGCACCGTGAGCAGGTCCGATTTCGCGACGACGCTGCCCGCGGTGGCGAACTGGTTGACGGTCAGCACGATGCGGCGCTGGCGGCCCAGCGTGGCCAGCGCCTGGTCGACGAAGCCGTGCGGACGCCCCGAGAAACTGACCAGCAGGTGGTGCGCCTCGACGAAGGCGTCCAGCGTCAGTTCCCGGTCGGCCAGCGGATGGTCGCGCCGCATCACGCACACGTATTCGGTGGCGTAGAGCTGGCGATGGTGCAGCGCGGCGTCGTCGCCTTGCGCGACGATGGCGGCGATCGCGTTCGGGAAGTAGCCGACGGCCAGGTCGGCGTCGGCTTCCTCGACCAGGCGGCGCGGATCCCGGGTCGTCAGCGGCAACACGCGGATATTCGCGAGCGCCCGCTCCGTCTCTATCGCCGAGATCAGCTGGGGCAACAGCATCGCCGCCGTGGCGTCCGCCATCGCGATGTTGAAGGTGGCCGGATCGCGCGTCGGGTCGTAGCTGCGCGGCGACAGCGCCCCCTGCAGCTGCGTCAGCGCGGCGCGCACTTGCGGCCACAGCGCCTCGGCCCGCGCGGTGGGCCGCATGCCGAAGGCCGTGCGCAGCAGCAGTTCCTCGCCGACGGCCGCGTGCAGCCGCTTGAGCGCGTGACTGGCCGCCGGCTGGGTCATCGCCAGGCGTTCGGCGGCGCGCGTCAGGCTGCCTTCGGCCATCACGGCGTCGAAAACACGCAGCAGATTGAGGTCCAGCGTGCGGAAGTTCACGAAAAATGCCCCAGGATCAAGATATGAGCAGTATGCATATCTTTGATGCCAAACATTCATTGGAATATCGAAGGGAAAACCCTTAAATTCGCTCCATCGCGTCTCTACCGAGATGCACTGCAAGGAAGCACCATGACTGCCATCACCTCCGGTACCTACGGTCACCAACCGATCTTCGGCGGCGCGCTCCGCCAACTGGCCATGAGCCTGTTCTCGACACGTCCCGTTGCGGCGCCGGCCAGCATTGGCGCGCAGTCCGAGCGCCAGGTCAGCACGTTCCGCGTTCGCGTGCGTGAAGCCAACGACGTGCGTGAACTGGCTCGCAGCGTCGAACTGCATTCGCCGGGCTTCGCCGCCGACCTGTACGCGGCCGCGTCGCGCCACGAAGGCTACGACGACTGAGGTCGCTGCCGGGTCTTCAGGATCCGGCTTGTCGGAACAGGTCCATCGCGTCACCAGGGAGTTGACGCAGGACCTCTTCGCTTCACCTGACGGTGACGATCGCCCTCGGCGGCGCTAACGTTTCTCGACGATCGTGGGTACCAGTTGCAGCGCCGTGCGGATGCGTTCCGCGGCGCTCCTGGCATCGTCGCGCGACGAGTAGGGCCCTGCCTGCAGCTTGCTGAGCCCGCGGTCGCTGAAGACCGCCAGCAGCGGCGCCAGCCAGGGCTGCTCGTCGATGAGCCGGCGCTGGAAGTCGAGCGCGCCGTCGCGCTGCCGATACGCACCCAATTGAATCCACCAGCCCACGCCGGCCGTCGTGTCGGCGCGCGCATGCTCGTCGGGCTTTTCCGCGCGCGCGGGGGCCGTGGACGGCACCGCCTCGGCGACTGTCGTCATGACCACCGGCGGCGCCGAGGCCGTGTCCGCCGCGGCGGCGGTCCCCAGATCGACCTGCGCTGAATTTGTCGGCGGCTGGGTGCCGACCGGCGCGCCCGCGTCCACGCCGGCCCGGCCCGGGTCCGTCGCGACGGCCACGGCATCGCCCGCGGTCGCAGGCAGCGGCTTCACCACCGAACTCGATGCGTTGATCGCTGGCGTGATGCCCGGGCCACCCGCGAGGACGGGCGCCTTGCGGAAAGCCGCGCCGGTGCGGATGTCGTCCTCGGTGATGCGCGAGATCTCCACTGGCGCCACGCCGTTGAGCACGCCGAGCTTCAATGCGGCGGTATAGGACAGATCGATGATGCGCCCGGGCGAGAACGGCCCGCGGTCGTTCACGCGCACGATCACCTCGCGGCCGTTGGCCGGGTTGCGCACGCGCGCATAGCTCGGGATCGGCAGCGTCTTGTGCGCCGCGGTCATCGCATACATGTTGTACGCCTCGCCGCTGGCCGTGCGACGGCCGTGGAACTTCTTGCCGTACCAGGACGCGAGGCCCTTCTCGGTCAGCGCGCGGCCGTCGGTCAGCGGCACATAGGTGTGGCCGCCGACCTCGTACGGCTTGTTCGGGCCGCCGTTGCGGATAGTCTCGATCTGCGGCACGGCGTCGGGCACGGCCTCGAGATTGGGCGGCGGCTTGGCCTCGGGGCCGTCGCGCTGCGAGTTGCCGGGCGGCAGGCGCGAGACGTTGCCGGGACCGGTCGGTGTCGTCTGGCAGGCGGCGAGTACCGCCAGCAGCAGCGCACCGGCAGCGAGTCGCACGGTGCGCGGCGCCTGCGGCAGGGTCGACAACAACGGTGAAGGACGGGCACGGAGCGGCATTCGTGGGGGCCGAAGCCTGGTGATGGGCGGGGCGCCCGCGGTGACGGCCGCGCGCAAACCGAGCTTACACCGACGCCGGCGGCCGCTGCTGCCCCGGGCCGCCGCGGCGCACTGCATGCTGACCGGTGATTCAAGCGGACAAATCGCGCGACCGCGGACCTGCATGGCGTCCGGCGCGCCGGCAACGTAGGGGGTGGCCCGGCGGCATCGCTCGCAAGCGCATGCATCGCGTCTATAGTCATTTTCCACGTCGGCGCGGGTCGGGCGGCCATAGGTGACAAGCCTTCAGCAAAGTCCGTCAAAGGAGATGAGCACCGACCCCGCGAATGACCATCAAGGCCAGCAGCGAGCCTCGTCCCGGACTGCACCAACAGGCCGGATATTAGACCGCAGCCAATACCGCCAAGTCAGAACTTCAGGAACTCGCTTGCCGCACGGAAGGGTCGTGGTTCATCGACTGCGACAGAGTTGAATGTGAAAAAGACGGCGTCGAGCGCGTTCGGCGCTTTAATCATGGCGCGTCCCGAGGCGAACGCGGCCGCCGATCGAGCACGCAGCTCACAAGACCTGCGCCCTGGCATCACCCAGGTCAGGCGGCGACAGCGTCGTGTTGAACTTCGTCTCTGGATGCATGCGAAACGCCAGGACGACACCCGCGGCCATTAGGAGCATGCTGCCGATGAACGGGAGCTCCCAGCTGCCGAACTTGTCGATCAGCACCCCCGACAGCACCGGGCTGATGATCGCAGCCAGCGCCGAGCCCGTGTTCATCATCCCGCTGGCGGTGCCGGAGAATTCGGGTGCGATATCCATGGGAACAGCCCACATCGGGCCGATCGTCATCTCGGCGAAGAAGAAGCCGGCGGACAGGCAGGCGAGCGAGACGTACAGGTTGTGCATCCACAGCAGCGGCAGCAGCACCAACAGCGTCAGCATCATGCAGGCGGCCACCATCACGCTGCGCGCCTTGTGGAGGCTTCCGGTGAGCGTGAGGATGCGGTCGGTGACCAGGCCGCCCAGGGTGTCGCCGATCACGCCCGCGAAGAACACGCTCGAGGCGAACAGCGCGGACTTCTTCAGGTCCAGGCTGTAGCTATGCAGGAAGTACTGCGGTATCCAGCTCAGGAACAACCACAGGGTCCAGCCGTAGCAGAAGTAGACGATGGTGACAGGCGCCATGCGCTTGAACAGCAGTCCCCACGGCACCGCGGCGCCCTTCGGCTTGGGCGGGGGAAGGATGGCGATTTCCTGGGCGGTGATGCGCGGATGGTCCTTGGGAAACTCGGTGAACGTCATTGCCCACAGGGCGACCCAGGCAAAGCTGATGGCGGCGCACACGTAGAAGGACTCGCGCCAGCCGTAGCTGGCCATCACGGCCACGATGACCGCCGGCGCCACGGCGTTGCCGATGCGTGCCGCCGCATGGGTGATGCCCTGGGCGAAGCCACGCCTTTCTTTCGCGACCCAGCGCGACATCGCTGCGGTTGACGCTGGAAACGTCGCGCCTTCCCCGAGGCCCAGCAGCAGTCGGGCGACCAGCATGGACAGCAGGCCGCCGGCCAGGCCGGTCAGAACGGTTGCTGCCGCCCAAAGCGCGCCGCAAGCGATGAGCGTGCGCCTGGCCCCGAACCGGTCGCTGACCCACCCGCCGACGATCTGAAAGATCAGATAGGGGTAGGCGAATGCCGAGAACACGAGGCCGATCTGCGTCTTGGACAGCCCGAACTCCTTGCCGAAGCCGTCGGCTGCCGTGCTGACGTTGACGCGGTCCAGGTACGTGATGAAGTACATCGCGCACAGGAGCAACAAGACGACGTTGCTGGCTCGAAAGAATTTTTTCACTGCGTTGTCTCCTGGATCCGTTGAGCGCGGTTCTGGTCAAGCGCGATCGCGCACCTGTGCAGCGTGGCTACACGGCCCTCTTCATCGCGTCGGGCGCGACGTGGCTCGAGAAATAGTCCATCGCCCTTTGCACGCCGCTGCCGGCGAGCTGGACGCCGGACAGCTTCAGTCCCATCTCGCAACCGGCGAGCGTGGCCAGCAGCGTCAGGTCGTTGCTGTCGCCCAGGTGGCCGATGCGGAACATCCGTCCCTTGAGCTTGCCCAGCCCTGTGCCCAGCGACATGTCGAAGCGTTGATGGATGAGTCGCCGCACGGCATCCGCGTCGACTCCGACCGGGGTGATGACACCGGTCAGTACCGGCGAGTAGACCCTCGCGTCGGCGCACTGGATCGGCAGTCCCCACGCGGCCACGGCCGAGCGCACGCCCTCCGCCCATCGCGCGTGGCGCGCAAAGACGTTGGCCAGGCCTTCCGCCAGCAGCATGTCGATGGACTCGCTCAGGCCGTACAGCAGGTTGGTGTTGGGCGTGTATGGCCAGTAGCCGTCCTTGTTCATCTCGACGATCTCGTCCCAGGCCCAGAACGCGCGTGGCAACTTCGCCGTCTTCGACGCGTCGAGCGCACGTGGCGACAAGGCGTTGAAGCTGATGCCCGGCGGCAGCATCAGGCCCTTTTGGGAGCCGCTCACCGTCACGTCGACGCCCCAGGCGTCGTGTTCGTACGGCGCGCTGGCGAGCCCCGAGATGGAGTCGACGATGAGCAGTGCCGGATGGGCCGCCGCGTCGATGGCCTTGCGCACGGCCGCGATGTCCGAGGTCACCCCGGTCGATGTCTCGTTGTGGACGACGCAGACGGCCTTGATCCTGTGCTGCGCGTCCTGCCGCAGGCGCGCTTCGATCATGTCGGCCTGAATGCCGTGCCGCCAGCCCGGCGCGGCCGGCAAGTGCTCGTCGGTGCCGACGTAGCTCAACACCTCGGTCGACAAGCCCAGGCGGTCGGCCATCTTCTTCCACAGGGACGCGAAGTGGCCCGTCTCGAACATCAGCACGTGGTTCCCCGCGCTCAGGGTGTTCGTCAGCGCCGCCTCCCATGCGCCCGTACCCGAAGCGGGGTAGATGACCACCGGGTGCTTCGTCTTGAAGATCTCCTTGATGCCCGCCAGGACCTTCATGCCGAGCACGCCGAATTCCGGGCCGCGGTGGTCGATGGTCGGAAGACTCATCGCACGCAGGACGCGGTCGGGAACCGGGCTGGGACCCGGAATTTGCAGGAAGTGCCGGCCGGTGGGATGGAAGTCGAGGCTGAGCATGTCTGATCCTTTCGGTCGAATATTTGCATGCAAAACACAAAATTACGTGATAGAAAACCAGTATGTCATTGGATTGATGCTCGCAAAGGTTTGAATGCAAAATGCGCTCAAGGGAAACCCATGGCCGAAATTATCGAGATCTCGCGCGTCGCGCTGCATGACCAGGTCGTTGCTCGGCTGAGAGCGATGCTGGTGGAGGGGCGCATCCTGCCGGGTGCCAAACTCAACGAGCGCACGTTGAGCGAGCAACTGCGGGTCTCCCGCACGCCGCTGCGCGAAGCCATCAAGCTGTTGGCGGCCGAGGGCCTGGTCGATCTGTTGCCCAACCGAGGCGCGGTTGCCGTCAAGCTGACGCAGTCAGACGTGCTCGACACGTTCGAGGTGCTGGCCGAGCTCGAAGGCATGTCCGGCGAGCTGGCTGCCCGACGCATCTCGGACGAACAGCTCAGCGAGCTTCGCGCCTCGCACTACGAAATGATGGCGTGCTTCGAGCGTCAGGATCTGTCGGGCTATTACCGGCTCAATGCGCAGATCCACACGCTCATCAATGACGCCGCTGCAAACCCGGTGCTCACCGGGGCGTACAAGTCGATCAACGCCCGGGTGCAGTCGTTGCGGTTTCGCACGAACCAGAACGCTGCGAAATGGAAGCGAGCCATCAAGGAACATGAAGTCATGCTCGAGGCCCTGACCGCGCGGGACTCGGCAGCGATGCGGGAAGTGCTCGTGCAGCATCTCAACAACAAGCGCGACACCGTGCTCGAACTCATGCGAGCCGGCGACATCTACCCGCTGGCCAACCTGGGAACGTAGCCGCTCATGTTGATCGCTCCTGCCGGGAAGTCGAACGCACCCGCTGGCACGATACTGCCGCCGAACGACGTCTGCGAGCTGCTCGCCAGACGGCTGGCAGCCGAGACCCGGGGGACGGTCATGTTCGATGCACCGTCGCGCGGTCGCTATGCCACCGATGCGTCGATCTACCAGATCATGCCGGTCGGCGTGCTCGTGCCTCGAACGGCGGAAGACATCAAGACGGCGCTCGGCGTCGCGCGCGACCTGAAGGTGCCGGTGCTGGCGCGCGGCGGCGGCACGAGCCAGTGCGGCCAGACGACAGGCGCCGCGCTGGTCATCGACAACACCCAGCACTTCCGCAACGTCCTCGACATCGACGTGGCCGCCCGCACGGCGACGGTCGAGCCGGGCATCGTTCTCGACCATCTCAACGCGCGCCTGAAGCCGCACGGGCTGTGGTTCCCGGTCGATGTCTCGACGAGCGCCCAGGCGACGCTCGGCGGCATGGCTGGCAACAATTCCTGCGGCTCACGTTCCATCGCCTACGGCAACATGGTGCACAACGTGCGCGGTGTCCGTGCGTGGCTGTCCGACGGCGATGAGCTCGACTTCGGCCTGGCGAGTGCTGCCAGCGGACGCGTCGCGCGCATCGGCGAGTTCGTCCATGCGCTGGCGCGTCAGCATCGGGACGCGATCGTCGAGAAGTGGCCCAAGGTGCTGCGGCGCGTCGGCGGCTACAACCTGGACATCTTCGACAACCAAAGCGAACGTCCCTACACCGCCGATGGCAGCGTCAACCTCGCGCACCTGTTGATCGGCTCGGAAGGCACGCTCGCGTACACCAAGAGCCTCACCCTGCAACTGGCCGAACTGGCGCGGGCGAAGGTGCTGGGGATCGCCAATTTCACGAGCTTCCATGCGGCGATGGAAGCGGCGCAGCACATCGTCAAGCTCGGCCCTTCAGCGGTCGAACTGGTCGACCGCACGATGGTCGACCTGGCGCTCGGCAACCCGGCGTTCCGCGCGACGATGGAGACGGCGCTCATCGGCCGTCCCGCCGCCATCTTGCTGGTTGAATTCTCAGGGGACGGCAAGGGGGCGCTGCTGACCAAGCTCGCGCAGCTCGACGAGCTGATGGGCGACCTCGGCCTGCCCGGTAGCGTCGTGCGCATGAGCGATGACGCGCCGCAGAAAAGCCTCTGGGAAGTGCGCAAGGCCGGCCTGAACATCATGATGAGCCTGAAGGGCGACGGCAAGCCGGTGAGCTTCATCGAGGACTGCGCCGTACCGCTCGACCGCCTGGCCGAGTACACCGATGCGCTGACCGAGGTGTTCGCGCGTCACGGCAGCCGCGGCACCTGGTACGCACATGCGTCGGTTGGAACGCTGCACGTGCGCCCGATTCTCGACATGCGCGTCGCCGGCCCTGAAGGCGGCGCCGCGAAGATGCGCGTGATCGCAGAGGAGGCCTCGGCACTGGTGCGCAAGTACAAGGGCGCCTTCAGCGGCGAGCACGGCGACGGTTTGTGCCGCGGCGAATGGATCGAGTGGCAGTTCGGCCCAGCGCTCAACGACGCCTTCCGCGCGATCAAGGCCGAACTCGACCCGCGCAACCTGTTCAACCCCGGCAAGATCGTCGACCCGCCCCGCATGGACGACGGCGCGCTGTTCCGCTTTGCGCCACCCGGCACGCCGGCGCCGTATCGGCGCATCCCGCTCGTTCCGGTGCTCGATTGGTCGGCGTGGAACGTGCAAGCCGACCCGGCGACCGAAGTGACGACGCCGCCAGGCACCGGCGGAGACGTGACCGGTGGCTTCGCCAAGGCCGTCGAGATGTGCAACAACAACGGCCACTGTCGCAAGTTCGATGCCGGCACGATGTGCCCGAGCTACCGCGTCACGCGCGACGAGCAGCACTTGACGCGTGGCCGCGCGAATACCTTGCGGCTCGCGATCTCGGGACAGCTCGGCCCCGACGCTTTCACGAGCCCGGCCATGTGCGAGACGATGGACCTGTGCGTGGGATGCAAAGGCTGCCGCCGCGAGTGCCCGACAGGCATCGACATGGCAAAGATGAAGATCGAGTTCCTCGCGCACTACACCGCCAGGAATGGTCATTCGCTGAAGGACAGATTGATCGCGGGTCTGCCTGACTATGCGCATGCGGTGAGCCGTGTCGCGTGGCTGGCCAACCTGAGCAGCACGCTGCCCGGCGCAGCCTGGCTCGGTGAGAAGCTGCTCGGGCTGTCTGCGAAGCGGTCGTTGCCGACATGGCGCGCCGACACCTTCTGGCGCCGGGTGGACCCGGCGCTGTTCTCGTCGCGTGACGAGACACTGGCCGCCGCGCAAGCCGGCCGCCGCACCGCCGTGCTCTTCGTCGATACGTTCAATGGGATCTTCGAGAGCGAGAACGCGCATGCCGCGGCGCGCGTGCTGAAGGCCGCCGGATACGTGCTGCACACGATCGAGAAGGACAAGGGACACCACTGCTGCGGCCGCACTTTTCTCGCCAGCGGCATGGTCGCGCAGGCCAAGGACAAGGTCGAGGCATTGATCGACGCCTTCCTGCCGTTCGTGCAACACGGCATCGCGATCGTCGGCCTCGAGCCGTCGTGTTTGCTCACCCTGCGCGACGAGGCGCTCGTGATGGGACTGGGCGACAAGGCTGTCAAGGTATCCGAGCAGGCGCAACTGTTCGAAGAATTCGTCGCGCGAGAAGTCAAGGTGGGGCGCTTTGCGGTCAAGCTGAAGGCGTCCGATAGTCCGATCCTGCTTCATGGACACTGTCACCAGAAGGCCTTCGCCGCGGTCGCACCGATCCTTGAGGTGCTGCGTCTGATTCCTGGGGCAATGCCAGAGCTGATCGAGAGCAGTTGCTGCGGCATGGCCGGTAGCTTTGGCTACGAGACATCACATTTCGATGTTTCGATGAAGATGGCCGAGGACAGCCTGCTGCCGAAATTGCGGGCGACGCCGGACGCGATCATCGTGGCTGATGGCACCAGTTGCCGGCACCAGATTGCCGACGGGGCGCAGCGCGAAGCCATTCATGTAGCCAAGCTGCTGGATCGGCTTCTGGAGCCATGACTCCCGGGCGGCGGACTGAGGCTACGACGCCGACAGCATCGCCCTCGAAGCGGCGCCGTACGACATTGTCATCAATTGCGTGGCGCCGGGATGGATAGCAACCGGAGGCCAGAGCGAAGCTGGGCGGCATACGCCGTTCGGGCGCTCCGGCACAGCCATCGCAACCGCGGCGATGATCGCCTTCATGGCCTCCCCGGGGGCCAGCTACATAACGGGCCAAGTGATGGTCGTCGACAGCGGCAACTGCCTCCAGGAACGCAAAGGGAGCTGACAGGCGTCGCCGGACTGCGCTGACGGTACCAAGCCATACGGCCACCGCGCTTCAAGCAGCGCTTGGCGGCACTGCTCGTCGGTACCGAAGCGCGGCTGGAACTCGCTCAGCGACATCCGAGGCAGGAACTGGACTCGATTCATCGACATGGACACCTCCGTGGGCTGTGCCTGCAGCGTCGCCAGCCACCAACTCACTGCGTGAGCCGGGATGAGCTTGGTTCCGAATCAGGTTTTATTGTTGTGGCCAGGATCAAAATTTCTCGCCCACCAGTTCTTCGCTTTTAGCCCAGAGCGCCTTTGCCGTTTCCGGATCGAAGGCATGGGGGCTTGCGCCGTCAACGAAACTGCCGTCCGTGGAAGGCGCCACGACATGGCAATTCTCGCAATATCGTCCGCCCACCTCTTCTGCTGATGCGACAACGCCGGCCCAGACCGAGGTGGCAGCGCCCTGAGGAATGCTCTTCCAGCGGATGATCGTTTTACCCTCGGCCGCCAACATGGCGTTCAGCTCGTCAATCCGCTTTTGAGTCACAACAGGGTCTGCGTGACGTCCCAGCTCTGTTTGAATGGTGCCGGGGTGGACCGCCGTAGCGCGCACGCCTCGCGCCTTGTGGCGCCGATCGAACTCGACGGCGAACAGGACATTGGCTGTCTTCGACTGTGAATAGGCCAAACCTTCGGAGTAAGGCTTGTGTTCAAAGTTCGGGTCAACCAGATCGACATTCGCTATCCGATGCGACGACGACGCGAGACTGACCAGCCGAGCACCCGGCGTCATGAGCGGTGCGACCCGGTTGACCAGTACGAAATGCCCAATGTGGTTCGTGCCGAACTGCATCTCGAAGCCATCGGCTGTGCGTCCAAATGGCGTCGCCATCACGCCCGCATTGGCAATGACCAGATCGAAAGCACTTCCTGCAGCAACGAGTGCGTCCGCGCAGCGTCGCACGCTCGCAAGGGATGCCAGGTCCATTTCGACGATCTCGAATCGTCCTCTGCCGCTGCTGACTGCCGCGCGAACCTCGGCGGTCGCGGCTTCGGCTTTAGTCAGATCACGCGCCGTGCCGACCACCTCGGCACCATGCGCCGCGAGGGATCGCGCGGTTTCGATCCCCAAACCGGCTGATACACCCGTGATCAGCACCCGTTTCCCCTTGAGGTCGACTCCGGTCAGCACCTCGTCCGTTGTCGAATTCCAGTCAAGCGGGGCTTTTGACATGCGTGTTTCCAAGTGAGTGAAGAATGCGTAGACTCTAACTGTGGAGTGAACTCCATGGTCAAGGGTTTGATGATGCTAGTTTCTGAATTCGCAAGCACGACTGGACTGAGCCGAGACACAGTCAGGTTTTACGTCCGTCTGGGGCTTTTGAAACCTACAAGGTCCGACAAAGGGGGCCGCAACCCGTACCAAGTCTTCTCCAAAGAGGATGCTCAGGTGGCAGAACTGATCCGTGTCTCCCAGTCGTTGGGTATGACGTTGAACGAGGTGTCCGATCTGCTCACTGAACGTAGAGAGAGAGGGATCAATGGGAGCCGCCGCATCGAGATCATGCAGAGGCAGCTTGAACGCCTAGAAGCCAAAGAGGCACAGCTCAAAGCCATGACTACCTTTCTTCATGCGAAGATCAACTGGTTGTCAGGAGGAAAAAAGGGTCCCAAACCCCCTCTGTCGATCGGCAGTTGCTCTATTGGCGAGGATGAGGAGTGACCGTTCTGCCCGGGCATAGCGTGCGGGCGCAGCTTCGATAGTCGGCCACTAGGCGCTTTGGCTTCTGCACAGCCGACCGTTTTCTGCTGACAGGGCAGCCCGCGCAATTACGCGGGACGTCGTCACGCTGATGACTCGTTTCATTGCGAAGTCGATGTCGAGCAGGTTGGCAGTCGCGATCCAGTTTTGGATCGCCGCGCTGACGATCGATGCGGCCATATCACTCGATTTCCCAGCAGTCTAGTGGCATCGGCACGTCGATGTTGTCGCGGCCCGGCCAGCAACTTCTAGGCGCGATCGTGCAAGCCGTCGGCTTCAACGCGTACCTTCGCACCCACAGCGGGGGCCGTCGCTTGCCGGACGGTGCGCAGACTGCCGTCACTCATCCTGACGTGTACGTCGTAGACCGTATTTGTACGCTCGTGCTTCTCGATCGCATTGCCGATCAATCCTCCGCCCACCGCACCTACCACGCCGCCGATCGTGCGGTCGTGGCTCCCCGCGATGCGATTACCGATCAGTGCCCCGCCGACGCCGCCGGCCACAGCGCCCACGCCGTTGGTCTCGCCACGCATCTGAACGGCATCAATCGATTCGATGACGCCACAGTCCTGGCAGGCGGCAGCCACTTGGCCGTCATGGCGCCCGCGTTGCTGATCCCCCTCCTGGGACCTCACGCCATCGGAGGCGTCTCGATCGGTGCGCGGCGGTGACATGCGATCCTGGCTGTCATGGCGGTCTTGGTGCGTGTCGCGACGCTCTTGATCACGGCGCCCTTGATCGTAGGCGCTGTTGTTCTGCGAAACTACCGCCGGAGGCGCAATGGCCGGCGTCACCGCAACCGATGTGGGAGCATTCGCCGATGCGTTCGAGGGCGTTACGTCAGCTCCACTTTTAGAGCAGGCAGTGAGTGCAACAGCAGTTGCGGCCGCCAATACGACATAACTGAAGTGGCGCGGGGGGTTGGCATTCATTGTGATGTACTCCTGTTGAGCCCAGACCGCAAAATATGCATGCGTGGGCATGAAGAACCATCAGGCGAACAAAGCACCTGCATGGTTCGCTGTACGGGCGCTGCCAAAGTGCGAAGCAAACCTTGGATCAATTCGAAGGGCGAATTGCTATTGAAAGAAGGGGAAGTTTCTGTAACGGCTTTCGGGAACGCTGCTCCGGCTACGCAAACCGACGCCCACCGGACTTTCTCGGAATTTGCGCCGCAGGGTGAGCGACTCAAGCACGGCATGGCACACGCAGGGCGATACCTTACTGAGGCACCAGCAAACTTCGGCCTCAGCGTCGATCGCCGTCGTGGCCGTGTTCGTCGCGTCCGTGATCACCGTCGCGGCGATCCTGGCCGTCATGCTCTCCTTGGGAGCCTCCGTGATCGTGGTCGCGGCGGCCGCGTTCTTCGGCGTAGCCGTCATGTCTGCGATCGCCACCGGCTTCCTGGCCGTGATCGTGGTCGAAACGATGGTCCTCAGGATAGCGCTGCACGTATCGGTCGCGCACCCATTGGTCGCGAACGAAGAAGACCGGCTGTCCGCATGCGCGGTAAGCACCGCAATGATGTGCCCAGTCGCGCTCATAGCCCTCGGGCACGTACAGATAAATCGGATGCTGGTGAACCGCATAAGCCGTGGGCGCGATCACGACCGGCTGCTCGTAGACCACTGCGGGTGGCTCATAGCTCATGCCTGGCTGGGCACCGATCTCGACGCGGCCATATACGCCTGGCACGTTGATGCGGATGTCGCCGCCGATGGCGACTTGCGCCTGCGCCATGCCAGCGACGAGGCCGAATATGGAGACTGCAGCAAGCTTGAGGTGGATTGTTTTCATACTGATCTTGTCCTTTGTAATGATGAAGCGCTGGAACTTTCGGCCATCGCCTTGAACCCCCAGGGATCCTGGGCTACTTTCAAACCGAAGTTTCGGGGATGGTGCTCATGTTGTTGTCCTCATTCACACCCGTCAATGTCGAACTTGCACTGATTTAACGTGCAAGGTTGCCGGCGGGATGTAAGCCAACGTGCCGAGTTGCGTGAGAAAGTCGGAATCGACCGCACAACGCATGGTCGACCGACGTGGCAACTGCTGCTTGTCCTACATAAGCAACTCCGCGCACGCCTGCTCGCCGCGGAGGATCGATGCGCACGCAATAGGTGGACCTCTGGGCACATGGCCGTCCGTCTGGCTCATCGTCCGTTGCCGTCTCGGTATCACCCAGCGGCCTGTTCGAGCCTGAGGCGGCACCTATACCGCACTCCACGGCGCATGGATTGACACATCGCTGGAGGGCACGCCGTCATAGGCCAAGCTTCGCCACCTGCCGCTGACAAACTTGTTGGCCTCAACTGCGGGTCAACCGAACCACCTCTGCACGTCGACCGACGATCGCTTGCCAACGTCGTTCCCGTGTTCGTCGAGCCACATCGCCGCCCGTTCGCGGCCCTGGCCGCAAAGTATTTCGAGAAACGGCGCATGCGCGAGCGCCTTGGTCTCGGAACGTTCCAGGCTGGCGAGGTCGCACACGTCGATCATGTGGACGCGCATCGCGCGCAGCTTCGATTCGAGGGTGCCACTCGTGTCCGACGACGCGTCCGAGAACTCAGTTGCGCGGGCAAAAGTCTGCATCACTCGCATGAAGGTGGCGTTGAACGAGAGCTCAGCGATATCGACCGGCCATATGTCACATTGATCGAGGCAGCACGCAAGCAGCCCACGATCAGTGTCCTGTGGCGACTGGCCGTGGCGATCGACCTGACACCTCAAGACTTCGCGAAGCGCATCGAGCGCTTCAACGTCGAACTGCAGCGCGTCTCGCACGGACCTTCAACTCGGTAGTGTCGGCAAAGCATCGACACCTGATCTGGAAAGGCGTTCAACCAGCGGACGGCGTGAAGGGCCGCTTCCGTGACCGCCGCGGAGCCGATGCTCGAGTCCTGCTTGTCCACATATTCAGGCAGGGGAAGCGCCTCATGACGTCCGCGCGTGTCCGCCGAAGTTTTTACCGCCAGAAGCACAAAGGCCACCCGAAGGTGGCCTAAGTACATGATTTCAATGGTGCGCCCGACACGGTTCGAACGTGCGACCCCTGCCTTCGGAGGGCAGGGTGCTGGATACCATCGTGCGCCATCGTCGTTCGATTTACCTATGAAGAGGATCCTTGGTGTATCCTCGAAATCCATACTTGTTTGGCCCACCTTTGGCCCACATTTGATCGGTGCAAAAGACGATGGCAACGAAGATCGATACCGTGGAGGCAAGGCGTCGCGCCAAGCCCCAGTCCGAGCCTCATTGGATTCGCTTGGCGAGCGGTTGCAACCTTGGCTTTCGAAAGCTGACGGCAAACTCCACTGGGACTTGGTACGCGCGCTATCGGGTCGCCCAGAGCGGTGAACGTACAAAGGTCAGCCTGGGCGAGTTTGAAGAACTGCCAACCGGGCTTCGCTACGACGCGGCCAAGAAGGCGGCGGAGCTGTGGTTCGTGCATCGTGGCCGAGGTGGAAGCGCACAGAGTTTGTCGGTGAAGGAGGCCTGTGCAAACTACGTCAAGCACATTCGAGGGGTGGCAGGGAAGGGTCGTGGAACGGCGGATGACCTGACTGGGCGTTTCGCCCGATGGGTCGATACTTCGACGCTTGGAACGGTCGCTATCCAGAAGCTGACGCGAAGACAGGTCGAGGCCTGGCGACGCGAACTCTCGCAGACGGTGGTCGTTGTCGACCCCCACGCCAAGACGCCGCGCACTCGTGCGCGAGCCGCGTCCACGGTTAACAGAGATTGCGCTGCGCTCCGAGCTGCACTCAACTACGCGCACGACCTGGGCGACGTCACGACAGACTTGGCATGGCGGGTCGCGCTGCGTCCGACGAAGGGTGCTGATGGAAGGCGGGATGTCTACCTAGACCGGGATCAGCGGAGGATGCTCGTTGAACGAGCTCCGCCTGAGATTCGGTCTTTTCTCCGCGGCATGACCATGCTGCCGTTGCGACCCGGCGCGCTTGCCGCGCTGACCGTGGGTGATTTCGATGTGCGCAGGCAGTTGCTTCGGATTGGCAAGGACAAGTCGGGGCAGGAACGACGCATCAAGTTGCCGCGTGCTACAGCAGACGTTCTCGCCGCGCTCTGCGACGAGCGGAAGGCTTCATCCCCGCTCTTCACGAGGCCCGGAGATGTCGCTTGGAACAAGGACTCGTGGAAGAAGCCCATGAAGAATGCCGTCGATGCCGCCGGGCTGCCACAGGCGACAGTCACCTACTCGCTGCGTCACTCGACGATCACTGACTTAGTGGTGGCGGGCTTGGACTTGCTGACGGTGGCGCAACTGAGCGGCACAAGCGTTGAGATGATTGAGAAACACTACGGGCACTTCCGGCAAGACAGGGCCGCTTCGGCCTTGGCCAAGCTCGCACTCTGAAGCCGCAGTTCACTGCAACCGTGCCCAGTGAGGAGCTTGGGCGCGCCCAAACTAGATACCGGGAACCACCCGTTCCCATCTCGACGCAGCGATCGCCTTTCTTTGAGCAGAGTTTCGCGGACGAAGTAGTTTCCCGAAGCCCCAGGTTGGAACTTGAAGCTCTGCCGACCAGCACTCGAGCGAATCTGGTAGCACGAGATACCTTGCGGTCGTCTGCATCTCGCCGCGCAGTTTCAGCCCGCACGCTGCGGTACTGCTGCCTCGAAACGTGAATCCGCGGTGATCAGTGCACTCCAGAAGGCCGTCAGGTCCAACCTGATTGGACCACTCGTTCGCGGCAGCCTGCAGAAAGGCCTCGAATTCCTCGTCCCCGGATTCTCGAAGAATGAGAGCGGCGTGGACAAACGGCACCTGGGCACCGCGATCGACCTTCCACGCCCATCCGTTTACAAAGGTTCCGTAGCTCTTGCGAAGGCTTCTCAGGAAGCACATATAGTGCTCCACCAAGAGCGCCAGGCCGGAAGCGTTGCAGAGGATGTTGGGTGTTGCTAGCTCAATGCGCGCGAGTCTCCCTCCTGGGCAGCCCCTGGCCCGCTCATCGAAATACTCGGTGAGCACTAGGAGGTTCTTCCGCCTTCCCCAATCCGCCTCGGCGGCACGGCGAACAAAGGCGCGAGAGGATGACTCGTGCCGCACGTCGCTGAGCGCGCCATTGAACAGGTCGACCCAATAGGTGGCCTCCATGCCGCGGACGCTCGCGATGCTAGTCGGCAGCCCGAGCAGTGCACTGCGGCGCGCGAGCGCGTCCCCAGCGGATTGGACGACGGGTGCAATCCGTCTTTCGAGAAGGCTTAGCCGCTGCAACGTCGGAGCTGCGTGGTGCAAGGCTGCGATGAGGCGCTGGCCTGATTCCGAGGCATTCAGTTCGCCCCGGCTTGTGACCCTGAAGGTCGCACCCGGTGCGTTGAAAACGCGTGGAAGCAGCGTCTGCAGGTCGTGGATGGCCCGTGCTGAATCTGCCGCTTCGGTATGCGCAGTTCGCTCGATCTGCATCAGCAAGAGTGGCGGCGTGGTTTTGAGCTTGTTCATTTTCGTCCCTCAGAAAGCGCTGAAGCGCGAGCTCACCGTATCCACCGGTAGCTTTACCGCTTGCCAGTTGGGTATGCGCCGCCCCTCAAGCGAACGAAACTTCCCCTCACCGAACGTATTACCTCCTGGAAGCACGAGACGGAGATAGAGGTCGGGCAATGTGAAATAGGCCGCGACGTTGACTAAGCCCCGCAGAGCCCGCATATCGGATGTTTCGATGATGCCCAGGCAGGAAGATTTATAGCCGCCGGCCCGGTCCTTGTTTACATTGAAAATCTCGCCTTCTCCATCAGTGAGCGAGTGCCAAGTCTCGGCAATATCGTCAATCTCAAACGCGCCATCAGGATGCAACGATGGCTCTAGAAGGACCAGATAGTGCAGGTGCCAGGAGCGCGAAGCCCCGAGCTCCAAGCGCCATGCGAAGCCAAGCAGCGCGTCTCTATAGCGAAAATTCAAATACTCCTGTAACTGAGCCTTCCAGTCCAGGAATCGTGGAAGCTTGGCGAGTTCATTCCGATAAACGAGCGATTGGCGTTCTTGGCGTATTTCGCCGATATGTGCATCGAAACGCATGACCTGCACGGTTTTGCGACCAGAGAGGCACTTCTCCATATTCTTGATGAACTTGGTGAAATTTTTATTGCCGCCTCTTCGAAAGTTCTTCTCAAAGGTTCCCGCCTCCTTTAAGCGTTTCACGAGAGATGCCGTAACCCTATTTAGAACATCGCAGATCAGCTGAGCTTGCTCCCGGGAATAGCACATTTTCAATTGCCAAGAATGATCGATCGCGAAAGCTGTTGCATATCGTCGAAGTACACGAAGATAAGGGCAAGGGACATATCCCGGAAAAGCGCGTAACGCGCCCTCGAGCTCGTTCCTGTCGAGCTTAATTACAAGCTGGCCCAGAGTCGAACTGCGGATCATATGAGTTCGATGATCTACTGCAAATAGCGTAGCGGTTGTGTTTAGCAAACATTTACATAAATGCCTGTGGTAGGCGACTACCTTGGCCGGTTCTCTTGAGAGTTGGAGAAGCCAGCCGATATCGCCACGGGGGAGAGTGGTTGCCTGCTCATGGAGAGCAGAGTTTGCCAGTGCATCCCTGGACCTCGGATACCCTATGCGACTTGCATGCGAGTCCATAGTCAATTCACGTCTTTCAGAGTTCATGTGTAGCTCGCTTTAGTTATCCAGTCGCCAATAAATATAGTGGTCATGGGGAGACTGCAAAGAAATGACGCCCAGAATCACCGCGGCCACGGGCCGGCACTATCGGATATTGGCTGGTTGAGCGGGGATTCTGAGGGCGACAGCGTGCGGCGCGACGCTGAAGTTCGGGTCGGAAAATTGGTTCCCCTGCCCATGGGAGAGGTGAGTGCGGCCCGCGTCTGGCGAGCCGTACGAATCGGGGGCCTAGCGCTCCCTGCGGCTTCGTTCGATCTGGGTTTGAACCCACTGTTCGACTTCCGCTTCAATCCAATATACGGAGCGGCTCCGCGGATATCGGAAGGGCCGCGGAAAAGTCTCGTCGAATCGGCCAGAGTTCGGATTGAGACGCTCGTAGATTGCGCCGCGTTTAAGGCAGGTCTTGTGCTCGACGAGGGGGATTTTAATCGCGCGAATCCTGAGCGACTGCTGCTCAATGCTAGGGGCGATCGGAAGGGTGCTGCTGGCAGCCAGAGCGCGTTGTGTCATGAGAGGCCTCGAGGTTGTGAACGAGAAAGGTCGGCCGTGGAATCCACGGCTTGGACGCAGTCTGGCTTGAACCTGTGATTGGCTGCAATTCTTGACATTTCCGCTGCTTAGTGCAGTCTTGGTTCGCTCACTCGTGCCAATGGTCGTCGGAAAGGAATGCTTCCGATGGTCGATTCACATGAATTCATGTGAATCGCTCGCGTGCATTACCTTGCCAGCTTGTCGCCGTGTGGCAACATCGAGATCATTTCCCCCGCTTCGTCAGCGCGGACGTCATCGCTCCAAGTACAGTCGCGGCGCCTGCCGCACGCCCGTTTTCCCACCGCTTTATCGTATTGAAGCTGGTGCCGAATTTGAGCTTTGCCGACAAATAGCCATGTCCCGTTGCATGGGCTATTATTTCATCTTGCTCCTCTTCGGAGTATTTGTTCTGGGCCGATCGCTTTTCAATGGTAAAACCAAATTGCTTTTCCAACTCCTTGAATTCTGCTTCGACCAACCAAAGCTCGCTGCCAAGCCCGTATGTAAATTGAGGGCTGCTATCTGGGCCCAATGGATGGAGTCCAGATTCTCTGATGGCCTGGAGGATTTTGGAGCGATACTCATTTTCCCATTGGAGTCGTGCAAGAACCATGCGATCTCGCTGATCTCTTGTAAATGTCAACGGAAGCCAAGAGAAATGGCTGCTGAGCTTGAATTGTCTAAAGAAACCGATATACGTTTCAAGTTCCTCGGATGTTTCTGGAATGGGAGGTAGCCGTGCGCTGTTGGGAATAAGCTCATCGAGAACCCCTTGTTCTGCTTCAGACAACTGTCTTGCACCGCGCATCGTTGCGACGTCATCGATTAAAAGCTTTCCCGTAAACCGATTTTGACCGTGCCCGGGTTGTGGCGCAGCAGCGTCCATCAGCATGATCAGCAACGTGTTCACTGAAATTCGATCGGGCTTCGCAAATGGCATTTTATTTGTGCGGGGTTTGGATCCAGCCTTATTCATCGCAGCATGCCTCTCCAGAGTGTCTCAAACGGTGGGGTCGTGAAATCACGGCGGCATCGGGGCAACTCAGTTCCTAGACATCATGGTCACCGCTGATTAGGCGGCCGGTCTCCAACATCGTAGGTTGCACGCCGAGGCGTGTAGAGCTACATGCTGTGACTTGCGTCGTCAGCAACAAGGAGACCGACCATGGAAGAGC
>FTIR01002064.1_pt2 | contig 22042 bp, 21 predicted proteins | sample 1658041 | NCBI WGS metagenome assembly FTIR01 (sample SAMEA3914793, study PRJEB12502) | metagenome | biome: forest; material: soil | place: Canada | collected 2011-07-03 | depth 0.3 m | reverse complement strand
CCTTCATGTACGCAAACAGAGTCTCAAGAGCCTGTAAGCCGTCCGGCAACACCAAACTTGGCGGGATGGCGTGGAGATCTGAGGTGCCCGTCGCTTTTCGGCTTCCAACCGGCCGCTCATGCCGCCTTCGGGTGCTGATCGACTTGCTTGCTGAGCCAGTCCGTGAGGAACTGAGTCGGCGAGCTGTAGCCCAGCGTGGAGTGGCGGCGCCTCCGGTTGTAGAAGATCGCGATGTACTCGAACAGGTCGGCCTCGGCCTCTGCCCGGGTCGCGTAGCGAGTGCCGTGAACCCGTTCGTTCTTGAGGCTGTTGAAGAAGCTCTCGGTAGGTGCGTTGTCCCAGCAATTGCCCTTGCGGCTCATCGACGCCGTCATGCCGTACTCGGCCAACTTGTCGCGCATCGCGTGGCTGGCGTACTGGCTGCCGCGGTCGCTGTGGAAGACGACGATGGCCTCTGGCTTGCGTCGGAACCAGGCCATCGACAGCGCGTCGGTCACGATGTCGGCGGTCATCCTGGGCTTGATCGACCAGCCGATGACTTCCCGGTTGAACAGATCCAGAACGATGGCCAGGTACAACCAACCTTCGCCCGTCGCGATGTACGTGATGTCGCCTGTCCAGACCTTGTTCGGCGCCGGCGGCGTGAAGTTGCGAGCCAGCAGGTTTGCGGCGACCGGCATCGAATGCTTCGAGTCCGTCGTTGCCTTGAAGCGTCGCTTGTGCCGCGCTCGGATGCCGGCCTCGCGCATCAAGCGCTCGACGCGGTTGATGCCGATTCGGTGCCCGCGGCCCTTGAGTTCTCGATGCATTCGACGCGAGCCGTAGGCACCCTTGACTTCGGAATGGATCACCTTGATCAGCGTCACCGCCTGGGCGTCGTTGAGTCGTGTCGAATCAGGCGTTCCGCCGTTGCGCCAGGCTCTGTAGCCGCTGATGCTGACGCTCAGCACGCCGCACATGTCGGGCAATGGATAGTCGCGGCGCTGCGCGTCGATCCAGGCGTACTTCACAGCGCATCCTTCGCAAAGTACGCCGTCGCTTTTTTTAGGATTTCGACATGCATCTTGAGCCTCGCGTTCTCGGCGCGCAGCCGCGACAGCTCCATCTCTTCAGGCGTGACCGCCTTCGCGCCGGCCGCGTTGAGCTTGCCGCCCACCGCCGCCTTCGCCCAGTTGCGCAGTGTCTGCGCCACCAGCCCCAGTTCCCGCGATGCGACCCCTACGCCCACTTCCTGGGCGCGCCTGACGGCCTGTTCCTTGAACTCAGCCGTGTACTCCTGCTTCGGAATCTTCTGCACTTTTCGTCCTTCCGGTCTCAATGCTAACCATTGACCGTTGGAAGACGAAATTCGGCGGGCAGCTCAATTCTCTTGTTCGTTGGGGCGATGCGCTCACTGCGCGTTGCTGGCGACGGTCGGCGCGGACGACTGGGGCAGTGCACCGCCGAGGGCGTGGTCGAGGTCGATGCGGGCCAGCAGGGCCTGCATGCGCCGGTTCAATTCCTGGTCCTGCAGCGACGTCAGCACGAGCTCGTCGACGAGGCGTTGCTGGCCGTCGATCAGGCCGGCGCGCTCGCGCACGCGGGCGCTCGCGAGGTCGTGCTCGCGTGCGTGCACCTGCGCGGCGAGCGGATCGGCCTCGCGCTGCGCGCCCTGCACGCGCACGGTGGCGTCGTTGACGTCGGCGATCGCCTGCTGCAAGGCCTGGTCGTATTGCGCCGCCGCGAGCGCGACGTCGGCGCGCCGCGCGTCCAGGCCCGCGCGCAGCCGGCCGGCGTCGAAGAGGGGCAGGTGGATCGCCGGCGTGGCGGCGAGCTCGCGGTTGGATCCGTGCACTAGCGAGCTGAGCTGCAACGCATCGAAGCCGGCGAGCGCGCTGATGCTCACGTCGGGGTAGAACGCGGCGCGTTGCGAGTCGACATCCTTCAGCGCGGCCTGCACGCGATCGCGCGCGGCGGCGATCTCGGGACGGCGCGCCAGCAGGTCGAGGCGGACGGCGGCATCGGGCAGCGCGGTCAATGTCGGCAGCGGCATCGGCTCGATCGCGGGCAGCGCGTGCACGCCGACGAGTGCCTGGAGCTGGCGGTCGGCCTGCGTGCGCTGGGTCTCCAGTTGCACGATGCTCTGGCGCGGCGCCGCCGCGTCGGCGTTGAGCGGCGCGAGGTCCGAACCCGCGGCGAGGCCGGCGCGCACGCGGCGCGCCTGGCGTTCGACGAGGGCCCGGCGCTGGGACTCGAGCGTCTGCGCGATGTGCAGGTGCTGGTCGGCGGCCTGCCATTGGAAGTAGCTTTTCGCGACGCCGGCGGCCAGTGTCGCGGCGGCGGCCTGTGCGTCGGCATGCGCGGCAGCGGTGCGGCCGAGCGCGGCATCGAGCGCCTTGCGGTTGCGGCCCCAGAAGTCGAAGTCGTAAGAGAAGTCGAGCGCGAGGTGGCCGCTGGTGCGCGTCGAGCCGGCGATCGGCGGCGGATAGAGGCTGTGCTCCGGATAGCGCTCGCGGGTGGCCTGGCCGTCGAGTGCGAGGCTGGCACCGGCGGCGGCTTCGGTCTGGCCGGCGGCAGCGTCGGCCTGGCGCACGCGCGCCTGCGCGACGGCCATCGTCGGCGAGTCCTTCAACGCGAGGGCGACGAAGCGGTTCAGCTGCGCGTCGCCGTAGTCGCCGAGCACCGGGGCCGATGTCTCGGCGGCCGCCGAAGGCGTCGCGTCGGGCACGATGTCGGCCACGTGGGCGGACGCGAGCGTGAGCGGAGCGTCCTGCGGCGGCAGCGGCGCGCAGCCGGTCAGTGCCAGCATCAGCACGGCGACGACGACGGGAGCCAGTCGCGCTACGTGATTTCCATGTGGATAGTCACTTTTTTGATAGTTCATTTTGCAACCATTTGGGTAAAAAAATGGCACCGCGACGCGGATGCCTTCCGGGTTCAGAGGTCGCCCGCCAACGCTTCGGAGAACTGGGTCAGCAACTGCTGCAGCGTCGCCTTCTCGGTCTTGCTGAACGTCCTCTTGTAGAAGTCATCGGCGTTCTGGCGCAACTGCGGCGCGACCTTGTTGAGCAGGGCCATGCCCGATTCCGACAGGGACAGGTCGACGCGGCGGCGGTCCTCCGGGTTGGGCACGCGACGCATCCAGCCCTTGTCGACCAGCTCGTCGCAGATGCGCGTCATGTTGCCGCGCGTCTCGCCGGTGATGTCGCACAGCTCCGACGGATTGGCCAGGTTCTCGGGACGGCTGTAGAGCGACATCATCGTGATGTAGCCGACCGAACTCAGGTCGTGCGGCTCGAGCAGGCGGCCCAGGCGTTCGGTCATCATCACGTTGCAGGCGCGCATCTGGATGTAGATCGCGACATCGCCCAGGCCGCCGCCCGTGGCGCGGTTGTGGGCTCGCTCGGCGGCCGCCATGGCTTTGGTGGAACGATTGCGTTCTTGATTGTTCATGCAGTAATAGTAACGCTTACAACTATATTCGGCAATACCCCCTGCGGCGGCGCGGACGCCGACACCGGAGTGGCCCGCGGCGAAAAAATGGCGCGTGCCCCTTTTCGGAGCACGCGCCCTTCAGGCTGCCGTCTTCACGCCGCCAATGCCTGCCGGTCGCGCGCCGGCGCCACGTCGTAGTGGCTGGTCTGCATCGAGTACTGCGCCCGGCCGGACGTCATGGCGCGCAGGTGGCCGATGTAGCCGAACATCTCCTTGAGCGGCACCGTGGCCGTCACGACCGACGCGTTGCCGCGCTGGGCTTGGCCCTGCACGTTGCCGCGCCGGCGATGCAGGTCGCCGATGACGTCGCCCAGGTGGTCGGTGGGCGTGATGACCTCGACGGCCATCACCGGCTCCAGCACCAGCGGCGTCGCTCGTGCGGCCGCTTCGCGGAATGCGGCCGCCGCGGCCAGCTCGAAGGCCAGCGACGACGAATCGCGTTCGTGGAAGCTGCCGTCCAGCACGGTCGCCTCGAAGTCGACCGTCGGGAAGCCGGCGGCCACGCCCACTTGCGCGGCGCGGCGGATGCCGGCCTCGATCGCGGGAACGAACTCGCGCGGGATCGCGCCGCCGACACTCTCGTTGGCGAAGCGCAAGCCCTCGCCGCGTGCCAGTGGCGCGAGGCGGAGCTTCAGTTCGGCGAACTGGCCGGGGCCGCCCGTCTGCTTCTTGTGCACATGATGGACCTCGCTTTCAGTTGAAATGGTTTCCCGATAGGCCACTTGTGGGCGGCCTACCGTCACGTTCACGCCGTGCTGCGCGCGCAGCTTCTCCACCGAGACCTCGAGCTGCAACTCGCCCATGCCCGACAGGATCGTCTGCCCGGAGTCGGCGTCGTGGCGCAACTTCAGGCTGGGATCCTCGCGCAGCATGGCCTGCAGCGCCTTCGAGAGGTGCTGCTGGTCGGCCTGCGTCCTCGGCTCGATCGCGACGTCGATCACGGGATCGGGCACGACGATCTCTTCCAGGTGAACCGGATGAGCCCGATCGGCCAGCGTGTGGCCGGTCAGCGTGTCCTTGAGCCCGACGACGGCGGCGATGTCGCCCGCCACGAGTTCGTCCTTCTCGATGTGCTGGTTCGCGTGCACCTCGTAGATGCGCGAGACGCGTTCGTTGCGACCGGTGGTCGCGTTGAACACGCTCGCACCGCGCGCGAGGCGCCCGCGATACACGCGCACGAAGGTCATCGCGCCATGGTCGTCGGCGACGACCTTGAACGCGAGGGCCGCGAACGGCGCAGCGGGGTCGGCATTCAGCGTTTCGTCTTCATGATTCGTTTCTCCAGGCCGCGGCAGATAGTCCACCACGGCATCCAATAGCGGCTCGACGCCGCGGTTCTTGAAGGCCGAGCCCGCGAGCACCGGCACGAAGGCCGCGGCCAGCGTGCCCTTGCGCAGGCAGGCCTGCAGCGCCTCGATCGAGATGTCGTCGCCGCGCAGCCAGGCGTCCAGCGTCGCGTCGTCCTGTTCGACGACCGCCTCGACCAGGCGTGCCCGCGCACGCCGCGCTTCCTCGAGAAGCTCGGCGGGCACGTCGGCCACGCGCGGCGGGGCGCTGGCGTCGTCCTTGTCCCAGACGAGCGCACGCATGCGCAGCAGGTCGACGACGCCGCGGAAGTCGCCCTCCGCGCCGATCGGGATCTGCAGCGGCAGTGCCGTCACGCCGAGGCGCTCCTGCATCATCGCGACCACGCGTGCGAAGTCGGCGCCCGTGCGATCGAGCTTGTTGACGAACGCGAGCCGCGGCACGCGGTACTTGTCCGCGAGTCGCCAGTTCGTCTCCGTCTGCGGCTCGACGCCGGCCACGCCGTCGAACACGACGACCGCGCCGTCGAGCACGCGCAGCGAACGATTGACCTCGATGTTGAAGTCGATGTGCCCGGGCGTGTCGATCAGGTTGATCTGGGTGCCGTGCCAGTGCACCGTGATGGCCGCGCTGTTGATCGTGATGCCGCGCTGGCGCTCCTGCGGGTCGAAGTCCATGCGCGTGTCGCCGTCGTGGACCTCGCCGATGCGATGGTTCTCGCCGGTGTAGAACAGGATGCGTTCGGTGGTGGTGGTCTTGCCCGCGTCGACGTGCGCGATGACGCCGATGTTGCGCAGGTTGCGAAGAGTGACGTTGTTCGTGGTCATGATGAATCTTTCAGGACGCGGCTGCGGGCCGCGTCGCCAGGTGTGCCGTGATTTCCAGCCGCCACCCGGGCGATTCACCAGGAGGGTCAGCTGCTTCTTGAAGTCCCGTGGCCGGAGCACGGGCGTGAGTCGTTCACGCTCCGGCGGTCGGAAATCGTGGCGATCAACTTGTCGTACGTGCGCATGGCGAGCCTTGCAGGTGGATGAAGAGAACAGCGGAAAAAACGAAACCCCGGGAGACTGGGCCTGCCGGGGTTCTGGTTTGTCGGCAGGCCACGGCGGCCCTCCGACGAAAAGGTCGAAGAGCACTCAGGTGGCGGGCGTGGCCTTGTTCACTTGGCCCACGCGGGCGAGGAAGTGGTGAGTGGTTTTCATGATGGGTGTCATTATCCCGCCGGGGCGATAGCGCTACAGGCAGTGAGGGATTGGCGTGCGGCCGGCACGACAGCGCGGGGCTGGGCTCAAGCCGCGTCGCTCGCCCCGAGCCGCCGGCATGCGGCCAACGACGCCACCAGCAGCTCGACGTCGATCGGCTTGGCCAGGAAGTCGTCCATGCCGGCGAGCTTGCAGGTCTCGATTTCGTCGGCCATCACGCCCGCCGTCAGCGCGATGATGCGAGGGCGTTGGCCCGGGGGCCATTCCTTGTGAATCTGCCGAGCCGCCTCGATGCCGTCCATCACGGGCATCTGCACGTCCATGAAGACGACGTCGAAGGTGTCGCGCCGCAAGGCCTCGATGGCTTCGACCCCGTTGACGGCCACCTCGGAGTCGTAGCCCATTCGCTCGAGCAGGACTCGAAGGAGGAAGGCGTTGACGGGATTGTCCTCGGCGATGAGGATGCGCAGCGCATTCGCAGCGCCGGAGCCGGACGGCGAGGGCGTCGGGGCCGGGCTGGCGTTCGAGACGGGGCGCCGTTCGAACAGTCGCAGGATCGTGTTCAGCAGGGCCGTGTGCTTGACCGGCTTGGACAGTTGCGCCAGCAGGCCGGCGGGCTGTGCGTCGGCGTCGGGCACCGGAAGGCCGGAGGTCAACAGCATCTGCTTGAGACTCGCGCCGCGCAGGTCGTGGAGAGATTGGGCCAGCTGCAGGCCATTCATCCCGGGCATGTGGAAGTCCAGGATCGCCAGGTCGCAGGCGTCCCCGCGCTGCGCCCATTCCAGCGCCTCGTGCGGAAAGCCGGTGTCGCGCGTCTGCATGCCCCAGTCCTGCAACTGGCGCTGCAGGATGTGGCGATTGGTGTCGTTGTCGTCGACGATCCAGGCCCGCACGCCGGCCAGCGGCTGCGCTTCGCCGGCTTGCCATCGCACCCGGGCACTTTCTGCCGGCAGGGCGGCGACGAGGCTGAAATGGAAAGCCGACCCGCTGCCGACCTCGCTTTCTGCCCAGACCTTGCCTTCCATGAGCCCCGCGAGGCGCTTGCAGATGGCCAGGCCCAGGCCGCTGCCGCCGAACTCGCGGTGGATCGAGGCGTCCACCTGGCTGAAGGAATGGAAGAGCCGGTCGAAGCGATCCCGCGGAATACCCATGCCGGTGTCGCGCACGGAAAATTTGACCTGATAGCGCCCGTCGTCGACCGGTCTCGCCGAGACTGAAACGACGACTTCTCCACGGGCAGTGAACTTCACCGCGTTGGAAAGGTAGTTGACCAGGATCTGCCGCACGCGTCCCGCGTCCCCCAGCAAGGTCTGCGGCACGTTGGGAGCGAGTTCGTAGGTCAGCTCGAGCTCCTTTTCCCGGGCCGGGCCGGCCACGAGATCCAGGGCCTCCTCCGTCACCCCCGCCATGCTGAACGGGCGTTGTTCCAGCGACAGGCCGCCGGACTCCAGGCTGGAGAAGTCCAGGATGTCGTTGATGACGGTCAGCAGGTGGTCGCCGCTGGCGCGGATGATGGCGGCGAACTCGCGCTGCTCGTCGCTCAGGCGGGAGTCGTTGAGCAATCCCGCCATGCCGATGATGGCGTTCAGCGGCGTGCGGATCTCGTGGCTCATCGTCGCCAGGAAACGGCTCTTGGCCTGCGTGGCCAGTTCGAGATCGTGGCTCTTGCGTTCGAGCTGGTCGACCAGCGTGGCGCGCGTCTCGGCCAGTTCGCGCGCGGCGCGCGCCTGCGACGACTCGGTCAGCAATTCCTCGCGGATGCGGCGGTTCTCGTCCTCGAACTGCTTGCGCCGCAACTGCGCACGCACGCGCGCCTTGAGCACCTCGAACTCGCCGGACTTCTGGATGTAGTCGTCGGCGCCGGCGGCCAGGCCGGCGAGCATGGCCGCGCGGTCGTCGAGCCCGGTCAGCATGATCAACGGGATGTCGCGCACGCCGGGCGCGGCCTTGATGCGGCTGCAGGTCTGGCGGCCGTCGAGGCCGGGCATCTGCAGGTCCATCAGGATGCAGTCGACCGGCTGCACGGCGAGGAGCTCCAGCGCCTCCTCGCCCGAGCGCGCCGGGATCACGTCGTAGCCCTCGTCGCGCAAGGTGTCGGCCAGCGCCTGCAGGTAGGTCGGGCTGTCGTCGACCGTGAGGATCTTCTTGGGTGCGAGCAGGCTGGCCGGGCCCCCGGTCGTGCGCGTGGCGGTGCCCCGCAGGGCCGCCGCCAGGCGCGCGAGGATCACGGGGATCTCCTCGTCCTTGTGCACGAACGCATCCGCGCCGGCGTCGAGCGCCTGGAGCTCCGCGCTCAGCTCCCCGGAGCCGGTCAGCAGCAGGCAAGGCACGCCGCGCAGCGCGGCGTCCAGGCGCACGCGCCGGATGACCGTCGTGCCGTCGATGCCGGGCAGCATGCCGTCGACGATGATCGCGCTCGGCCGCACCTCGGCCGCGAGCCGCAGCCCGTCCTCCCCGGTCCCGGCGGTGGCCGCGGCGTAGCCGGCGTCCTCGAGGGCTTGCCGCATGACGTTGCGAAAGGTGGCGCTGTCGTCGATGACGAGCACGGTCGGCCGGGCGGCGTCGCCTTCGCCGCGCCGCCGGCGCAGCAGCTCGCGCGCCTTCGCGATCACGTAGAGGGCGTCGTAGGGCTTGCCGACGTATTCATCGGCGCCGGTGCGCAGCCCGCGTATCCGGTCGGCGACCTCCGCCTCGCCCGACAGCATCAGCACCACGGTCGCGGCGGTCGCCGGGGCCGCGCGCAATTCCTTCAACAGTTCCACGCCGTCGCCGTCGGGCAGTAGCACATCCAGGACGACCACGTCCATGGGCATGCTCGCGAACACGATCCGCGCCGCGGCTGCCGTGACGCAGGTCAGCGTCTGGAAGCCGGCGGCCTCGAATGCCTCCTGCAGGTCCATGCGCACGGTCATGCTGTCGTCGACGATCACTACCGTATCGCTCATCGTGCCTCCCCATTGGCCGTCGCGAGCGAGCTCAGCGCCGGCCCGATGTCGCGCAGCGGCAGCACCTGCATCGCGGCGCCGAGCAAGGCCGCTTCGCGCGGCATGCCGTAGATCACGGAGGTCGCCTCGTCCTGCGCGATGGTCGATCCGCCGGCCCGGCGCATCGCGAGCAGGCCCGCGGCGCCGTCGCGCCCCATGCCGGTGAGCAGGCAACCGGCCGCGGTGGTGCCGCAGTCCGACGCCACCGATTCGAACAGGACGTCCACCGAGGGCCGGCACGAATGGCGCTCCGCCGTCCGGGTCAGGTGCAGCCGGCCGTGATGCACGACCAGGTGGTGGCCGGGCGGCGCGAGCGTGACCCGGCTCGCCACGTCCGCGAGCGGCTCGCCGTCGCGCGCGAACGCGACCCGGCGTGGCGTCTGGGCATCGAGCCAGTCCGCGAATGCTGTGCCGAAGGGCTCGTTGATGTGCAGCACCAGCAGCACCGGCGCCCGCACTTGCGGCGACAGTCCGCGCAGGACCTCGACGATCGCTCCCGGCCCGCCGGTCGACGCGCCGATCGCGATCAACCGGCACGGCCGCGCAGGCGTCGGATCGATGGCCGATGCCGCAATGGGGGCGACCTGATGCAAGCCCGGGCCGGATCGGGCCCGCAGGTGCGTGATGACCCGGATGCGCGCCACCAGCTTGACCGTGTCGATGAAACGCTGCTCCCAGTGCCCCTCGGGTTCGTCGCCGCGCGGCTTCTCGAGCACGTCGACCGCCCCGGCGGCCAGCGCGTCGTACGTCTTGAAGAGCTCGCCGCGGTTGATCGACGACGACACCACGAGGATGGGGGTCGGGTAGTGGGCCATGATGTACTCGGTGGCGGCCAGGCCGGTCATCACGGGCAGCATCATGTCCATCGTCATCGCGTCCGGTCGCAAGGCCCGGCACAGCTCGATGGCGCGCCGGCCGTCCTCGGCCTCGCCGACGACCTCGATGCCGGCGTCGGCTGCCAGCGTCTCGCACAGGCGCCTGCGCACCGTCAGCGAGTCCTCGACCACGAGGATGCGCAGCTTCTTGCGGTCGTCGATCCGGCTCATCGCGCGCCCACCAGCTGGCGCACGCGCGCGAGGAACTCGGCCTGCGCGAATTCGCTCTTGACGATGTAGGCCTGGGCGCCGACCTCGAGTCCGCGCTGGCGATCGGCCGGCGACGCGCGCGAGGTGACCAGCATCGCCGGGATGTCGCGCAAGGCCGGGTCGGCGCGCACGTGCTCGATGAAGGTGAAGCCGTCCATGCCCGGCATCTCGACGTCGACCAGGAAGAGCGCATAGGATTCGCGCCGCGCGCGCTCCAGGGCTTCCTCGCCCGAGGTCGCCGCATGCACGGCGTAGCCGGCCGACTCGAGGATGCTTTGCTCGAGCATGCGCGTCGTCGGCGAGTCGTCGACGACCAGCACCGGTTTCGGCGCGACGCGCGCCTGCGTTCCCGCCGCTCCCGCGCGCTGCGCCGCGCGCACCACGGCTTCGGCGTCGAGCACCAGTTGCGGCGTGCCGGCTATGTCCAGCGACACGCCGGCCACCAGCGCGCTCGCCGGCGCGAGTTCCGGCACGGGCCTGAGCACGACCGTGGCCATCTCGCGCAGCCGGTCGACGCCGATGGCGGCGAGCATGCCGGCATGCGCGACGACCAGCACCGACACGTTGCGCGCCGGGAGCGCCGTCGCCGCGTCATCCAGCAGGCGCGAGAGCGCGACGTAGGGGATGGCCTGGCCTTCGTGGACGAGCGTGTCGCCCTGCGCGCTGCGGGCGATGTCGCGCGAGCCCAGGCGCAGCGTGCAGCGCAGCGCGGCCAGCGGCACGGCCACCACGCTGCCGGCGGCCTCGACCAGCAGCGCCTCTATCGACGCCATCGACAGCGGCACGACCATCTCGAGCGTCGTGCCCCGGCCGGTGATCGTGTCGGCCGACAGCTCGCCGCCCAGGCGCGCGGCGCCGTCCCGCGCCACGTCCAGGCCGACGCCGCGTCCCGACACCTCGGTGACGGTGCCTGACGTGCTGATGCCCCCGCGCAGCAGCAGGCGCAGCAGGGCGGCGGTGTCGAGCGCCGGCGCCGACGCGTCGAGCAGCCCCTTGCGCCGGGCGCCGCGCCGCACGGCCTCGAGGTCGATCCCGGCGCCGTCGTCGATGCAGCGGAACACCACCTGCCGTCCGCGCCGCAGCACCTCGACGGTGACGCGGCCGTCGCGCGGCTTGCCGGCGGCCTGTCGCGAGTCCGGTGTCTCGATGCCATGGGCGACGGCATTGCGCACCAGTTGCAGCAAGGCGCCCTGCACCACGCCGAGCACGGGCGCATCCAGCCGGACATCGCCGCCGCGGCCTTCGAACACCACGCCCTTGCCCAGCGTCTGCGCCACGTCGCGCGCGCTGCGTTCGAGCGGACCGAACAACGTCGCCACCGGGATCAGCCGCAGTTGCTCGGCGGCGTCGCGCAGCTGGCGCAGCTCGCTCTCGACACGCTCCGTCGACGCGCTCAAGTCCTGCTGGATCCGATGGACGGCGAGCTGCAGTTCCCCGGACAGCGAGCGCGCGGCCTGCAGCGCGGCGTCGCCGGCACTCCCGCGCCCGCGCCGCGGCGCCAACTGCATCTGCAACCGCTGGGCGAGCGTGCGCGCGGCGGCGGCGTCGCCGCAACTGCGCCTCAGCTGCGTGACCTGGGCGTGCGTCTGCGCGACGCCGGCCAGCAAGGCATCCATCTCGGCGACATCGGCGCGCAAGCTGAGCGGCGCTTCGTCGGGCCGCGCCCGGGTCGCGGCGGCAGGCTCGGCATCCGCCGCGGCCGGCAGGCCGGCGACGCGGGCTGCGATCTCGGCGAGTCCCGCGAGCACGGTCTCGATGCAGGGACGCGGTACCGTGGCGTTCGCGTCGCGCCACGGAGCGAGTGCGTCCTCGATACGGTGTGCTGTATCGGCGATCTCGGGCTGCCTGACCACCCTGGCCGCCCCTTTGAGCGTATGCGCCAGGCGCAGCACGCGCGGCACCACGGTGTTCGCGCCCGCCCCTCTCTCGAGCTCGAGCACGCCCTGGCCGAATTGCTCCAGCAACTCGCGCGCCTCGACGCGGAAATACTTGAAGGGGTCCTTGGCCATGCCCTCAGAGCGCTGTCTGCGGCTGCACCAGGCGCAGCAGGTCCTTGGACAGGCTCGCCAGCTGGGCCGCCGTCTGCAGCGTCTGGCCCAGGCTCACCTCGGTTTCCTTCGTCGCCTGCGCGGTGTTGTTGATGGCCAGGTTCACCTGCTCGACCGCGGTCGTCTGCTGCTTGGTCGAAAGCTCGATCTCGCGCGAGGCCTGCGTGGTGGTGCTCACCAGCCCGGCGATCAGCTTGAAGGCGGAAGCGACGTCCGCGAATTCCCTGGCGCCGGTGTCGACGGCCTTGGAGCCCGTCTCGGTGGCCATGACGGTGGTGTTGACCGCGCCGCGCACGTCGTCGATGAGCGTGCGGATCTCCTTGGTCGAGCCGGCCACGCGATCGGCGAGCTTGCGGATCTCGTCCGCGACGACCGCGAAGCGCTTGCCCGAGTCGCCCGCCCCGGCGGCTTCGATGGTCGCGTTGATGGCCAGGATGTTGGTCTGCTCGGCCAGCTCGGAGACGATGTCGAGGACGGCGCCGATCTGCTGCGACTTCCGTCCCAGCTCGAGGGTGTGGTTCACGACCAGGTCGACCTGCTGGCGGATGCTGGCGATCGAGTCGTTGGCGGTCTGGACGGTGCTCTCGCCGGACCGGGCCGCACCGGCCGTCTGCTCGGCCACGCTGGCCACCTGCTGCGCGCTCTCGGCGATCTGGCGCGACGTCGCGAGCAGCTCGCTGATCGTGGTCGTGATCTCCGTCATCGACGTCGACGACTCCCTGGCGCCGGTGGCCTGCTGGTTGGCGGCTGCCTGGAGTTCGGCCGAGGAACTCTGGATGTGCCGCACGGCCGACCCGATCTGGTTCGTCAGCGAGCGCGTGAGCACGACCCCGGCGGCGCTCACGAACAGCAGGCACAGCAGGGTGCCGACGACGATGGACGAGCGCGTGCCGCCGGAGGCGGCCTCCACCTCGTCGGCGCGCTGCTTGAGCAGGTCCCGTTCCTCGTGCTCCATCTGCTCGCACAGCGCGCGCAGGTCGTCCATCGTGCGCTTGCCGACGCCCGTCTGCACGAACTTGACGGCTGGCTCCAGGCCGCCTTGCCGGCGCACGTCGATGCTTTGCTTGAGCTCGGACAGTTTTTCGTGGATGAGCGGCTCGGCGATGTCGATGCGCTTTTGCTGGTTGGGGTTGTCGGCGGTCAACTCGCGCAGCTCCTTCACCAGCTTGTCGATCGAGCCGAGCGCGGCGCGATACGGTTCGAGGTAGGCGTCGTCGCCGGTGATGACGAAGCCGCGCTGGCCGGTCTCCGCGTCCTTGAGCGTGCTGAGGATGGCGGTGACGTGCTCGATGACCTGGTGCGTGTGCGCCACGGAGTAGCTGGTCTTCGTCAACAGGTCGATGCTCCGGTACGCCACGGCGCCGATCGCGAGCAGCAGCACGAACGACATCGCGAACCCGAACGCGATCTTCTTTCCGAAGGTCCACATCTTCAACGCTCCTTTTGCAAGACGCCTTGCAGCGCCAGGGATTTGATGGTTGCCAGGACCTCGCCGGTCGGCACGACGGGCCGGACCTGGCCGGGCGTGCGCAGCACCTCGCCGCGTGGCGATGGCTGCGTGCCGGAGTCGACGTCGCGCGGGTGGCGGAACTGGCCCTCGAAGACATCGAAGGCCAACGCGACGGGCGCGGCCTTGCAGACCACCATCCATCGAGGCGCGCCGCCCGCGGGATAGCCGAGCAGCAGCCCCAGGTCGTAGACGGGAATCACTGCGCCGGCCACGCCGGCCAGCCCCAGCCATTGGGGCAGCGCGCTCGGAAAACGCGTCAGGGCCTGCAGGGGCAGCAGCCGCGCGACGCCGTCCAGCCGGAACACGTGGGGATCGTCGCGAAGACGGATCGCGAGGAAGTCGTCGAACAGGGCCGTGTCGGCGTGCCGGGCCGCGGCAAACGACCGGTCGAACGCGCGTCGCAACTCCGCGGCCTTGTCCTTGAACGCAGGGTTCATGCCGTACCTCCGCAACTCTGCAGCTCGGCTCGGCACAGCGCGAGCAACGCCTCGCGCCGGAAGCCGCCGCCGAACAGCAGCAGGCGCGACGCGTCCTCGCGCTGGAGCAAGGTGATGGCCTGGCCGAGTTCGCTTCGTGCGGCCGCGCGGTCGCCGCTGCGGCGAGCCAGCAGGCCCAGGTGCATGCGCGGCATCGCGAACGTGGGATCCAGGTAGACCGCGAACTGGTCGTTGTCGACGGCGCCGCGGCTATCGCCCTGGCCCTCGCGGCACAGGGCGAGCACGTAGTGCGCGCCAGCGTTCAACTCGTCGATGGCGAGCAAGCGGCGGCACGTGTCTTGCGCCGTCGCGAACTGGCCGCTGTGGGTGAGCAGCACCGCGTGCAGCAGCAGCACGTTGGGGTCGTCGGCGGCCTCGTCGGGCAGCCCGCGCACGAGGCTGAGTGCGTGGGCGAAGCGCTCTTCCTGGAACAGCTCGAGCGCGGGGCCGAGATTCCACGGCCGGCCGGTCAACATGTCGGGCGCGCCGGACGGCGCTGGCGGGTCGGTCAATGCGCGAACGCGCCTGGACGCCCTGGCGATCGCCTCGACCCAGCTGTCGCTGTCGTCGACCGCCGCGGCCAGCGTCGCCCGAGCCGCATCCGACACGCCGTTGCGCAGGGATGTCGGCGCCGGCGCCACGGCCTCCTTGCGCTGGTAGTAGAAGCTGCCGTGCGTGTGCTGCAGGTGGAAAGCCTGCGAGAGGCCGCGCAAGGTCTCGGCGCTGCCGAGAAACAGCACGCCGTCCGGCGCGAGCGCCCGCGCGATGCGCGCCACGAGCGCCTGGGTGCATTGCGGCGTGAAGTACATCAGCACGTTGCGGCAGAAGACGACGTCGTACGCGCCGGGCTGCCACAGGTCGGCGTCGTCCTCGCCGAGGTTGCGCGCCTCGAACTTCACCGAAGCGCGGATCGCATCGTCCAGCACCACGCCGGCGCCGTCCGGCCGAAACCAGCGCTGCTGCATGGCCTGGGGCGTCTCGCGCAGCGACCAGGAGGTGTAGCGGGCCTGCCGTGCCTTCTCGAGCGACGCCGGATTGAGGTCCACCGCACGGATCTGCAGCTCGCACGACGCGTCGGCGACCAGCTCGCGCAGCGTCATCGCGATCGAATAGGGCTCTTCGCCCGAAGCGCAGCCGGCCGACAGGATGCGCAGGCATCGACGTGCGCCACCCGCGCGCATGCGTTCGGGCACCACCCGCTCGCGCAGGGCGGAGAACTGTTCGATGTTGCGGAAGAAATAGGTCTCGCCGACGGTCAACTCATGCGCGAGCGCACCGAGTTCGGCGGCCGGCGCCGCCGCCTGCAGGCGGGTCAGGTACGGCTCGGCCGTCAAGCCGCTGGCGTCCGCGCGGCGGCCGAGGACCTCGGCCAGCCAGGCCATCCGCGCGTCCTCGAACTGGAGTCCGAGACGTGCCGCGATCAGGCCCCTGAAGCGTTCGACCTGGTCCGGGACGGGGGCTGCATTCACGCGGCGGATCCCTGCACGGCCAGGCTGGCCCAGACGTCGTCGGACAACAGGCGGCCGCCCTGAAGCACCAGCAGCAGCGACTCGTCCAGCAGGCCGAGCTCCGACAGGAGATCGCGGCTGACATCCCCGAGCAGCGGCGGCAGCGCGTGCCGGCCGTCGGCGGGCAGGCGGCGCACGCCCAGGACGCCTTCCACGGCCAGCGCGACCCGGCGCGGGCCGACGGTCAGCGTGATCCATCGCTCGAGCGACGCCGAGGCGTCTTCTTCGCCAAGCAGGCGCGCGGCGTCGACGACGGGGACCGGTTCGCCGCGGATCACCGCCAGGCCGCGTACGAAATGCGGTGCCCCGGCGACAACTTGCATCGGCAGGGGGCGCATCGTCTCGATCACGTCGTGAAGCGGCAGCGCGCACAAGCGCCCATGAACCCGGCAGATCAGCGACAAGTCCGTGCGATCACCGCTCACTGCACGTCTCCGTGTCCGCCGGCGTCGCCGCTGTCGAGGGCTCGCCCTTTGCCGTCTTCATGGTTGCGCTGCCTCCCAGCTGCGTCGTGCGCCGTCCTCGGCCTGGCCCGTCCAGCCGGCGATCTGGCGCGGCTCAGTGGCTTCGTCGTCCTGCGCGATTGTTCAGGTGTTATAGCTCACCGGGTATCTGCGCACAAAGGTTTCTTGACGTGCATCAGGGGTATCGGGCCAAGGTGTCGCGGCAACTCGAGTGCGTCATGTCCGCGAAGCGGAAGTCGATCTGCATTGGCCGGTACGCCGATTGGATGCCTGCATATCCATAGAACGGAATGCGCGCCCTGAACCCGACATGGAAGTTGCTTGCGAGGGAAAACCCCTGTCGCATCCGCTTCGCGGGAGCGCGGGTGCATGACCAACAATGCGTTGCCCGGGAGGGCGCGCAGGCGACGGCTTGCCCGACGGGCGGCGCGGCGAAAGCGCCGCCACCCGTTCCTGTCGCAGTTCAACGCATTTCGGTCAACCCTTCATGGTTCAAGTCTCGTCCATGCCTGACAACGCCCGTCCCGCCGCCCCGTTCGCCGGCTTCTGGCGCCGCGTCGCCGCCTTCGTCGTCGATGCCTTCGTGCTCGGATTCATCGGTTATGCGCTGGGGCTGGTCTTCTTCGATACGTTCGTGCGCCTCGGACCCTGGGGCCGCTGCGTCGGCTTCGTCGTGGCGCTGGCCTACTTCGTTCCGCAGGAATGCGGGCGGGGCGGTGGGCAGTCCCTGGGCAAGCGGCTGCTGCGCATCTGCGTGGTCGACGCGCAGGGGCGGGCGCTGGGCCCCGCGCGCAGCGTGGCGCGCTTTGTCGTCTTCGGCGTGCCGTACTTTCTCAATGGCGCGGTGCTGCCGATGAATCTCGCGACATTCGCGGGGGGCTTTCCACTGGCGCTGCTGGCATTGGGCGGGATGCTCGCGTTGGCCTATCTGCTGGCGTTCAATCGCCGCACGCGCCAGTCGCTGCACGACCTGGCCGTCGGCGCGTTCGTCGTGCGCGTCGAGGACGGCGCGCGTCTCGCGCCCGCGCCCGTGCGCATGTGGGGCGGCCATCGCGCGATCGCCGCGGGGTTGGCCGTTCTTTGCGGGGCCACGCCGCTGCTCTTCCCGCAGCTGATGCGCATGCCGATGTTCGCCGGCCTGCAGGCGCTGTCCCTGCGCCTGGCCGCGCAACCCGAGCTTCGTTCCGTCAACGTGTTCGAGTCGGCGGGCCGGGTCTACGGCCGCGAGTCGGTGGGCATGCGACACGAGCTGCTGATCCAGGCGACGATCGCCGCGCCCTTGGCCGACAACGTGCCGCTGTCGACGCGGCTGGCCGGCATCGCGTTGTCGGTCTTGCCGCAGGCGGCCCGGGAGGATCGGATCTCGGTGCGGCTCGCCCATGGATTCGACATCGGGATCGCGGCGAGCTGGACGTACAACGAGCTCTCGTTGACGCCTGCACAATGGGCAGACCGCGTCGCGGCCGGCGTCGGCGACTAGCCACCATGCCGGGGCGGCAGGCGCGCGCCTTGCCGTCCCCGCGCATCGTTTCCTGGAGAGCTCCCGATGCAGCAAAAGAACCTGTTCGAAGACGGCAGCCTGTCGAGGCCGGCGGCGGCCGCGCTGGCGGCCACGGCGCTCGTCGCCCCCGCACTGGTGACGATCTGTGACCGCCCGTCGCGCTCGATCTCGACCAGGGTCTGGTACGCCTTGCTTCGCAAGCCGCGCTTCAATCCGCCGAGGGCGGTCTTCCCTGTCGTCCGGGCGGCGCTCGACGGCGCGCTGGCGGTGGGGGCCTATCGTCTCGCGCGCCAGCCGGCGACGCCGCAGCGCAATCGCGCGCTGGGCTTGTTCGCCGCCAACGTGGCGATGATCTCCGGCGGGTCCAGGCTGTTTTCCGGTCGGCATCACCTGGGCGCCGCGGCCGTGGGCTCGGCCGCGATCGCGGCCACCGCCACGGCCTACGTGGCCGCGGCCCGCCCGGTGGACAAGACCGCCGCCGCGACCGGCGTGCCGCTGGTGGCCTGGGTCACGTTCGCCACGGTCTTGAGCGCCGCAGTGTGGCGGATGAACCGGCGTTAGTGCAGTGCCTGCACGATCGAGGCGAAGATCATGCCCATGCCGATGATGCTGATCGCCCACACGGCCGTGCGCGCCACGGGGATGCCGATCATGTAGATGGGAATGTAGACGAGCCGGGCCCAGAAGAAGATGCGGGCGCCGAGTTCGACGCGCGGGTCGGTGACGCCGCCCACGCTCGCCACCAGCACCAGCGCGGTGAACAACACCATGTTCTCCAGCATGTTCCTGGCGGCGCGATCGGTGCGGGCCGGAAAGCCGCTGCAGTCCTCCACCTTGTCGCGGTTGCCGAGCGCCGCCATCATGCCGGCCGGCTTCCAGGCCTTGGCCTTGATCAGGCTCGCCACCAGGATCAGGGCCCAGTTGATGACGACCAGTTCGGCCACGATCATCAATGTCTTGGTCATCGTCATGCTGTGCAGCCCGGGTATGTTGGAGGCCGCCAGCATACTGCGTTCGCCCGGCGCAGCGCCCACAGCTTCAGGCTTGCCACACGCCGTAGCCGGCCTCGCGCAGCCCGATCGCCAGCTCCACCTCCATCTCGCGCGCGGCCTCGTAAGGCATCGGGTTGTAGACGGCGTAGAGCTCGGGCAGCAGCCGCAGACCGTACTTGAAGACGAAGCGGTTGGCCTGGATGCCGGCCTTGTGCTTGTCGAAGCGCAGGTCGGGATCGAGACCCGTCATGCCGACGTAGACGCACGGCCTGGCCAGCGCGTGATCGGGATTGGACTTGCGGAACGCGGGCTCGTTCCAGACGCGGTCGTCGAGCAGCACCACGTAGACGTGATGTTTCTGGCGCGGAGGGCGATCGGTGGGCATCGTGAAGGCCCGATTGTCGTTCGGCCGCGTCCGCGAACCGGCGAGTCCAGCGTCGCACCGAGGGGGTGCATGTCGCGTGCGGACGCAAAAAGGGCCGACATGTGCCGGCCCTTCCTGTTTGGCAGCCAGGGGGTTGCCCCTGGTTTGCAGTCAGCCTCTTCCGGTCGTGCGACCGGAGGACAGCTTACTGGCCACCCTTCTTGTCAGCCGAAGCTTCCGGGTTCACGGCGGCCGAAGCGGCGTGCTTGGCGTGCTTGGCCTTCTTGGCCTTCATGTGCTTGGCCGGAGCCGACGCGCCATCGGCAGCTGCCGGGGCCGAAGCTTGAGCGAACGAAACCGCTGCGAAAGAGGAGAGCAGGGCGGCAACGATGAGGGTCTTGGTCATTTCAAAATTCCGGTTCAGACGAGATTCGTTTTGGCTCCGACTCTCTCGAGCGGGCTCGGCACGCGCCGGGCTTGGAGACACAACGGCAGGCGCACACATGCGGTTGACACCCGGGCAACGAAATTTTCGTTGGCGCATCGATCGCCGGGTCGAGGCCGCATGGCAACAGCTTCTCCTGTGGAAACCCGAGGTTTCGGCACATTGTCCGGCGGGCCCCGAAACTGTCATCGGGCTTGGCGCATACTGTCAATCTCTACAGCAGGAGCGGTGATGGACACGACACGGGTCTTCAAGTGGCAGAACTACGAACTGCTCTGCAGCGCCAAGCCGGTGGACGCCGGGCGCTTCGCCCCGAACCTGATCATCTCCAAGCAGGTGTGGCCCACGCGCCCGCGCGAGATCGCCGTGCCGCGTGGCCAGCACCTGACGGAAGACACCGCGATCGACGCGGCGTACACCGAGGGCGTGGAGTGGATCCGCAACTACGGTTGACGTGAACGGCGGTCCTCCCGCCGTCACATTGAAGAAAACGAAAGCCCCGGCGACCGCGAACCTCCGCGGCCACGGGCGTCACTTCAACGCCGCGAGTACCTCCGCCGTCGTGCGCACGCGGCCGATGCGCGGAAAGACCTTCTCGAACGAATTGGCATGCATGCCGGCATCCGGGCCGCTCGTCGCATCTTCCGCGAACACGATGTCGTAGCCCAGCTCCCACGCGAAGCGGGCGGTGGACTCCACGCCGATTGACGTCGCGATGCCGGCCAGCACGATGGTGCGAATGCCGCGCCGGCGCAGTTGCAGGTCGAGCTCGGTGCCGTGGAAGGCGCCCCACTGGCGCTTCAGGATGTGGATGTCGCCGGCCTGCGGCGGCAGTTCGGGCGCGTCGGCGAGCCAGTTGGCGGGGGCCGCGCCAGGCGGGTTGGGGGCGTCGACCAGGGCCTTCAGCTGGTCGCCGCCATCGGGCGAGAAGCCCACCTTCACCAGCACGACCGGCGACTTCTGCGCGCGAAAGGCCTGCGCCAGCGGCACGGCGTGCGCCAGCACGGCCGCGCCGTCGTACGGCGCCTTCGCGTACGGGAGAATGCCTTGCTGCAGGTCGATCAGCACCAGCGCGGTGGTGGCGGCATCCAGTTTCAGGGGCGTGGCATTGGTCATGGCGGCATTCCGGAATAACATGAGGACATCCTCATTTGAAATTTTATGAGGAAACACTCATAAATGTCCAGCACCGACCTTCCTGCTCCTGGGGATTCGCCCCGGTCCGCCACCGATGCGGTGGCCAGCGCCCCGCGCGCGCCGCGCCGGGCGCGCGGGCAACTGCGCGTGGAGGCCTTGCTCGCGGCGGCCGCCGAGGTGTTCGCCGTCAAGGGCTTCGACGCGGCGACGATGACGGAGATCGCCGCGCAATCGGAATCCTCCATCGGTTCGCTTTACCAGTTCTTCCGCACCAAGGAAGCCGTGGCCGAGGCGCTGGTGCGCGAGCAGATGGACGCGTTGTGGCTGCGGCTGGACAGCCTGGTCGAGCGCGCGGCCGTATTGACCACGTCGGAGCTGGGCCATGCGCTGGCCGTCTGCTTCATCGAGTTTCGAGCCGACCATCCCTCGTTCGCGACGCTCGTCGAGCGCCCGGGGCCGCCGTCGCCCCTGGTCGTCGGCGTGCGGCGCAAGGTGCGCGAGCGCGTGGAGGCGATCCTGGCGAGCCATGCGCCGCACGTCGAACGCAAGACCTTGCGCGCGATGGCGCCGGTGGTGCAGCACGTGATGAAGTCGTCGGTGCAGTTGCGCGGCGACCTGGAGGGCGCCGAGCTCAAGGCCGCGGCGCGTGAGCTCGACACGATGCTGGTGGGCTATCTGGTGGCGCGGCTGCAGGCCGGCCCGGGACGCTGAACGCATGGCGCCGCGCCTGCTGCAATCGGCGTTGCTGGGCATCGTGCTCCTCGGATTGCACGCGGCGCCCGCCTTCGCGCTGACCGAGGCGCAGCTGCGCGAGGCCGTGGCGGATGACATACCCGAAGAGGCGAAGTTCGCGGCCTGGCCGGGCGTCGCGGACCGCACGCTGATCGCCTGGACCGACTACCGGAGCATGACCGCGCCACAGGTCGACGGCGGCGATGTTCCCAGCGGGCCTACTCTGCCGGACGTCCTCGACCTCACCGTGCTCGTCGTGCAGACCAGCACCGGCCACGTGATGCAACGCTATCACGAGGACAAGGCCTACGACTCCGTGGCGGTGCAGTTCCTGGACTTCGAATTCGATACCGCGAACTACGCGCTGGCGCCCGGCAGCCGTGCCTTCGGCGTGCGGATGCTCGGCCAGCACCTCGGCTACGCGGCCGAGGACACGGCGACGCTGCACCTGCTCGAGCCCGCGGGCACCGCGCTGCGCGAGGTGTTGACGCTGCAGACGATGGCCCACCTCGCCACCCGCGATTGCGGCGAGGGGCACGACATCGCCCGCACGGTGGCGATCGGCAAGGCCAGCACGCAAGGCCACGCCGACCTGATCGTGCACGAGCGGCGCGAAGAGACGCCCGACGGCTCCAGCGCGCCGACGCGCTGCCATCCCGAGGTACGCCGCAGCGAGCGCACCACGACGTTGCGCTTCGACGGCGAACGCTATCCGGGCAGCGGCCGCTGAGCGGGCGGCAGCCCATCTGTCGCGGCACCGACACCGCTGGTACGCCTCTTGCCGATCCCCGCCATGGGCGCGCCGCCGGACGCGC
>FTIR01000669.1_pt2 | contig 22043 bp, 27 predicted proteins | sample 1658041 | NCBI WGS metagenome assembly FTIR01 (sample SAMEA3914793, study PRJEB12502) | metagenome | biome: forest; material: soil | place: Canada | collected 2011-07-03 | depth 0.3 m | reverse complement strand
ATGAACTTCCTGGGCGTGCGCTACAAGCTGGGCGGCAAGACCGCCGAAACCGGCTTCGACTGCTCGGGCTTCACGCGCTACGTCTTCGAGAACAGTCTTGGCCGCGTGCTGCCGATGCGCGCCGACGAGCAGGCCAACGCGCCCGAACTCGCCAAGGTCGACAAGAAGGACCTGAAGCCGGGCGACCTCGTGTTCTTCGACACGATGCGCCGCACCTTCTCGCACGTGGGCATCTACCTGGGCGACGGCAAGTTCATCCATTCGCCGCGCACCGGCGAGTCGGTGCGCATCGAGGACATCAACATCTCCTATTGGGCGCGCCATTTCACCGGCGGGCGCCGCGTGCCCGAGCTGGCCGATGCCGGCGGCACGTCCACGGTGGCAGGTAGCTCGATGCTGGCCTCGCTCACCGCGCGGCTGTCGGGCCAGAACGCCGGGAGCTCGGTCGTGACGCCGGTACCCGCCGTGCAGTCGGGCTTGTCCGCGTCGCTGAACCCGTCGGGCCTGCGCTTGGGCAGCACGCTGCCGATGCTGCCGTCCGGCGGCCCGACGTCGCTGGGCCCCACGCACGCGCCGTTCGCGCGGGCGCTGGCCGAGCGCTGAGCCGTCCCTCTTTGTCCTGACGCAGCCCGCCACCGTGCGGGCTGCGTCGTTTCTGGCGATGGCCCGGCTGGCGCCATCCCCACGCCGGACGGGCACAATCGCAGCATGGGCAAGATCTTCGCAATCAACGACCTGCGGCGCGGCCTCGCGCCCACCGGCGTGCGTGCGCCCGCGAGCGGCCTGGCGGCGGGCCAGGATCGCCTCGATACGCTGGGCCGGCCGCTGCGCGACCTGCGCATCTCCGTCACCGATCGATGCAACTTCCGCTGCAGCTACTGCATGCCCAAGGAGGTGTTCGACAACCAGCACGTGTTCCTGCCGCAGACGGCCCTGCTCAGCTTCGAGGAGATCACGCGCCTCGCCCGCCTGTTCGCCAACGCCGGCGTGCGCAAGCTGCGCCTGACCGGCGGCGAACCGCTGCTGCGCAAGAACCTGGAGCACCTGGTCGAGATGCTGGCCGCGCTACGCACGCCCGACGGCGCGCCGCTGGACCTCACGCTCACCACCAACGGATCCATCCTCGCGCGCAAGGCCACGGCGCTGAAGGCCGCCGGGCTCAAGCGCCTCACCGTGAGCCTGGATGCGATCAACGACGCCGTGTTCCGGCGCATGAACGACGTCGGCTTCGCGGTGGAGGACGTGCTCGCCGGCATTGACGCAGCGCTGGCCGCCGGCCTGGCGCCGGTCAAGGTGAACATGGTCGTCAAGAAGGGCACCAACGACGACCAGATCGTGCCGCTGACGCGCGCGCTGCACGAGCGCTACGGCAACGCCGTGGTGCTGCGTTTCATCGAGTTCATGGACGTCGGCTCCACCAACGGCTGGCGCCTGGACGACGTGCTGCCGTCGCAGGACGTGCTCGCACGGCTGCGCGAGATCGGCCCGCTGAGCGCCCTGCCCGCCACGACCGAAGGCGAGACCGCGCAGCGCTGGCGCTTCGACGCCAGCGGCCAGGAGATCGGCCTCGTCTCGAGCGTGACGCAGGCCTTCTGCGGCGGTTGCAACCGGGCCCGGCTGTCCACCGACGGCCAGCTCTACCTGTGCCTGTTCGCCACCCACGGCCACGACCTGCGCGCGCTCGTGCGGGCAGGCGCGGACGACGCGGCGATCGCCGCCGCCATCGACCACCTCTGGGCCGGCCGCGACGACCGCTACTCGGCGCTGCGCAGCGCGGCCACGCCGCCGTTCGACGCGCGCGCGACGCCCGGCGACGAACGCCGCGTCGAGATGCACTACATCGGCGGCTGATGGCCTCCGGAACGCCCGCAGCGCCGACCGCGGCGGCCATCACCGGCCTGATCCTGGCCGGCGGCCGCGGCCAGCGCATGGGCGGCGTCGACAAGGGGTTGCAGCCCTGGCGCGGCGTCGCGCTGGTCGATCACGCGCTCGCGCGTCTCGCGCCGCAGGTGCGCGAGGTGATGATCAGCGCGAACCGCAACGTCGCGCTGTATGCGACGCGCGTCGCGCGCGTGCTGGCCGACGAGTCGGACGACTTCCCTGGCCCGCTCGCCGGCATCCTGGCCGGCTTGCGTGCAGCCGCCACGCCCTGGCTGGCCGTCGTGCCCTGCGACTCGCCGCAACTGCCGCACGATCTCGTCGCGCGACTGGCGCGCGGCCTGGGCGACGCGCCGGGCGCGGTGGTGCTGCGCGATCACGGCGCCGACGGCCCGCGGCTGGAGCCCGTGTGCTGCCTGCTGTCGACGGCCCTCGCCGACGATCTCGCGCGCTACCTCGCCGGGGGCGGCCGCAAGGTCGAAGGCTGGGTGTCGCGCCATGCGGCGCCGGTGTTGTTCGATCGCGGCGGCGACGACGCCGCGTTCGCCAACGTCAACACGCCTGCCGACCTGCAGGCCTGATCAACCGGCCTTGCCGTCCAGCACCAGTTGCACGCCCTTGTTGGCGAGCATGTCCGCGCGCTCGTTGCCCGGGTCGCCCGCGTGGCCCTTGACCCAGTGCCACTTCACGTCGTGCGCGTTGGCCAGCGTCTCGAGCTGCTGCCACAGCTCCACGTTCTTCACCGGCTTGTTGTCGGCCGTCTTCCAGCCGCGCCGCTTCCAGCCGTGGATCCACGTCATGATGCCGTTGCGCACGTATTCGCTGTCGGTGTAGATGGCCACCGTGCAGCGCCGCGTCAGCACCGACAGGCCCTTGATCACCGCGGTCAGCTCCATGCGGTTGTTGGTGGTCTGCGCGGCGCCGCCGAACAGCTCGCGCTCCTTGCCGCCGGCCGCGAGCCAGCAGCCCCAGCCGCCCGGCCCGGGATTGCCCTTGCAGGCCCCGTCCGTGTAGATCGTCACTTCGGTCGAAACTTCTTCTGTCATGGGCGGCATCGTACCTGCCCGCCGCCGCTCGCCGATGCGATCACCGCCTGCGATGCGTCGTCGCCACCGCCGGCGCCGCCGACGTCTTCACACGTTCCTTGCGCACCTTGCCGATCAGATGCATGCCGCGGACGCGCCGCACCGCCACCAGGAAATAGACGGCGCCCAGCACCGGCCACCAGCGCTCGCCGGTCTTCTCCATCCAGGCCGAGCGCGACAGCCACTTCTCCGAGCTCCACGGCGGCCGATAGCAGCCGAACTGGCCCACCTCGATCTCGAAGCTGAGCAGCCGCAGCCAGTCGCGCAGCCGCCAGTAGCCGATGTACTCGCCGGCGCTCGGCAGGAACAGGTCCTTGTCGACCATCTTCAGGCTGTGGCCCGTGCGGCCCAGGCGCTGGCGCAGCGCCCACAGGCTCATCGGATTGAAGCCGACGATCACCAGCCGGCCCTCGGGCACCAGGCAGCGCGTGGCCTCGGAGAGCGCCACGTGCGGATCGGCGGCCATCTCCAGCGTGTGCGGCATCACGATCAGGTCGAGGCTGTTGGACGCGAACGGCAGCGCCTCGGCGTCGCAGTACAGGCCCACGGGCACCTTCAGCGGCTGCGTGGAGATTTCCAGGTCGCGTGGCGGCGCGATCAGCTGCGGCTCGGGGGTCGACAGGCTGTTGCTGGCGTGCCAGCGGTGCGGCATGCGGTTGGCGCGCAGGCCGTCGAGTTCGGGCAACCCCATCTGCAGCGCGTGGTAGCCGAAGATGTCGAACACAGCCGTGTCGATGCGTTCCTGTTCCCACGCGAGCAGGTAGCGGCCCGGCGGCGTCTTCAGCCACCCGCCCAACTCTATAATCGCAGCGCTTCTCTCCATGGATCTGATCGCCCTACCCGCCTTTGCCGACAACCTCATCTGGATGCTTCACGACGGCGAGAACGCCATCGTGGTGGATCCCGGAGCGGCGGCGCCTGTCAGGAACGCGTTGCGCGCGCGGGGTCTGCGGCTCGCGGCCATTCTAGTGACCCATCATCACCCGGATCACGTGGGCGGCCTCGAAGAGCTGATGCCGCTGCTGCAAGGGCCGATCTACGGCCCCGCGCACGAGGTCATGCCGGTGCCGGTGCGCAAGCTGTCCCAGGGCATGTCGTTCGAGCTGCCTGGCGCGCACGTGGACGTGCTCGACGTGCCCGGCCACACGTCCGGACACATCGCCTACGTGCTCACCGAGCCGGGCCGCCCGCCGTGGCTGTTCTGCGGCGATACGCTGTTCTCGGGCGGCTGCGGCCGGCTGTTCGAGGGAACTCCGGCGCAGATGCGGCACTCTCTAGATCAGCTCGCCGCGTTGCCGGGCGACACGCGCGTCTGCTGCGCACACGAATACACGCTCTCGAACCTGCGCTTCGCGCGCACTGTCGAGCCCTGCAACACCGCTCTGGCCGAGTACGAAACCCGCTGCAAGGCGTTGCGCGCCGAAGGCGCGTGGACGCTGCCCTCGACGATCGCCACCGAACGCGCCGTCAACCCGTTCCTGCGCGTGCGCGAACCCGACGTGGTCGCGGCCGCCCGGGCACACGGTGCCATCTCCACCGGCCCGACCGAAGTCCTAGCCGCCTTGCGCGAATGGAAGAACACGTTTTGAACCTGACTCCCCCGAAGCAGCGCCTGCCGCTGGTCGCCGCGCTCCCGTTCGTCTTCGCGCTGACGCTCGCGGCCTGCTCCACCGTCGACCTGTCGCAAGCGCCCACGGCGGGCATTGCGCCCGTCACCACCGCCGCCGCGACGGCGCCCGGCGACGCCGCCTCGGCGCCGACGCCCGGCGCCTCCGAGGCCCAGGTCGCGGCCGCCGCGGGCAACGCCGCCAGTGCCCCGGCCAACGCGGCCTCCGCCGCCGACGCGATGGCCACCGAGGCCGACGATGAGGACGACGCCGATGCCGCCAAGACCGGCCCCGCGCCAGCCGTGCTGCCGCCGTACGACCCGCTGCAGCCCGAGACGAAGGTCAACCTGGACGACAGCGCCGCGCGCTCCGACCTGTGGCACCGCGTGCGCGACGGCTTCGCGATTCCCGACATGGACACGCCCGAGGTCAAGGTGTGGGAACAGTGGTATTCGTCGCGCCCCGACTACGTCGCCCGCATGACCGCGCGCGGCTCGAAGTACCTGTTCCACATCACCCAGGAGGTGGAGCGCCGCCACATGCCCAGCGAGCTGGCGCTGCTGCCGTTCACCGAGAGCGCGTTCAACCCGCAGGCGATGTCGGTGGCCAAGGCGTCGGGCATGTGGCAGTTCGTGTCCGCCACGGGCAAGGATTTCGACCTCAAGCAGAACATCTTCCGCGACGACCGCCGCGACGTGCTCGCCTCCACCCGCGCCGCGCTCGACTACCTGCAACGCCTGCACGACATGTTCGGCGACTGGCGCCTGGCGCTGGCCGCCTACAACTGCGGCCAGGGCACCGTGCAGCGCGCGATCAACCGCAACCTGAAGGCCGGCCTGCCCACCGACTACGAAAGCCTCAACCTGCCGGTGGAAACGCGCCAGTACGTGCCCAAGCTGCAGGCGGTCAAGAACATCGTGATGCACCCCGAGAACTATTCGCTGGTGCTGCCCGCGGTGGGCAACCACCCGTACTTCCTCAGCGTGCCGATCGAGCGCGACATCGACGTCGACACCGCCGCGAAGCTGGCCAACGTGTCCCTCGACGAGTTCCGCATGCTCAACCCGCAGCTGGACAAGCCCGTCATCCTGGCCGCCGGCACACCCCAGGTGCTGCTGCCCTACGACAACGCCGACGACTTCGTGCGCGCGGTGAAGTCGCACGACGGCGCGCTCGCCACGTGGACCGTGTACGTCGTCGGCAAGACGATGCGCCCTGCCGACGCCGCCCGGCTGGTGGGCATGAACGAGGCCGAGCTGCGCGCCGTCAACCGCATCCCTGCGCGCATGCTCGTGAAATCCGGCTCGACGCTGCTGGTGCCGCGTTCGGCCCAGCACATCGCCGACGTCTCGGTGGCCGTGGCCGACTCCGCCGCCATGAGCCTGGCGCCCGACCTGCCGCCCACCAAGCGCGTGAACATGCGCATCGCCAGGGGCGGCGAGACGGTGGCCTCGGTGGCCAGGCGCTGGCACGTGTCCGCCTCCGAGGTGGCCGCGTGGAACCACCTCTCCGCCCGCGGCAAGTTCGCCGCCGGCAGCACGGCGGTGCTGTTTCTGCCGCGCTCGACATCGCTCGCGCGGGCCACCCCGCACGCGACCCCGGGCAAGGTCGCCGCCGCCAAGGCCCCGGCCGGCAAGGCGCGCGTCGTGCAGACGGGCAACGCCCGCAGCGGCACGCACGTGGCCACCTCCAAGGCGCCGCGCAAGGCGAAGACGGTGGTCGCGCACAAGGCGGGCGGCGTGCCCGCCAGGCAGACGGCCAAGACCAAGGTGGCGCAGCACTGACCGTGCGCCTTTGCACCCCGCAGCCCAGCACCGGAAGCATCCCATGAGCAGCCTGACCCCGCTCGACGCCTGGCATCGGATGGTGCGCACCAACGATGCGACAGGCCTGTCCGCCCTGGTGGCCGAGGACGCCGTCTTCCATTCGCCGGTGGTGCACTCGGCACAGCGCGGGCGCAAGCTCACGGTGATGTACCTGTCGGCCGCGTTCCAGGTGTTCTTCAACCCGACGTTCCGCTACGTGCGCGAGATCGTCGGCCCTTCGGACGCGATGCTGGAGTTCGAGACCGAGATCGACGGCGTGCTCGTCAACGGCGTCGACATCATCCAGTGGAACGACGCCGGCCTGATCACCGGGTTCAAGGTCATGATCCGGCCGCTGAAGGGCATCAACGTCATCCACCAGAAGATGGCGGCGATGCTGCAGGCGGCGCAGTAGCGCGGGCCATCCGGATCCTTCCCGAACGCGATCACGCCCGCGTGGACGATCAAGTCGAGGACGCCGCCGCGGCGCCCGTTGCCCATGCCGTGTCGCGCCTGCGCCAGGCATGCATGGCGCACAACATGGCCCGGCCGCATCTCGACCGCGGCGCGCCACGCAAGGAGCGCTGCGCCGGCTGCCGGCTGATCCCCAGCCACTGCATGTGCGCGCTGAGGCCCGCCGTCTCGACCCGCGCGGCCGTGTGCCTGATCATGGCCGAGTTCGAGCCCTTGAAGCCCAGCAACACGGGCTGGCTGATCGCCGACCTCGTGCCGCAGACGTTTGCGTTCGGCTGGTCGCGCAGGGAGGTCGATCCGGCGTTGCTGGCGCTGCTCGCCGATCCGCAGTGGCAACCGGTCGTGGTGTTTCCCGGCGAATTCGCGCAACCCGCGCGCGTGGTGACCGGGTTGCCGGCGGCGGCATCCGGCGCCCTCCCCGGCCGTCGTCCCCTGTTCATCCTCCTGGACGGCACGTGGTCGGAGGCCCGCAAGATCTTCCGCAAGAGTCCGTACCTGGACCGGTATCCGGTACTGAGCCTGAAACCCGAGCAGCTGTCGCGCTACCGGCTGCGACTATCGTGGCACGCGCATCACTTCTGCACCTCCGAAGTGGCGGCGCTGTGCCTGGCCCTGGCCGGCGACCTGCATGCGGCGCAGACGCTGGAGGCCTATCTGGATGTCTTCAGCGACCGCTATCTGCGGGCGAAGCAAAGCGTGGCGGCGGATGACGACGACGAGGTGCACCGGCGCCTGCGCCTGCTCGCGCAGGGCGGCGACCGAGGTCGGGATTCGATTGAACGGCCGGTCGAACCAGTTCTGCGCTGAAAGGCAGCGCCGCGTCCTACTCGGAGGGCTTCGAAAAGACATTGACGAGATTCCCGTCGGGATCGCGCATCAACAGCGAACGATTGCCCCAGGGCATCACGGTCGGCGGCTGGACGAGTTCGGCTGCGTCGCTCATGCGTGCAAGGACGCTGTCGACGTCCGCGACCTGGAACTCCAGAATGGCGGAACGGTTGGCCGCCGCTATCGCTGCCCCTGCGTTGAACAGTTGCACGTTGCGCTCCACGGAGATGGCCAGCGTGGCGCCGTCGAGCCGCAGCTCTGCGAACCCATCGGCCAGGCGTGCTGCTTCAGTCCCCGACAGCAGGGTGTAGAACGAGACGAGTGCTTCGAACTGGTTGGTGACGAGGCGGACGGATGCGAATTTCATGCGGTGCTCCTGGGTGAGAAAGGGCACAGCTTAGGTCGGCACGATGTCAGTTTCTGGCAGTATGTCGCGTTCGGTCGTCTGCACCAGTTGCCGCCAGGCTCGCAGGAGCGTCTGGCGGCGCTTGGGATAGCGCACGTCGAGCAGATCGGCCTCGATGATCCGGTCCGCGCGGAAGTTGCGAAAGTCGCCGCGCAGTTCGCACCATGCGGAAAGCACGCGGGACTGTTCGAAATACACCAGCGCGAACGGCCAGACGACGCGTCGCGTCACGGTGCCAGCCGGATCTCGATAGGCCAGACGCAGCTTGTTCTCGACGCGGATTGCCTCGCGCAGCAGATCAGGCTCGACGAGTGTCGCCGGCCGTGCGCGCGCGGCACCGACCAGCAACGCCGAAGCCTCGAGTTCGCGTCGCAGCTCGGGCGGCAGTACAGCGCCGATCTTGGCCATCGCGTCGCATGCGCCGGACGAGAGCCCGCGGTCCCCGCGGTCTGCAACCCAGCGCAAGCCGAGCGCCAGCGCCTCGATTTCCTCCGCGCGGAACATCAACGGCGGCAACATGAACCCGGGCTTCATCACATACCCGACGCCCGGCGCTCCTTCGATCGCCGCACCCTGGGCCTGGAGGCTCGCGATATCGCGGTACAGCGTGCGGATGCTCACGCCGACTTCCTGCGCAAGTGTCTGGCCGTTCACGGCGCAACGATGCCGGCGCAGAGCCTGGAGAAGGGCAAGGAGGCGTTCCGACCGAGACATGCGCTGGATGATAGCGACGAGCCTTCATTCCATGGGCTCGACCCACTGGGCGCGGGATGGGCCTGGTTCGAAGGGTTCGCCGAAGTATTGCGTCTCTCGAACCACCTTGTCGCCCTCGAATTCCATGATGCTCACGACGTGGAAGGGGCGATCGTCATAGGTGAAGACGAGTTCACTGACCCAGAGCTCGCCCGCACCGAGGAGGCGTCGCACGGCGAAGCGCTTCTTGTTCGGCTGCGCGATGCGCGATGCCTGAATCCTTTGCCGACCGCGGATGCGTTCGCTCGATTGAGGGTACTCGAGGACGGCGTGATCGGCGTAGATCCGGTGCTCGGCCGCGAAATCGCCGGCGTCGGAGGCAGCCCAGTGCCGTTGCAAGGCGGCTCGCAGGTCATCGTCATGCATAGGCGCCCTTCCCCACGTGGGACGCGTCCCATGCGCGTCGACTTCGACATCGCCATGGGCTCGTCCCGGACCGAAGTTCTTGTCTCCCACTCTAATGTATCGACGGGCGCGCTGCGCAGCGACAACCGTCACGCCCATTCCGGAGACTCGACAGCCTTCGCTCGGCGGATCCAAAGCAGGCGCTGGATCGGGTTTTCCCGTTGCCACGGGTCGGAAAAGTATCAGAATGAATTTCGTCGATATCGGGGAAATCAGCGCCGAGGTCTATCGTCCGGTCTCGACAAACATGGATGCATGGACGATGCCGCCATGAAGCGTACCGAGGCGCTTCGGCACTGACCGACTTGGCGGCAGCGGAAGGAACCTGCGATGCGATTGCCGAGACGTCGGGAGCTTGGCGCCGCAGCGCATTCAACCAGGGACGATGGAGACCATGGCGAAGGAACTGGAAGGAAAAGTGGCGGTCGTGACCGGGGCGGCTTCGGGCATCGGCCTGGCCAGCACGGAAGTCATGCTGGGCGCCGGCGCGCGCGTCGTGATGGTCGACCGCGACGAGGCTGCGCTGACCGCTCAACGCGACAAGCACGGCCAACAGGTCATCCCGCTGGTCATCGACCTGCTCGACCCCCGGGACTGCGCGACGCTGGTGCCGAGGGCCCTGGAACAGGCGGGTCGCCTCGACATCCTGCATGCCAACGCCGGCAGCTACGTCGGCGGCGATCTGGTCGACTCGGACACCGGCGCCATCGATCGGATGCTCCACCTGAACGTCAACGTCGTGATGAAGAACGTCCACGACGCGTTGCAGCACATGATCGCGAAGCGCACCGGCGACATCATCGTCACGAGCTCCCTGGCGGCCCATTTCCCGACGCCTTGGGAGCCGGTCTACGCCTCGTCCAAATGGGCGATCAACTGCTTCGTCCAGACGGTTCGGCGGCAGGTCTTCAAACATGGAATCCGAGTCGGATCCATCTCGCCCGGCCCGGTCGTCAGCGCGTTGCTCGCCGATTGGCCGCCTGAAAAGTTGAAGGAGGCCAGGGAGTCGGGCAGCCTGCTTGAGGCCCGTGAAGTGGCCGAAGTCGTGTTGTTCATGCTGACGCGTCCGCGCGGGATGACCATTCGCGACGTCGTCATGATGCCGACGAATTTCGATCTCTAGTCCGGTCGTCGCGCGACGCTAGACGGCCAGTTGCCGGGTCACGCGCTCCCGGAGGGCCTCTTCAAAATGCGCCGCGCTCCAGCGCTCGTCGAGAGCACGCCGCATCAGGTCCTGGTGGCTCGCCGGCGCCAGGCCGCCCAGCGGGGGATCCAGATCGAGATTGGTCGGAAACGCGTACCCCTCCGCGCAGGCAGCGATCGTCCGGTACGACGCGTCCGCATCCAGTTCACCGTGCTCCCGCAACTCGAGCAGCGCGGGATAGACGACGACGCTCATCGTCACGCGATCGACGCCTTCCATGGCGCGCCCGAACGCGGACGACACCTGCAGCAGGTTCGCGATTCGGCGAATGTCCCTGGAACGGTTGGTGCCCGCGGCGTGCATCAACGCCGGGTTGAAGAAGACCGCATCGCCCTTGCGCAGCGGCAGTTGGACGCAGTGCGCCGCGAAGTAGTCGCCGAACTCGGGCTGGCCCGCGACCAGGTAGCCGGACTCGTACTTCTGCGAATGCGGCAGCAACAGGGTCGGACCGCTGGCGATGGGCATGTCGACGTGCGCGACGGCGCCCTGCAGCGTCAGGGCCGGCGACAGGCGGTGGACGGCGGCGGGAAATTCGGCGGCCTGGGCCGCGGAACAGAAACCGAGGTGGTAGTCGCGGTGCGGCGACTGCGCCTCGCCGCCCGGATTGACGCAGTTGACCTGCGCGGTCACCTGGTAGGCGGGACCGAGCCAGGCGGTGCAGGCCAGCGCCAGCATGTCGTTGGCGTAGTAGCGGGAGAACTGTGCCGGATCCCGATGCGCGAGCTTCTGGAGAGCATTCCAGATTCGATTGTTGGCACCGGCCTTGGCGAAATGATCGCCGCCTCGATGGGAGCCGGCCTCCGAATCCATCGTCTCGAAGAAGCGGGCGGTCACGGCGTCGAGAACCGTGTGATCGCTCCAGGCACCAGCCAGCACGAACACGCCGGGCCCGTCCGCGAGAACGGCGTGCCACTCGCTTGCGAGCATGCGCGCATGCCCCGGCTCGCGCAGGCGTTCTCGCAGCGACGCACAGTCGTAGATCGGCACACCGGCCGCCAGCTCGACCGCGCGCGGCGGCGCACGCCAGGTCGCTCGTTCGTCGACGCAACGAGCCAGGTCGGCGACCCGGCAATCGGCTGCGGCCAGCCAGATCGGGGAGCGTCGTTCGGTCGATGTCGAGTTCATGGTGGGCCTCAGGGCCATCTGCCCTTGCTTGGATGGCCTCCAGCGTAGCCATTGCCCGGCTGGCGCGGGCTTGGCAAAACCATCAATAATCCATCAACCACCGTGCGCGCCTCGAACCCCTGCGCACCCGTCGTCCCGATCATGTCCCGCCCCTTCCTCGTCAAGGACATCGCCCAGCAGGCCGGCGTCAGCGTGGCCACGGTCGACCGGGTGTTGAACAATCGCCCCAACGTCAGGGCGCACATGGCCCGCCGCGTGGAGCAGGCGATCGAGGCCTTGCAGCGCCAGCGGCGCCAGGTCGGCGTCGTCGGCCGCAAGTTCCTGGTCGACCTCGTGATGGACACCCCGCAGCGCTTCTCGAATGCCGTGCGCGCGGCGCTCGAGCTGGAAATGTCGACGCTGCGCCCGTCGATCTTCCGTGCGCGCTACGACCTGCACGAGGCATGGCCCGCCGGCGAGCTCGTCGCGACGCTGGATCGCATCGCCGCGCGAGGCAGCCATGGCGTGCTGCTGAAGGCGCCCAATCTCCCGGTCGTCGTCGATGCCGTCGGCCGCCTGGTCGACAGAGGGATCCCGGTCGTCACCCTCGTCACCGACCTGCCGTCGTCACGGCGCCTGGCCTATGTGGGTCTCGACAATCGAGCGGCCGGCGAAACGGCGGCCTACCTGCTGGGCCAGTGGCTGCAGCCGGGTCCCCGCGCCGGCGTCCTCGTGTCGATGAGCAGCGCCTACTTCCGCGGAGAGGAAGAACGCGAAGTCGGGTTTCGCGCGGTCCTGCGAAGCACCCGGGGCGACGTGCCGGTACACACCATCAGCGAAGGCCAGGGCGTCGAGGAACGAACCTCGGCTCTCGTGCAGGCGCAATTGCGCGAGCATCCGCACATCGCCGCCGTCTATTCGATCGGCGGCGCCAACGCGGCGATCTGGCGCGCCTTCGACCAGATGGCTCGCCCCTGCCGGTGTTTCATCGGCCACGACCTGGACGACGACAACCTGGCCCTCCTGCGCGCGGGACGCCTGCATGCCGTGCTCGACCACGATCTCCGGCATGACATGCGGCAGGCCTGTCTTCGCATCCTCGCGGCCCATGGCGCGGGGGGCGATGCAGGTTCACCGGGCCTGTCCAACGTCGACGTCATGACCCCGTTCAATCTCCCTGCGTCGCTTCGCGGTGATCCACGCGAGACAGCGGGCGTGGCTTCTATCGACGATCCGGCGCGCTCGAAGCGGGGACGCTAGGGCTGACATGTCCTGCGTCCCGGAGTCGTGTGCCTACGCGCGTTCCCCGCGCACGACCGGCAACCCCAGCTGATGCCACATCAACATGCCGCCGCGCATGTTGGCCACGCGCGTGAAGCCGCCCTGCTTCAGGAGCACCGTGGCCTGCCCCGAGCGCATGCCGGCGTGGCACACGGTGATCACCGGGCGGTCCTGAGGGAGCTCGGCCAGCTGGCTCTTCAACTCGCTCAACGGAAGGAGCCGCGCGGATTCGATGCGCCCCAGGCGCTCGTCCATTTCCTCGCGCTGGCGGACGTCGAGCAACAGCACGTCGTCCAGGTGTTCGGACACCCACTCGGGATCGATCTCGATCAGCCCTGCGAACGTCTGCCGCGCCGGCCCCCAGTCGGCCAGTGAAGGCACCTTGCCGTCGGCCGGTCGACCCGAGCGCATGTTGGCCGGCAACGCCAGCGCCAGTTGCTTGGGATGGGGCAGATGCAGGTTCTCCATGAAGCCGACGAAGTCGCGCTCGTCCGCATGGCCGCCGATGCGCGGGTTGTGCGCGCGCTCCTCGCCGACGCAGGACATGGTGCGGCCGCTGTAGTCGTGCCCGGGAAAGACCAGGCAGTCGTCGGGCAGGCTGAAGATCTGCTCGGTGATCGAGCGATAGAGCGTGCCGGCGTGGCCTTGCTGGAAGTCGCAGCGGCCGGCGCCGCGTATCAGCAGGCAATCGCCGGTGAAGGCCATGCGCTGGCCGCCATGGACGTAGGTGAGGCAGCCATCGGTGTGGCCCGGGGTGGCGCGGACGTCGAGGTGGTGCCTGCCGAAGGCGACGCGGTCACCGGCGTCGAGCCGCAGGTCGGCCCCTTGCAGGTCGTCGCCGTAGCGCCGCGAAATGCCGATGCGGCAGCCGGTGGCTTGCTGCATCAGCCAGGCGCCGGTCACGTGGTCGGCGTGGCAGTGCGTGTCGAGCGCGGCCACGAGCCGGAGGCCCAGTTCCTCGATCAGCGCGCGGTCGCGAAGATGCTGCTCGAAGACCGGATCGATGATCACTGCCTGGCGCGTGGACGCGCAAGCCAGGAGGTAGGTATAGGTGGACGATGCGGCGTCGAACAGCTGGCGGAAGATCAGGTCGCCGAACATGGGGTGACTCCATTTTGCGATGCGTGCGTCGACGAGCGGGTCCGTTCAGGTGCGTTCGCGTCGGTGGTCGTACGATCGCCATCGTGACACGGGTGGCCCGGCTGCTCAAGCCATGGCCTTGTCGTGCGCAGACGGGGCTCGATCTCCATCCAGATGTCCGGGTCCATGACGACACGCCACGCCGCTTCAGGTCGGTCAGATGGTTACCATCTCGGCCTGGCGATGCTTCATGCATCGAGACCGTGGCCAAGACAAAGGACATCTCTTGAATATCCATCTCGGGCTGACGCCCCTCATCTCGCTGCTTGCCGGCATCCTGATCCTCGTGATGCCCAAGCTGCTCAACTACATCATCGCGTTCTACCTGATCGCGATCGGGCTGGTCGGCCTCCTGGGCATGCACCAGCTGCACTGGGGGTGATCGCCAGGATCCGGCGGGCGCGGTCCATCGCGAACGGTCGCTGCACGGGCGGGGCCTGCTGGATAGACTGACGCTCAGGCGTCTGAAGAACCCTTTCGTCCACATCACCATGACACTGCGAATCGCGTCCTGCAGTTGCGGCCAGCTCTCGGCCAGGGTCTCCGTAGATCCGATCCGGGTGTCGGTCTGCCATTGCTTTGCCTGCCAGCGTAGAACCGGGAGCGTCTTCGGGGCCCAGGCCAGGTTTCCGCGGCAAGCGGTCGAGATCAGCGGAACAGGCACGGAGTACGTCCGTGTCGGAGACGAAGGCGGAAAGGCCAGGTTCACCTTCTGCCCGACGTGCGGCGCCACGGTCTACTACGTCATGGACGGCGCAGAAGACAGCATTGCCATTCCCGTCGGCGCCTTCGCGGAGTCGAGCTTCCCGGCACCCACGTTCTCGGTCTATGAAGATCGGATGCATTCCTGGGTCACCCTGCCCGAGGACATGGAGCACATGGCATAGCGCCACCACGGGAGCGTCAAGGCGGCCGTGCTAACCCGCTTCGACCCGGTCGCGCCCGGCGTGCTTGGCGCGGTACAGCGCGACGTCGGCGCGGGCCACCAGGCCCTCGACATCCTCGCCGTCGGCCAGTTGCGCCACGCCGAAGCTGGCGGTGCGGCGGCCGACGCCCCGGAAGTCCTGCCCGGCGATGCGCTCGCGCAGCTTCTGCGCCAGCGCGCGGGCGCCGGCGAGATCGGTGTCGCGGCACACGATGAGGAACTCCTCGCCGCCCCAGCGGCCGACCTCGTCGGTCTGCCGCGAGCCCGCCTTCAGCAACTGGCCGATCGTCACCAGCACGCGGTCGCCCACCGGGTGGCCGTGCTGGTCGTTGACCGACTTGAAGTGATCGAGGTCGAGCAGGATCACCGAGACGGGCGCGCCGCTGCGGGCCCGGCGCGCGGCCTCCTGGCCCAGCACCTGGTCGAGGCGCAGGCGGTTCGACAGGCCGGTCAGCGTGTCCGACACCGACAGCCGCTCCAGCTGCGCGTTCTTGCGCACCAGCTGCGCCTGCGCGTCGGCATTCGCCAGCGCGATCGCGCCGTACGCGCACAGCGTGCGGAAGATCGCGAGCTCGCGCTCCGCGTACGCGCGCGGACGCTCCGACCCGATGCTCATCACGCCCAGCAGGCGATCGGCGTCCGACAGCGGCGCGCACATGAAGCTGCGCGGGCTGCCGGCGCCGTCGACAGGTCCGGCCGCGCGGTCATCGGCATCCACGCCGGCGCGCGCCTCGCCCGGCCCGCCGCTCGCCATGATCTCGCGCCGCTCGCGCGCGCAGCGGGCGGCCGGGCGCTGCGGGTCATCGAGCGCGATCCGGTGCGGCGGCAACGGCGCGCCGGCCTCCACGCCGAAGATCATCACCAGCGCGCGACCGTCCGCAGACATGCGGTGGATCACCAGCGACGTCGTGTCGAGCAGCGCGCGCACATGCCGGTCGAGCGCCGCGAGGATCGCCGACGGCTCGAGGTTGCGCGTGATCTCGCGTCCGATCGCGCCTAGCCGCTCCAGCGTCTCCAGCCGCTCGGCCTGCGCGCGCGCCAGGCTGCGCTGGTGCTCGGCCTCGGCGCGGGCGCGCTCGGTATCGTGCGTCACCTGCATCGCCACGGCGCGGTTGCGCGCCTCCTGGCTGCGCGAGGTGTCGCGCGACACGCCCGCGCGCTGGCTGAACATGTACGCCTGGGGGTAGTCGCCGAGGCGGGCGTACTCGCGGGCGATCGCGTCGAGCAGCTCGCCCGGCGCCGTGAAGCGCACGATGTCGTCCGCCAGCGCGAGCGCCCGCAGCAGGACGTGGAGCGCGACGCTCGGCGCCTGGACGTCGGCCGGCGCGGGCAGCGCGTGTTCGACATCGAGCGCGTGCACGTCGGCCATCACGCGCAGCGCGGCGACCTGCAAATTGGGTGCGCCCGCGCCGTGCCGCACCGCCGCCTCGGCCGCCGCCAGCGCCTGCGCCGGCTGCCCGAGCGCGAGCAGCGCCCGCGCCTGCCCGCAACGCGCATGCGACTGAAGATCGGACTGCTGCAACGCGTCTGCGCGTTCCGCGAGTGCGCGCGCGGCGGCGAGCGCGTCCGCCGGGTGGTCCGCCGCGAGCTCCACCTCGACCAGTTGCCACATCGCGTACGCGTGGTTGCGCGAAGCGGCGAGCGGCGCCATCAGCGCCAGCGCCTCGTGCAACATCTCGCGGCTGGCGTCGAGCCGGTCGAGCAGGCGCAGCGTGTGCGCGGTCTGCAGCAGCGCCACGCCCATCGCGCCCGGGCCGCCCGCGGCACGCGCCAGCTCCAGCCCGCGCTGCATCCACTCGAGCGCGGCCGGATAGTCGTTGAGGTGGTTCAGCGAATCGCCCGTGTTCGTCGCGGCGATCACCGCGCGCCGCGGCTGCCCGCTCGCCAGCGCCAGCGTGTAGGCGCGGGTGAAGTGGCGGATCGCCGGCACGAAATCGCTCGCGTGGTGCGCGCAGACCGCCCGGAAATCCTCGGCCCAGCAGCCCGCCGCCGTCGACAGCCCGTCCGGCCCCGTCGCGAAGCGCGCGCCCCAGCGCGCGTGCGCGGCCGACGAATCGCGGAACGCCGAGAAGTAGGCCTGCGCGGCCTCGGCGATGTCCACCCGCGCCGCGTCCTTCCCGCGCGCGGCCTCCGCCATCGCCTGCAGTTCGGCGTCCTTGCCCGGCCAGTCGCCGCGGTCGATCGCCAGCATCGCGCGCAGCCAATGCGCGTCGGCGCGGCAGAGCGTGTCGGAGGACTGCAGCGCGTCGTCCGCGCGGCTTGCCGCGGCATCGAGACGCCCCGCAAGCCAGTCGGCCTCGGCGCAGACCAGTTGCAGGCGCGCAGCGTGACTGCGCCGCCGGGTGTCGGTCGACACGCCGGCGAGCCGCGCCTCTGCCGCGTCGGCCAGCACGAGCGCGCGTGCCGGGTCGCGCTGGCGCAGCTGCCAGGCCAGCGCGATCAACGCCTGCGGCGACGCAGCGTCGCCCGACACCGCGAGCTCGAGCGCCATGAGTACGTCGTCGTCGGCGAAGAATTCCAGGCTCGCCCGGTCGGACGCCGGCGTCTCGGGCAGCGACATCGACGCGCTCGCGGCCGACAAGGCAGCGCCCCCCGCGTCACGCTTCACGCCGGCCCTCGCAACAGCACGGCCAGCGCCTGGCGGTCGCCCACCGGCACGTCGCGGGCCTCGACGACGATGGCTCCCAGCACCCGCGCCGCGCCCGGATGCCACAGCGTCCAGCGCACGACCGGCAGCGAATCCTTGAGCAGGTCATGGGCGACGGCGACCGTGCCGCCCTCCCATCCCCGCCAGCGCATCGTTTCCGCCGCCGCGCCCCGCCCGTCCGACCAGCACGCCGCCACGGAGCCGTCGTCGGCCAGCGCGAGCAGCACCGGCCGCCCGTCCTCGGCCGACGCGGGCACGACATGGCCGAAGGGCGCGAACTCGCGCAACAGCAGGCGCCGGATGCGGCGGCCGCGGATGCTCGTCATGGTGGACACGAACGTGTCCGCCAGGGTGGCGAGCGTGGCAGCGGCAATCGGCATATGCCGACTGTAAACGGGGCGTGTGAATGGCGACCGCGCGCTCGGTGGCGGGAGCGTCAGGAGTTCACGGTGGGGCGGTGCGCGACAGGTCCGGCACTCCGCCAAGATCGCCTTCACGGGTCCCGCGCTTCCTGCGTCGGGACGCTCCCGGCACAACCCACCCATCGGTGCGGCCCACAGGCAAGCGAATCCCTCTTCATTCGCACCGTCGAATCGTCGACCGCGTCGTTCTCCAGGCCAGGCCGGAGACGAGAGCGCGACGTTACGCGCGGCCCTGCTGAACTGCTCAGTCGGTTCGGGTTCGCGCTCGCCCCTTGGTTTTGTTGTCGTGGCCGCCTCCGCATCGAGGCGGCCGGCCCGCATGGGGACTGTCGATCGATTGGACGCGCTGCGCTCTTGCTCCGGCAGGGAGTCGACGTAGGCGAAGGCGCCGCTGCGACCCCGTCGGAACCCGCAATCCCCATCTTCCGATCGATCAATCCATGACCTCTCTTTCCGCTTCTCGTCTCCATGACGTCGTCATTGCCGGCGCCGGCCCCGTCGGCCTCTTCCTCGCCTGCGAACTCGCGCTCGCCAAGCTCGACGTGCTCGTCCTCGAACGAGACGACAGCCCCGAAGCGCCGCTCAAGGCGCCGCCGCTCGGCACCGGCGTGCTGGTCGACTTCGACGGCTCGAAGGCCTTGCGGCAGGCCATGGCCCCTTGGAGCGATCGCATTCGCTGCGCGGCAAGCAGGGCAAGGAACGCGTCGGGGCTGGCGGCGCTGATGGTGCGCCCGGACGGCTTCGTCGCCTGGGCGTCGGACACGGCGCCGGCGGCTGGCGATGTCGAGGCTGCGGCAACGCGCTGGTTCGGCTCGCCGGGTTCCGTTGCACGATAGGGTCACTGGTTGCCGAGGTCTGCCGAACGGCGTCGCACGTGATCGATGAACGCACGCAACTTGGGCAGGACTTGTCGGCGGCCCGAGTGATAGAGAAAGACGCCGGGCGACTTCGACGCGTAGGCGGTCAGTACTTCTTCGAGACGCCCTTCAAGCACATCCTTGGCGGCGATCGGTTCGGGCACCTGGGCGAGCCCGACTCCACCGAGCGCGGCACCCAGCATGGTCGGAAAATCATTGACGACCAGCGACCCGCTCACCACCAGTTCGATCGACTGCCCGTCACTCTCCACCCGCCACGGAGCGACCACGCCGGTCGATCGGCGCATGCGTACGCACGAATGATGGCGGAGGTCTTCAGGGACTTCGGGCCGCCCGCGGCGATCCAGATAGGCGGTGCTGGCGACGACCGCGTAGCGGAACGAGGGCGTCAGCCGCACCGCGACCATGTCGGCCGCGATGAACTCGCCCAGCCGGATTCCCGCATCGAAGCCATCCTTCGCCAGGTCGACGAGTTCTTCGCTGGCGACGATCTCCACCACGACCTCGGGGCAGGCCTCCGCGAACGAGGCGAGTACAGGCTGCAGCAACAGCGGCACCACGGCCCGGGGTACCGCGAGACGCAGAAGGCCGGACGGCCGTTGCGCCAGGCCGCGAGCCGCATCGCCGGCGGCAACGATCTCGTCGAAGGCCGGCCGCGCATGCGCCAGGAACCGCTCGCCTGCCTCGGTCAGGCCGACGCTGCGCGTCGTGCGCGCGAACAGTGCGACTCCGAGCCGCGCTTCCAGGCCCCGGATGGTTTGGCTGATGGCGGACGGCGTGATTCCGAGGTCGTCGGCGGCCTGCCGGAAGCTGCGGCGAGCCGCAACGCGCAGGAAGGCTTCGATTCCTTCCAGTGCGCCGCGCGCCACTGTGTAGGACTGCTTCATGGTTCATGAAGATTATGCGCGCTTATCACCGGAAAGGAGCCGTCATATCCTCGTCGCGAAGGAGTTCGCCAACATGTCTGAGACCGCCCTGTTCCAAACGCATCTCGTGCTGGGCTATGTCGCCTGGCTGCTTTGCTTCGGCGCCTACCTCTGGCCGAGGCTCAAGGCGATGGATCATTTCGATGCGCAACGCGCCATCGCCACCCTGCACAGCTTCCGCTTCTTCGGGCTCGTCTTCATCCTGCCCGGCGTGGTCGGCCCCCATTTGCCGGCCGGCTTCGCCACCTTTGCCGCCCATTGGGATTTCGCGACGGGCGTCCTGGCGATGCTCGCGCTCCTGGCCGTCAGGACACGTCCGTTGTTCTGGCTGTTCGTCGCTGCGTTCAATGTCGTCGGCTTCGTCGACATCGTCATGGACTACGCCCACGCCATCCACGCCGGCCTCCCCGCGGCTCCGGGCGAATTGGGCGCTGCGTACGCCATTCCCATCATCTACGTGCCCCTGCTGATGATCACGCACGTTGCGGCGTTCTATCTGCTGATGCGTTCCATGAGCAAACGGCAGAAAGGGGCGGCGCTGCAGACGTGATGGGACGGCCGCATACCTGGGCACGATCGGCCTGCAGCGGCCTGTGCGCACCTCGAGAGACACCGCCGCCGCGGACAACCCGCCTGCCTTGAACGACGGCAGCCGCCAGCTTTGCACCGGAGTTACCCGATGCAGCCGTTGTCCGATTTAATTTCCGGTTGGCTCAGCGCCGATCCGCCAGCGCGTGCGCGATCGTCGACAGGTCGACGTACTCCAGCTCGCTGCCGGCCGGCACGCCGCGCGCCAGGCGCGACACCGTGATGCCGCGCGCCTTCAGCGCCTCGCCGATCACGTGCGACGTCGCCTCGCCCTCGGCGGTGAAGCTGGTGGCGAGGATGACCTCGCCCACGGGTTCGCGCGCGATGCGATCGAGCAGCGGCTCGACGCCGATGTCGCGCACGCCGACGCCGTCCAGCGGGCTCAGCCGGCCCATCAGCACGAAGTACAGGCCCTTGTAGCTGCCGGTGCGCTCCAGCGCCGACTGGTCGGCCGGCGTCTCGACGATGCACAGCACGTTGGCGTCGCGCTCGGGGTCGGCGCAGACGTCGCACAGGCTGTGCTCGGTGAACGTGTGGCAGCGCTCGCAGTGGCGGATGTCGTGCACCGCGCCGTCGAGTGCAGTGGCCAGCCGCAGCGCGCCTTCGCGGTCGTGCTGCAGCAGGTGGAAGGCCATGCGTTGCGCCGATTTCACGCCCACGCCGGGCAGGATGCGCAGCGCCTCCACCAGCGACAGCAGTCGAGGTTCGGTCATGCGGCCCTCCTGTGCGGGACGGCCTGGAGGGGCGCGAAGAAGCTCAACGTGCTCAGAACGGCATCTTCATGCCGGGGGGCAACGGCATGCCGGCGGTGACCTTGCCCATCTTGGCCTGGCTCACTTCCTCGGCATTGCGCAGCGCGTCGTTGAACGCGGCGGCCACCATGTCCTCGAGCATGTCCTTGTCGTCCGCGAGCAGGCTCGGATCGATGGTGACGCGGCGCACGTCGTGCTTGCACGTCATCGTGATCTTGACGAGGCCGTTGCCGGCCTGGCCGTCGACCTCGATGTTGGCGAGCTCGTCCTGCACCTTCTTCAGGTTGTCCTGCATCGCCTGGGCCTGCTTCATCAGACCAGCGAGTTGACCTTTCATCATGGGGTACGACCTTTCGTGTTCGTTGGAGCCTGGAGCGGCTCCGGGGAGGGTTCAGAGCGGCTTGATGGAGCCGGGAAGGATGCGGGCCGTCTGGAACTGCGCCAGCAAGGCGCGCACCGTGGCATCGGACTGGATCTCGTCGATCGCGGCGCGCTGGCGGCGGTCGGCCTCGGCGGCGTCGCGCTTGAGCGGCGTGTCCTGCGGTTCGCCCATCTCGACCGCGAGCTGGAGGTTCTGGCCCGTCAGGTTGCGCAGGATCACCGCCAGCTTCTCGGCGAGCGCCGGATTGCGCAGCGTCTCCAGGCCCACGCGCAGGCGCCACGTCGGCGCTTCGCCTTCGGGCTCGCAGTCCATCAGTTCGGACTGCATCGCCAGCGCGCGCACCATCGCGATCAGCTGGCCGGCCTCGGCGCACTGGGTGATCAGCGCGTACCAGCGGGTGCCGAGCTCGGTGCGCTCGAACGGCGCCAGCGCCGGCGGCGGCGTGAAGGTCTGGGCCGCGGCGCGCGGGGCGGCCGGCGGCTCGTCGTATTCGGGTTCCAGCTCGGCCAGGGTCGGGCGCGCGCGCTGCACGGGCGGCGGCGCGTTGCCGTTG
>FTIR01442078.1_pt1 | contig 22268 bp, 18 predicted proteins | sample 1658041 | NCBI WGS metagenome assembly FTIR01 (sample SAMEA3914793, study PRJEB12502) | metagenome | biome: forest; material: soil | place: Canada | collected 2011-07-03 | depth 0.3 m | reverse complement strand
TCCACATTCCTGAGGGACAGCGGGTATTTCACATACAACATCACGACGAGCCGGATCACCTCGGGCGATGAGTTGAAGTAGCGGAAGGGGGAGGGCGCGGCGGTCGTCATTCGCGTCGATAACCCAGGCCGGCGCTCTGGGCAATTTTAGCTCTGACAATCCCATTCCAGCACCTCGCCCTCGTGATCGACCGCGCGCCACAGGTAATGCATCTCGCCGCTGATTTTGACGTAAACCTCGTCCAGGCGCCACTTCCAGTGCGTGAAGGCGCGCATGCGCTGGACGCGCTTTCGCCGGATCTCCGCAGCGAACACCGGACCGAACCTGTTCCACCAAAACCGCACGGTCTCGTAGCTGATGTCGATCCCGCGCTCGGCGAGCAAGTCCTCGACGTTGCGGAGGGACAGCGGGTATTTCACGTAAAGCATGACCACGAGGCGGATGACCTTGGGCGAGCTGTTGAAATAGCGAAAGGGTTCTTCATTCCGCTCGATTAGCGGCCACCCGTTAGCACGCGGCTAAATTGGTCTGACAGAGCTGCTGCGACAGCCTTTGCCGAACGACGCTGTAATCTAGGGCCGGTAAAGAGGTCTCTAATTCGGCAAGGGGCCCGTATAGACCTCCAGGACATGTTCAGCCTCGCCCAACTGGTATTGCTCAATTCCGTGGGCGATCCACCCTGCGGATCGGCCGAGATGGAACAGCGACTGGCTTGGGCCCAAGCCGAGCAGGCGGTCGGCAAATTGGGAGATCAGAGAGAAGTTGGGATGCCGATCATAGTCGTTTCGCGCCACCTCCAAAGCGTCGGCTAATCGCTGGAAGGGGAGGTTCGCTGCGAACGATTCGGCGAAAAATCCCAATAGCACACGCGTGCGTGGATCGCCCCGTGGATAGAGCGGAGAGACGAAACCCGGCAGGTTTTCATTCGCCGTGAGCCGCTCCGCGATCAGCGCCGCTGGGTTTCGGCTCTCAAGCAACTCGCCGAGCAACTCGCCTGCGCTGTGCCAGTTGTCGAGTTGTGCGCGCCGCCCGTGACTCACGGTCAGCCCGCTAATGACCACCCGCCATGGCGTCACACCGGTGCTGGCGACGGCTCTGACCGCAACCGATCCTGTCCCCAGCCCGTGATCAGCCGAAAGCACAAGCAGCCGGCGAATGAGGTCAGCCATGATGGGCGACACGTCCAGTTCGCGCGCGAGAAACTGATGGAGGGGCTCGCCGGTCGGGCGGTCGGTCCGCATCATGATCGCCGCCAGTGCTCGCACGATATCGGCCCCTGAGCGCGCCATGCCCTTGGAGGACATATCGAACGCCCGGGGATTGGCCTCCTCCAGCAAAGGGAGCAACGCAGTGGCGCGATTAATCTCGCTCTCACGCGCAAACAGCGCCGAGACCTTGGCGAAAAGCGGCGGTATCGTCGGCGGGTCGGCAGTGAAGATCTCTTCGACGGGGCGGCCCCAAAGCAGGGCGGCTGTTTCCTCGAACGTCGCGGTGGCGGCGAGCTGGGCTACGCTCTTGCCGCAGTAGAACGGGCCATCTTCTGTGATTAGGGTGATCCGACTTTCTTCGGACAGTTTGCCAATAAAGGCTAGACCAGGCTTTCGCTTGCCGACGACACGCTCAATGTCAGCCTTCCAGTAGCGCCTTTGCCGCGAACCAGGGATCGCCTGTGACCGAATGCCCTTGCGCCCGACATAGACGTAGAGGGTCTGAACGCTGACGCCGAGCGCCGCGGCGGCTTCCGACGCGCTCATATATTCCCCCTCCAATACCAACGACATCTCCTCACCGCCTTGTTGTTCATGCCGGAGCATGAAATTTGTCGCGTTACCCAACGGCTTGACGCCTGACGGGTTAGATCTTGCATAGATTGATCGCAAGGGCGCTAGGGATCTGCGAGCCCTGACTGGCGGACGCCCTTCCCAACCCGCGCCCTTTTGGATCAATTTAGGCCTTCACGCGGATGTTGGGCGTCCGATGGTCCACCTTGCCTGAACCTGTCGCCGGCCCCGAACAGTCGCGTTTCGCCACTTTCTTGTCCCGTCAAACTGCCTGCGCGCGAGCGACGACGAGGTGGACGTCGAATTACGATTTCGTATGGTCTTCCACGCGCGGCATTGACGCGGTGTTTCAGTGCGTATCCATGGAGCGGCCGCCAGGCCAGACCGCGCGTCAAAATGCTCGTTCGAGGCCCGTTGACTAGCGCGATCGAAACGCCTCCCCGCCGAACCTATACCAAATCGTAATCTTTGATCCACGGACGCGGCGCTCCGGAACTGCGATTGTCCAAGGCTCAGACGCCGACTGCATCCGGTATGGACGAGACGGGTCGACTGCGAACGTGCGTCCACCAGATTCCATCTAGAAGCCGGGTTGTCGGCAGGAGTTCATCGTGAAAATCATCCTCAAGCGCCTGATGGTCGGGCTGCTCTGCATCCTGGGCCTCATCATCGTGGCGGGGCTCGGGTTCGGCGGCTGGCTAGTGCTTCCTGGTCGGCCTTCGAGCGCGAAGAGCCTGGATTTCGTGGGTTATGTTTCGCTACCCAAACCTGCAGGCGGTGGGCCTTTGAGCGTGCTCGATTACCTCACCGTCGACTCAGGTCGTTTATTCGTCACCAGCGAGAGCTCCGGGGCGGTTTACCGCGTTCCGCTGACGGATGGCGTCCTGCCCGGTTCGAGGGATATTGGGGTGTCGACAGGGACGGGCGCCGCCCACGGCGTGGTCGTCGATCCCGTCTCCAAGCTTGGCTTCGTCTCGCGCAGCGACGCTAACATGGTCGATGTCTTCGACACCGAAAGCTTGGCGACACTCAAACGCATCCCGGTGGATGATGATGTCGACGGGATTTTCTACGACCCGGCCAACAAGCTTGTCTATGCGGTCAGCGGCGATCCGAAATCAGCGTCCCTGATCGATCCTGCAAAGCAAGCGAAGGTCGGGGTCGTGGCGCTTGGAGGCAAGCCGGAGTTCGCCGCCTTCGACCCTCAGACCAAGCTCATTTATCAAAATCTGACGGATGCCAATGCTGTGGCCGTCGTGGATCTGGCCAAGCGCGCCGTGGTCGATCGCTGGTCCCTTGGCGACTGTCAGGGACCCACCAGCATGGCTTTGGACCTCGCCCATCGGCTCATGTTCGTGGTCTGCTCGGCCAATGCTGAACTGGTGGTGATGACGCTCGCGGACCATAGGATCGTCTGGACGACACCGATCGGCGCGAAGCCTGACTCGGTGGCCTATGATCCTGACCTGAAGCGCGTTTACACAACGGGAAAGCCTGGGGTCATGTCGGTGATTCAGCAGGATGGGATCGACCGCTATCACTTGCTCGACACGGTGAAGCTCCACTATGGGGCGCACACCCTGGCGATCGATCCGGCCACGCACCGGGTCTATGTCGGATACGCCAGTCTGCTGATCGCGCCGCGCCTGGCCGTGTTCTCACCGCATCCTTAAACAGTGTCATCTGTTTCCCTGCCGTCCGGCTGACCTTGTCGGATGATCAGGGGTTTGGGCTGTGATGTATCGGCGATCAACCGCCGCGATGATGAATAACCGCAATTTTATCGCTACCGGCGGCCACTGTCCGTTCTTGGCTTCACGCTCGGCCTGTCGTGCTGAAGTCTCATTTCGACCAGCTCGGCAAATGGTTGAACCCCGTCTCCGCCGTCTTTCTCACTTTTTGTATCCTGGCCTATTTGACGCGCGTGCTTCGCTATGAGGCGTCAAAGCCCGAGGACCGATAAGAAGCCAGGCCGGCTGGCCGTAACGAAAGCCTCAGGACGAGCGCCCACCTCGGGGGGCGTCTTTCGGGGTCGAGGGGGGGCCGGTGTAGAGCCCACGCACATGACTCACCTCGCCGGTCTGATGTTGTTCGCGGGCATGAGCGATCCAACCCGCGGCTCGGCCGAGGTGGAAGAGGGGGCTCCGAGACCCGAGGCCGAGACGCCGATACAGGAACAGGCACATCAGGGCATTGTTGGGGCGTACATTTGCGATGTCCAACGCGACAAGGAGCGCCTTTTTCAGGCGTCGGAAGTCGGGCTCGTCCCCGATCTGGCGGTCGAAAAGTTCAAACAGGGTGCGCGCTCTGGGGTCCCCGTCGCCATAGATCGGCTCCCCTTGACCATAGGTCGGCGCCTCGAATCCGTAGTGAAGTGCGCCATCCCGGACCCTCTGAATAATGGGCCGCTCCGGCTCGTGACTGTTGGCGATTTCGTCTAGCAATTGGTAGATAGCGTCCGCAACGCCGAGTTGACCCGGATGTCCGATTGATGCCGACAAGGCGGCGCCAATGACGCGCCAGAGCGTGACCCCTCGGCTCGCCACGGCGCGGGCGACGAGGGCGCCCGCCTCGAATCCATGGTCAGCCGATAGAACCAGCATTTGCCGAATGAGTTCGGCGTCGGATCTGGGGCGCCGGAGATGGCGTGCGATGAACAGATGGATCGGCTCGTCGGATGGCCTCGACGCGTTCACCGTCAGCGCCGCCAGCGATCGCAGCACATCGACACCCGTTCGCGCCGTCCCAGACGGCGACAGGTCAAAGGCATGCGGATTGGCCGCCTCTAGGAACGGCAAAATGGCGGTGATCCTATCGACGGGGGCCTGCTTGGCCAGCAAGTCTCTTAGACGAGCCGCCAGGGGCGGGTGCAAAGGCGCTGGAGAGGAGAAAACAGCCTTCTCTTCCACCGCCCACAGCAAGGCGGCTACGCTTTCGAATGAGGCATGCCGCGCCAAGTCCGTCGCGCTGCGTCCGCGATAGAGCGTGTCCCCACCCGTCAGGAAGGTGATCTCGCTTCGCATCGCCGGCTCGGATGAGCCTGGGGGGGCGCTGAGCAGCGCGCCCGCCTTGACCCGCTCGATATCGGCTTTCCAATACCGCCGAAAGCGGGTGCCCCGAATGCGCTCCGTCCGGATGCCCTTGCGACCGACATAGACGTAGAGCGTCTGGATGCTTACACCGAGAACCCCCGCAGCTTCAGACGCCGTCAGATACTGATCATCCAAGCGATTCATCCATATTGATTAAGTCGTCAATCTGTCTTTAATCTGGCGCCTCAAGGTGAGGTGAGCAAGGTTGATGCGCAAAAGCTTCAGCACTATCCAACGTGGCCAGGGGTGACCACAAACCAAGGGCCGGTCAAGTCCTAGGAATATAATCGCTCAAACGGTGCGGCGGCACCGCTCATATATATTCTCGAATATATATGTAAGGTGACATTCTAAAATACATCACAAATCTGTCGTGCGGCTTAGTTAGCCCCTCCATGGTCGTATCCAGTGGGGACAAGTGAATGATCGCTAAGCGTAAGTCGGGTAGAATGGCTCTCTTTTGCCCCGAACGTGAACACCTTTTCGAAGTTCGATGCAGGCGTAATGCGGCGGCCGCGCGTCGCCGGACGGGGCTCATGGCCACCAGTCTGCTTGCGGCGGCGACCACAACCTTTGTGGGCGGGTCGGCGCTGGCGCAGTCGACATCCCCGCCGTCCGTAGCCGAGATCGTGGTCACGGCGACCAAGCGGGCGACGAAGCTGCAGGAAACCGCCATACCCATCACCGCCTTCGGGTCCGGTCAGATTCAAAGCCAAAGGCTCTACAATTTTGCTGACATCGCCGAGCGTTCCCCCGGCCTTGAATTTATACCGTACAGCCGCCAGGAGGCCTATGTCTCCATCCGGGGCACCACCACAAATAGCGCCGCGGCCGGCGCTGATCTTGGTGTGACGGTGTTCATCGACGATGTTCCCACCATCGGCGTGGGGGACAATGATCCGGACCTTTTCGATCTGCAGAGCGTGGAGGTTCTCCGCGGCCCTCAAGGAACACTGTTTGGTCGTAACGTCACCGGCGGCGCTTTGGTGGTGCACACCCTGCCGCCAAGCTTCACCACCCACGAGAGCCTAGAGGCGACCTATGGCGCCTACAACCTGGGTGAGCTTCGCGGCTATGTCACCGGACCCCTGATTGACACTGTATTGGCGGGTAAGGTCGCCCTGCAGTTTCGTCGGCAGGACGGCTACCTGAATAATGTGGATCTCGGGGGCAAGGCGCTCAGCACCTCGACCGGCGGCGGACGCGCGCAGGTCCTATGGACGCCAACAGCGCAATTGAAGGTTTTGGCGGGGGTCGATTATAGCCGAGATTCCTCACCCTATAAGTCGACCCAGTTGATCGGTAACTTCCAACCTTCCATTCTCGCGCCCCTGTCCTATTCGCCCAACGACACCAATGAGGGCATACGCGGCTCTGGTGACGCTCAGGATGGCGGCGCTTTGTTGCGCGTCGATTACCAAACGCCGTTCGGGGTGTTGACCTCGATCACGGGTCTTCGGGATTTTAGCGACAAAAATCTCCATTCCACGAGCGGCGAGCCCCACAATGAGCTGCTCCAAAACGCCATCCAGCAAGGTCGCCAATATACGCAGGAGCTTCGACTGGCTTCACCCAGCGACCAGCGCTTCACCTGGGTGGCTGGCCTGTTCTATCTGGCGGCCCATCGGGAATATGACACGGTCTACAATCTCAATGTCACGCCCGGTGTGGTGGCCTCCTTTGTGCCGCCCTATAGTCGCCTGCAATTTTCATCGACGAGCGATCAGCATATCGACGCCACCAGCTATGCGGCTTTCGGAGAAGGTGCTTTCGCCCTCACCGATACCCTTAAACTGACTGTCGGGGCTCGTTACACCAGCGACGGAAAGTCTGGCCGCAGCGCCGTCAGTGACACGAGTGGATTCAGCGCTCCGCTCCTGGCGCCGCACTACGCCCATACCTGGAACGCCTTTACGCCCAAGGCGACTTTGAGCTACCAGCCCACCAAGGATCTCTTGGGGTATGTGACCGTTTCGAGCGGATTTAAAAGCGGCGGTTACGACACCACCGGAACAACCGTGGCCGGCCTAGAAACGCCGTTTCAGCCCGAAACCGTGACAAACTACGAAGGCGGGGTTAAGTATTCAACCTTCTCGCGTCGGCTGACGGTCAATGTGGCCGCCTATTATGCCGATTATAAGAATCTCCAAGTCAATGAGTTCAATCAACAGTTGCTACAATTTATTACCGCTAACGCTGGCCGATCCAAAATCCCGGGGGTCGAGCTTGAGGTTAGCGCCATCCCTCTAAATTGGCTAAGCCTAAATGCTAGCTACTCCTATATGGATGCTAACTATACTAGATATGTCGATGGTCAATCGAACTATTCTGGTCACCAGATTCCATTTGATGCAAAAAGCCAATTAAATTTTGGAGGCGAGATTCATCGTGCTACCCCACAGTTTGGCGGGGGCGAGATCCGACTGGGGGGCGACGTAACCTATCGGTCGAAGATATATTTTGACGACCAGAACGATACGCCGTCCTTCATCCTGAACAAGACCTCCGTTAAGGGTCAGGTCAATCTCCACCTGACCTGGGTCGCTCCAAATGATCTTTGGCAAATTTCGCTCTGGGGCAAGAACGTCACCGATTCACGAAATTTGATCGTCGCCAGCGACCTGACGCCGTTTTACGCCAGTTTCCCCGAATATAAGTCGCCTGCGGGTGATAAAATGTTTGCAGGGGACTTCAACCCGCCGGCCACGTTCGGTGTGAGTGTGACTTACAAACACTAGCCAGTCTTCCGGGACAGTCGTTAGCCTCACCCCATCGCAGGCTTTTCGGCACGATCCTTCGGCAAGGTGTCAACTTGGGTCTGCGCCAGCAAAGGCCGCGGCGCGATGTCCCCGACCTGGACGCGCGGTTGTGGCCTGAGAACTCAAGATTGACGGAGCGCTTTGATGTTCGGGAGAAAGCGTTTCGGCCGATTGGGCGCCTTAGCTTTTAGGTGTTAGACGATGGGCGGGGCGAAGGGGGTTGTGTCCTGCTCGTTGGTCGGACCACGGCTGTGGAGATGGGACGCGATAAATCGCGTCCCATCTCCAGGCGACCCACCGATGACGGAGATCGTGAAGCGCGGTCACACACATCGGGTTCAAGGCGTGACGAACCGGCGAATTTGGGGTCGCCGGTTCGCTGCCGGTGGAAAGGGTCAACGGGTCGGCAAGCCTGACTCCCGGGGTTCATGCAGCCCGTTTGACCTGATAGGGGATTTCAGGGCTCGACGACGAACTTGGCCACATTCAGCCCGTCCCATCCGAATCTCAGAGCCTTGAGATCCGCGTGGCCGCCGACGAGGACCGTATTGCCGTGCGCCACATAGAGGTCGCCGGTTTGACCGTCGATCGCCATATTGCGTCCGCCAAAAAAGGTTGGAAAGGTTCGGGCGAGACTGAAGCTGTCGCCGGAGCCTTCCCGGACGACCGACAATGTTCCGTCAGCATTGGAGCTGAACACCAGACCCCGCTTGATGTCGACGACCACCGCGTCGCTGCCTTGGCCTATGGGTAGATTGGCCAAGTTGTGACCGGTCGATGGATCGACCGCCACCATCCAACCGTTTGAGCAGCTGGCGAACAGTCGATCTCTGCCGGAGTCATAGGCCAGCCCATGGGGGTTTTTGCAGTTTTCCAGAGGCCAAGTCGCCTCGATGGCGCCGGAAGCGATGTCGATCTTGGTGATCGCGCCAATATCGGCCAGGTTGATGAAGACCTTGCCCCGACCATTGGCGGCCAGGAACTCCGGTTTTCCCGGCAGGGCGACCTTACGAACGGTGTCGTTGGCCACCGCAACCAGACTCAGGGTCTTTGGGTCTCCCGCGACGGCCAGCACGGTTTCGGTTGATGGGTCGAAGGTGATGCCATCCACATCGTCATCGATCTTGATTTCTTTGACCACCTTTAGGTCAGAGAGTGTGAAGACCTTGAGCACTCCATCTTCACCGTCGCTGGCGTAGCCCTTGCCGAGACGACTAACGATGGCGACGCCGTGCGCCTCTTTGAACGGGCCGATAGAGCCTGCCACGGCGCCAGAGGCGGTATCCACCACCGTCACCTGGTCGAAGTGGGAGACATAGAGCCTGTGCGAGGCCGAATCGACAGTGAGATAATCACCAAAGCCGACACCCCCCAGTTTCAGGTCGTCCACAAATCTATAGTCCGCGCGAGACGCGGACTGGGCGAAGGCCGGTGAGGCGAGGGCGCCCAGCATGGAAAAGCCGAGCAAGGCGGCGCGAAGAGTTTTCATGAAAAGGCTTTCATTGTCCTGGTTGCGTTTCTGGGGGCGGCCTTGCGGTGGGCCGAGGCATGACCCGGTCCGGCTCTAGACCGAGGTGGGGCTTCAGGTGACATAGTCTGCTTGCGGCCACGGTGGACGCAACATTACCGAATCGTATAGCGCCGAGCGCCCTTTGCAGCGGGACGCTGGCGTCAACTCGGCCTAGACTGAGGACCGGTTGCGCGGCGCCAGGGTCGGCCTGGACGCGGACCCTCGCACGGATAAACGCCCCGGACTGGCTCTGGCATGAAGATACTGTTGGTTGAAGACGATCGGGATGCGGGCGCTTTTGTCAAACGCGCGCTCACCGAAGCCGGTCATGCCGTCGATCTGGCCCACGACGGTCGGGACGGCCTGATGTTGGCTGTGGGCGAAACCTACGATGTGATGGTGTTCGACCGCATGTTGCCGGTGGTCGATGGCTTGACCATATTGCGTACGCTCAGGGCGTCCAATATCGCCACGCCGGTGCTGATCCTGACCGCGATCGGGGGAATCGACGATCGGGTCGAGGGCTTCGAAGCCGGGGGCGATGACTATCTGGTCAAGCCTTTCGCGATGGCTGAGCTGCTCGCCAGGGTTCAGGCCCTTGGTCGTCGACCGCCCGCCCAGGACATGCAAACCTCGATGCGGGTGGCCGACCTGGAGCTGAACCTTCTCAAACGGACGGTGACCCGCGCCGGCGAGCGCATAGAGCTACAACCTAGAGAGTTTCAGTTACTCGAGCATTTGTTGCGTCATGCCGGGCGCGTTCTGACCCGGACCATGTTGCTGGAAAGCGTTTGGGGTTTTCATTTCGACCCTAAAACCAATATCGTCGACACCCATATCAGCCGTCTGCGGAGCAAGATCGCGCGAAACCAGGGCGTGGAGTTGATTCACACGATTCGAGGCGCCGGCTATTGCCTTCGGGAACCCGAGTAGTTTTGCTTAGATCCAGCGGAGCCCGGCTTGCAGCGCTCTATACAGCAGCCTTCGCCCTGGCGGTGGTGTCCTTGGGCGTGACGACTTTGTTGGCGACGCGCCAGGCCTTACGCGCTCAGTTCGAGGAACGTCTTCGGACGGAAGCCGGGGCGCTTGAGGAGGAATATCGTACTGAGGGACCCCAATCTCTCGAAAAGGCGGTGGCCCAGCTCGATCAGGCTCCAGGGGCGCTGGAATATGGGCTCCAAAGCCCCAATCGGCCGCCGGTTGGGCGTCTGGGACGCGCCCAGGCGCCTCTGGGGTGGTCGGAGCTCCATGCTGTGGGCGCTCGACGCGAACGCGAGGGCGTTACGGTTTATTCCACCACTTTACCGGGCGGTTATCGGCTGATCCTGGGCGACGAGTCGCAGCGATGGGAGGCGCTCGACAAGCTTCTTATCATGCGTTTTGGCTTGGCCTTCTTCGTGGTGGTTCTGATGGGCGCGGCGGGTGGCTACGCCTTGACGCGCGACATGCACCGCCGTCTATCGGCGATGAATACTGCGGCGCAGGCGATCATCGACGGAGACTTGTCCCGCCGCATTCCGATTCGCGGCGACGGCGACGACCTCGACCGGCTCGGGCTGACGCTAAATCGAATGCTTGACCGCATTGAGGCTCTGATGGAGAGCCTGCGCCAGGTTTCGGTGGATGTTGCGCATGACCTGCGCACGCCCCTGACCCGGCTTCGGCAGCGGATCGAGGCGGCGCTGGCGCGCCGCGCCCAATCGGACGCCGACCCCTTGCTGGAACAGGCCCTGACGGATCTAGATGCGATTCTGGGCACCTTCGCCGCCTTGCTGCGGATCGCTCAGATCGACAGCGGTCGTCGCCGCTCAGGCTTCAAACGCACTGATCTGGCCGAAGTGGCGCGAACCGTGGTCGACGCTTTTTCACCCTCCGCCGAAGACGCTGGAGAGCATTTAAATTTAGATTCAGGGAGCCAGGACGGGGTCTTCGTGGAGGGGGATTCGGAACTCTTGATCCAGATGCTCGTGAATCTGGTTGAAAACGCTATGCGGCACGCGGGGGATGGCGCCTCCATATCGGTGCAGGTCGCGGTCGCCGGGCTTCGGCCGATCCTTGTCGTTCGCGACAATGGGCCCGGCGTGCCCGAAAGGGAGCGGCAGCGGTTGTTCGATCGCTTCTATCGCCTTGAACAAAGCCGCTCCACGCCAGGAAGCGGATTAGGCCTGTCGCTGGTCGCCTCGATCGCCCGGCTCCATGGCGCGGTGGTCAGCCTGGCCGACGCCAATCCGGGCCTTGAGGTACGGGTTTGCTTTGGCGAGCCCCGGCCGCAAATCCCCTTGCGAGAGGAGGAGCCGGCGTAACGGGGCGCCGGGCCGACGCAGTCCTTCCTTGCGCCCCATACTTGCTGGGTTGCAAGCGCTTGGGCCTTACCGATGTCGCAGCCTGTATCGGTCCCGTCTTGGACGTTCCTGATACTATACGGGCGCCGTAAAGATTGATCATCGGAGCTGTCTCGTTTTAACTGCCGTGGATAACCGCAGCCCTCTCCTCCTCAGGGCAATCGCCAGCCAACGCCAAGGCGTTGGCTGGCTCTTTTTTTGATCCGCCGAACCTACAAACAGCCGCACTCGCCCACCAGGCCGGCGGAGACCTGGCGGCGCATCGCGGCCTGGCGGCTTTAGGACTGCAGACATGCGCGGGATGTGACAACCGAATTCCGGCTTCATATATACAAAAATCGTAAAGATTGACGACTGGCGGCGCGACCCAATACTCAATCCGTAAATCAAATAACAGTCGATCAGTGTCGAAATAGGGATGGGGAAATGATCAGGACTTCGCTTGTCGCATCGTGCTCGATTTTTGCGTTTTCAGTCCTCGCGGTTGACGCCCGGGCGGCGGATAAGCCCGAGAATGAAGCTTCAGAAAAACCGCCTGCGGTTGAACAAATCATTGTCACCGCCACAAAGCGCCAGACCTTGTTACAGCAGACCCCGATCGCGATCACGGCCTTCACCGGCACCGCCCTGGATCGTCAACATATCATCAGCCTCGATAACTTGGCGGTGATTTCGCCAAGCCTCGTCTTCACCGCCTTGAGCCGTCAGGAGGCCTACCCGTCAATCCGCGGCACCACGGTGCAGAATGATGCGCCCGGCTCGGATCTTGGGGTTTCGGTATTTATCGATGACGTGCCCAGCACCGGCGTCGGGGACGACAATCCCGACCTGGTCGATCTTAAGGGTATTGAAGTGCTGCGGGGGCCCCAAGGCACGCTGTTCGGCAGCAATGTCACGGGCGGCGCCTTGGTGATCAGCACCCTCGCGCCCAGTTTCACGCCCCATGCGATGGCGGAGCTGACCTATGGAAACTACAATCTTATGGAGGCGCGCGGCTATATCACCGGCCCGATTGTGACCGATCAGCTGGCCGGCAAGTTATCGGTGAATGTTCGCAGCCAGGACGGGATCATCAAAAACCCGATCCTCAACACCACCAGTGATAGCACCCGTCTCGGCGGTGCGCGCGGTCAGGCCCTGTGGACTCCAACCAGCAATCTCAGAGTGCTGATCGGGGGCGACTATGAGGTGGACTCATCGCCCTATAAAAACCAGCAGCTCATCGGAAATTTTCAACCCGCCAGTTTTCCACACCTCGCCTATGGCCCGGACGACACCGATCAAGCCGTTCGGCCGACGGGTGACGCCCAGACGGGTGGGGCGCTCGTGCGGGCGGATTATGACGTGCCCTTCGCCACGATTACCTCCATCACCGGATACCGGAAGGTCCATTCGCGAGATTTCTTCTCGACCACCGCCGATCCATCCAACGAAATCCTTCAACACTATCTCGTGGGGGCGGATCAAATCACTGAGGAGCTTCGCTTAACCTCCTTGAACGACCGCAAGCTGACCTGGGTGGCGGGCCTCTTTTACCTCGATTCCCGTCGGGAAGGCCTTAAGCATTATGACATCAGCGCCAATCCGCAGACCTTGGCGGGCATTCTCGCATCGCCTTACAATACGGGTCCGTTCGAAGCCGACAACGATCAACGCGTTCACATTCACAGCTACGCCGCCTTCGGTGACGCCAACTATGCGATCTCGGCAAACTGGAAACTGTCCGTCGGCGCCCGGTACACGATTGAAGACAAGTCGGGCCACAGCGAGGTGTTCGACACCAGTGGCGTCTCACCCTATCTAGCGGCGCGCTATGCCCATACCTGGAACGCCTTTAATCCAAAAGCGACCCTGACCTATGAGCCGTCGAAGACCTTTCTGGCCTATGCGACCGTGGCAAGCGGTTTCAAAAGCGGGGGGTATGACACCTCAGCGACGACGGACAAAGGATTAGCGACCCCCTTCGCGCCGGAGAAGGTGTTGAGCTATGAGCTCGGGTTCAAGGCGACGACCCTCGACAATCGTCTTTTGATCAATCTGGCCGCCTACTATGCGGAATATACCGATCTACAAGTCACCGAATTTGATCCTGTGAGTCTGACCACGATCACCGCTAACGCCGGCACCTCCAACATTCCCGGCGTCGAGCTGGAGAGTTCTTTCAACGCGACCTCCTGGCTAACCTTAACAGCGAACTACAGTTATATGGACGCGCGCTACACGCGGTATGTCCGGGGGGATGGCGGCGTCTTTAATGGCAATCAGATTCCGTTCGATGTGAAGGATCACCTCACAGTCGGTGCTGAAACACACTTTGTCGCTCCGGAATTGGCCGGCGGCGAAGTGCGGATGGGCGGCGACATTACCTATCAAGGCAAGAAGTATTTTGAGGATGAAAACAACGATCCGGCCTTCATAACAAACAAGACGCAGGTCAATGGCCTGGTGAACCTCCACGTCAACTGGACTTCGCTGGACGAGCGATGGGAGGTGTCCTTGTGGGGTAAGAATGTCACCAATACGCGGTTCATTGTCAACGCCACGGGCGGTCTGAACGCCTTTTACGCCAATATACCTGAATATATCGGTGGGGCGGATAAGGTCTATGCCGGCACCTGGAGCCCGCCCGCCATGTTTGGCCTATCGATCAGCTACAAGCGGTGAGGACGTTGCGCTGTGGCTTGGCCGGCCCGCCATTGCGGGCCTGGCCAAGCCACAGCGCCGGACGGGACGGACCCCACTATACCAATCCGTAATGGCTGATCCATCGGGAGCCGGGGCGGACGGATGCGATGGTGAGGTCACGTCAAGCGGGCGCTGTGCGCGCCGCCCGCGAGGGACAAGGCGTTGGGGCGGGCTCAAATTAAGACGGCCCTGTCGAAGGATGTGAGGAGAGCCATGCTATATATCCGCCAGGTGGCGATTTTCGTCCGCGTGTCTCTCACAGCAGTTTGCGTCCTGGTCGCAACAGCTTTTGGCGCGTCACTTGTTTTCCCCACTCGGTCGCAATCCCTGGCCAACTTAGATTTTGTAAGCTCTATCCCGCTGCCCAAGGCCCCAGGCGTACCCAATGTGGTTGATTATCTGACGGTAAATCAGCAGAGCCTTTTCGTCACCAGCGAAAGCTCAGGGACTGCCTATAAGGTCCCAATCGCCGTAGAGCGCCTGCCCGCAGCCCTATGCGGCCTATGCCAGCCTATTCATCCAGCCTCACTTGGTGGCATTTGAGGTCAAGTAACGTCACGTGAGGTCGTCGATACGGACGATTATTGTACTGCAGGAATGAAAATGGCGCGTATAGTGTTGGAATATAGACTTCTTGTCGCCGTGATATGGGGTGTCCTGGCCACATTGGGATTTCTGACGATCGGCCGGCTCGGGCCGCGGCTCGACTACACCTATGCCACTCCGGGACAGGTCGGATATGACTCTGACCTGAAAATCACCCACAGATTTGGAATCGATCCGGCTTTTGAAGCAGAGATGCCTCGACTCGAACTGCCGCCGGGACTGACCATGGCCTCGCCGGAAGGCCAGGCCCTGGCGGCCCAGACCTTCGCCGCGGCGCGCGCCAGCGGGCCGGTGACCATTCTAGACTACGCCTCAACCCACGACTCCAAATTTATCCTCGACCAGGGACGAGCGACCTGGGCGCTGATTTCCATTCCCAATCCCGATTATGGGCCAGGCGCCGGCATTGAGGGCCGCCTGCCGCGCGTCCTGCAGACGGCGACGCCGCCGGGGGCCAAGCTGACTCTGACGGGCTATGCCCAGATGCTGTCGAATCAGGGGCCGAACGCCGCCACCATGTTTAAAAGCGTGATTGTCGGTGGCGTTTTGTCCTTAGTGGTCCTCTTTCTGGTCTATGGCTCGCCCATCGCCATATTGCCCATTCTCATGGCGATCCCATCTATTCTGGTGGCTTTTCTCTGCGTGCTGGGCCTGACCCATGTCACCCAGGTGAGTTATTTTGTTAGTCACCTGATTATTATTCTTAGTCTTGGAATTTCCATTGATTTCTCCTTGATGGTGGTGATTCGCTGGCGGGAAGAACGCGAGAAGGGCCTCGACAACGCCCAAAGCGTGCTGTCCGCGACCCGCAGCGCGGGACGCGCCGTCGCGCTCAGCGGCCTGACGGCGGCGGTCGGTCTGCTTTCCCTGGCGGTCCTGCCGGTGCCGTTTCTGCGCAGCGTCGGCTATGGCAGCATGGTGATCCCGTTTGTCGCCGTCTGCGTCGCTACGACCCTGCTTCCGGTCTGTCTGTCGCTGTTCGGCCCGGCGTTGGATCGATTTTGCCTCTGGCCGCAGCGTTCGACCACCTACAGCCCCGTCTGGGAGCGCTGGGCGCGCTTCATTCTGCGTCACCAATGGAAGGCGGCCCTGTTTGGTGTGGCTTTCATCCTGGTGTCCACCTTGCCGGTGCGTTCGATGCAAACCGGAATGGCCCTGATCGGCGCCTTGGTCCAAACCGGACCCGCGGCCGAAGCCTTCCATGATCTTGAGGCCAATGGCGTCCCCAGCGGCGTGGATTTTCCAATCTATGTGATGACCCATGGCGGCGAAGACGCCGTGCGTCAGGCCAAGGCTATCGCTTCCGCCACGCCGGGGGTTTATGCGGCCTTTGCGGCGGGCGCCGCCGACTTCCGCAAGGGCGCAGACGGTCTGGTGACGGTTGTTCCTGTGGCGGAGGGCAGTCTTCCGGAGGGCAAGCGGCTCGTCTCTCAGCTGCGCGAGCGTCTGTCAGGCCTGCCTGGGGGCGCGGCGGAAGTTGGCGGTGCGACGGCTGAGTCCATCGCCTTCACCGACGCGGTCTACGGCAATTTCCCACTGCTCCTGACGGTGGTCAGCCTGGTGACCATGGCGATCCTGATCGTCATGCTCCGATCCGTGGTTCTGGCGGTCAAGGCGGTCGTGCTGAATGTGGTGTCCCTGGGATCGGCCTTCGGCTTTATGGTGTTTTTCTGGCAGCAGGGGCACGGCTCGTCGCTGATCTATGGCATGCCGGCGACCGGTGCGATCCGCATGTGGATCCCGGCGATCGTCTTCGCCTCCCTTTTCGGATTGTCGATGGACTACGAAATCTTCGTCCTGTCGAGAATTCGCGAAGAATATGACCGAACCGGCTCGACTCAACAGGCTATCATCAACGGACTGGCGCGAACCGGCCGCTTGGTCACCTGCGCCGCCCTGGTCTTGATGGTGACCTTTTTCTCGCTTAGCGCCGATCCCAACCAGATCATCCGCATCCAATCATCAACCTTGGCCGTGGGCGTGATCATAGACGCCGTGATCATCCGCACCCTGCTGGTGCCGGCCCTGGTCTCGCTGATGGGGCGTTGGAACTGGTGGATGCCCGTCTGGTTGTCCCGTCTGCTGCCCGAACAGTCCTTTACGCACTAGGGCGTTGTCATGACCATCTCCTCCCCAGCGGCCATCGCCGCCCGCCTCGACCGCCTGCCGCCCTCGGCCCCGCTTTGGATCTGGCTGGCTTGCATTTCCTTCGGCGCTTTTTTTGAGGTCTATGAAACGGCCCTTACCAGCCTGCTCGCACCGATGCTGGTCCACGCCGGCGTCTTTCAAGGTGGCAAGGGCGGAGCGTTCGGCCTGCCCGATCTGGCGAGCTTCGCCTTTGCGACCTTTTTCGGCCTCTTCGTCGGGGCCATACTGTTCTCCGTGATTGCCGACCGGGTCGGTCGACGTCCGATCTTCACCTATTCACTGGTGTGGTATGCGCTCGCCACATTGGCGATGGCCTTCCAATCGAAGGCGGCGCCAATCTGCGTCTGGCGATTTATCGCCTCTGTAGGCGTCGGGGCGGAGATTGTCGCGGTCGACGCCTATATTTCGGAGCTGATGCCGAAGACTATGCGCGGGCGCGGCTTCGCCATTAGCAAGGCGATTCAATACACCGCTGTGCCGATCGCGGCGATTCTGGCCACCGTGTTGGCCCACAAGTCGGTCGGCGGTCTGGCGGGCTGGCGCCTGGTGCTTATGGCGCCGGTCATCGGCGCGGTCCTGATCTGGTGGGTGCGGCGAAGTCTGCCGGAATCGCCCCGCTGGTTGGCCGAACATGGTCGGCAGGCAGAAGCTGATGCGGTGTTGGACGGCATAGAATCCAAGATCCGACGGTCAGGCGCTCCGCTGGGTCCGATTGAGACGATTCACGAACTCATCAAACCTCCACAATTGGGCTACGCCGCCTTGTTCGAGGGACAATTACGCCGACGAACCTGGATGCTGATCCTGGTGAGCTGTATGACGACGGCGGCCTATTTCGGCTTTAGCAACTGGCTACCCTCTTTGCTTGAGGCTCGTGGCCTGGAGGTGACCAAAAGCCTAGGCTACACGGCGGTGATCGCGCTGAGCTATCCGCTGTCGCCCTTCGCCTTCAGCTTCTTCGCCGATCGGCTGGAGCGCAAATGGCAGATCGCCGCAGGCGGCGTCATTGTTATCATCGCCGGGCTGCTGTTCTCAGTTCAGACTGTCGTGGCGGGTTGGCTGGTGTTCGGGTTGATGATCACCTTGGGCAACAATCTGAGTTCCTACGGCGCCCACACCTACCGTAGCGAGCTCTTCCCGACGAGTCTTCGGGCGCGGGGCATTGGCCTCGTCTATTCGATCGATCGGCTTATGGCGGCGTTCAACAGCTATGTCATCGGATTCATCCTGGTCACCTGGGGCGTGAACGGCGTCATGGTCTATATTGTCGGCGCCTGCGCAGTGGCGATTGCGACGGTCCTCCTATTCGGTCCGCGCACCCTGCGGCTTTCCACAGACGCTATCGAAAATGACCCGTCGCGGCGGTTGTCGGAGCGGGTCGCCTGATGAGATCCGCTAGCCGTAGAGCCACAAGCTGCAATCGCGCAACGGGTCAGGCGGACCGGCCCTTTCTCGCGGGCGGCGCTCCACACAACTCGCCTCTTGAGGGTCTCTGAGCATGCGCCTACCGACCATCCGGCAAATTCATACCTATTTTGGCGCCCTTATAGCGCCAAGCCTGTTGTTCTTCGCCTTGACGGGCGCCGTCCAACTCTTGGGCTTGCACGAGGCTCACGGCGACTATCATCCGCCAAGGCTGGTCGAGCAGTTCAGCAGCCTGCACAAGGATCAGAGACTGCTCGGGCCGCCGACGGCTCAACCGGTTGCGGAGCCAAGTCCCAAGGCTCGCCCAAAGCCGGAGCATAAACTGACAGTCTCCACCATCGCCCTTAAGCTTTACTTCCTGGTGGTGGCCATGGGACTGATATTCTCCACGATTCTCGGATTGTGGATCGGATTTACACGTGTTCGAGGACAGGTGGCGTTCTCTGTTGTTGTGTTAGTGGGCGCAATCCTGCCCTTGGTGCTGTTTTTGATTTAGAAATCCTATTTCAAAAGATGGCGCGGCTAGGATGAACTGGTGCGTGTTTATTTGTTAAGTAGTTTTGGGCTCAGCGCGGAGGCGCGAGCGAACAACGCAAGTCAAAGGCGGTGAACATCATGCCCAAACCCGATAGTCTTCCCGGCGAAATCAGGGTCATAGTGCCGACCGGGATGCTCGGCGCCGGCGTGCAGCGCGAGCATATCCAATATGGAATCGCCCAGGGCGCCCATGCCATCGCGGCGGATTCCGGCTCGACGGACAGCGGTCCGTCCTATCTGGCGCGCGGCGTTTCGAAAATGAACCGAGACTCGATCAAAAGGGACCTGACGGTCCTTATCGACGAGGCCTGCAAGGCAAAGATTCCATTGCTGATCGGAACCTGCGGGACGAGCGGGACAGATTCCGGTGTGGATTGGACACGCGATATCGCCATCGAGGTCGCTCTCGAACTTGGCCTAGGTCCCAAGATCGCCTGTCTTTATAGCGAGCAGTCGCCCAACGCTCTGGTCCTGAAGAACCAGGCGGGGCTTATCACCCCCCTGGCGCCGCTTGGACCGGCTTCGGACGCCTTGCTGAAGAATTGCGAGCACATTGTCGCCTTGATGGGCCCCGAGCCCTATATCGCCGCTTTGGAAGCCGGCGCCGACATCGTCTTGGGCGGCCGAACGACGGACACGGCGGTCTTGGCGGCGGTTCCCTTGATGCGCGGCGCCGGCGCAGGCCCGGCTTGGCACGCGTCAAAGATCGCCGAATGTGGCGGTCAATGCACGGTCAACCCCCGCGCCGGCGGGGTCTTGATGCGCATCGGACGTGACGCCTTCGACATCGAACCGCTCAGTCTGGTCAATCAATGCTCCCCGCAGTCGGTTTCGGCGCACATGCTCTACGAATCCAGCGACCCCTATCTACTGACGGAGCCTGGCGGTATTTTGGATGTGACCGGCGCGATCTATGCGCCGCTGGACGCCCGCGTCACTCGGGTCACCGGCTCAGTCTGGCGGCCCATGCCCTACACGATGAAATTGGAGGGCGCGCGCGGCGGCGATTTCCAGACTCTCATGTTCATTGGCGTCGAAGACCCCCTCGTGCTGGCGAATCTCGACGAGTTTCAAGCCGGCATGGAGGCGTCCCTCAGGCAAAGAATCGCAGCCACTTTTGGTGATGAGGCCGCCGGCTATGATCTGTCCTTGCGCATCTATGGCTGGAACGGAACCTCCGGGCGTCCGGTGCCAGCGGGTACGCCGCCCCCGCCGGATGTGGGCGTCATGTTCGTGCTGACCGCCGAAACCCAGGATCTCGCCAATCGGATGGCCAAGGCGTGCAATCCCTATTTTTTCCATACCCCGCTGAGATTGGGCGTGGAGATGCCTAGCTATGCCTTTCCTTTTACGCCCGCGGAGATTCCCCGAGGCCAGGTCTATGAATTCCTGCTCAACCACGTGGTTCACGTCAAGGATGGCCTGGAATTGGTCCGCACGGCCTGGACGGATCTCGCCCTGACGGACGAGGAGGTCGCTTCCCATGGCTAAGATCGGTGAAATCTGTCGTCATGTTCGCTCGAAAAACGCCGGCCCCTTCTGGATTACCGTGGATTTCTTCTTCGAAGATGAAACACAGTATCTGCGTTATCGAGACGCCCCAGAACTTGGTCCGGAGCTTTTTGCGCGCCTCTACGGAACCGAAGCCGCCCTTGTCAAACGACTTCCTGTCGACAGCCTCCGGACCATCAAGGTGTCCTTTCCGCGTGCGCATCCGCAAGGCTGGAAGGGCGAACGTGACATGCATGGCGGCCAACAGTTCGCCCGTCTGCTCAATGTCGAAATCGCCTGAAGCGGCGTGAGCGCGCCGAAACGCGGCGCTGTTTCGGAGGGGGCCATGGGCGCCCGCCGAATCAAGGCGCACGCCCTCGCCCCTGGCGGGGCGACGGCCTTTCGGCGGTCCACCAAAATTGATGAAAGTCTGGCGGGATGAGAGTTCTATTGGTGGATCAGCATGACGCCGCGAACCGGGCGACAGCGTCCCATTTGACGGCGTGTGGCTTTGTAATCGATTCTGTCGCCACCCTTGCAGCCGCTCGGGCGGCCCTGCTGGATAACCGTTATGACGGGATGATTTTAGACACCGTCCTGCCAGACGGCGAGGGCGGCGCCCTGCTGACCGCATCCCAAGCGCCACCGACCCTGATCGTGACCGCCCGCGAACGCCTTGAGGACCGTGTCTTGGGCCTCAATGCCGGGGCGGATGATTATCTCGTCAAGCCGGTCGACTTGCCAGAGTTGGAGGCCCGCCTACGCGCGGTATTGCGCCGCCCGGGGCGCCGGACGCCCGTCCTTTTCACTCTGGGGCGGATTCGGTTCAACACCACAACGCGGCAAGTCTTGGTCAGCGACAGCCCGTTGGCGCTCGGCCGCCGGGATCTCCTGCTGCTTGAAGCGCTTTTGATCGCAGCTCATCGCATCGTCCCACGCGAGGTCCTGATCGAGCGAATCTATGGGTTCGACGAAAACGCTACCTCCAACGCTTTGGAAGCGGCGGCGTATCGGCTGAGGCGAGCGCTTGACAAGGCTGATGCCAGGGTGGTTCTCGAAACCCGCCGAAATATCGGCTATACCCTTCGGGCCTCGCCTCCCAGATCCGAACCTTAGAGATCGTTCCTCAGCGGCATCGAAGCCCTGGCCGTCGCCATCGCGTCGATCCTTGAAGACGTCCACAATGACGCCGTCACGCCGGGCAAGCTCCTGGCCGACTACAGGCAAACAGCCGCGATCTTGGGCCGCGCCGGCGCCGATATTAGCGCGCTGGCCACGGCCAAGGATGTTCTCGCTAGCAGGTCGAAAGCTGCGCCATAGCCCTGGACTTCGGCGCGGCGGCAAGCATTGTTGTCCATCGTCCTCGCCCCGATCCGGGGGTCGCCCCGACCCGGGGCTCGTCTCGGTAACGGCGGCTGCGGTGGCCGGCGCGAACTGAGAGGACAAAATCATGACCGACCTGACCGAGGCGCAGCGCGTGCTGCTGCTGGAGGCCGCCCGATCGGCAGACGGCGCCATCGGCGCGCCTGCCGACCCCAAGCCCACCAAATGGTGCTGTCAGTCCAACGGCAACTCGTCTCCAGCTGGGCGCAGTATACCCAAACTCCGACGGGCCTTAGGCCATGACTGATTGCCACTCGGCCAGCGCGGCCGAGCGTCTCTCTCGGTAGATTTCGCGGCTGACGAGGTGGCGCTCCTGGCTGAAGTGATTGTGAACGGAGGCATGGACCGAGCTGAATTTCTGCAAGGTCTTCATGCGGCGAAAGCGGGCCATCGCCCGCTCTCTTCGTCGGAAAGGGAGGTGAGATTTTCAGCGGGGCTGTTGAGCCACCTTCCGGTTTCCTGGCTGTCGGCGGCGCCGATCTCCTTCAGTGCAGCGCGATAGGAAAGCA
>FTIR01124858.1_pt1 | contig 22797 bp, 22 predicted proteins | sample 1658041 | NCBI WGS metagenome assembly FTIR01 (sample SAMEA3914793, study PRJEB12502) | metagenome | biome: forest; material: soil | place: Canada | collected 2011-07-03 | depth 0.3 m | reverse complement strand
GCTGGTCGCGGCCACCGAGCGAGGCCGTCCCGCGGGCGCGCCCGTGCCCGGGCTCTGGCGCCGCCAGTTGCTGGCCGGCGCGGCCATCGCCGCCTACAACCTCGCGTTCTTCGCCGGCGTGCGCCTGGCGGGCGTCGCGGTGGGCACGATGGTGGGTATCGGCAGCGGCCCGTTGTTCGCCGGCGCGCTGCAGGCCGTGATCACGCGGCGCGTGCCGATGGGCCTGTGGTGGTTCGGCACGGCGCTGGCCGTCGCCGGCGGCGCGGCCATCGCGCTCGGCAACGGCGGCGTGGCGAGCACCGACGCGCTGGGCCTGCTGCTGTGCCTGGCCGCCGGGTTCTCGTACGCGGTCTACACGCTGACCGCGAAATCGCTGTCGGCCCACGCGACGCCGGCGCGCGCGAGCGCGTGGGTCTTCGCGACGGCGGCGGCCGTCGCGTTGCCCGTCGCCTGGGTGCTCGTGCCGTCGGGACCGGCGGACCTGGCGGCGGCGGAAATGCGCACGTGGCTGGTGGTGGGCTGGCTGGGCGTGGTGGCGACGGGCGTGTCCTACCTGTTGTTCAGCACGGCGCTGCGGTTCATCTCGGGCGCCACCGGCGTGGCGCTGGCGCTGGCCGAGCCCCTGACCGCGTTCACGCTGGCGGTGCTGCTGCTGGGCGAGCCGCTGCGCGCCAGCGGTCTCGCGGGCATCGCGTCGATCATGGCCGGCCTGGCCCTGGTGGTGACGGCCGAGCGCCGCGGTTGAGACAATGCGCCTCACATGGCGCACGAATCCTCCCTCCTGATCATCGGTTGCGGCGACGTCGGCCTGCGTGTCGTGCGCGCGCTGGCCGGCCGCCTGCGCGTGTTCGCGCTGACGTCCTCGCCCGCGCGCCGCGACGCGCTGCGTGCCGCCGGCGTGTGCCCGGTGATGGGTAACCTCGACGACGCCACGTCGCTGGGACGCCTGGCCGGCCTTGCCGACGCCGTGCTGTACCTGGCGCCGCCGCCCACGACGGGCCAGGCCGATCCGCGCCTGCGCGCGCTGCTCGCCGCGCTGAGCCGGCGCACGCGGCCCGCGCGCGTCGTCTACGCGAGCACCACGGGCGTCTACGGCGACTGCCGCGGCGAACTCGTCACGGAGACGCGCCCGCTCAACGCGACCACTGACCGCGCGCGCCGCCGCGTCGATGCCGAGTCGCGCCTGCGCGCGTGGGGCCGCGCGACGGGCGCGCGCGTGAGCGTGCTGCGCATCCCCGGCATCTACGCGAACGACCGCGAGGGCGGGCGCCCGCAGGAGCGCGTGCTGCGCGGCACGCCGGTGCTGGCGGCCGCGGACGACGGCTACACCAACCACATCCACGCCGACGACCTCGCGCGCGCCTGCGTCGCGGCGCTGTGGCGCGGGCGCCCGCAGCGCGTCGTGCAGGTGTGCGACGACACCGACATGAAGACCGGCGACTACTACGACCTGGTGGCCGACCTGAGTGGCCTCCCGCGCCCCGCGCGCGTGGCGCGCGCGCAGGCGGGCGAGCACTTCAGCCCCGCGCAGTGGAGCTTCCTCAACGAGTCGCGCCGGCTGTCGAACGCGCGCATGAAGCGCGAGCTGCGGCTGGTGCTGAGGCGCCCGACGATCCGCGAAGGGCTCACGGACTGACGCGTCAGTGCACGCGCCGGATGTGCGACGGCGGCTTCTTGCGCTTGAACGACGGCGGGCGCCAGCGCCAGAACAGGATCATCAGGTAGCCGCCCAGCGCGCCGCCGAGGATGCCCAGGCTGGACGCCCAGGCGCCGGAACCGTTGGCGAACCGGCCCAGTGCGAGGAACACGATGACGCCGATACCGGCCCAGGCGGCGACGCGCTGCGTCACCTCGAGGACGAAGTACAAGCGGATCGTGCGTTGCGGAAACAGGATGCCCACCGCCACCAGCAGCCCCATCGTGATGACGGACGGATCGAACATGACCGCCGTCGGCATCGCCCAGCCCAGCAGTGGCGGCAGCAGCGACGCGATCAGGTACACGGCCGCCGCCACCAGCACGCTGGCGAGCACGAACTGGACGAACCGCCGTTCGCCCCAGATGCCTTCCAGCTCGGTGCCGAAGTAGTAGATCATCATCATGTTGAACAGCCAGCTCCAGACGTCGCCGTTGACGAACGGGTAGGTCACGAGCTGCCAGGGCCAGAAGCCGCCCAGCGCCGGATGCAGCGTGAGCCACTGCCCCATCAGCATGGTCAGCGACGGCACCTGCGCGGCGAACAGGAAGACGGTGCAGGCGATCAGCAGGGCGCGGGTGATGGGCGGAGGAGCTTGCATGGGAGGCGGTGGCAGTGAGCGCCCAGTGTGCCATGGGGCCGCCGGCCGGATCGCCAGGAAGGGCTGGGCCGCCGGGCCGATTTCACGCGCCGGCGCGCGGCCGGGCGGGAATGGCGTGTCTGGTGCTCGGGTCACTATCACAAAATCCCCGCCAGCCGGCATGGATACTCACTCCACTGGATTTTGTGTTCGTGAGTTCTTGCGCTAGTTCTTGCAGCCACTGCGCCGTTCTCTTTCGGTATGGGATCGAGGCTCCGAACCTGCATGAGGACGAAGGCACCGGTGCCAAGCACGAGCTGCTGGCATGCGGCCGCATCGACCAGGCGCGAAATCCGGAGGCACCGAGCACGATCAGCCGATGCACGAGCACATTGACCAGGCGCGACGTCGCCAGCGTCGAGAACAAGGGCTGACGCGCGCACCACGTCAACCAGGCATGTCGTCGCTGGCAGGTGCGCACTCGGCGCGATGCGTGGTCGACGTGGGTCGCTGAGCAATCCGTCGAAGTCGACATGGTTGACGCATCCGAAGTTCCCGCGTAGGTGCTGCAGAGCGTGCAGCAACTGGTGCGAAACGCCATGGCTGCAGACACGTCCGAAGAGCTGATGGAACCTTGAGCGAATGGCCACAGCGGCACACGATGCAGGCCCAAATGGCCAGTCGCCCGCGCATCAGGACACGGAGCGCACGCGACCGGCGAATCTTTCCTGGCGCTCGCTCATTGCAGTATCAGGTTGAAGCAAGTAGGCGATGACGATCATCGGTGCGCCAGCCAGCGATCGCACCGCGACGCCTTTGCACTGATACCCCGCCAGCCTTGCGGTAGGCGCGATGGCGACTCCGTATCCCGCAGCGACGAGCGTCATCGCCATGTCGAAGGTGCTCACCTTCTGCTCGGACACCTGCTGTGCGTCGGCAAGCAGACGACGTGCTGCTGCATGCCAGGATTCATCGGCGCTCGATTGCGCGCAAATCAACGGCTGCTTCAGTAGCTCGTGACCTGGCACGTCGCGGTAGGCCAGCAGGTGGGAGCGCTTGGCGACGGCGACCGCGAGCGTGTCGTACCAGAGCGGTTCGCACACCCAGCCCGACCACTGCACTTCGTTTGCTGATACAGCGAAGTCGAAGCTGCCGCCTGTTGGCTCTTGGGCCGATGCCGTGGCAGCGCATTCGACCAGGGCGATGGCAGTTTCGGGCTCCTCCGCACGCTGCAGCGCCAGCACGTCGGCAAGCTGAGAAGGCATCCATTCGCCGAGCACGGCGACCCGAATTTCGGTGCAGGCATCGTTCGATGTCACGTCCAGCGTCCCTCGGCAGTGAACTCGCGGGCAACTGGATCCTGCGTCACCCATGAGTTAAGTTTAACGTGGTTTAAATTGTGACCATGTTCGACGCTTTCGGTAATGCAAAAGCGTTCGATACAAAGAGGCCGACCTGCCGGCACGACTACCTACGAAGCCGGACCTGCGATTGCATTTGGGGGCGCCGTTCGCGAAGAGCGAACTCATCAGGGCATCGCGCAGGAGACGCTCGCCCACTTGGCTGGGATCGAGCGTTCGCACATGGGAAAGATCGAGCGCGGCGAGCATGTCCCCACGCTCCCCTTGATCCTCAAGATCGCCCGCGCGCTGAAGTGCAGTTCTGCCCACCTGATGGCCCTGACCGAAGCCAAGCTGGCCGGATCGGCTTCCAAATCCGAAGATTGAAGCCAGCCCGAACCATGGCTGGTAACCCTATCCCTGCTTGTTATTGGTATCGCGCTCAACCGGGAAATTCTCTCGCTTTGGCGCGTCGTTGGCGAGGCTCAGGTAGGGGTTATCGGGTGGTATTTCCCCGAACAACGCACTGGCATTGGCCAGCAGGTAGCCATGCAGGCGCCGGGATTTGCGTGGCCCCGTGACCTCGCAGGTCCAGATGTTCAGCCCGCTGGCTGCTTGCTTGCGATGCTGCCCCAGCTTCTCGAAGCGTTTCTGCACCCACTGCCACGCCTCCACCTTCTCCTGTTTGGCGACGAAGGCGACCCGCGGATGCTCTTGCGCGTAGCGCTGGAAGACACCGGGGCTGACCAGGTAGGCCGTGCCTTCCACCGTATGCACCAGGGCCTTGGCGTCGTTGACGATGAGCTTGTGCGCTCGCACGCCCTGAGTCAGCCAGGCCATGAAGTGCTCGCCGGAGGGTTCGTCTCGATCCTGGAACTGTGTCGGGGCTGTAGGTGGCGAGGCTGATTCGACTACCCCATCGTCCATGGGCTCAGGCGCATTCGATGGCGTCGACAGTGACGTTTCGGAGCCGGCCCCCATGTCTAGCAGATCGAGTAGCGCGCCGACGCCGTTGTCCGTGGCCGCAGGCGCGATCGACGGCGCACTCGTTGGTGCAACGTCGTCGCGCCCCGGGCGCACGACGTCGACCGCAGCATCGGCCACCTGAGCCGGCTGGGCTGGCTCTCCTTGGTCTTGTTCGACCTGCACCTGGCCTGCGAAGGACGTGGGTCGCTCGGCCGCTTCCCAGATCAGCGCGGGTGAGAGTTTCAGGAAGGTGAAACTGTGGGACCAGCCGGCGTCGCTCCTGACCGCGGCTTTCCAGATCGCCTTGCCGTCCGGCGTCGGCAAGACGATAGCGTGATCCTGCAGTACGTTGAAGACCGCCGTGTTGCTTGCTGGGATGCCGTCGATACCTTGCGACAGCAGATGCGCGCGCAGCTTGTCCGAGACGGTCTTGCTTACCAGCCAGAGCGCGTCCTGGGTCAGCCAGCCGTCCGAGGCTTGGGGCTGGTTGAGCTTGAATTCTTCCTTGAGGAGGTAGCGCAGGCCGTCAAGCAGCTTGCGCTGCAGCGCGTGCTTGGGCGCGGCCAGTGCCCGGCTGGGGTCGCCGCCGAGTTCCTGGGCCACCGATGCCTGGTCGGCTTGTACGACCAGTTCGCCGAGCGTTCCGGCGTGCTCGTATTGGCCGGCCAGGACGTAGAGGAGGGCGGCCCACAGGTCGGAATAGTCGGATAGCCAGTCGAAGATGTCGGCATCGAGCAGCCGCGTATAGAGCAGCCCGGTCGCGGCGCTGTGCAGCCGATACTCGCGCTCCTTGCGGTAGCGAAAGCGGTACGGGCGCCGCAGCGGGCCGTGCCAGGGGTGCCAGCGCGTGCCGTTGGCGTATTCCACATGCAGGTCGACGGCGATCTTGCCGATGTCGTGCAGCAGCGCCGCGTAGGCGGTGCCAGCAGTCCAGGCTTCGGCCTGGGCGGCTTGTGCCTCCGGGGCAGCGCCAGTGGGCAGCAGGTGCGACTGTCGCAGCTTGAGCGCGTAGGCGACGATCTCGAGGCCATGGTCCAGCATGCCGCCCGGATAAGCGTGGTGGTGGCTCTCGGAGGCTGGGAAAAGCTGGACCAGTTCGGCGTAGCGTTCCAGCGGGGCCAGGTACAGCGTGGCGAACTGCCGGCGCGATAGCGAGGTGCGCTGCCAGATGTGCTCCAGCAGCTTCTGTCGGCGCGGCGTCGCCAGCAGCGATGCGGCCGGCTCCGGCCGCATCAGCCCTTTGCCGAGCTCGGCGGGAGGTGTGGGCACCGGTGGCCCGCTGGAGGCGGGCGGCACCCGTTTGCGTTGGAACAGCGAGAGCATGGCGAACCCCAGACGGCGAGCCGGTCGGGAGAGCCTTTTGGCCTTTTCGGGTAGGGCCTTTCCCCTTGCTCCCGTTCCCTTGTCCCTTCCCGACCCTTTGGCTTTCAATCCTTTTGGGTATAGAGCAAGCCGGTGGGAGGATTCCACTGTCAATGCGCGGCTGATCTGAACCGCATTGGGGTGCGACCGCGCTTCGGGATCGACTTACTCTGCATGACACCCTCAACCGCTCGGGGCGAAACGGTCGTGCCAGGCTACCTCAGGTTGGTTTACATAGTTGACAAAGGAGACATGGGAGACTAGTATGTCACTGTCTCAATCCTGCCTGCGAGAGATGACCATGCCCAGCGCCCTTGAATTCATCGCCGATCACTTGCCACAAGTCACGGTGGACGATGTCGTGAGCCGTTTCTCCGCTAGCGTCGAAATCCGGGACGCCCGGGCCTTTGCGGCTGAACTGCAGGCGTTCGTGTATGAACGTGTGGAAGCGATGGAGCTTCCATCGGCCCTGGATGTGCCGCCGGCAGTGGAAACGACGGAACAAGCCCTGACGCGCAAGGCGGCTGCGCTGCGTTCTGACATCCGTTGGGTGCCGGGTGAGACCGATATCCAGCGTGGTCGCACCATGCTGCTGGAGGCCTTCGATCAGCCGCACAACCTGCCGCTACCCGAGTTTGCCCGGCTGGCAAACAAGTCGCGCCAGCAGATCTACAAGGACATTGATGCCCGCCGGTTGCTGGCGCTGAACGTGGGGCCTCGCGGCCAGAAGCTGCCCGACTGGCAACTCGATCCAGCGAAGCAGCAGTTGACGCAAGCCGTGCTGCAAGGGGCGGTCGAGATCGATAACTGGACACTGTATCGCGCCTTGTCCGAGCCGCTCGAAGGCCTGGGCGGACGTTCGCCGGTGGATGCGGTGACGGCCAATTCGGTCGATGAGTTGACCAGGGCAGTGTTCAACGTGCTGGGCATCCATTGAGTCGGGGTTCGCGTGAGTATCGAATTGCCGCCGTTCCGAATCGATGCAGGTGAACTGCTTCAGCATGTCAGTCGCGTCGTTTACCGGGATAAACCGCTGTACTACGGTCGCGACGGCACCAACCGTTACGACGCACCGGCGCGGAACTACGGCGTGCTCTACCTGGGCCGCGACCTTCCTACAGCGTTGATGGAATCCGTGTTTCACAAGCACCAGTGGGATAAGGACACCAAGCGCTCGATCGCATTGGCGGAAGTCAAAGGCCGTCTGGTGCGCGCAGTCGGTGTGCTGGAAGCATTGCACTTGGCCGACCTCACGGCCAAAGGCGTGATGGCCGGCTACTTCGGCTTGAACCTGGAGCAGTTGGCCAGTCGCAGCTACACGCACACGCAACAGGTGTCCGGTCAAGTGCATGCCATGCTGGGAGACGACGATGCACCGTTGTTCGATGGTGTGCGCTATCCGTCGCGCAACAACTACCCGGCCGCCAGCATTGCCCTGTTTGAGCGGGCCGAGAAGAAGGTCAAAGTGTTCGAGGACATTGACCTGCCAGACCATGCAGACTGGCCTCGTTTCGTTGCGGACTACGGCATCGGCGTGGAGCCCGATCCTGGCCCGGCGGCTCGGACCTGAGCCAAGTTTGGAAAGGTCGCCACCATGAACATGGCTGCAAAGATCACTGTCGCGGAACGCCTGGGCCGAACGTTGGGCCGCGCCTGGCGAGGCTGCGCGCGTCTGGATAGGCGGGCGAATGGATGGCTGGTGGCGCACGGATGGGTGCCAGGCGCTGCCAGGGCCGTACTCACGATCTTGAAGCTCGCTGGGCTCGGGGTGCTGCTTTGCGCCGCATTCTGGCTTGCGCTGCTGCTCTTGTTTGTTGTCGCTGCAGGATGGGCTGCACGCAACGTCGATTGGGACGAAGAACAAGAAACCGAATGGAAGACAGGTGCGGCTGGGTTCGGCCTGTATCGGGGCGACGTGCGGATTGACATCGGCGATCCGCACGAAGATTCATAAGAATCACCTCAGAGACTTTGAGATTGCCCCGGGCCCCTTTGCCCCGGCCGACTTTGCTCCATCCGTTCCCATTGTCATCATCTGAAGGACGTTGCCAGCGCGCACACCAGCCCAGCCCAATGCAGCCATCCAGAAGCCCGGCAAGACAATGAACATCGCCGCCATGACAAAGTTCAGCAGCATGTCCCCGAACGTATTGTTCAAGCCGATCAGCGGATCGAAGTTGGTGTGCGGCCGATTCGCGCCGAACCCCCAGCCGTAGAGCGCGTCGAGGATTGTGCTGTCGAGCCAGCGCGCGAGCTGGAACCAGAAGTCCACGAAGAACAGCGCGAACTCGACGCAGCTCACGGCGATCACGGCCTTGAGCTCGTAGGTGCCGAAGAGAAGCACCAGCGGGATGCAAATGACCAATGCCATCTTCAGCAGCGACAGCACCATCGGCAGCGCCTGGCGCACCACGTCCATCGCAGGGAAGAAGCCCAGCGAACCTACGGTGAGCCCGAGGTCGCTAGCGCCACGCGTCACGACGTTGGGCAGCGACTTCTCGATCTGCCCACCGTAGTCGGTGTAGACGGCGCCCTGGTTCATCTTCTGCTGCTGCGGTGAGACCACGGCACGGATTACTGAGTCGTTCACCTCGTTCTGCGACAGGAAGCCCGCCCAATGGCCGATGCGCGAAAGCAAATCGGGATCGACCTGAGCCAGCAGCCGAGGGCGCAGGCCGCTGCTGCCATCTGACCACCACTGCTGGCAGGTGGGATAGCCCGCGCCGCTGTCCACCTGAGCCAGCCCCGCATCGCGCGTTGCGTCATAGGGCCAAGCCGTTCGCGGCGTACTGGAGTGAGCGGTATCGTAGAAGCCTGCCGTGCTTTGGAAGTAGCTCGAACCGATCCAGGTCACGTCATTCACCTGATCGTTGGAGAGCGTCGGACGATCCATGAACAGCTTGGCGCGCGAGGGGCCGTAGCAGTCGTGTACGAAGTCCGCCACTTCCTGCGCAAGCACCGGGTCGTTGATGCGCGTCGCGTCCACGTCCATGCGGATCTGCCGCAAATCCGTCCCGCAGGGAATGGCGGCTACCGCGGCGCCGGTGACGGCCTTGGATATGGCGTGCATGAAGAACCACCACACTGGCACCAGCGCGCTCTGGTTGTTCAGCGTCGTGTAGACGTTGGACCAGCCCGTGTCGGCCGGCTGCGGAACGCTCACCTGGCACTGTGCGGAGCGCGTGGTGTCGAACTTGATCGTGCTGAGATTGACCGGAATGAACGGGATGCCGGCGAACAAGATGACCACCATCGCCACCCACACGCGGTTCTCGATGCGCATCGAGGACAGCACGCCTTTGTTGCCCTCGTCCGCGCCCTCGGCCCGCGCTCGCAGCCACTCGTGGATCACGATGGCGACGAAGGGCAGCGCGAACACACCGCTGGCCACCAGGATGTTCCAGATGCCGTTGTTCACGATCCACCCGACCAGGGTCAGGTAATACTCGAGATAGTCCGTCGTGTAGAGAGTCATGGCGTTCGCCTCGCCTTCAGCCGCTGCGCAGCAGTTGGCTGCCTTCGAGCAACACGAGTGTGATCACGGCCGCGATCTCGACGCGCCGCAGGCGTTGATGCGTCTGGGCCGAGGGCTCGCGTTCGCGCAGGCGCCGGCGCATCCGCCGCCAAGCGTAGGCGGTCGCCGCATAGAGCAGCAGCCGCCAAGCGACGAAGTAGCCGCGGTTCGCCGCGAGACAGCGCTGCCAGCCATCAATGCTGCCGACGATATGGATGCCGGCGACATTCATGCCGACCGCGACGCCGGCCACCAGCAGCACCCACAGCAATGCCTTGAGCAAACCGGCCGCGACGCGCCGGTTGAACAGCCGCGCCGGTACCATCCATCCCCATTCGCTCATGGCGTACTCCGGGGCTTCTGCACTTCCTTGAGCCGATCCTGCGTGGTGTCGCCCTCGAAGATGCCGCGCGAGCCGCCGGCGCGGGCGTTGTGGCGTTGCACGATGGCCATCGCGGAGTTGCCGGCTAGCGAGCGGCGCAGTTCCAGCTCGGTCTTGAGGTTGTTGATCTCCTGCTCCAGCGTGCCGTTCTCCTGATCGACCGCCTTCGCGGCCAGCTCGTTGGCTGCGACGTTGGGCTCCTTCTTGCCGGTCAGCAGCGTGCGCTGCAACAGCAAAGCCTTCTCCAGCACGCTGGAAAGCGCCGACTCGGAAGCCAACCGCTTGCCGAGCAGATCCTGGTCGGGTTCGTCGCGCAGCGCCTCGATCACGCTGCGGGTGATCGGCAGCGAGTTGCTACCCGCGGCTTCGAGGTTCGCTACTGTCGTCGGCTTCGCGCCCGTCACCAAGTCTTGCAGCGCCTGCAGCTTGGTGTCGTACTCATCCTGGATCACCGGCGTCAGGCCAACGCCCGGCGTCGTCTGGGTCTTGGTGCAGCTCTCGCAGGTGCGTTGCTCGCGCTCGCCCAGTACGCGAGTCGCCCAGGTCGCGGCGGCGTCGGGCGACGACCAGGTTTGGCAGGTGAGCCGGTTGCCGCATGTGGTCGGATCGATGGACGAGGTGTCGCTGACGCTGCGACCGTTGAGCAGGTTGTAGCCAGCGCGAGTCACGTCGCCCACTACCTTGACGGAACTCTGGCCCGAGCCGCCCGCATTGTTTCCGCCGACCCAGGGCACGCCGTTGTTGCCGTGGTTGGACTCCGCCTGGTCGACGGAGGCCACCGCATCGCCGCTGCCGACTGCATCGCGCAGCGAAAAGCCCTCGGCGAGCTGGTCCCAACTGGCTTGACCGCCGGCCATGTCCGCCATCCGATTGGCGATGGCGCGGCAGGTCATCTTCGAGCGGTCGAAGTCGAGACGCGCCTGCAGCACGCCGTTGGTGAGCAGGTTGTAAAGGCCCGGATCGGCGCGCTGGATGATCAGGGCTGGCAGCGACGCCACGGCGGCGGTGGCGTTCTGGATCACCGTGCTCATGATTGATTGGAAGCCATGGGTGATGCCGTTCAACTGGTTGTGCAGCGTCGTTGTGATGCTCATGTTTCCGCAGATCAGGTTGCTGTTCCAACCGATCCCGACGCCGATGCTTTGCATGTTCCCGGCGCCGCTCATCGACACGGCCCGCCCGCCGCCGACGCTGTAGAGAACGTCGTCGCCGATCACGCTGCCGGTCACGCCGGTGCCGCTGGGATTGATGCGGGTCTGCGCCCAGGCCACGCCGACCGCGGTAGTGATGGCGCAGAACAGAGCGATGGGCAGCGCGTGGCGCTTGGCGCGCTGAGCGAGACGGGAGAGAGACGCATTCATGGGGAAACCTCTCACTGGAAATCGACACTGCGGAGGAAGACTTGCCCGCGGCGCTCGCAGCAGGCATAGGGCCGCCACAGCGCCCAGGCGAAGTCGCCCTCCGGGGCCTGGATGCGCACGTTGTGATGCGGGAAGACGGCACAGGTGGTGGAGAGCGTGGGCGTCAGCTCCTGCCACTTGCCGGTGGAGGCATCGCTTTCCACCAGCCCGTCGGCCGGCCAGTAGCCGTCGTGTGCATCGGCGAGCAGCGGCTGGTACACGTGCGGCTGGGTGCGCCGCGTCACGACGTCGCCTGCGCGCTGTGCGACGACCGCGCCGCTCTCGTAGTCGTCGGTCTGGTGCAGGAAGCCGCCGCGAGGATATACGTTGCCCCACAGGTTCAGCGTCGCGCGGGCGCCGATCTCGCGCATGCCCGGAACCAGCGACTCGGGGTAGACCGCCTCGGGGACGTCGTAGCGCCAGGCGAGCGTGTCGAGCGTGCTCAGCAGGTACGGCATGAAGGCTGTGCCGGCACCTTGGCAGGTGTAGCCGGAGCCGCTCGCGAACTGGCTGAACACCGAGCCGGCGGGATGTCCGATCACGTCGGCGTTCTTGAACTTGGCGAGGTTGTTCTCGCCGTCGTGGTTGGTCGTGCCATCGCCGCCGGCCTTCGCCGTGGGATTCGGCACGCTCATGAATCGCATCTCGACCCAGGGGTTCGCGCCGGTGTTCGAGTAGCTGGATACGACCGCGTCCGGCACGTAGTGGCGCACCTTCACCGAGGTACGCACCGAGCAACTGAACGTGGTGCAGAACAGCCAGTAGCAGATGCCAACGACGCGGTACTCCAGGCAGTCGGGCGACACGGCCGAGGACACGATGGTCGCGGTGTTCAGCGCGAAGGTGGCCGTGGCACCACAGAGCAGCACCGAGGCGATGATTTGGCGGGTCCGGCACGACGGCGCGTACAGCAAGTGGTTCATGGCAGTGCCCTCCCGGAAGACTCGATGCGCGCCACGGCGCGGGCCACGTCCGGCTCGCCGTAGACCACGTAGCGGCGATCGACCACCACCGCCGGCAGCTTGGCGATGCCGAGGCCCCAGGCTTCGGCCACGCCCTGGTAGGCGCGCCCGAGGCGGCGCTGCAGTTCCTGACCGCCGTCGTGCAGGCGTTGCTGCACGAGAGCCATCGCCTGGCCGGGATCGGCGGGCAGGCCCGCCGCTAGTTCGGCCTCGATGCGTGTTGGCAGATCGAGCTCGATTTCCCGCACCCCGGCAAACGGCTGCACGGGATGTCCGCTGTCCGTGACGACGAGCACGTCGGCCGCTGAGGCCGCCTGGCAGAACAGCCCCAGCGTCAGCACTCCCGGGCAGAGAATGCGAACGACATGGAGCCGCAGGTAACTATTGAAGAAGGGAGCCGTCATGGCAGGCGCTCTTGGATTTGGCCGTGGGCGATCAAGGCTCTAGTCAAACACCAAGCACGGGTGACCTGCGACAAGGAATGCGCATTGCGCGCGCTCCGCTTTGAGCCGACCGGCGAAAGAAAAGCGGGGGCCGAAGCTCCCGTGAGGATCACGCCGTCACAGCTGGCATGCTTCCGCAACTGCATGGAACGCTTTACTGACGTGTTCCTGCCAGAACGGATCGATCAGGCCTGCTGACCCCATGTCTGCTATCGCGCCAGAAGGCTTCCGCCGAGCGCTCAACGCGTAGGGCGGCAAACGCTGCATAGCAGCCTGTCCCGGCCAGGCTCCCGTCACGCCTTACACTAGCCCGCAAAAGGGGAGCGCAGGCACATGGACTGGATAGAGTTCGGCAGCAACGCCATCGAGCATCTGGTATGGCCGAGCGTCGTCGCATACTTGCTGCACTCGCAAAAGGCTGCAGTCAACGAACTCATCGGACGCATTAAGAAGGTCGAAGGCCCAGGCGGGTTTAAGGCCGAAATCGCAGACAAGGCCAAGGACTTGAAGGACCAAGCCAAAGAGCTTGCAGCGAAGCCGGTCGAGCAGCCGAAGCTTGAAGCTATCACTGGCACCGGCGCGGGCCTTCAGGCCCCCAACATGGCACATGGCCAGGGCACTGTATCGGCGCCCGTCGAGGTCCCAGATTCGACAGACCTAATGGCTCAGTTCGAGTCTTGGAACAGGACTTTCCACGTCACATCTCCCAAAGATCGCGACGAGCGTCTACGCGCGAGTGGTCTGATTATCGAAGAGTGGGCAAACCTTGAAGAGTCCATCCGATTCCTTGCGCACACGCATGGCGTGAAGGACTCTCGCGAGGCCTCGTTCGGATTGCTGCTTGATCAGTTGCATAACCAGCAAGTTCTTTCTGAGGACACCCTAGTAGTGGTTATGGGCCTTCGAAAGCTCCGCAACGCAGTCGCACATTCGACATCGGAGCCGAGCAAAGAGGCTGCGGAGAACTACGCGAATGGCTGCTGGGCGGTCGAAAAGAGAATTGCAGACGAGGAACTGGCATGGCAGTTGTCGATGCGCAAGCTCGTCGAGGGTTGGCAGGAAGCAGAGCGCACGCCAAAGTAGCCCGCCAAGCCTCCATAGAGAGACGAATGCGGAGGCGCCGACTGACCCGCCCTCAGTACGACTTCGCGAGCAGCAGCTTTGCAGCGACAACAGCAGCTCGGGATCCGAGTCGGGACGACGGCTCCCGCTGCAAAGGAGATGACCGCCTCCCTATACCACTGGATGGTCAATCACAAACCGTTCAACATACCTGATCATTGGCTCGACATCTTGCTCCCGAAATTTCGCAGCATCGCCGTGAGCCGCGGCGTTGCGCACAGCGGCCTGCGCTGTCACCTGCTTCTGCTCGAGACTCGAATACTCTCCTGCTTTCGCGAGAGCCGCATTCATGCTGTCAAGCTTGCCGTGCGGTATGCCATGCTTGGAGCAGAGATCGCGCAAGGTCGTCTCCAATACTGTCCCTGCAACAACGGCTGCAGGTACCGCGTAGCCGCTTTGCAAGAGCTCCTCGGCCTGTTCGAGTTCGGAGGCGAAGACCTCTGCGCGCACCATGTTTCGCACGGATGAAAGATAGCCGCCGTCAAAATCTTCGCGCGCAGCTTCAAAAATCGCGCGCTGCTGCTTGGCGATGCTCAGCGAAGTGCTCCAGGAGCCACCCTCAGCTTCGTTGAAGTGCTGTAGATGCACGGAGTCCTTGCCGCAAGCCTGCCCCAGGAGGTTCTTGACTTTGACTTGCCAGTTCAGCTGCTTGTCTCGATCTAACTGCTGTTCGTTTCTCTCCATAAGCGGGTTGAATTCCGCGTGAATCGTCGCCTCCAACGCCGACAGTTGGTCGGCAAGCTCCGAAAATCTCTTGCTCAAAATGCCGCGAATTCCGGTTCTCCTGAAATTCCCGCACTTCACCGAAAGGGCAGGACTAAGCAAATCGTTCATTCGAAGGCAGTATGCCTGGGCGGCATCGGCCCGCGAGTAGTTCTAGCGATGCCAACGGCGCGCGCACTGAGTGTTCTACTTGTCCGCTACGCCAGCGGGACCAGCCGTTGGCCGCCGACTGATGGATGGCGGCTCCCGCTTGCATTTCAGACGTTGCCTAACCAGCAGCCTAACCACCGCGCTCGTCGGAATCCTGCAAGGATTGCGCGCGTGCCATCATCAACTCGAGCAATTTTCCCGGGTTGTAGGCGTAGTGTTTTGGCGTTTGAATTGCATCGTTGCCCTCGAACGCGGCAACCGTCAGGTTCGCCCAGTCGCTAAGACGGTTCATGGCGATGGCATACAAGATCACGCCGAACGTGGTTGCCGTCACAGTGCAGAAGTGGATTCCGTGCTTCCCGTCGGCATGCTGCTGAGAAGCCGTTTGCCAACTGCGTATCAACCCCTGCCGGTGCAAAACTGTCAGATCGACAGGCGGGTTGATTCCCAATTGCATTAGTTCGACTGTTTGGAAGCAGATAGGCACAGCAAGCAGTTCAGCTTCTTGCCCGGGGTTGATTTGCTTGCCATCACCGATAAGCATGTTCTGCAAGGATCGATAGATCACGTAGTGCAGATGCAACTGCTTGGACGACATGCCCTTGATGCAATCGACGAACTGCATCGCCGAATCATCATTGCCGTCCTCGCTCCGACACGCAGCCAAGATGCCGCCGAAGTACTCGGCGCAAATCTCATCGTCGGTGAAGGCGCCATTCCACAGGACGTCGCGCGCGACGCGCAGGTTTGCAGCCTTTCCGTCTTCGAGGCTGGGGGTCTTGGCTGTTGCGCGGTCGACGATCTTTTGCCAACCGATGGCTCGCTGCCTGTCGATATCCTTGCCGATGGCGTCTAGAGACGGCCCGAACAGTTGCTTGAGAACGTATACGGCGGTCGCAGCGGCGCCTGCCGCCTCAACAATTTCTCCTGGCATCCCTATCTCCTGACAGTCTTCGTGGAGTGTAGCGATCCCTGCCGCCCAGCACCGCCTGATGCTTACAACGCCAGTCGGCGAGAGGGCCGCTATGCAGGGCGGATTCAACCGGTCGGTGCCGTACCCTGGTCGATCGCCGAGGTCGCGGAGTACGCCTGAAGGTAAGCTGAAGCGTTCAAGTGCCTGGTACGTCAATCTTCGTGGCGATAGCGTTGTGAATCAGTGCCTCGATTGCCTGCTGGTCAGCGTTGTCGTGAATCTCGAAGTCGCCCCGGGTGCTTCGGACGACGCCATGGAGGCTAATGGCCGCGCTCCACTGGACCACGTTGCCGGCAACGCGATAACTCGCCATGTAGTCGTAGCGATGGTTCGTTCCTTGTTGCAGATGAGAACCGTTGAATTGAACCAGCGTGCCGTCGTCGACGCGGAGATACACCTTCGAGGATTTGTCGCTGCTCGTCATTGTTCGATGCCGCGAGGATGGGGACGTTGATCGTCTCACGTTACGCCGCGCCGGAACAGAACCGCGAGTGAGCAGCGACGGCTGGTGGATGGAGGCGCCGTGACCGCGCCTGTCCGCGGCACCACCGATGAAAGTGCCGATCCGTCTCGCCACACGGGACGCGGTCGCTGGCTGTTCAACTGGAACGACGACTGATCAGTGCCCGTTCTCGATCGCCTCGGAGCCGGTCCTGGTCGTCACTCCAGGAATTCATCCTTCCAAGGGACACCCGGCCCAATCGCAATACCGATCACATCGGTCTTTCCGAACTTCGCGTAGTAGCCGTTTAGCTCGTCCACATTATCGTTGGAGCGCAACACGTGTGCGAACTGACTGAGCGTCTCAGCGAGTGCATTGGCAAAGCTGTTGGCGCCATAGATGATGATGCCTCGTGCCGTAGGTACGGGCAACTTGAATGCGTCCATGTCCTGTGGCTGCGGCCCGACTACGTTGGCCAGTTTTATCCCGTTGCGAATCAAGGTCCATAGCTCGGCAAAGCGCTTGCCGGTCGGGTCTGCGCTAGACAGAGCGAATGGGTGTTCAATGTCGTCCAGCGGCACGCCTCTGAGCCGCTCGGCCACCACGAATGAGTAGTAGACGCTCAAGCGGCGTTCCTGGCGTTGGACGAGCTGATTCTGCGCAGCTAGCAGGCTGCTGAAATACCTGGGCCGACGGTCCACCGTCCCAGAGGCTGGCGCGTTATCGTAGGAGATCAACGACAGACCTCACGATGCGCGGCGCCGACTCATTCACCGAAGGCTTGTTCACGATGCGTCGGCTGGACGACTTCGTGCCAGCCAATCATCCGCTGCGCCGTATCCGCTTGTTGGTCAACGAGGCGCTGGCCAAGATGGACGAGTTGTTCTCGCGGATGTACGAGGCCGACATCAAGGGCGGCCGCCCGAGCATCGCGCCGGAGAAGCTGCTACGTGCAATGCTGCTGCAGATCCTGTTCAGCGTTCGCTCGGAGCGCCAGCTCATGGAGCAGACCCAATACAACATGTTGTTCCGCTGGTTCATCGGGTTGTCGATGGACGACGCGGTGTGGGTGCCGACCGTGTTCACGAAGAACCGCCAGCGCCTGATCGAGCACGACGCGATCGTTGCCTTCTTCAACGAGGTGATCAACGCCGCCGAGAAGAAGCACTGGCTGTCGGGCGAGCACTTCAGCGTCGACGGCACGCTCATCCAGGCCTGGGCTGGCCACAAGAGCTTCGTGCGCAAGGACGGCGACGATGATGCCGGTGGAACAGGCGGCTTCAAGGGCGAGAAGCGCAGTAACGAGACGCACGAGTCCAAGAGCGACCCGGATTCGAGGCTGTTCCGCAAGGGCAAGACCGCCAGCGAGCTGCGCTACATGGGTCACACGCTGACCGACAACCGCCACGGCCTGGTCGTCAACGCGATGGTCACGCGGGCCGACGGCTACGCCGAACGCGAAGCGGCCAAGGTGATGATCAAGGATGCGCGACAAGCTGTCGCCGATCCTGAGGCCGAGGTCACGCTCGGTGCTGACAAGGGCTACGACGCCGCCGAGTTCATCGAGGAACTCGAGCGTCTGAAGGTCACGCCGCACGTCGCGCAGAACAAGTCGGGCCGGCGCTCGGCGGTGCCCGATGAGATTGCGGCGAGCGAAGGCTACGCGCTGTCGCAGAGAAAGAGAAAGCTCATCGAGCAGGGATTCGGTTGGGCCAAGTTCGTCGGCCCGATCCGGCAGGTGATGGTGCGCGGCATCAAGAAGGTCGACCAGCTCTTCGTGCTGACGATGTCCGCCTACAACCTCGTGCGGATGCGCACGTTGGAACAGCTCCGTCCGGCGGCGGCATGAGGGCCTCGACGAGCCCGAAAAGCCAGGCCAACGGGCTCAAAACCGACTGAATTGCCGATCCGCGAGGCCCAATCGGTCAACGCAACTCACGAGCAGGCGGAGGTCGCTTGAATCGCCTGGTACTTCAGCATCCTGCTAGACGGCGATCCGATCAGGCAAATGAATCGGGTGAACGGAATGTCTGGGCGAGCCGGAACGACAAACAAGGAGGCTGCCATGGAGCTCAGACTGTTGCGCTACTTTGTTGTGGTGGCGGAAGAGCTGCACTTGGCACGGGCGGCAGAAAGATTGGGCATCGAGCAATCGCCTGTGTCACGCGCGATGCGCGACCTCGAGCGAAGTTTGGGGGTGCCGTTGTTCGATCGCAGCAGCCGGCGGACGCAATTGACGTGGGCCGGACGTGTGCTGTTCAACGAATGCCAGCGGGTACTGGCGACCGTCGATCAAGCGCTCCAGGTCACCCGGAGCGCGGCCCAGGGTTACCAGAGCTATCTGCGCATTGGGGTGTGCGACAGCCTTGCGCAACCTCGTATTGCTACCTTGCTGGCGCGCAGTCGCGAGGAAGAGCCGGAGTTGGGGATTCGCGTTGTCGACATGCCCTTCCGGCAGCAGCTCACAGCACTGCACAACGACTTGTTGGACATCGGTTTTGCACAATCGGATGCGGTGGGTGAAGGTCTGATGGCTGAACCAGTTTGGGCCGAACCTCTGGTCGTGATTTTGCCTGCACGCCACCCACTGTTAGCCCACACGCAGGTCAACCTCGGCGAGGCACTGAAGTATCCGCTGGTGCTGTGGCACCCTGAAGCGGATTCAGGTTGCCACAACCAGACGAAAACGGTGCTCGAAGGTGCGGCGGTGCCGCTGAGGGTGGTCGACTACGCGATCAACTTGGGGGTGATGCTGACGTTGGTGGGATCGGGCTACGGGATCGGCTACGCCGTCGCCTCGCAGATGCAGACGGTGAACCGGCCGGACATTGCGACGCGGCCGTTGGCGGGCGATCCGCCGTTGCTCTCAACGTATTTGCTGAGACGACAGAGTGAGCCGTCGGAGCCATTGAAGAGGCTCATCGCGCGGGTGAAAGTCTTGAATGCGCTTCCTTCCGGCGAGGCCGGTGCTTGAGGTTGTCCGATCTTCGCCCAGTTGATCATGAGCCGGGCGAGCTCGACCTAGACCTTTTCTCGGCGATCGAGGAGCAAGCGCCGGCGGAGCGAAATCGCGAGAAGCTCATGCCGCAATCGACACCATGAACCATTGGCGCTGGCGCGATTCCATACGCCTTGGGAACACGTCGGCCGTTAGCTGCAGAGCAGAGATTCGGGTTTGGGCGACGAAATAGGAGCGGCGGTCGTCCCGCTTCACCACGCGGTGGGACGAGATGCCAGTGGTGCTCGCGCAGCTCGCTGGGGCTTTCCACGCATGTGTTCACTGGACGCGAAATCCTGACCGAGGAGCATGGCCTCGAATGCAACGATGATGGTGTCGAGAGGCTCAGGAAATTGCCATCCGTCCTGCGCTGAAGCGAAATTGCCAGAGGTGATTAAAATTGAGTTCCTACTCTCCATCAATACCCACATGTCCAAACTTTCCGCACTCAAGAAGCAAATCGCCGCACTCGAGGCTCAGGCCGAGCGCATCGCGAAGGCAGAAATGTCTTCTGCAATTGCCAAGGTCAAGGACATCATGTCCGAGTTCAACCTGACCATCGAGCATCTGACTCAGGCAGTCACCGGCAAGCGCGCAGCGAAGAAAGTGAAGGCGAAGGCGGCGTCGGTAGCGAAATACATCGAGCCGAAGACGGGGAAGACCTGGTCTGGATTTGGTCGCGCGCCGGGTTGGATTGCCGGAGCGAAGAATCGCGACGCCTTCCTTGTCGGTAGGAGCACGGCTGCAGACTCCGCGGCCAAGGCGCCGGCCGCCGCCAAGAATGTTTCAGCCAAGGCTGCGAAGGTAGTCAAGGTTGTCAAGAAGGCTACGAAGCCAGCGGCGAAGAAGGCCGTTACTTCTGCCAAGAAGGCTCCTGTCGTTGAAGCCGCCCCCGTAGCTGCGAAGAAGAAGGCTACGGCTAAGAAGGCCACCGCCAAGAAGTCTGCGACGAAAAAGGTCGCACCAAAGCGGGCAACGGCGGCGCCAGTTGAACCGAGCGCCACGCCGGCGGCATAACGAGCGGCCGTTCCAATCTGCTCGCTTACGTAGCCCATCGAGCGCTACGTCGACAGCCTGGAGAACGAGCATGTGCACTGCACTCACTGCGCGACCCGAGCGGAGTCCGAGGCTGATCGCGGAACCCGAGACGATTTATTGTTCGGGTACATCGCGATCCACTACGACCGGAGGCACCCACATGCAGCACCGGTGCGGGGTCGGAAGTCGTTGCCGCCCGAACAGCCGCCGCTGCGCAGCCAACAATCGAGGCTAGAACGACGACACCCGACACGAGGCCGGGCGCTGCATGCTTGTTGACAGTCGTTCGATGTTCAGGCCGTTCTCGCGTGCAACGGCACGATGTCGGCGCCCTTGCGCAAGCGATCGAGATATTCGGCCCACACCTGCATCATCTTTCGGCGCTGGTCGATGAACTCGGTACGGTTGTATGCGCGCCCCAGGCTGTCGCTGACCGTGTGAGCGAGTTGCGCCTCGATGACCGATTCGTCCACGCCCAAGCGCTCCGCAAGCATCGTGCGCGCCGTGGCCCTGAAGCCGTGGCCTGTCACCTCATCCGACGGGAAACCCATCACGCGCAACGCAGCGTTGACCGTGTTCTCGCTCATCGGTCGATCGTGATGCCGCTCACCGCGAAAAACGTACTGGCCTGCGCCGGTCAGCGGCTCGAGGTCTCGAAACGCTGCAACCGCCTGCGTCGGCAGCGGTACGACGTGAGGCGGCCCGTTCAGCTTTCCATCCTGCCGACGCTTCATGCGCGCCGCGGGCACTGTCCACGTCGCCGAATCGAGGTCGAGCTCGGCCCATTGCGCGTGTCGAAGCTCGCCAGGGCGAAGCATCAACATCGGCGCGAGGAGCAGGGCAGTGCGAACTACTGGCGTCCCCCTGTATCCGTCGCACGCGCGCAGCAGTTCGCCGAGGCGCACCGGATTCGTGATCGCCGGGAAGTGCCGCCTCGTCTTCATCGGCCGCAGCGCGTCTTTCAGATCTTGTGCTGGATCGCGCGGTGCGCGCTGACTGGCCACCGCGAAGCGGAACACCTGCGAGCAATTCTTGAGTGCGCGGTGCGCGGTCTCGATAACGTCCCGTGCTTCCACACGGCGAATCACGGTCAGCAGCTCAGCCGGCGTGATCTCGCTGATCGGGCGTCGGCCGACATACGGAAAGACATCTGCGACGAGGCGCGCGAGGGTCTTTGCGCCGTATGTTGTCGACCAGCCTGCTCGCTTGAATTCGTGCCACTCGCGCGCGATGGCTTCAAACGAGTCCGCCGAAGGCAAGCCCGCGTCTGCGCGCTTGTCGGCTTCGCGCTTGCGCTTCTTCGCGGCGTTGCCTGCTTTGCGACTCTCGCTGGGATCGTGGCCCTCGCTCACCAGCTTGCGCGCCTCATCTGCAGACTTGCGCGCCTGCGCCAAGCTGACGTCAGGATAGGTGCCGAGGCTCACGTTGTTGCGTTTGCCGAGTAAGCTGTAGGCGAAGCGCCAGCCGTGCGCACCACCTTTGACGAACAGCAGCAGGAACAGGCCTTCGCCGTCATTCAATCGCTTGCGCCGATCGCCTGGCTTCACAGCCTTGATGGTCTTGTCCGAGGGAATCAGATTGCGAGCCACTGCAAGAACTCCGGAAGTGCAAGATGGCAAATTATGGAGTTCTTGCTGAAGTTCTTGCAAGTATCGACCGGAAGTCGATGGAAGTTCTTGCGCATCAGTGGACAGCAAAAAAATCCCAAGGTATTGATTCTCAAGGGATTTTTGTCTTCCATGGACTTCGGTGGAAGTACTCATGGTGCCTCGGGTCGGACTCGAACCGACACCCCTTTCGAGAACGGATTTTGAGTCCGTCGCGGCTACCGATTACGCCACCGAGGCAGGGGTTGCGGCAGGCGTCGAAAGCCTGCGCAGGGGGCGGATTATCACATGACGAAGGCGCGGTTTGGGGCGCGCTGCGACAATGGAGGCCCCCTGCCCAGCTTCGTTTCCACGGAACCAACGCGCCCATGCCGACGTACAAGACCCTCGAAGACGCCATCGGTCACACGCCGCTGGTGCGCCTGCAGCGCGTCATCGGCGCGGAGATCGCGGCGCGCGGCAACGTGATCCTGGGCAAGCTCGAGGGCAACAACCCGGCCGGATCGGTGAAGGATCGGCCCGCCATCTCGATGATCCGCGGCGCCGAGGAGCGCGGCCAGATCAAGCCGGGCGACACGCTGATCGAGGCCACCTCGGGCAACACGGGCATCGCGCTGGCGATGGCCGCGGCCATCAAGGGCTACCGCATGGTGCTGATCATGCCGGAGGACCTGTCCATCGAGCGCGTGCAGACCATGAAGGCCTACGGCGCCGACCTGATCCTCACGCCGAAGTCGGGCGGCATGGAATACGCGCGCGACCTGGCGCTGCAGATGCAGGCCGACGGCAAGGGCCTGGTGCTCGACCAGTTCGCCAACCCGGACAACCCGCGCGTCCACTACGAGACCACGGGGCCCGAGATCTGGGCCGACACCGACGGGCAGATCACGCACTTCGTGAGCGCGATGGGCACCACGGGCACGATCACGGGCGTGTCGCGCTTCCTCAAGGAGAAGAACCCGGCCATCCGCATCCTTGGCGCGCAGCCGGCGGAAGGCTCGCGCATCCCGGGCATCCGCAAGTGGCCCGAGGCCTACCAGCCCAAGATCTACGAGCCGTCGCGCGTGGACGAGCTGATCCTGGTGAGCCAGGACGACGC